>Ga0209345_10000131_pt1 | contig 105712 bp, 114 predicted proteins | sample Cruoilmetagenom7_FD_187294 | JGI IMG/M metagenome (GOLD analysis project Ga0209345, IMG submission 187294) | Oil polluted marine microbial communities from Coal Oil Point, Santa Barbara, California, USA - Sample 7 (SPAdes) (version 2) | ecosystem: Environmental > Aquatic > Marine > Oil seeps ... | reverse complement strand
TTTGGGGCCACAAGCGTGCCGACGAGGTCATAGCGGGCAGGCTGTGACAGGTCGATGGCATAGCTTAGCCCGTCAATCACATCGAAATCATGGCCTGGCACGGTCTTGTCCAACAGCATCTGATCGAGTGTGCCCGGCGTGATCTGGCGAAAGCAGATCGCGGCGCGTTCAAGCCAGTCGCGCAGATCCGCGCCGGTGACAAGCAGCCCGCAAAGGGTGTTTGGAAAGGGATAAAGGTCGGTAATATTGCGCAGTCGGAGCGGACCGGCCGACACGTCGGTGTAATACCCCGGTCCGCCACGCCCGCCGGTCTTGAACGGGGCCGAGGCCGATAGAACCGGCAGGCCCTCATTCTCGGTTCCCCGAAGGGCCTTGGTAAGGCCCATGCGCTGCGCCGCGTTGACAAGTTGGGTCGCGGGGTCGTTGCACACAAGGGCAAGGTAGCTGTGAAGCGGGGTCGATGTCCGGCCAATCTCGCGTTCCGTCAACGTGAGCGTATGGGCATGCGCAGGGGCAAGCGCGCGGCAAAAGTCGGGGTCCGGCGGGATATCGGCGGCGGCACGCACATCGCTGGTGTGTCCTGTGACCTTCCAGTTGCCGTCGCCTTCCTGTGTCAGGGTCAGGTCAAGCACCCCAAGATGCGAGCCGCGAAAGCCGGGTTTGACAAATGGCATGCCGTTGAGGCGGTCATGCGGGGGGCGGTCCTTGTCGGGATCGGGATAGATCCGGTGGCTATGCCCGCCGATAAGCGCGTCGATTCCCGGAACGCGGGCGAGCGCCTGCGCCGCATTCTCCATCATCGGGCGGTCGGGGCCCTCGCCAATCCCGGTATGGGCCAGAGCAATTACCAGATCGGCGCCCGCCGCGCGAATGACCGGCACCCAGGCGCGGGCGGCCTCAACCATGTCGCGACAGGTCAGGCGGCCGGTAAGATGGGCATGATCCCAGGTCATGATCTGCGGCGGTACAAGCCCCAGCACGCCGATGCGCAATGTCGTGATGTTACCGCTGTCATCGCGCAACTTGCGGGTCAGCATGTGCCAGGGCGGGCAGAGGGTTTCATCGTCCTCGGGTGTTGGCCCGCTGCGCAGCGCGGCATTGGCGCAGACAATCGGAAAGCCCGCCTCGGGCAATGTCTTCTGCAACCAGTCGAGACCGAAGTTGAACTCATGATTGCCAAGCGACGCGGCGTCATAGCCAAGCCCATTCATCGCCAGAAGCACGGGATGCGCACCCTGCCAAGCCTGTCCGGCGTGTGGGGTGAGGTCGCTGATCGGGGTGCCCTGAAGAAAATCGCCGTTGTCAAACAGAACAGACGCGCCGTCCTCCACTTCGGCGCGTGCCCGCGCGATCAGAGTGGCCAGCCGCGCAAGGCCATAGGGGCGGTCGGGGGTGTTGGTGAAATAGTCAAACGGCAGAATATGCCCGTGCACATCTGTCGTCGCCAGAATTCTAAGCGCGACCTTGAACCTGTCATCGGGGCGCGCCTGTTGCCTTACTTTATCCGATGTCGTCTGGGTCAATTGTTCAATGCCCTTGGTCGAGGTGTGAGCCCTCATTCGTGTAAGGTAGCTTTTCCATGCCGTTCGGCAAAGTTTCCGGAAAAGCTGAACCTTCAGTCAAGGTGTCATAGGTGAGAGATGGGGGCAATACACTATAGGTTGCATATTGTTTCGTCGCGGCAGTTTTCTGGCCCTGCCCCTTGTGCTGAACCCGCAAGCGTTGTGTACATGGCGGAACAGATTTTTGGGGCGTCGCAATGCAAAAGGCAGAAACGGTGACATTCGGGGGCTCGGCGCTTGACCGGGCGGATGACCTGCGGGGCAACGCGGCGGCGATTGCAAGCGCGCGGGCCGAGGGGCGCGCAAGCGCCGTGGTGCTGTGGCGGGGCAAGCCGCTGGTGGCGACAGAGGCGCTTGACCGTCTGATCCGGGTGTCGGTCGATCATCCGGTTCTGGCGCGTTACAAGGTGCCGCCGATCCTGCTTGGGCGCGAGGACAACGGCGATCTTGTCTTTGCTTATGACATCTCCGCCTGGGTGCCGCCGGGGCTTGAGCCCGATCAACTTGATAGCTTTCTCGACGCCTCCGAACAATGCCACCCGGATTTGCCCAAGGGCGCGGTGTTTGCCGAATTGCGCCGGGTGATGACCCACCTGAATACGCGCGACGCAGAGCTTGCCGCGACCGCCAAGGCGGTTTTCGCCTGGCATCTGAGCCATCGGTTCTGTGCGCGCTGTGGTGAGGAGAGCCGGATGATCCAGGCCGGCTGGCAACGTGCCTGCGATAGCTGCGGGGGCCAACATTTCCCGCGCACCGATCCGGTCGTGATCATGCTGATCACCCGCGGCAACAAGGTGCTTATGGGGCGCTCGCATCCCTGGCCCGAGGGGATGTATTCGCTGCTTGCGGGCTTTGTCGAGCCGGGCGAAACACTTGAGGCCGCCGTGCGCCGCGAGGTCTGGGAAGAGGCGGGTATCAGGGTCGGGCAGGTCAGCTATCTTGCCAGCCAGCCCTGGCCGTTTCCGGCCTCTTTGATGTTGGGCTGTCGCGGTGAGGCGTTAAGCGACGAGATCACCATCGACCCCAAGGAAATCGAGGATGCCATCTGGTGTAGCCGCGAAGAGATCATGCAGGCCTTTGCCGGGCAGCATCCGTTCATGTTGCCCGCGCGAAAAGGCGCAATTGCACATTTTCTTTTGCAAAACTGGCTTGCCGATAGCCTTGATTGACGCGACAATGCCGCCGGGCATTTGGCATAATAATAAGGGCAGAACCGATGCAGTTCAGCACCAAGGAAGACATAGAAGCGCCGATCGAGACGGTTTTTGCGGAAATCACCGATTTTCAGGCCTTCGAACGCTCGGCGCTGCGCCGTGGGGCCGAGGTGCGTCGGATTGATGACCTGTCCACGCCCGGCGTTGGCATGGCCTGGCATGTTGGATTCATGATGCGCGGCAAACGCCGTGAAATCCAGATGCAGCTTAGCGAGTATGATCCCCCCAACGGGATCACCCTTTCATCGATGTCGCCCGCAATGGGGGGCGCGATGATGATTGATCTTGTGGCGCTGTCACGTGGGCGCACGCGCATGTCTGTTGATCTCACGCTGAAGCCAAAGAATCTTGCCTCGCGGCTTTTGGTGCAAGCGCTCAAGCTGGCACGGAGCAATCTGACCAAGCGGTTCAAGCTGCGGGCGGCGGAATACGCAATGGATGTGGAAGACCGCTACAAACGGAGCGTCTGAGGGCGCGGCGTGGCCCGCTATAGCGCGCCCTCAAGGGCAAAGCCAACCAATGCGCCGGACTGCGTGACCGCCTTTTAGGGTGGCTTTGGGCCTTGTTTGCCCAAGGCTGCGTCTTTCATGAAACTCTGCTCTGCGACGGCTACCCGCTTGCCATTCCGGCAATCATCGCTATGAGCGCGACAAGGTGGACCAGCATCAGGGCCTTGTCATTCCACATCGCGCCCACCGCAAACCACCCCAGCACGCCGATCAAGAACAGGTAGAGGTTCCACGGTGCCCATCCGGCCCCCGTGGCGGCGTAGCCCATGATCTGAATGAGTGATGCGCCCCATTTGACCGCAAATACGATGCGGTCAAACTGTGGTCTCTCTAGGATGGTATCAGACGGCACGGGTCAACCCTCCGTCAATGCGAAGGTTCTGACCGGTCATATAGCCGCCACCTTCGGAGGCCAGTAGCGAAATCACCGACGAAACCTCCTGTGCCCGCCCATAGCGCCCCAACGGAATACGCGCCTTGCGGTCTTCGGTCTCCGGAAGGCTGTCAATGAAACCCGGCAAGACATTGTTCATGCGAATGTTGTCAGCGGCGTATTTGTCGGAATAAAGCTTGGTGAAGGCGGCCAGACCCGCCCGGAACACGCCTGACGTCGGGAAAAGCGGATCAGGTTCAAAGGCCGCGAAGGTCGAAATATTGATGATCGTACCGCCGCCCTGTGCTTGCATGACAGGTGTCACCAGGCGCGTCGGGCGGATCACATTCAAGAGGTAGACTTCCATGCCAGTGTGCCACTCATCATCCGAAATTTCCAGAACCGGACCCTTTGGCCCGTGGCCCGCGGAATTGATCAGCGCGTCGATGCGGCCCCAGCGGTCCACAGCGCCCTGAACCAGCGTGGACAGGTCATCGGGGTTGGTATTGGAACCGGTCACCCCGAAACCACCCAATTCAGCGCCAAGCGCTTCGCCTTTGCCTGACGAAGACAGGATACCCACCTTGAACCCATCTGCGGCCAACCGCCGGGCGGCATCGGCGCCCATGCCACTTCCGCCTGCGGTGATAAGTGCGACTTTTCTTACTGACATTCTTCTCTCCATCTATGGCTTGATGCCTTTTTAGACTAAGCAGGCAGTCATTACGCTTTAGAATTGATGTTTCATGGGTGTAGGAATACTACTGTCACATGAGCAAGCTCCCTCATCTCAATGGATTGCGTGCATTTGAAGTGGCTGGCCGTCATTTGAATTTTCGCGCGGCTGCGGATGAACTTGGCGTCACCCAAGGGGCCGTCGCCCAACAGGTACGGCAGCTTGAGGCGCATTTGGGTTTGCAATTGTTTGAGAGACTGTCCAAGGGGTTGGCGTTTACATCGCCGGGGCGGAGCTATCATGTGAATGTTGCTTCCGCATTCGAGGCGCTGCGCCGTGCGACCGATCACCTCAAGCCGGAACCGGGCAAGGTTCTTGTCAGCGTCACACCAACCTTTGCGGCAAAATGGCTGATCCCCAATCTTCCGGATTTTTCGGCAAGATATCCGGAAATCGACCTGCGCATTCTGGCGACCGAAAAGATATCAAGTTTTCACAGTGACGGGATTGACTTGGGGATCCGGCAAGGCGAGCCACCTTTTGGTGCAGCCTTGGATGCATATCGCCTGTTTCGCCAGGAGATTATCGCAGTGGCCGCGCCAGGTCTTATTGAAAAGCATGGCTTGTCGCATGGCGCAGATGCAGTGTCCTATCTGCCCAAACTCCATGACTCGCATGATCTTTGGCCAGAATTCCTCGGGTTGCTGAATATTGCAGACAAAGGAGGTCACGGATTGCGCCTGAGTCAGACGGCTTTGGCCGTGGATGCGGCACTTTCCGGTCAAGGGGTCGCTCTGGTAAGCCGCTTTCTCGTGGCAGCGGATATTGCAGCCAAGCGGCTGATTCAGATCACGCCGGAAAGCATGTCTGGAAAACAGGATTTCTACCTGCTGGCCATGCGCAAATCCAAACACAACACCGCAGTTGATACCGTCATAAAATGGTTCTTGGCGCAAGCTGAAACGTAGCCCCAGCTTGTGTCGGGATATTGACCGTTCGCGCGAGCGCGGCGCAGTCCGGGGCCGCAGTGCTTACAGCGAAAGCCGACCAAACGCCGGAGTGCGTGACCGCATTTCAGGATGGTTCCGAGGTCATATTTACCGATTTATGAACTGCTGCGAACACTGATTTCGCAAAACGGTTCAATGTGATGGCATATTGCATCTCATGTGCTTTCGGGACGCTCTTCGAGGAGCACTGACATTTTTTCCCGGCGATGGGAACCTTTCCAATCTTACTGCATCTAAGAGTTTGAGTGCCAAAAAAATGGCACTGGTATGAAAACGAAAGGGAACGAAATGATTAAGTCCATTTTGCTGAGCGTTACGCTTGTGGCCGCGTCTGCATCGCTTGCAATTGCCCATGACAACGAAGCACTTCTGCACGCCCCTGCAGGCGAACCTTATGTGCAAGTCAGCGATGTGCTGCCGTTGCCAGCATTCCTGCCAGGCTTGGGCACGCTCTTTGTCGCGCCCGATACGCTGCCTGCAGGCCCGTTCTTGGCTTATGATCACGACGGTAAGCTTTCTGCGACAGTCTATATGACACCGCTGGATGACCTGCAAAACGGCACGTCCTATGATGATCTGATTATTGGTTCGCATGAGGTGAGTTCGGTCGACATTTACTACAATGCGGGCCATCCGGGTGTCGACAAGCCTCATGCCCACGTGGTGCTTTACCACGACGCAGAGGCTAAAAAGCGGTTGGCAAAATGACCCTCGAACGCCGCAGGGTTTTGAAGCTGGGGGGTGGCATCATTGCCACCTTCTCACTCCCTCTTTCAGTGCGCGCGGCGTCGCTGGAGATCATAGAAATGGGCGGTACAGCGCGCGGCGAGCGTATATGGTTTGCACCGCACGGCCTTGCGGTATCTGCGGGCACTACGATCCGTTTCGTCAATCGCGATCCGGGTAACAGCCACACTGCCACGGCATATCATCCTGACTTGTTTGATCGCACGCGGCGCATCCCAAAAGCGGCAGGGCCATGGGACAGTGGGTTCCTTTTGCCTGGAGAAAGCTTTGAGGTCACGCTCGAAATCCCGGGCGTTTATGACTATTATTGCATTCCGCATGAGATGGCGGCCATGGTCGGACGTATCGTCGTCGGCAATCCGAGCGATCCCAGATGGGAAGGTTCAAGCCCGGATACAGGCGACGTGTCTGCCAAAGTTCTAGCAGCTTTGCCGAGGGTCGAAGATATTCTTGCCAAAGGCCGGATCGGGCGGGAGGACGACACATGATAGCCGATTCAATTCACGAGGGCAGCGCCCTTCCGGGGCCAAGCTCATCGGAAGCCGAGCTTGTTATCGCGGCCAGGGACCGGAGCGAACCGGCCGTGCGTGAACTTGTCAGACGCATGAACCCGCGCCTTTTCCGTATTGCGAGAGGCATTGTTGCAAGCGATGCGGAGGCCGAGGAAGTGGTACAGGAAACGTATCTCAAGGCATTTACTCAACTGGATACATTTCGAGCTGAATCAAGCTTTTCGACTTGGATCACTCGCATCGCTATCAATACTGCTCGGATGCAGATCCGCCATGTCCGACCACAGGAGGAGTATGACACCGTGGCCGAAGAAAATCAGATTACGCGCTCCGTACTCGCCTTTCCCGGCCAGTATCCCGACCGACCGGAAGCCGCGCTTGGGCGGGCCCAAATGCGGGTACTTCTGGAGGACGCTGTTGCATGTTTGCCCGCACATTTGCGCCTGCCCTTTCTCATGCGTGAAGCCGAGAGCATGAGCGTGTGTGCGATCGCGCATGATCTCTCGCTCAAATCCGTCACTGTCAAAACGCGCCTTTTCCGAGCCCGTCTCCGATTGCGCAAAATAATCCAGGGCCGCATCCAAGGAGGATTCGACACTATCTTCCCGTTCGGCGGCGCGCGCTGTGTTGGTATGGCAGATCGAGTCGTGGCGGAACTCAGGGCTGTAGAGCATTTATGATTTTATGTCGTGACTGTTTACCTGTTCGTTCGTGAGACAGTAACTTTGCCGCACACGCGCGTAACGAAACGCTGAAACGCACGACGCATCGTTTTCGAAACCACGCCCACCGAACACCTTCTCCGCCCTAATGGCGGCGGGGGTCGGCGGGGTAGACGCCCAGGATTGTGATGTCGGAGGTGAAATAATCCAGCTCATCAAGCGCGCGGGCGACTTCGGGGTCGTCGGGGTGGCCTTCGATATCGGCATAAAACTGTGTCGCGGTGAACGAGCCGCCGACCATATAGCTTTCAAGCTTGGTCATGTTGACGCCATTGGTGGCAAACCCGCCCATCGCCTTGTACAGCGCCGCCGGGATGTTGCGGACCTGAAAGACGAATGTGGTCATCATCCCGTCCCCGCCACGGCGGGCAAAATCGGGCTCGCGCGCCATGACCAGAAAGCGGGTTGTGTTGTTGCCCTGATCCTCGATCCCTTCGGCCAGCACATCCAGCCCATAGATTTCGCCGGCCAGGGCGCTGGCAAGGGCGGCCATTTCGGGCTGTCCGGCCTGGGCCACGTCGCGGGCAGAGCCGGCCGTATCGGCGCCGGTCACGCGGTGGATGCCATGGCGTTCAAGAAACGCGCGGCACTGGCCCAGAAGCATGGTGTGGCTCATCGCGCTTTCAACCTGATCAAGGCGCACGCCGGGCAGGGCCAAAAGGCTTATCTCAATGCGCACGAAGGCCTCGGCGATGATGTGCAGCCCCGAATCAGGCAACAGGTGATGAATGTCAGCAACCCGCCCGAAGGTTGAATTATCGACCGGCAGCATCGCCAAATCGGCCTCGCCATCGCGCACGGCGGCAATCGCGTCTTCAAACGTCCGGCAGGGTAATGGGTCAAGCTCTGGATAGGTTTCACGGCAGGCCTGATGCGAGTAGGCGCCAAGCTCTCCTTGAAAGGCAATGCGCTTGTTCATGAACAATTTCCGTATTTTTGGCCCGCTCGGGCGTTTGGTCGCGGAAACTACACCTTGCGTCCGCATAGGGGAAGCGGATAGATACGCCGGCAAAGAGAGTTTAAATGGAAACGGGCCTATGTTCGACACAATGACACTTACCAAGACCGTTGGCGCGCTTTGCGGGGCCCTTCTTATCTTTCTGATGGGGAACTGGGCCGCAGAGACAATTTACTCTATGGGCGGCGGTCATGGCGATGAGCACGCGCAAGGGTATATGATTGAGACCGGCGCCGAAGATGATGGCGAGGCCTCTGCGGCGGATGAAGGCCCGACCTTCGGCGAACTGCTGTTGGCGGCGGATGCCGGCAAGGGCGAAAAGGTCTTTGGCAAGTGCAAGGCCTGTCACAAGCTTGAAAAAGGCGAGAACGCCACTGGCCCCTATCTTTACGATGTGGTCGGGCGTCCTGTGGATGCCGCCGAGGGCTTTGGCTATTCCGGCGCGCTGGAAGCGGTGGCCGAGGTCTGGACGCCGAAGAATCTCTATGACTTCCTTGAAAATCCCAAAGGTTATGCGCCGGGCACCACCATGGGCTTTGCCGGTTTGAAAAAACCTGAAGACCGGGTGAACCTGATCGCCTATCTTGATGAGGTGGACGGGGTCAAATACGTAGACCCGAATGCTGGCGCAGCCGAGCCTGCCGCCGCCGAGGAAGCCGCAGCCGAACCTTCCGCTGAGGAAGGCGCTGACTTTGCCGCAATGGTTGCCGCCGCTGATATCGACGCCGGTAAGAAAGTCTTCCGTAAATGCGGCGCCTGTCACAAGGTCGAAGAGGGCAAGAATGGCGCCGGGCCGAGCCTTTACGGTGTGGTTGGTCGCGATATCGCCAGTGTCGATGGCTTCAAATATTCCGACGCCCTGACCGGCCTTGAAGGCGAATGGACCCTTGATAAGCTAAGTGCCTGGCTTCAGAATCCGCGTGACTTTGCCGCTGGTAACCGAATGGGTTTTCCAGGTCTGAAAGACGAAGAGGATCGCGCCAACGTGATCGGCTATCTACAAAGCGTCGCAAACTAAGCCGCGCAGCTTCGCATCAAGGCCGCTGCCCGTTCGGGGCGGCGGCCTTTTTCATGGGCTCACCCGGATTTGCGGGGGCTTTGGACCGACAGTGCTTGAACAAGGCGCGGCGCCCTCTTAGCTTGCCTTAAAGAAAAGAAGCGCCAGGTACGGGTGCGGCAGGAGGAAAATGATATGACCGGATACCACGCCCCGGCCAAAGCCCGGGTTCCCCAGAATTTTGCACGCTTACGCATCATCGCTGCCGTGATCGGTCTTTCGATAGCCGCGCTTCTGGCACAGGGCGCGCAGGCGCAGGACAAGGTGATCACCTCGCATGGCTATTCCTATTTCGGCGATCTGAAATACCCCGCCGATTATCCGCATTTCGACTATGTGAACCCCGAGGCGCCCAAGGGCGGTGAAATCTCGCTTTATGCGCCGGGCACGTTTGATTCGATGAACCCCTATTCGCGCAAGGGCCGCGCCGGGCGGTTGTCCTGGATGGTCTACGAGAGCCTGCTTGGCGCCTCCGAGGCCAGCGGCGAGCCGCTTCCGGGCGATAGCTATAGCGAATCCTACGGGCTTCTGGCCGAGAGCCTTGAATATGACGAGGGCAAGACCTGGGTGATTTTCACCCTGCGCCCCGAGGCGCGGTTTGCCGATGGCACGCCAGTGACGGCGCATGATGTGGTGTTCTCGCATAACCTGTTTCTGGAACAGGGCCTTAAATCCTACGCCGATGCGGTCAAGCGCCGGGTGCTGAGCGCCGAGGCGCTTGATGATCATCGGGTCAAGTTCACCTTTGCGGAAGGCATTTCGCGCCGCTCGCTGATTGATCAGGTTGGCGGCACCCCGGTGTTCCCCAAGGCCTGGTACGAGAAAAACGATGCCCGGCTTGACGAGCCGCGCCTTGATGCCGCCCCCGGTTCGGGACCCTACCAGATGGCAAGCTATGATGTGAACCGCAACATCGTCTATCAACGCAATCCCGAGTATTGGGGCCGCGATCTGGCGATCAATGTGGGTCGGCATAATTTCGATACCATTCGGATCGAGTATTTCGCCGATGACAATGCCGCCTTCGAGGCCTTCAAGGCCGGTATTTATACCTTCCGCCCCGAAGGCAATTCGAAAACCTGGGCCACGGGGTATGATTTTCCGGCGGTTCAAAAGGGCTATGTAGTCAAGGACGAGCTTCCCGATGGCCTGCCACCGACGCCCTCGGGCTTCGTGTTCAACCTGGGCCGCGAGGTGCTTCAGGATATCCGCGTGCGTCAGGCAATCGCGCTTGCGTTCAACTTTGAGTGGACCAATGAATCTCTGCAATATGGTCTGTTCAAACAGCGCCACTCCTTTGTGCAGGACACCCCGCTTGAGGCCACTGGCCTGCCTAAGGGGGCCGAGCTTGAGCTTTTGAAATCGCTTGGCGATGTCGTGCCCGAGGGCATGCTGAGCACCCCGGCGGTCAGGGCGCATAGCTCCAAGGGGGGGCGCCTGAATGACCGGCGCAACCTGCGTGCCGCGATGAAACTTTTGGACGAGGCCGGCTGGGCAGTGGGCGATGATGGCACGCGCCGCAACGCCGAGGGCGAGGTTCTCAAGATCGAAATTCCGATCTCCGCCTCTGGCTCGGCGACGATGTCGGCGGTGGTGGAAAGCTTTGTCAGCAATCTTGAACTGATGGGGATCGATGCGCGGTTTGATAAGATCGACGCCGCGCAATACACTCAACGCAGCCGGGATCGCGACTATGACCTGATCTTTGACAGCTATACCTCGTTTCTTGAGGCGGGCACCGGCCTGCATCAGCGTTACGGCAGCAAAGAGGCCGCGTTCAGCCTGTTCAACCCGGCCGGCCTTGCCAGCCCGATGGTCGATGCGATTATCGACGCCGCCCTTGAATCGGATTCGACCGAGGCCCAGAACGTCGCCCTCACCGCGCTTGACCGGGCGCTGCGGTACGAGTTTTTCATGATCCCGACCTGGTATCTTGATCAGAACTGGGTCGCCTATTGGGATATGTATGACCACCCCGACCCGTTGCCGCCCTATGCGACCGGGGTTCTCGATTTCTGGTGGTACAATGCCGACAAGGCCAAGGCGTTGAAGGACGCGGGCGCGCTGTGATCCGACGCGCCATGCCAATAGGATCTGTGTAAATGGGCGCCTATATCCTGCGGCGTCTGCTTTTGATCATCCCGACGCTGTTGGGGATCATGATCATCAACTTTGCCCTCGTGCAATTCGTGCCCGGCGGCCCGGTTGAGCAGATGATTGCCAATATGCAAGGCCAGGGCAACGTCTTCGAGAGCTTTTCCGGATCCGGCAGCGATACCGGTCAGGAACTGACCGGAAGCGCGGGCGGCAATGAGCAATACCTTGGCGCGCGCGGTCTTCCGCCCGAGTTGATCAAGGAGCTGGAAGAGCAATTCGGCCTTGATAAACCGCCCGTGGAGCGGTTTTTCAACATGATGTGGAATTACATGCGGCTTGATTTCGGCGAGAGTTACTTCCGAAAAATCGAGGTGCTTGATCTGGTGCTTGAAAAGATGCCGGTGAGTATCACGCTGGGGCTTTGGTCAACGGTGATTGCCTATCTGGTCTCGATCCCGCTTGGCATTCGCAAGGCTGTGGGCGATGGCAACCGCTTTGACACATGGACCAGCGCGGTGATCATCGTCGCCTATGCGATCCCGGCGTTTCTGTTTGCCATCATGCTATTGGTGCTGTTCGCGGGCGGCAGTTACTGGCAGCTGTTTCCGCTGCGCGGGCTGACCTCGGATAATTTCGATCAGCTCTCGCTGGTGGGCAAGGCGATGGATTATCTGTGGCACATCGCCCTTCCGGTGTTGGCCTCGACCATATCGGCCTTTGCGACGCTGACATTGCTTACCAAGAACAGCTTTCTGGATGAGATCAAAAAGCATTACGTGATGACCGCGCGCGCCAAGGGCCTAAGCGAGAGCCGCGTGCTATATGGCCATGTGTTTCGCAATGCGATGCTGATCGTGATCGCGGGCTTTCCGGCGGTGTTCATCGGGGTGTTTTTTGGCGGGTCGGTTCTGATCGAGACGATCTTCAGCCTTGATGGCCTTGGTCGGCTTGGGTTCGAGGCCGCGGTGGGGCGCGATTATCCGGTGATGTTCGGCACACTGTTCCTGTTTGGCCTCATCGGCCTGTTGGTCGGTATCCTGTCGGACCTGATGTATGTGCTGGTCGATCCGCGGATTGATTTTGAAAAGCGGGAAGGGTGAGACGTATGAGAAACGACGCTTGCACCGCAAGGACAGGTTTGGAGTGGGGGCGCTGCCCCCCAAGAAAATTCGGCGAATTTTCTTGTCCCCCGGAGTGTTTCTGGAAAGATGAAAGAGGGGCCTGGTGATGGCCCTCTCGCCGCTCAATCAACGTCGCTGGCGCAATTTCAGGCGCAACCGGCGGGCCTATTGGTCGTTGTTTCTGTTTGTGATCGTGTTCGGCATTTCGCTCTTTGCCGAGTTTGTCGCCAACGACAAGCCGATCCTGGTTCAGTATCGGGGCGAGCTTTATATGCCGGTGTTTCGGTTTTATCCCGAAACCGCCTTTGGCGGGGATTTCGAAACCGAGGCGATTTATCGCGATCCCGAGGTCAAGTGCTTGATCGCAAGCGGCGGGTTGGATATCTGTTTCGACGATCCCAAGGGCGTGATCGCCGATGCCGCCGACGGCGTTGTCGAGGGCGACGCGATCGAGGCCGGCTGGGCGATCTGGCCGCCTATTCCCTATAGCTATGACACCACCGTTGATCGGCCCGGCGCCGCGCCGCTGCCGCCCAATGCGCAGAACCTGTTGGGGACCGATGATACCAAGCGCGATGTGCTGGCGCGGGTGATTTACGGGTTCCGTCTGTCGGTTTTGTTCACGCTGATCGTGACCGCGCTTTCCTCGGTGATCGGAATTTTTGCCGGCGCGGTACAGGGGTTTTTCGGCGGGCGTACCGATCTTATCTTTCAGCGGGTGATCGAGATCTGGTCCTCCACCCCGCAGCTTTACGTGATCATCATCCTGTTCGCGATTCTGCCGCGCAGTTTCTGGCTTTTGGTGTTCATCACCGTGCTGTTTGGCTGGATGGGCCTTGTCGGTGTGGTGCGCGCCGAGTTTTTGCGCGCCCGCAATCTTGAATATGTGCGCGCCGCCAAGGCATTGGGCGTGAGTAACCTGACGATCATGTTCCGCCATATGTTGCCCAATGCGATGGTGGCGACGCTGACCATGCTGCCGTTTGTGATCACCGGCACGATTTCCTTGCTGGCGGGGCTGGATTTTCTGGGCTTTGGCCTGCCGTCCTCGTCGCCAAGTCTGGGCGAGTTGACGCTTCAGGCCAAGCAGAACCTTCAGGCGCCCTGGCTTGCCTTTACGGCCTTCTTCGCCTTTGCCATCATGCTGTCGCTTCTGGTGTTCATCTTTGAGGGCGTGCGCGATGCGTTCGATCCAAGAAAGACATTTCAATGAGCCTTTTGACGGTCAAGGACCTGCGGGTAAGTTTCCGCCAGGATGGGCAATTGATCGAGGCGGTCAAAGGCGTGTCGTTCAGCCTTGATCCCGGTGAAACGGTGGCCATCGTCGGCGAAAGCGGGTCTGGCAAATCGGTGACGGCGCTGAGCACCGTCTCGCTGCTTGGTGGCTCTGCCGAAGTGTCGGGAAGTGTCACCTATGACGGGCAAGAGATGATCGGGGCCGATGACAGGCGGCTGCGACAGGTGCGCGGCAACGACATCAGCTTTATCTTTCAGGAACCGATGACATCGCTCAATCCGCTGCACACGCTTGAGCGGCAAATCCGCGAAAGTCTTGAACTGCATCAGGGGCTGACCGGTGACACCGCGCGGGCACGGATTATCGAGCTGTTGCAGAGGGTCGGCATCCGCGACGCCGAAAGCCGCCTTGGCGCCTATCCGCATCAATTGTCGGGTGGACAGCGCCAGCGGGTGATGATTGCCATGGCCCTGGCCAACAAGCCCGATATCCTGATCGCGGATGAACCGACGACGGCGCTTGATGTCACCATTCAGGCGCAGATTCTGGAACTGTTGGCAGAGCTCAAGCGCGAAGAGGGCATGGGCCTTTTGTTCATTACCCACGATCTGAGCATCGTGCAGCGGATCGCCGATCGGGTCTGCGTGATGAAGGATGGCGAGATTGTCGAAGAGGGGCCGACGGCCACTGTTTTTGCCGCGCCAAAGCATCCTTATACCCGCAAATTGCTGGGCGCCCGCGCCGTGGGTCATCCTGCCCCGGTGCCCGAAAATGCACCGGTGATGGTAAAGACCGAGGGGTTGCGGGTCTGGTTCCCGATTCAGAAGGGGTTTTTGAAGCGCACCGTGGGCCATGTGAAGGCGGTCAACGACGCCAATCTGACGGTGCGGGCGGGCGAGACGCTTGGCATTGTCGGGGAAAGCGGGTCGGGCAAGACCACGCTGGCGCTTGCGATCATGCGGCTCATTGGCTCCGAAGGGAAGATCACCTTTGACGGTGGCGATGTGCATGGCTGGTCGACGCGCGAATTGCGCCGCCACCGGGCCGACATGCAGATCGTCTTTCAGGATCCGTTCGGAAGCCTGAGCCCACGCATGACCTGTGAACAGATCATCGCCGAAGGCATGGGCGTGCACGGAAGCCCGGATGGCCGCCCAAGGCGCGTGCTGGTGGGCGAGGTGATGGAAGAGGTCGGCCTGAACCCGGCGACGATGGATCGTTATCCGCACGAGTTTTCCGGCGGCCAGAGACAGCGGATCGCGATTGCGCGGGCGATGATCCTGCGGCCCAAGCTTGTGGTGCTGGACGAGCCGACCTCGGCGCTTGATATGACTGTGCAGGTTCAGATCGTGGACCTGCTGCGCGATCTACAGGTGAAATACGGGCTGGCCTATCTGTTCATCAGCCACGACTTGAACGTGGTGCGCGCAATGAGCCATCGGGTTTTGGTGATGAAACAGGGCGACGTGATTGAAGAGGGCGAGGCAGAGGCGCTGTTTTCCGCGCCCAGGACCGACTATGCGCGCACGCTTTTGCAGGCCGCGCTTGACCTCAAGGCCTGAGGCATGCGCCAGGCCCGACCCAAAAGCATCGCGGAAATGGTTCGCCAAACCGAGAATTTCGTGACCGAGGAAAGCTATCGGCGCGGGCTCGCATTTGTTCCCGAGCCGAGCGATGTTGTCGTCACGCCCTATGCGAAATGCGGCACCACATGGATGCAGCAGATTGTGCACGGGCTGCGCACCGGCGGCTCTATGGCGTTTGAGGAAATTACCGAGGTCGTGCCCTGGCTTGAACTGGCCCATGACATGGGGTGGGATTTGAATGCGCCGCAGGTCGCCCGGCCCCGTGCGTTCAAGAGCCATCTTCGATGGGATGAAATCCCCAAGGGCGCGCGCTATATCGTGGTAATGCGCGATCCCTGCGATGCGATGCTTTCGCTTTATCGGTTTCTTGAAGGCTGGCATTTCGAGGCCGGTGGGATCTCGATTTCAGAGTTTGCCGACTACTATCTGAACCGCGCCGACAGCCATAATTACTGGTCTCATGCGGCGTCCTGGTGGCGCCAGCGTGCGCGGCCTGAGGTGTTGCTTCTGTCATTCGAGGCGATGAAGCGCGACCTGCCCGGCGCGGTGGATCGGGTGGCGGATTTCATCGGCGTGCCTGCCGATCCTGCCGTGCGCGCGATTGCCACGCAGCAGGCGGGTTTCGCCTTCATGAAGCAAAACGGGCCTAAGTTTGACGACCATGTCTTGCGGGTCGCGCGCGATGCGGCCTGTGGCCTGCCGCAGGGGGGCGTTGCCACCAAGGTGGCCAGCGGCAAGGTGGGCGGCGGCAGGCCGGAAATCACCGCGCCAATCCGCGCAAAGCTGCACGCCCGTTGGCAAGGCACCATGGCGGCCGAGTTCGGCCTGCCCACTTACGCCGGGATGGCGAGATTGATCGACGAGGCCTAGATCGCCGAACTGTGGCCCTCGGCGTTCATGGCATAGGCGTCGAGATGGCGCGCGATCATCCGGGTCAGCGGGCGGGCCGCCGGCGGAACAAACAGCCCGCCCTGATCGGTCCGAAGCAGACCGGGAAAGGCGTTGCTGATCTGATCAAGCATCTCTGAAAGGGCCGCAGGGGTGATGTCGAACGAGCCTGTGATCTCACTCGATTCAATCCGGAAATCGCACATCAGTGCCTCGATCATCCGCCCGCGCATCTTGTCATCTGCGCTGAAACGGTGGCCACGGGTGGTGGAAAAGCGGCCCTCGCGGATGGCGCCGGTATGGGCGCCGGTGGCGGGCGCATTTTGCGCATAGCCCTGCGGAAAGCGAGAGATCGACGACGCCCCGACACCGATCAGTACATCAGAGGTGTCATCGGTATAGCCTTGAAAATTCCGCCGCAAGCGCCCGGCCTTTTGTGCGATGGCAAGCCCGTCATCGGGGGTGGCGAAATGGTCGATGCCGATTTCCGCGTAATTGTCCCAGAGAAACAGCTTGCGAGCGGTTTCAAACAGCTCCAGCCGCTCTTGCGGGGAGGGCAGGGCATCCGAGGGGATCAATTGCTGGCGTTTGGCCATCCACGGCACATGGGCATAGCCATAAAGCGCCACCCGGTCGGGATTAAGCGACAGAAGCTTTTGCACGCTCTCGGTGATGCGCGTATTGGTCTGATGCGGCAGGCCATAAAGGATGTCGGCATTCAGGCTGGCGACGCCGCGGCTTCGGATGTCTTCGGCGGCTTGACGGGTGATGTCATAGCTTTGCAACCGACCGATGCTTTGCTGAATTTCCTCGTCGAAATCCTGTACCCCGATCGAGGCGCGGTTCATGCCAGCGGCGGCAAGCGCGTCAAGCCGGGGCCCGTCTATTTCATTCGGGTCGATCTCGACCGAAAACTCGGTTTTGTCAGTGAAGGGCGCAATCGCGCGAACCGCACCGGCCAATTCGTCGATCATACCGGGCGACAAGAGCGTCGGCGTGCCCCCGCCCCAGTGCAGGCGCGACAATCGGACGCCCTTGGGCAAAAGCTTGCCCAACATGACAAGTTCGGTCTTCAGCGTCTCAAGATAGGCGGCCACGGGCTTGTCGGTCTGGGTGCCCTGGGTGCGGCAGGCGCAGAACCAGCACAACCGCCTGCAAAACGGCACATGCACGTATAGCGATATCTCGCCGTTCTCCGGGATCGCCTTGATCCAACTGGAATAATCATTCGCGCCAACATCGCGATTGAAGTGCGGTGCTGTCGGATAGCTTGTATAGCGCGGCACTTTGGCATCAAAGAGACCCAGCTTGCCTAGTTGAGTTTTCGTATCCATACGGCTAGGGTTAGGCGTCGTGTTCGAGAAAGACATTGACCCAGATCAAACCACAAAAAAGTGATTGTCCATGCTGCTCAATGAACCGACACTGACCACCCGCCAATGCGGCGATTGCCCGATCCGCCACCGGGCGGTGTGCGCGCGGTGTGAGACGGATGAGTTGGATCGTCTGGATCAGATCAAGTATTATCGCAACTTCGAGGCCGGTCAAACCGTGATCTGGTCCGGCGACAGGATGGATTTCGTTGGCTCGGTCGTGTCGGGCATCGCCACACTGACCCAGACGATGGAAGACGGGCGCACCCAGATGGTGGGGCTGTTGTTGCCAAGCGATTTCGTGGGTCGCCCCGGTCGCGACAACGCGGCCTATGACGTGGTGGCGGTGACCGACATGGTGATGTGCTGTTTTCGCAAGAAACCGTTCGAGACAATGATGACCGAGACGCCGCATATCGCGCAGCGTCTGCTTGAGATGACATTGGACGAACTCGATGCCGCGCGCGAATGGATGCTTGTGCTGGGCCGCAAAACCGCGCGTGAAAAGATCGCCTCGCTTCTGGCGATCATCGCGCGGCGCGATGCCTCGCTGAACCTGGCCGGGGTCAAGGGACCGTTGACCTTTGAACTGCCGCTGACCCGCGAGGCGATGGCCGATTATCTCGGCCTGACGCTTGAAACGGTCAGCCGCCAGGTCTCGGCATTGAAAAAGGACGGGGTGATCACGCTTGAAGGCAAGCGCCGGGTCACGATCCACGATTTCAACCGTCTTCTGGATGAGGCGGGCGACGATAGCGACGGTGGCATGCCCGTCTGAACGCACGATGCGGGCGGCGGTGGGTCACAAGACCGCCACCCGAACCGGATCAATGTGCCATGAACACCGGGACCTTGCTCTGTTCGAGCATATAGCGGGTGGCGCCGCCAAAGATGGCCTCGCGGAACCGCGAATGCCCATAGGCGCCCATCACGACCAGGTCGGCATTCATGTCACCGGCGTGACGCAACAGCACATCCGACACCCGTGGCAGGGTCTTGGACAGAACATCAACCTCGACGGTGACACCATGGCGGGCCAGATATTGCGATAACAGACCGCCGGGGTCAGAGCGGTTTGGCCCATGGGTCGGCGGGTCGATGATTGCCACATGCACTACATCCGCCTCGGCCAGCAGGGGCAGGGCGGCGCGCACGGCGCCCAGGGCCTCGCTGCTTTCGTTCCAGCCGATAAGGACGCGTTTGGGATGTGCGACCGGGGCGCCGCTCGCAGGGGCCACAAGAACCGGGGTGCGGCCATCAAACAGGGCGGCTTCGGTCACGGGTTCAAGTTCCGCGCCGCGTCCGTTGCCATAAGGCTGGGGCAGGATCACAAGATCAGAGAACCGCGCGCGCATCGCCACGTGGCGTCCAAGATCGGCAAGCTGCGCCACGCCGCCTTCGCAACTCCAGCGCAGCGCGGTGGTGCCCAGAACGTTGCGCACCTTGGCCTCGATCGCTTCGGCCTCTTGCTGCGCGCGGGCGATGGTTTCCTGAAGGACAATGGCGCTGGCACCGGCATAGTAATAGCCGGCCTGGCTGCGATCGACGCCAAGACAGAGCACATCAAGATGTGCGTCGTGAACCTCGGCCGCGGCAATGGCATGGGCCAGAGTTTCTTCGACTAGGGCTTCATCGGTCAAAACCGAAAACAGGGTGTTGTAGGTCATTTTGCATTCCTTTGCTCGGGGTCGCACCTTAATTCAGCTTATGCATTGTGCGAACACCTCCGCTTTGATGCTAATCAATCAAAGGAATGAATGGGTTTGACACAGATCAAGGTATCGCTGTTGCGATGCTCGCATTACGACATCAGTCTAAACGCGCCCGCGCGGGGCAGCTCGAATCGCGCGGATAAAGACGAAGGGACGCATTATGACGAACTATATCAAGCTGATCGTGCTTGGCCTGATCACGCTATTCGCGCTGATCGCGGCCAATTATGCGCGCGATCTGGCCTATCTGGTCAACGCGCTGACAGTGGCGCTTGTGGCCGCAGGCCTTTTTCTGTGGACGCTGCGCCAAACCGATGAACCGACACGGCATGTCGATCTGTCGGGGGAATACATGGATGGCGTCGTCAGGGCCGGGGTGGTTGCCACCGCCCTTTGGGGCGTTGTCGGCTTTCTGGCGGGCACATTTATCGCTTTTCAGCTGGCCTTTCCGGGGCTCAACTTCGAGTGGGCGCAAGGATTTGCCAATTTCGGGCGCTTGCGCCCGCTGCATACCAGCGCGGTGATTTTCGCCTTTGGCGGCAACGCGTTGATTGCCACCTCTTTTTATGTCGTCCAGCGCACAAGTGCGGCGCGGCTCTGGGGCGGAAATCTGGCGTGGTTCGTGTTCTGGGGCTATCAGCTTGTGATCGTACTGGCCGCGACCGGATATCTTCTGGGCGCCACGCAATCCAAGGAATACGCCGAGCCGGAATGGTACGTCGATCTGTGGCTGACGGTTGTCTGGCTGGCTTATCTGGCGGTTTTCCTCGGCACCATCGTCAAGCGCAAAGAGCCACATATCTATGTGGCTAACTGGTTTTACCTGTCGTTCATCATCACCGTGGCGATGCTGCATGTCGTGAACAACCTCAGCATTCCGGTGTCGATCTTCGGGTCGAAATCGGTGCAGGTTTTCAGCGGCGTTCAGGATGCCATGGTGCAATGGTGGTACGGCCACAACGCCGTGGGCTTTTTCCTGACCGCAGGTTTCCTCGGGATGATGTACTATTTCGTGCCAAAACAGGCCGAACGCCCGGTTTACAGCTATAAACTGTCGATCATCCACTTCTGGGCGCTGATCTTCATCTATATCTGGGCGGGACCGCACCATTTGCATTACACGGCTCTGCCCGATTGGGCGGCGACACTTGGCATGGTGTTCTCGATCATTCTCTGGATGCCCTCATGGGGCGGGATGATCAATGGTCTGATGACGCTTTCGGGCGCCTGGGACAAGTTGCGCACCGATCCGGTGATCCGGATGATGGTGATCTCGATCGGGTTCTACGGCATGTCGACCTTTGAAGGGCCGATGATGTCGATCCGGGCGGTCAACTCTCTGTCGCATTACACTGACTGGACCATCGGGCACGTGCATTCCGGTGCTCTTGGCTGGAACGGGATGATCACCTTTGGCGCGCTCTACTTTCTTGTGCCGAAACTGTGGAACCGTGAACGGCTTTATTCGCTCAGCCTTGTCAGCTGGCATTTCTGGCTCGCGACGATTGGCATCATTCTCTACGCCGCCTCGATGTGGGTGACGGGGATTATGGAAGGCCTGATGTGGCGCGAAGTCGATGCCAACGGTTTCCTTGTGAACTCGTTCGCGGACACTGTGGCGGCCAAGCTGCCGATGTATGTGGTGCGCGGTCTGGGTGGGGTCATGTTCCTCTCGGGTGCGATTATCATGTGCTATAACCTCTGGATGACTGTGAAACGTTCGCCGGCCGTTGAGGCCACGAACTCCACAGTTCCAGCTGAATAAGGAGGGCCGGAATAATGTCCGACGAAAACAACAAAAAGCCTCCGATGCCGGCGTCTGCTACCGGAATCGGTGCACGCCCGAAGAGAATGTCGATCCTGGACAAACACGCAGTCCTGGAAAAGAACATCACGCTTTTGGCGGTGTTTGCCTTCCTCGTGGTCACCGTCGGGGGGATCGTTCAGATCGCCCCGCTGTTCTGGCTCGAAAACACCATCGAGGATGTCGAGGGCATGCGCCCCTATTCCCCGCTGGAGTTGACGGGTCGCGACATCTATGTGCGTGAAGGGTGTTATGTCTGTCACAGCCAGATGATCCGCCCGATGCGCGACGAGGTTGAGCGGTACGGCCACTATAGCCTTGCGGCGGAGTCGAAGTACGACCACCCGTTCCAGTGGGGGTCTAAACGCACCGGGCCGGATCTGGCCCGTGTGGGGGGGCGTTATTCGGACGAATGGCATGTCGATCACCTGCGCAACCCGCAATCGGTTGTGCCTGAATCGGTGATGCCGAAATACGGCTTTCTGGAAAACCGCATGATCGAACCCGAGCATGTTGGAGATCTTTTGGCGACGCATGCGCTTGTCGGGGTGCCATATTCCGACGAGATGATCGAAAACGCCAAGGCCGACTTCAAGGTTCAGGTCGATCCGTTTGGCGATACCGACGGGTTGCTGGAACGCTATCCCAATGCGCAGGTCCGTAACTTTGACGGGCAGGCCGGGATTTCCGAGGCTGACGCGCTTATTGCTTATCTGCAAATGCTGGGTACGCTGGTTGATTTCTCGACCTTCACGCCTGTGGCAAGCCGCTAGGAGATGATGGACACAATGGAAACCTATTCTCTGCTGCGTGAATTTGCCGATAGCTGGATGTTGCTGGCGTTGTTCGCTTTCTTTGTTGGCATGGTGGTCTGGGTGTTCCGCCCCGGTGCCACGAAGAAATACGAGAACCCCTCGAACATCCCCTTCCGGCATGAAGACAAACCGGCATCCGACGGCGATGCCGACGCCAAGGAGGCGTGAGAAACATGGCAAAAAAACCCACAAAAAAGAAACCCGAGGTCGAAACAACTGGCCATGAATGGGACGGTATTCAGGAATACAACAACCCCCTGCCGCGGTGGTGGCTATGGACGTTATATGCCTGTATCGCCTGGGGCATTTGGTATGTGATCGCCTATCCGGCCTGGCCGATGATCGAGGGGGCCACATCCGGTTACAAGGGTTGGTCGACGCGGGCCAACATCACGGTCGAACTGGCCGAAGCCGAGGCCGCCAATGCCGAGATCAACGCCAAGCTGGCCTCGGTCGAACTGGCCTCGGTTGCCGAAACCCCCGAGTTGCAGGCCTATGCCACATCGGCGGGCGCGGCGGTGTTCAAGACCTGGTGCGCCCAGTGTCACGGGTCCGGCGCGGCGGGGGCCAAAGGCTATCCCAACCTGCTGGACAATGATTGGCTTTGGGGCGGGGCGATTGAGGATATCCACACCACGATTTCGCATGGTATCCGCAACGAAGTTGACGATGATGCGCGCTATTCGGAAATGCCCGCCTTTGGTGAGATTCTGGAGACCCCGCAGATTGATCAGGTTGCCAACTACGTGATGTCCCTGTCGGGCACGCCGCAGGACGCAAGTCTTGTCGCCGAAGGGGAGACGGTGTTCATGGACAACTGCGCGGCCTGTCACGGCGAGAATGCCCAAGGCGACATCTTTCAGGGGGCTCCGAACCTCGCGGATGCGATCTGGCTCTATGGTGGCGACTTTGCAACGATCAAGGAAACCGTCACCAATAGCCGCTTTGGCGTGATGCCGCCGTGGAACACGCGCCTTTCCGAGGCCGAGGTGCGGGCGGTCGCGGTCTACGTCCATCAATTGGGCGGCGGCGAGTAAGCCAAAAAGAATACCCCGGGCCGCGTGTTGGCGCAGGCGGCCCGGGGTCGGCATCGGTCTTTCCGTCTTGTTCGCGCGTTTCCTGGAAGGGCCGGTGCCATTAAACTGCCGAAAGATCGGTCGCTGTCAATCCTCGGGCCCCAATGCGGGGCCTTTTTTATGCATGCTGCGCGAGGCGGCCCGAGAAGGCGGATGAGCGGCCCATCGCCCGTTGCGCCAAGGCCAGCGGTCGGCCCTTGCGCGGCCCTCAGTCACGACGGCGGGCATGAAGGTGCGCCTCGATCTCGGCCCCCGAACGCGCGTCAAAACGTTCCGCAGGCGGCCAATGCGCGCGCCCTGCACGGTGATGGCGCGCCTCGCTGTGCGGGCCAAGACGGGTGGCAGTTCTGAAAGTATTTGCGAAGATGCTGAACATTGTGTCGTCCTTTCCGGTGCTGTGTTTCTGCGTTCAATATGGACAATGCGGGCGTTTTGGTCGAGTCTGGAAAAATTCAGATATGTAAGGTAATCTAACATGATTGATTGGCTTTCCCTGCCACCCCTGACCGCGTTGCGCGCGTTTTCGGCCCTGGCCGATACCGGCGCGACGGCGGCGGCGGGCGCGCGCTTGAACGTCAGCCATGCCGCGATAAGCCAACAGGTCAAACAGCTTGAGACACATCTTGGTGTCGCCCTTGTTGATCGTTCGGGGCGCCACCTTGTGCTCACGGCAGAGGGGCAACAGCTGGCCGATGCGCTTGGCCTTGGGTTTGGCGCAATCGCGCGCGCGACCGAGGCGCTGACCGGCGCGGATGCCGACCGCCCCCTGCAGGTATCGACAACGCCGGGCTTTGCTGCGCAATGGCTGATGCCGTGCCTCAGCGTCTTTCGCGAGACCCATCCCCAGATCGACATCATGATCGACCCGACACCGAACATGGTCACGCTGGAACCGGGCGGCATTGATATTGCGCTGCGCTATGGCACCGGGCATTGGCCGGGACTTGAGGCCGAGCTTTTGTTTCGCTCGCCGCTTGTGGCCGTCGCAGCCCCCAAGCTTGTGGCCGGGTTGCAGATCAGTTGCCCCGCAGATCTTGTGCGCCTCCCCTGGCTCCAGGAATACGGAACCAATGAATCAACCGATTGGCTGCGCCGTCGCGGGGTAAGCGAAGCGCGCGCCGCAGGACTTGTGCAGGTGCCAGGCAATCTTTTGCTGGACGGGTTGCGCGACGGTCAGGGGGTGGCCTTGACCGTGCGCGAATGGGTCAAACAGGATATCGCGGCGGGTCGGCTGGTGCTTTTGTTTGAGGAAGAGGACGAAAGCGGATATTACATCGTGAGCCGTCCGGGCGTGTTGCGCGCCCCTGCCAAAGCCTTTGCAAGTTGGTTGAAAAAACAGGCAAAACTGGTTCAGACCTGCTAATTGATCGATTCTAGATTCAGAATTTGATGCAGGTCAATGTTGCCTTATGTCTGTCCTGCGAAAAGACTGGAAATATCCCTAAGTCGGAGTGAGCCCGTGGCCGATTCTCAGCCAGATGCCCCCCAATCCCTCTATGCCGCCCACGAGCCTATTTTCCCTCGCAAGGTCTCGGGCAAGTTTCGCAATCTGAAATGGGCGATCCTGATCGTCACGCTTGGCATTTACTATGTCACGCCGTGGATTCGCTGGGATCGCGGGCCAAGCCTTCCGGATCAGGCGGTGCTGATTGATCTGGCAAGTCGGCGGTTCTTTTTCTTCTGGATCGAAATCTGGCCGCATGAGTTCTATTTCATCGCCGGCCTTCTGGTGATGGCGGGGCTTGGCCTGTTCCTGTTCACCTCGGCGCTTGGTCGGGTGTGGTGTGGCTATGCCTGTCCGCAAACGGTCTGGACCGATCTTTTCATTCTGGTCGAGCGCTGGATCGAGGGCGACCGCAACGCGCGCCTGCGCCTGCACCGGCAAAAGAAATGGGATCTGCGCAAGGTGCGCCTCAGGTTGACCAAATGGCTGAGCTGGCTGTTGATCGGCCTCGCCACCGGCGGGGCCTGGGTGTTCTATTTCACCGATGCGCCGACGCTTCTGGTCGATCTGTTCACCCTCAACGCACACCCGGTTGCCTATACGACCGTCGCCGTCCTGACGGCGACGACATTTTTCTTCGGCGGTATCGCGCGTGAACAGATCTGTATCTATGCCTGCCCCTGGCCGCGTATTCAGGCCGCAATGCTGGACGAAGACAGCCTTGTCGTGGGCTATCGCGAGTGGCGGGGCGAGCCGCGCAAGCATTCGCAAGAGGTTGCGGATGGCGCGCCGCAGGGCGATTGCATTGATTGCATGGCCTGCGTGAATGTCTGCCCGGTGGGGATTGATATCCGCGATGGCCAACAGCTTGAATGCATCACCTGCGCGCTTTGCATTGATGCCTGTGATGACATCATGGCCAAGATCGGCAAGCCGCGCGGCCTGATTGATTACATGGCACTGACCGATGAGGAAAACGAACGCGCGGGCAAGCCGCCCAAGCCGATCCTCAAGCATATCCTGCGTCCGCGCACGATCATGTATACGGCCCTTTGGGCGCTTGTCGGCTTTGGTCTGGTGTTTGCGTTGTTTATCCGCTCGGATATTGACATGACGGTGGCGCCGGTGCGCAACCCGACCTATGTAATGTTGTCGGATGGCTCAATCCGCAACACCTATGAGGTGCGCCTGCGCAACAAACACGGTGAGGACCGGCGCTTTAACCTGACGGTCAGCGGTGATCCCGCGATCCGCCTTGCGCTTGAGGGCACGCCCTATTCGTCGGTGACGGTGCCTGCGGATTCGATGCGCTTGCAGCGGGTTTACCTTGTTGCCGCACCGGATGCCGAAGCCGCCAAGGTCGAGCGCAGCGAGGTGCGCCTGTGGATCGAGGACACGTTGAACGGTGATCGCGCCTATAAGGATACCGTGTTCAACGGAAGGGAAAACTGATGAGCGAGCGCAAGATAACCGGGCGGCAGGTGTTCCTTGGCTTTGCCGCCGCCTTTGGGGTGATCATCGGCGTCAATCTTGTGCTGGCCTATTCGGCGGTCACCACCTTTCCGGGGCTTGAGGTTAAAAATTCTTATGTCGCCAGCCAGGAATTCGACATTCGCAAAGCCGCGCAAGAGGGGCTTGGCTGGCATGTCGAGGCCGATCACGCCGATGGCCTGCTGTGGCTGCATATCACCGATGACGCGGGCAAGCCGGTTGAGGTAAATACGCTTGAGGCCACGGTCGGGCGCGCCACCCATGTGTTTGACGATCAAACCCCCGATTTCCGCTTTGACGGCAAGGCCTATTTCGCGCCCGCCACCCTTGGCGATGGCAATTGGAATATCCGGATGCAAGCCACTTCCGGGGATGGCACGCTTTTTCAACAGCGCGTTGTCCTGCACAAGGAATAACCGGCAATGACCGTCCCCATGCGTCCGTCGCCTTCGGCCTGTCCGGCCTGTGCCGCCGCCCCGGCGGCCGAGGCATTGGCCGAACGGGCGTTGAAGCCCGCGCAAATTGCGCTGTCCTTGCCGACGATTCATTGCTCGGCCTGCATCTCCAAGATCGAGCGCGGGCTGAACGCGCATCCCGGCGTGCGCGGGGCGCGGGTGAACCTGACGCTGAAACGCGCCAGCATTGATGCGGCGCCAGAGGTCAGCGCCGAAGAGCTGCGCACCCTGGTCGAGGGACTCGGCTTTGAGGCGCACGAACTTGACGGGGCCTCGCTTGGCGCCACCGCGACGGGGCGCGCCGGACGTGATCTTTTGATGCGGCTGGCCGTGGCGGGTTTTGCCAGCATGAACGTGATGCTGCTATCGGTTTCGGTCTGGTCGGGCGCCGAGGACGCCACGCGCGACATGTTCCACTGGATCTCGGCGGCGATCACCCTTCCGGCGATTGCCTTTTCCGGTCAGCCGTTTTTCCGCAATGCCTGGGCGGCCCTGTCCAAGGGGCGGCTCAACATGGATGTGCCGATCACGCTGGCGATTGTGCTGGCGATTTTCACCTCGCTCTGGGAAACGGTTCTGTCGGGCGAGCATGCCTATTTTGACGCGGCACTTGCACTGACGTTTTTCCTGTTGGCCGGGCGGTATCTTGATCATCGCACCCGCGCGATTGCCCGCTCTGCCGCAGAAGAGCTAACGGCGCTTGAGGTGCCCCGCGCCACTCGTCTGCAAGACGGGGTCGAGGCGCAGGTGAACATTGCCGAATTGCGGCTTGGCGATCTGATCTTGGTGCGCCCCGGCGGGCGCATGCCGGTCGATGGCGAGATCGTTACCGGCACCTCGGAAATCGACCGATCCTTGCTGACCGGTGAAACCCTGCCGGTGTTCGCAGGCGAGGGGCAGGCGGTGTCGGCGGGCGAGGTCAACCTGACCGGGCCGCTGACCATTCGCGCCACGGCGGTGGGGGCGGATACATCGCTTCACCGGATGGCCGATCTTGTGGCAATCGCTGAATCAGGGCGCTCGCGTTATACCTCGCTGGCCGACAAGGCCGCCAAGCTTTATGCGCCCGGCGTGCATATCCTCTCGGCGCTTAGCTTTCTGGGCTGGTATCTTTACACATGGGACATGCGCACGGCGCTCAATATTGCCGCTGCGGTTTTGATCATCACCTGCCCCTGCGCGCTTGGGCTGGCGGTGCCTGCGGTGACGACGGCGGCCTCGGGGCGGCTGTTTAGGCGCGGCATGCTGATCAAGCATGAAACTGCGCTTGAGCGGTTGGCGCAGGTCGATACCGTGGTGTTTGACAAAACTGGCACGCTGACCACCGGCACGCCGCAACTGACCAACCTTGCGGCACTGCCACCGGGGGCGGTGGAATGCGCGCTTGCGCTTGCGCAGGGCTCGTCGCACCCGCTGGCCCGTGCGATCACCACTGCGGCGCGCGACGGCGGCTTTGCCGCCACTCAGCTAAACGATGTAACCGAGGTGCCGGGCTATGGCACGCGTGCGCTCTGGAACGGGCAAGAGGTGCGCCTTGGCCGCGCAAGCTGGACCGGGGCCACGCCGCTGGCCGACACGGCGAGTTTTCTCAAGGTCGGCGATCAGGCGCCGCTGGCCTTTATCTTTGCCGACCGGTTGCGCCCCGGTGCCGCCGAGGCGGTCGAGGCGCTCAAATCCAGCGGCAAGACCGTGATCCTCATGTCAGGCGATACCACCCCGGCGGTCGAGGCCCTGGCGCTGCGCCTTGGCATTCCGCACTGGGTGGCAGAGGCCCTGCCGGCCGATAAATCGGCCCGCATTCAGGCGCTGAGCGGTGAGGGCGCGCATGTGCTCATGGTCGGGGATGGGCTTAACGATACCGCGGCGCTTGCGGCGGCGCATGTGTCGATCTCGCCCGCCAGCGCGCTTGATGCCGCGCGGGTCGCCAGCGATATCGTGCTCTTGGGCAATGACCTAACACCGATTGCAGCGGCCTGCGACACCGCGCAATCGGCCACCCGGCGCATTCGCGAAAACTTTCGTATTGCCACGATCTATAATATGATTGCCGTGCCCTTGGCCGTGGCCGGGCTTGCGACGCCGCTTATCGCGGCGCTGGCGATGTCGCTTAGCTCGATCACGGTTTCGCTGAATGCTTTGAGGCTGAGGTAGAGGCGATGAATATCCTGACCTATCTGATCCCGATCTCTCTGATTCTTGGCGCCGTGGGGCTGGTCGCCTTTATCTACACGGTCAAATCCAACCAATACGATGACCCAGAAGGCGACGCACGTCGCATCTTGAGCGACGACTACGACGACAAGCCGAAACAGTAGTGTAAATCCTGTGGCTTGTGCGGCGGGAATGCGGGGTGCGCTCAATAGGTGAACCCACCATTTTAATCCTTGGGACAAGATGGAGCGTTGTATGTTAGGCGCCGTTGCGCGCCGCGCTACGGGCGAGCGCGGCTATAAGATCTGTCCGAGTGACGATGCCGACGATTTTATTGTGCTCAAGGACGGGAACGGCATCGGTATCACCGTCGGCCATCATGGGTAGCAAGGCCCCGATGGGTGTGTGCGTTGTGGCGCGGGGGCCGGCGACGTTCATGATGTCGCCGGCCTTCACCGGCTTCTCCCAGTCTCTATTCAGAAGGCGGCGGATCGCGGCCACATAGCCCCGACCAAGACGTAGTGCGTCGGCCCGGGCCTGGCTGATGAGGTGCATTTGGAAGATGACTCCCAGAAACGTCATGTCAGGCCCCACGACGGGCAGCGATGCGAAACGATGCTGCCGGAACAGATCAGCGATCTCGCCTAATCGGGTCACTGGACTTATCGTGACAAGGTTGGAGGACATGATGTCCTGCGCGGTCAGGGGGCCGGAGAAATGCGCGGCGGCTTGCAATTCTGCCGCGCCGATCAGCCGGGCCAAATCCTCGACGCCAAGGTTGAACGATTGGCTATACCGTTCGAGGATACCTGTCAGCTCTTCTTCCGAAAGTCCCAGGCGTTCGGTCGGATTGCGGTCTTCAGTCCCGTGCTTGCTTGTGTCATCGAACTGCCGGAATGGATAGCGCCGCCCCGTGAGACGGGCGTAGACGGCTGCGATAAGTACGAGGGCTGTTGTCCCGACAGCAATAGGCGTAAGGGCGAACCAAAATCCCAAATGTGCGATGGCATCCGGGGACATGGCGGCAGTCATGGCAACGGCCCCGGCGGGGGGATGGACCGCGCGGCACAAAATGGTCACGATGATCGTAATCCCAACCGCAAGCGCGATCCGCAAGGCAGGATCAGTTAAGAGCAGGCAAACGGCCACCCCCACGATGGCAGCAATGGTATTGCCGACAATCGCCGACCAAGGCTGTGCCAGAGGGCTGTTTGGAACGGCGAACAGTAGAACAGACGACGCCCCGAAAGGGGCGACAAGGTAGAGGCCCAGCTCCAGATCCACGTTTGGCGACAGCAGAAACAGGCCGGTCAACCCTAAACCGATTAGGGCGCCAATCCCCGCGCGCATGGCCTCAAGGCTTGAAACGTGGGCAACGGCGGGGCCGAGTGATTTCAGGAAATGCAATTTTGCGCCTCTGTACTGGATGCGCGCTAAATTTCATCAGTGTGCAAAGTATTCAAGCGCCTTATTATGCGGCGAACACGGTGGTGATGATGAGGCTTGTCGCGATTACGGCCCTCGCGGAGGTTGCCATTCGCGGCGCCCTGACGAATTGGCGGCGTGGCCTCCAAGGACTCACTTTTTAGCTTTCAGCAAAGACGACCGCTCTGCTGACATTCTGCCTAATATCTCAGCCTGGCCCGATCATGAAGCAGGTGATCTTTTTCGCCTGCAACCGGCGACAGGCCAGATCGGCGCTTTCGCGGGTCAATCCCATGAAATTCGCATCAAAGCCGGTGGGGCGTTTGATGACCTTGCGCAGCGACCCGTCCAACGTGCTCATCTCGCTCAGGGCGGTCTTCAACAGGATCTGGCGCGCCTTGTACTGGCTGGGATAGCGGCCCACGTTGATGCCCCAGTGGCGTCCACCAGAGGTTGAAACGCGCATGACCACTTCCTGAATTGGATCGCTGGAGGGCGCGCTTGCCAGAACGATATTCTCCGGATTCTCGGGGCGCGGTTCGGGGCGCACATCTGCGGTGACCCTGGGGGCGGCGGTGGCAACGCTGCCTGCGGGGATAACCCCGGTCTCGGCTTTGGCAACCTGCTGAGCGGCCAGAAGTGCGCGTTCGATATCGTCTTTGACGGCAACGGCCACCGGCGCTTCGGGGGCAGGGCGCGATTGTGGGCGCAGGCTCTTGCGCACGGCGGCGGCACTGGCAAGGCGAATGGTCTTGGCGGCCAGGGCTGGACGATCCTGCCCTTCGGCGATCATCACCGGGGCGCCGTTGCCGATCTTGCCCATATAAGGCGGGCGTGCGGGGCGGTTCACCGCAACCCGGCTGGGCGATTTGCGAAAGCCGAGGTCCAGAAGCTCGGCCACCTTGGCATTGCGCGAGGCGGTCGATTGCCCGCCAAAGACGGTGGCAATAACCCGTTCGCCGCCGCGCTCGGCGCTTGCCACAAGGTTAAAGCCCGCCGCGCGGGTATAGCCGGTCTTGATCCCGTCCGCCCCGCGATAGCTTTTGAGCATGCGGCGGTTGGTATGATTGACCGAGCGCACCCCGGCATCGGCGGTGATGCGTGAGAACAGGTTGTAATATTGCGGATAGTCGTAAAACAGGCTGCGGCCCAGAACTGTCATGTCACGGGCGGTGGACAAATGCCCGCTTTCCGTAAGGCCATGGGCATTCTTGAAGGTGGTGCGGGTCATGCCAAGCGCCTTGGCGGTGCGGTTCATCCGGCGGGCAAATTGCGCCTCTGATCCCTCGATTGCCTCGCCAAGGGCAGTGGCCGCATCATTGGCCGACTTGACCGCCGCTGCACGCACGAGATAGCGAAGCGCGATTGTCTGACCGGCGCGCAGGCCAAGTTTGCTGGGCGGTTCACTTGCGGCATGGGCGGAAATGCGAACCTTGTCATCAAGGTCGATCTCGCCGTTCTGGACGGCCTCGAACACAATATAAAGCGTCATCATCTTGGTAAGAGAGGCCGGGTGAAGCCGGGCATCGGCGTTACGCGAATGAAGAACCTTGCCGCTGCGTGCATCCATCACCATTGCCGCATAGGGCGCCGCCACGGCGCTTAGCGGTACAACGACCAGCATCCAGATGGTTGCCAACACCAACAGACCCCAAAGGACCGGCTGCTTGCCCCGTGTTTTCATAGAACTGCTCTTTTCTGCCTCGCGCCGCCGATTTTTCGACTGGCCTTTATTTATGCGCTCAAGACTAGCACAGCTCTCTTTTCATTTAAAGCCTTCATTTATAATAGGTTTTTCGGCCTCCATCGGCGGGTGTGGGGCAATATGTTGTGGTAAGCAAAGACCTATCCCCAAGATGATCGCTGCGCGCTTTTCCACTTGGGGCAATCAAAAAAGGCCCGGGGCGTGAAACCCGGGCCAATTTTCGTGCTATCGCGCGTGCTATTTCAATGCGGCGTCGGAAATGACATGCGTCCAGGCCCCATCGCCGGGGTGTTTGCTGATCACCGGATCAGAGCCGCCCGACAACAGCGATTGCACCGTGCGCTCGAAATCGGCCGGATCAAGCGCGCCGTTGCTGCCTGCGGTCAGCTTGGCCACCTCACCCATCATGCGGATCTGATGCTTTTCGGTCTGTGCGCCGGTGGCATCGTTATCAAGCACGATCATCGCCGCCTCTTCGGGGTTTTGCTCGGCCCATTTCCAGCCCTTCATCGAGGCCCGCACGAACCGCGCCAGTTTATCAACTTCGGCTGGATCGTCCAACTTCTCCTCAAGAACATAAAGCCCGTCTTCCAATGTGGCGACGCCCTGATCCTCGTATTTGAAGGTGATCAACTGATCTTCGGTGATCCCGGCATCCAGCACCTGCCCATATTCATTATAGGTCATGGTCGAAATGCAATCGGCCTGTTTCTGCAGGAGCGGATCAACATTGAACCCCTGCTTGAGAACGGTGACACCATCCGCGCCGCCGGTTGTCGGGATGCCAAGCTGGCTCATCCATGACAGGAACGGAAATTCATTGCCAAAGAACCACACGCCCAAAGTGCGCCCGGGAAAATCCGCAGGCCCGGTCACGCCGGTTTCCTTGAGGCAAACCAACATCATGCCCGAGGATTTGAACGGCTGCGCGATATTGACCAGCGGCAGGCCCTTTTCACGCGCCGAGAGGGCGGCGGGCATCCATTCCACCGTGACATCGGCACCGCCACCGGCAATCACCTGTGTCGGGGCGATGTCCGGGCCGCCCGGCTTGATCGTGACGTTCAGATCCTCGTCGCCATAAAACCCCTTGTCCTGGGCCACGTAATAGCCTGCAAACTGGGCTTGGGTGACCCATTTGAGTTGCAGCGTCAGATCGTCCGCCGCCTGCGCCATGCCCGCAACGCTGGCCAGCGCCGCAAGGCCAAGGCTTGTCAAAAACGTTTTCATCGGTCGTCTCCCTTTTTAGATGTCGGCCTTATGTCCGGCCTCTTTGTGACGGGTGCCAGAAGGTCACCGCCTTTTCAATCAGCGCCATGGCGCCGTAAAACCCCGAGCCGACAATCGCCGCGACAACGATTTCCGCCCAGACCAGATCAAGCGCGAGCTGGCCCACCGAGGTTGAAATACGAAATCCCATGCCCTTGATGGGTGAGCCAAAAAACTCTGCCACAATCGCGCCGATCAAAGCCAGCGTCGTGGCGATCTTCAGCCCGTTAAAGACAAACGGCATCGCGGCCGGCAGGCGCAGTTTCAACAGGGTTTTCCAATAGCCCGCCGCATAGGTGCGCATCAGATCGCGTTGCATCGCATCGGTGTCCTGCAAACCCTGCACGGTATTCACCAGCATCGGGAAGAACACCATCACGACAACCACTGCGGCCTTGGATTGCCAGTCAAAGCCGAACCACATCACAAGGATCGGTGCCATGCCGATGATCGGCAAGGCGGCCACGAAGTTGCCGACCGGCAACAACCCGCGTTGCAGGAACGGAAAGCGATCAATCGCAACCGCGATCAGAAACGCTGCGCCACAGCCGATGATAAACCCCGAAAGCGCACCTTTCAGGGCGGTCTGCACGAAATCCTGCCACAGGATATCGGTGGATTTGGCAAAGGTCGCCGCAATCGCCGTAGGTGGGGGCAACAGGATCGGCGAGATATCAAGCCCACGTACCAGACTTTCCCAGATCGTGATCAGGGTCAGGCCAAAGATCAAGGGCACCAAAAGAGAGGTCAGCCTTGTCTTGGGGCGGTGCGACAGGCGCGAATTGATCCACCAGCCGAGTGCCCAGACCGTTGCTCCGAGGATCAACCAGCCCATTACGCCATCCCCATCCGCTTGAGGGTGACCCGCTGGATAAGCCCGATGATCCCCACAAGGGCCGCCGCAAGCGTGGCCGCCATGATCAGCGCGCTCCAGATTTGGATGGTCTGGCCATAATAGCTTCCGGCAAGCAGACGCGCGCCAAGCCCCGCCACGGCGCCGGTCGGCAACTCGCCGACAATGGCGCCGACAAGGCTTGCGGCCATGCCAACCTTGAGCGAGGTAAAGAGATAAGGCATCGAAGAGGGCAGGCGCAGCCGCCAAAAGGTCTGTGAGGCACTCGCATTCCATGTGCGCATCTGGTCAAGCTGCATCGCGCCCGGGCTGCGCAGGCCTTTGACCATGCCCACGACCACGGGAAAGAACGACAGATACATCGAGATCATCGCCTTGGGAAGAAGCCCCGAAATGCCCACCGCATTGAGCACCACGATGATCATCGGAGCAATCGCCAGAATGGGAATGGTTTGGCTGGCGATCACCCAGGGCATCACACTCATATCCATGGTGCGATTGTAAACAATCCCAATCGCAAGCGCGACACCAAGTGCGGTGCCCAGCAGGAACCCAAGCGCCGTTGCGCTGAAGGTGATCCAGCTGTGATAAAACAGCGACCGCTTGGAAAACCCGCGCCCGGCCAGGACCATCTTGCCGGTGGTCTTCCAGATTTCAGCGGCCACCTGATGCGGGGCCGGTAACTTGGGCTTGTCCTGCGTCCATGTCTGGACCACAAGCGCGCCAAACCCAAGCTCTTGGCCTGCCCGCGCAGCCTGATCCCGCGCCCAGGGTGCATTGAGCGCAACCGCCGCCCCATACCAGAGCACGAAGAGCGTCGCCACGACGGTAAGAATGGGAACAAGGTTGCGCATCATGTCGCCCCTGCTTTCATCTTTCCATAAATACTCACAAGACCCACCATACCGCATGCACAGAGTTTGAGTATTTTTAGAAAGATGAAAGTATTTGGTGTTTCACTTCTATTGCGGAACAGGCTGGAGAGCCGATGACCGTGAAAGGTGAAAGTCCCTCTCCCCGTCATACGGGAGAGGGCGTTCGCCACGGATGGGGGCCTACGCGTCATCGCCATGCCCCGCTCTCAGGCCCTCGCGGACGCGATGGGCGATCTCTAGGAACTCGGGTGTGTCGCGGATGTCCAGCGGTCGGTCCCGCGGCAGCGGGCTGTCAATGATGTCGGCGATCCGACCGGGGCGCGGCGACATCACCACGATCTTGGTACTGAGATAGACCGCTTCGGGGATCGAGTGGGTGACAAAACAGATGGTCTTTTGGGTCCGTTTCCACAGATCCAGAAGCTGTTCATTCAAATGGTCGCGCACGATTTCATCAAGCGCGCCAAAGGGTTCGTCCATCAACAACAGATCGGCGTCAAAGGCCAGGGCGCGCGCGATGCTGGCGCGCTGTTGCATTCCGCCCGACAACTGCCATGGGAATTTCTTTTCAAAGCCGGACAGTTCCACCAGTTCCAACACGGCCTTCACGCGGGCATCCTGATCGGATTTTGCGTATCCCATGATTTCGAGCGGCAAGCGGATATTGCCGCCAATCGTGCGCCAGGGATAAAGCCCTGCCGCCTGAAACACATAGCCATAGGCGCGGGCTTTACGGGCGTCTTCGGGGCTGACGCCATTTACGGTGATCTGCCCAGCGGTTGGATGTTCCAGGTCGGCCATGACCCGCAGAAACGTCGTCTTGCCACAACCCGAGGGGCCGATAAAGCTAACGAAATCGCCTTGTTCGACGTCCAGGCTGACGTCTTTCAACGCATGCACCGGCCCGTCATTGGTCTGAAATGTCAGCGACAGGTCCGTTGCGCTGATCACCGTGTCTTTCGTCAAACTTCATCCCCCGCTTGCCCGGCTCTATTGCGCCGTTCTGGCCTGTCTTTGTCAAGGTGCGACTCCGGCCAATGAGGCTGAGGTCGTTGTTTCTCAGATCCCTGCCGGAATATTCAGCGGATCGCGTTGGATCATCTTGGGCGCGTTCAACGCCTTCCATTTGCTGAGCGCCTGATGCGCGGAAGGGAACGCCGGGCGGGGTACAAACCGCCCGCGGCCGGGTTGTGGTTGCGAGTTTTGGCCCCAGGCCCAGATCACCTCGCCGCGGCTCAGGGTAAAGCGGCTTTGCGCCCTGACTTCAAAGCCCTCGAAGACGTTGTAATCGAGGATCGAGTGGTGGTTCGCCGGGCTGATTGTTTTGGAGATCTTGGGGTCCCAGACCACAATATCGGCATCGGCGCCTTCGACAACCGCGCCTTTCTTGGGGTAGATATTCAGGATCTTGGCGACATTCGTGCTTGTCGCCGCAACGAATTCATTCGGGGTCAGGCGACCGGTTTCCACCCCTTGGGTCCAGAGCATGGCAAGCCGCTCTTCAACACCGTTTGACCCGTTGGGGATGATCCGGAAATCATCGCGCCCGGCGCGTTTCTGCGCGGTGGAAAAGGCGGCGTGATCGGTCGCCACGACCTGCAAAGACCCGGATTGCAACCCGGCCCAGAGGCTATCCTGATGATCCTTTGAGCGGAAGGGGGGCGACATCACGCGGCGCGCGGCGTGGTCCCAATCCTTGTTGAAATACTCGGATTCGTCCAGCGTCAGGAACTGGATGAGCGGCTCGCCATAGACCCGCATGCCCTTTTGACGCGCCCGCCGGATCGCCTCATGCGCCTGCTCGCAAGACACATGCACGATGTACAAAGGCACCCCGGCGGCATCGGCGATACAGATGGCGCGGTTGGCGGCCTCGCCTTCAAATTCGGGCGGGCGGGAATAGGCGTGCGCCTCGGGCCCGGTCATGCCTTGGTCAAAGTATTTCTGCTGCATTTCGGCGACCAGATCACCGTTTTCGGCATGCACCATCGGCAAAGCACCCAGTTCGGCACAGCGCTTGAAGCTGGCGAACATCTCATCATCTTCGATCATCAGCGCGCCCTTGTAGGCCATGAAATGCTTGAACGAGTTGACGCCCATTTTTACCGCATCTTCCATCTCGGAAAACACGTTTTCATTCCAGCCGGTGATCGCCATGTGATAGCCGATATCGCTACAAATCTGCGGCGCGGATTTGCGGTGCCATTCGTTGATCGCGTTCTTGATGCTGCCATCGGCACCAGGCAGGCAGAAATCGACCAGCATCGTAGTGCCGCCACAGGCCGCCGCCCATGTGCCGGTCTCAAATGTTTCGGCGGCGGTGGTGCCCATGAAGGGCATCTCAAGATGGGTATGCGGATCAATCCCACCGGGGATGACATAGGCCCCCTCGGCGTCGATATATTCGTCGCCCTTGAGGTCCTCACCGATCTGTTTGATCGTCTCATCCTCAATCAGAACATCGGCCTTCCACGTGCGATCCGCCGTGCAGACAGTGCCGTTTTTGATGACTTTGGTGGTCATGTCACATCTCCGTTTTCATTTCTTGCGTCTGCATTTCTTCTGGCTGGAAATATCCCGGGGGAGTCGCGCTTGCGCGACGGGGGCAGCGCCCCCGATTACTCCACGATCTCCGCTGTTTCGATCACCGCATGCATCAAGACATCCGTGCCCGCCGCGGCCCATTCTTTCGAAATTTCCTCGGCCTCGTTATGGCTTAGACCGTCCACACAGGGGCACATCACCATCGCCGTGGGCGCAACGCGGTTGATCCAGCAGGCATCATGCCCCGCGCCCGAAATCAGGTCGCGGTGGGAATAGCCAAGCCGTTCGGCGGCATTGCGTACGGCCCCAACACAGCCCTCGTCAAAGGTCACCGGATCAAACCCGCCGGTCTTTTCAAAGGCGATGCTTAGCCCCATCTGGCCGCAGATATCCGAGGCCCCCATACGCAGCTTGTTTTCCATATCCTCGATCACTGCCTTGTCGGGCGAGCGAAAATCGACGGTGAACACCGCCTTGCCGGGGATCACGTTGCGCGAATTGGGGTAGATGTCGATATGTCCCGCCGCGCCCACCGCATCGGGGGCGTGGGACAGGGCAATCTGCTCGACCAGTTCCAGCACCCGCGCCATGCCGAGCCCTGCGTTCCTGCGCATCGGCATCGGGGTCGATCCAGTGTGTGAATCCTTGCCCTCGATCGTGACCTGGGTCCAGCTTAGCCCCTGACCATGGGTGACAACGCCGATATCCTTGCCTTCGGCCTCCAGAATGGGGCCCTGTTCGATATGCAGCTCAAACAGCGCATGCATCTTGCGCTCGCCGACCGGCTCATCCCCGCGCCAGCCGATCCGGTCAAGCTCATCGCCAAAGCGGGTGCCATCGGCATCGGTGCGGTCCTCGGCCCACTCCTGAGCGTGGACCCCGGCAAATACCCCCGAGGACAGCATCGCCGGGGCAAAGCGCGTGCCCTCTTCGTTGGTCCAGTTGGTGACAACGATGGGGTGTTTGGTCTTGATGCCAAGGTCATTCATCGTACGGATGATCTCAAGGCCGCCGAGCACCCCCAGAACGCCATCATATTTGCCGCCGGTGGGTTGGGTATCAAGGTGGGAGCCGACATAGACCGGCAGGGCGTCAGGGTCGGTTCCCTCGCGGCGGGCAAACATGTTGCCCATCGTATCGAGCCCCATGGCAAGGCCTGCGTCCTCGCACCAGGATTGGAACAACCGGCGCCCTTCGGCGTCTTCGTCGGTCAGCGTCTGGCGGTTGTTGCCGCCCGCCACACCGGGGCCGATCTTGGCCATTTCCATCAGGCTGTCCCAAAGGCGGTCTGCGTTGATCTTGAGGTTCTCGCCGGGGGCTGCCATTTGAAATCTCCTGAGTGTCGGGTCATGCGGGCCGATGAGCGGCCTCTTGCAATCGGGCTTTTCCTGACCGTATGGTCAAGAAAAGAGCATCATAGGTTGACCAACTGGTCAAGATTTTTCTGAAAGCGATGTGCGATGACCGCCTCTTCCCGCCCGCTCAGCCGCAAGGATATTCGCCGCGAGAATGAAAAGCTTATTCTTGATGCAGCGGAAAAAGTCTTTGCCGAGGCAGGGTTTGGCGGGGCCACGATGCAGTTGATTGCCGATATGGCAGGGCTGCCCAAGGCCAATCTGCACTATTATTTCCCAACCAAGGAATCGCTCTATCGGCAGGTGGTTCAAGCAATTTTTCAGGACTGGCTCAAGGCTGCGGATATCTTTGATGACGCGCCCGGCCCGGTTGAGGGAATCGGTGCCTATATCGACGCCAAGATGGAAATCAGTCGCCGACATCCGGCGGGCTCAAAGGTTTGGGCCTCCGAGGTGATGCACCGCGCGCCGGTTATTCAGGACTATCTTGAAACAACCCTCGTCGAGTGGACGGAGGGGCGCTTGTCGGTGATCCGCCGCTGGATCGCCGAGGGTAAGATGGACGAGATCGACCCGCGCCATCTTTTGTACATGCTCTGGGCCACGACCCAGCATTATGCCGATTTCGGCCATCAGATCGAGACCCTGAACGGCGGGCAACCCCTGTCCGATGCGCAATGGGTGGCGGCCAAGGGGTCGGTCAAGCGCATTATCCTCAAGGGGATTGGCGCACAGCCTTCCCCTGCTGCGTGAAATAGCCCATGTTGAGCAGGACCTTGCCGGAGAACCCGATGAACGAGCCCCGCGCGATCCGAAAACCAAGCCGCATTCAAAAGCGCAATCGCACGCTTATTCTCGATGCCGCGCTGGAGGTATTTTCGACATATGGCTATCGCGGGGCGACGCTGGATCAGATCGCGGCTGAGGCGGGGTTGAGCAAGCCCAATATCCTCTATTATTTCACCGGCAAGGAAGACATACACATCAGGCTTTTGAACGGGCTGATGGATACCTGGCTGGCGCCCATGCGCGAAATTGACCCCGAGGGCGACCCGCTGGAAGAAATCCTGCGCTATGTGCATCGAAAGCTTGAGATGAGCCGAGAGTACCCTCGCGAAAGCCGCCTGTTTGCCAACGAGATCCTTCAGGGCGCGCCGCGCATCGGGCCGCATCTGGAGTCGGGACTGAAACCGCTGGTGGATGAAACCGCAGCCCTGTTCGAACGCTGGATGGCAGCAGGCAAGCTTGCGCAAATGGATGCGCGGCACCTGATATTCTCGATCTGGGCCACAACACAGCATTACGCGGATTTTGATGCGCAGGTGCAGGTGCTGATGCGGGGCCAGTCGATACACGAAGGTGCGGATGCGTATCTTGATACGCTCTATCGCAAGCTGTTGATGGTCTGAGGTTGTGCTTTCCTTCGGTTAATTCAATCCAGAATGGCAATAGGCCCAAAAAACCACAGCTGTACAGAAAGGTTTCTGCGTTCTGTTTACATTGGTGTCAGGGTCATGATTTGACTGGGTTTGCTTCGCTGTCAGCAAAGTAAAGCAATTAAAATCTCGCATCCAAAGCGACAAAGAATCCGCGTTAATGCGGGCGCAGGGTGCTTTATATTATGCTTGGTCCGACTTGCGTAAACGCAAGCCAGCGAACCGGCAATCGGGAGGTCGCAATGAGCAAGTTGCACATAATGTTCTGGGGGTTTGTTGGCCTGTTTTCTGTTTTTGGGCATGCAGGTTGGGCCAATCCGGCCTCGGAGGTCGTGATAGAGTTCCTGAAAGGCGAAGGGATTCAGGTGTCGTCAGGCGCGGCGGCTGGATACGTGCCTGACAGGGTGTGCGCTGAATGCCATGCAGACAAGGCCGAAAGTTTTGCCGAGATGGGCATGGCCCGCAGTATGTACCGGCCTGCCAAAGACAAGATCATCGAAGATCTCGATGCGATGCCCTATTATCACGAACCCAGTCAACGTCATTACACCATGGAATGGCGCGGCGATGAAATGTGGTTTCAACGCTATGGCAAAACTGCCGATGGCACCAAGATCGACGAGTTTAGCGTCAAGGTCGACTGGATCATGGGCTCGGGCAATCATGTGCGGGTTTACCTGTACCAGACTGCGGACGGAGCATTGTTTCAACTACCCCTCGGTTGGTACACGCAAACCGGCAAATGGGCGATGGCACCTGGCTATGAGAGCGCAAATCATGATGGCGTGTTGCGCGACATTCACCAACGATGCATTGGCTGTCACAATGCGTTCGGGGAATTGAGTGAAAGGTCGGGCATGAAGGGGCATATTGGCCTCTATCCGCAAGACCTGCCGGAAGGTATCGGATGCCAACGCTGCCACGGGCCCGGCTCGGAGCATGTGTATCGCGCCTATAGCGGCGAAGGCGAGATGGAAGACCTGCGCTCTGCGATCGTGAACCCGGGCAAGCTGCCGCGTGAGCGGCTCTACAGCATTTGCTATGGCTGCCATATGCAATCCAATGTGGCGGTCAATTCGCAACTTCGCCTGGGGCGCGACCATTACTCGTTCCGCCCGGGCGAGGACTTGCGGGACTTCATCATGCAGCTTGACATCAAGGAAGCTGAGCAATCCAGAGAAGAACGCTTTGAGATCAACCATCACCCCTACAGGCTTGAGCAAAGCACCTGTTTTATCCAAAGCAAGGGTGAACTGGGCTGTCTGAGCTGTCATGATCCGCATGTAAAAATCAAACCCGAACAGCGCGCCGCACATTACCGCAAGGCGTGCCTGAGCTGTCATGAGCTTGACGACGATGGCCTGCCCGCGATCGAAGAAACCGAGGCCACGCACCCGCAGATCGCGGCGACCGATGATTGCACGACCTGCCATATGCCCGAACGGCGCACCGAAGATGTTGTCGAAGTCTGGATGACCGACCACCGGATCGTGCGCCACATCGAGCCTGAGAAAGAGCGCATGCGTGCGATCAAAAGTGTCGATCCGGTGGTCGAGGGCGTCTTTCTTCAGAATCCCAATTCGGGTGTGCCAAAGGCCGAGGCGTCGATGCTGCAACTCATGGCGATCCTCGACTATTCGAAAAACAAAATGGATTTCGCGGTGAGGGATCTGGAAAAGCTGTTGGGCCAGACACAGACACCGCATTTCGAGCCGTGGCTGACCTTGATCGAGGCTTACATCACCAACAGGAACTATGCCAAAGCCAGACAGATCGCCGCGGCCACCCTCAAGCGGGCGCCGGACAACCCAAAGGTAATCAATGCGGTTGCCGTGTCGCTTTATGCAACCGGGGAAAAGGCGCAGGCCATTGAAATTCTGAAAAAAGCCGCCAAAGAGATGCCCGATCTGATCTTTTTCCGCCTGACCCTGGCCAAGTTTCTGGCCGCTGAGGGTAAGCTTGACGAGGCGCTGCACTATGCCGAGAGCGTTGTGGATCAACGTCCGAACCAATGGCAGGCCTGGGCTCTGATTGCCAATCTGGCGCAAGCCAAGAACGATAACGAACGCGCGCTTGAGGCTTATCTGAGAACTCTTGAAATCAGGCCCGTGTCACCCGCCATTCGTAAAAAGACGGTGTCTTTACTCCAGGCCGAAGGGCGCCAGGACGACGCGGCGCGCCACCAGTCCCGGCTCAAGCCGTAAAGCGAACCCAACGAGGTTTACGCCCGGATCATTCAGCAGCGCATTTTCCCGGGTTGTTGGGGTGGGTTGTCCAGTTGGCATACTCCGCTTGCACCACCTTGCCGGTGCGCGGATCAATTTCGCCCGCTGGCATCTGCTCCATCGTGATGCAGCCCTCGACCGGGCAGACATTGACGCAAAGATTGCAGGCGACGCATTCGTCATCCTTGACGGTGAATACGCGATCCTCTGACATGGCGATGGCCTGATGCGAGGTGTCCTCGCAGGCGGCATAACAACGCCCGCATTTGATGCAATCGGCCTGATTGATCTTGGCCTTGGCCACGTAATTGAGGTTCAGATCCTGCCAGTTCACCACATTCGGCACCGCCCGCCCGACCAGTTGATCGACCGAAGCGAATCCTTTTTCGTCCATATATTGCGACAGGCCCGAGATCATTTCTTGCACCACCTTGAAGCCATAGGTCATGGCCGCCGTGCAGACCTGCACATTGCCCGCGCCAAGCGCCATGAATTCGGCCGCGTCGCGCCAGGTGGTCACCCCGCCGATACCACTGATCGGCAGGCCCGCCGTTGCCGGATCGCGGGCAATTTCGGCCACCATATTCAACGCGATCGGTTTCACCGCCGGCCCGCAATAGCCGCCATGCGCGCCCTGGCCATCAATCGTGGGCTCGGGCGAAAACAGATCGAGATCGACCGAGGTGATCGAGTTGATGGTGTTGATCAGGGATACCGCATCGGCGCCGCCCTCTTTGGCGGCCTGTGCCGGTTTGCGGATATCGGTGATGTTCGGCGTCAGCTTGACGATCACCGGCAGGTCGCTGTGTTTCTTGCACCAATGCGCCACTTGCCCGACATATTCAGGCACCTGACCCACGGCGCTTCCCATGCCGCGTTCGCTCATCCCGTGCGGGCAGCCAAAGTTAAGCTCGACTCCGTCGCAGCCGGTATCTTCGACCCGGTGCAGGATGTCTTTCCACGCGTCCTCATTCACCGGCACCATCAGCGAGGCAATAAGCGCGCGGTCGGGCCAGTCGCGCTTGACCCGCTTCATCTCTTCAAGGTTCACCTCAAGCGGTCTGTCGGTAATCAACTCGATATTGTTGAGCCCCAAAAGGCGGCGATCAGCACCGTAAATTGCCCCATAACGCGGGCCGTTGACGTTGACCACCGGTGGTCCTGCTTCGCCCAGAGTTTTCCAGACAACCCCGCCCCATCCCGCCTCGAATGCGCGGCGGACGTTGTATTCCTTGTCCGTCGGCGGCGCAGAGGCAAGCCAGAACGGATTGGGGGATTTGATGCCGATAAAAGTGCTTGTCAGATCAGCCATGGCTTAGCCCTCCGCCGTCAGTGTTGCGTGAATATCCATCGCGGCATCGCGGCCCTCGGCCACCGCCGTAACGGTCAGATCGTCGCCGCCGACCGCACAATCGCCCCCGGCCCAGACGTGTTTCATCGACGTGCGGCCAGCGCCGGTCACGGCGATCTTGCGCCCGTCGAGATCGGGCAGGTCGCCACAGTCAAGGGATTGACCGATGGCCTTGAACACCTGATCGGCGGCAAGGCGAAAGGTCTGGCCGGTGGCGGTCAGCGCGTCATCGGTATATTCAAATTCAACCTCGCGGACCGAGCCGTTGCCATGCACCGCAATCGGGCTGGCATTGGTGATGATCCGCACGCCCTTCGAGGCGGCGAGATCCTGTTCAAAGCGGCTGGCGTTCATCCGCTCGCGACCCCGGCGGTAGACAAGCGTGACGTTGAGCGCACCCAAAAGCCGGGCCTGCACGGCGGCATCAACGGCCGTCATGCCGCCGCCGATCACCACCACGTCGCGCCCGATGGGCAGGGCGGCAAGATCATCTGCCTGGCGCAGATCGGCGATGAAATCAACCGCATCGCGCAGCCCCTGTTTGTCTTCGCCCTCAAGCCCGAGGGCATTCACCCCACCAAGACCGATGCCAAGAAACACGGTATCATGTGCGTCGCGCAGATCACCAAGTGACAGGTCACGGCCCAGCCGTTTGCCAGTCTGCAAGGTGATTCCGCCAATCTGCAAAAGCCATTCGACCTCGCGGGCGGCAAAATCTTCGGTGGTTTTATAGGCGGCAATGCCAAATTCGTTCAGGCCACCGGCTTTGGCGCGCCCGTCATAAAGCACCACGTCATGGCCGTGCATCGCCAGACGGTGGGCACAGGCAAGACCGGCAGGGCCAGCCCCCACAACCGCAACCGATTTTCCGGTGGGCACGGCGCGCGTGAATGGATGTGTGCCGGCGGCCATCAGCGTGTCCGTGGCATAGCGTTGCAGGCGTCCGATCAGCACCGGTTTGCCCTCGGCCGTCTCGCGCACACAGGCCTGTTCACAGAGCGTTTCGGTCGGGCAGACGCGGGCGCACATGCCGCCAAGGATGTTCTGATCCAGAATCGTCTGCGCGGCGGCCTCGGGCGTGCCGGTGGCGATCTGGCGGATGAAAAGCGGGATGTCGATATCGGTGGGACAGGCGGTGATACAGGGCGCATCGTGACAGAAATAACAACGGTCCGCAGCCACAAGCGCCTCGTGGTCTTCAAGCACGGGATGCAGGTCGGTGAAATTATCGGCAAGCTCTGCGGGATCAAGCCGACCGGCAAGGATGCCGGAGGTCAACGCTGTGTCACTCATGGCGGTCTCCATAGATTGGATGGCTGACCTCAGTATTCCACGATTTAAAATTTTATCAATTGGTAAAATTTAAATTTACGGTAAAACCAGATCGAAGACCCGCTACATGACGGTTTTTTAGTCGGGCAGGGGCGTGGGGGGGCTTGTCCGACCTTGCGGTCAGCCGCGCGAGGCCCGCACGCAAGGGCGGGAAGAGCCGTTCGCCGGATTAGCGCATTTGTTCGTGCTCAAAACGTTGGCGCGCAATGCTTTCGTTGCGATCTGCCTTTTGCTGATCGGCTAGCGCCTTTTCGACATAGTTGAGATGCGCATTGACCGCCTCATGCGCGGCATCCGGGTCACGCGCCTGAATGGCGCTGTTGATGGCGCGGTGCTGATCCAGAAGCGCGCCGCGTGTGGTGCGCTGCTTGAACATCACCTGGCGGTTATAAAACACGCCCTCGCGCAACAGCTGGAACATCGAGCGCATCATATGCAGCATCACGACGTTATGGCTGGCCTCGATGATCGCCATGTGAAATTCGGCGTCAAGGCGCGCCTCATCCGCCGAGTTGGTCTTTTTATGCGCCGCTTCCATCCTGTTCATCACTGTCTGGATCACTTGCAAGTCGGTGTCCGACGCAAGCCGCGCCGCGCGACAGGCGGCAATCCCCTCAAGGTCGCGACGAAAGGCGATATAGTCGAACACCGCTTCGTCATGATCGGCGAACAGCCGGATCAGCGCCTCTGAAAACGCACTGCCAAGCACGTCTGCCACATAAATGCCGGCCCCGGCGCGGGTGGTCAAAAGGCCCTTGTCCTGCAACTCTGCCACCGCCTCGCGCAGCGAGGGGCGCGACACGCCAAGTTTCTCGGCCAGATCACGCTCGGCCGGCAGGCGCTCGCCGGGCCGCAGGATGCCTTGCAAGATAAGTTTTTCGATTTGCCGGGTGACAGCGGTCGAAAGCTTTTCCGGTGTGACTTTCTGAAATGGCATATGCGCGACCTTGATCAATTGGTCAGATCATATGACCGCGCCGCCGTTACGGCAAGCCTGTCCTTTAATCTTGTGGTTCACTCATCTGCCACTTGCCCGCTTGCCCCGGCAAAAACGCCTCGACCGCCGCCGTGGCAATGACAAGGGTTTCACCGCTGGCGGGATCGGTCACGTTCTGCCCGCCCCTGACCGCGCGCACCTGGGCGCGGCCCCGCGGCAGGCCCTTGGTCAGGGCCTCTGTGTCAAGCTTGTCGGGCTCTTGCACGCCCACGGTCACGGCCACGCGCATTTCGGTATGCGCAATCTCGGTATTAAGAAAAATCGGCAAGGTCGAGTGGCGGATCGCATCCTCGATCGCGCGGGTGGCGGCCTTTTGGTAATCCGTCCCGTGCAGGTCATTGCCCATGCCCATCTCGATGATGAACCGCTGATCATCCATTTGCCTTCTCCATATCGAACGAGACCGAAATCGCGGCATTGGCAATCACCGTCGGCTTGCCTGTGGGGCGCGCAATATCAAGCCCGCCATGGCCCACCGTGACGGTGATCTGACCATAGGGAAACACCTCGCTCAGGGTGCTGATATCCACCTGATCAGGCTGTTGCACAGCGATCTCGACATCGACGATCATCGCCTCTTTGGGAAAGCCGAACAGCTCTGCCATGTTGATCGAATTATGCCACAGAGCATCCTGAAGGGCGCGCTTGGCAGCCTGAGTATAATCCTGACGGCGCAGAGAGGTCCCCATGCCAAATTCAGTCAAAACGCGGGTTTTCGGCATGCGTTAAAACTCCACCCCGATCTGCGCCTTGACCCCCGAGCGGAAGGGATGCTTGATCAACTCCATTTCGGTCACCAGATCGGCGATCTCGATCAGTTCGTCCTTGGCGTTGCGCCCGGTCAAGACGACATGGGTCATATGCGGCTTTTCCTCGACCAAGAATTCGACCACCTCGTTGATATCAAGATAATCATAGCGCAGGGCGATGTTGATCTCGTCCAGAAGCACCATCTTGTTGGCCTCGTCGCGGATCAGATCCTTGGCCTTTTCCCAGGCGGCCTTGGCCATCTCGATATCACGGTCGCGGTCCTGGGTTTCCCAGGTAAAGCCTTCGCCCATGGTGTGAAACGCGCAGATGTCCTGAAACTTGTCGAGGATCATGTCGCGCTCGCCGGTGCTCATGCCGCCCTTGATGAACTGCACCACAGCGCATTGCATGCCATGCGCAATACAGCGAAATATCATCCCGAAGGCGGCTGAGGATTTGCCCTTGCCCTTGCCGGTATGCACGATGATCAGACCCTTTTCGTCGGTCTTGGTGGCCATGATCTTGTCGCGGGCGGCCTTTTTCTTGGCCATCTTCATCGCGTGGCGGTCACTGTCGGCGGTCATGGCTCGGCTCCTTGGACGTTAGAGGAATAGGGACAACACATAAGGCGCAATCAGGGCGGTTAGCAAGGCATTCAAACCCATGCCGATGCCGGCAAAGGCGCCTGCGGTTTCATTGACCTGAAAGGCCCGCGCGGTGCCGATGCCATGCGCGCTTACCCCCACCGCAAAGCCGCGCGCGCGCCAGTCGCGGATGCGCAGCGCGTTCATCAGCGGCGTCACGATCACCGCGCCGAGAATCCCGGTCAGGATCACCAGGGCGGCGGTCAGCGTGGGCAGGCCGCCCAGTTGCTCGGAAATGCCGATCGCCACCGGTGCGGTGGTGGATTTCGGCGCAAGCGAGGCCAGCTCTGCGCCCTCGACCCCAAGCGCCTGCGCGATCCAGAGCGCCGAGGCGATGGCCGTGACCGAGCCCACCACAAGCGCGCCCAGCATCGGCACAAGCGCGCGGCGCACATGGTGAAGGTTGCTGTAGAGCGGGCCGGCAAGCGCCACGGTGGCCGGGCCAAGCAGGAAATGCACAAATTGCGCGCCCTCGAAATAGGTCTGATAGGGGGTGCTTGTGGTCCAGAGGATGCCCGCCAAAATCACCATCGCCACCAGCACCGGATTGACCAGTGGGTTGCCATGGCTGGCGCGAAAGGCCGCATCGCCGATGACATAGGCGACCAGCGTGGCGGTGAGCCACAACAGCGGCTCTTCGCTGAGGTAAGACCAGATATCGGGCAGCGTTGTCATGTGCGGTCCTCGCGCGACCCGGTGAGCCGGGCCAGGCCGACAAAGGTAAGCGCGCCCGCCGCAAGCGCCAGTGCGGTACTCAGCACAAGCGCGGCCATCATCGCGGCGCCACTCTGGCCCAGGGCCTCGACATGGCTGATCACGCCGACCCCAGCGGGCACGAACAACAGCGACAAATGCGCCAGCAGGCCCTTGGTGGTGTCAAGCATGCGCTTGGCAAGTTTTGGCAGGCTCATGAAGCCCGCCAGTAACAGCGCCATGCCGATCACCGGGCCAGGCACCGGCAGCGACAATGCGCGCGACACCACCTCGCCGACAAGCTGAAAGGCAAGGAGGAGGGCGATGTTGAGAACCATGAGCGGGCTTTCCTGTCCGGGGTGTTGCGTCACAGCATAGGGTGCGCGGGGTGGGGATGAAAAGCGCCGATCTTTCAAGGACAGGCTAAGGCCCTGTTAACCATTGTGACCGCAGTCTTGGTCTATGCGATTGCTCTGCGGGATATTTCTGCCGCTTCTGGCGGCCTGCAACACGCCCGGTCATGAATTCCGCGGCGTTGATCCGGTGCGCGTGAGCATCGGCAAAAGCACCTTTGATGTGCGGGTGGATGGGACTTATGCCCAGGCGATCCGGCTCAACCCCGAATGGGCGCCCCGGTTCGAGGCGGTTGCGCCACGCGGGGCGATGGCGATGCAAAAGGTCAGCGGCTGCAAGGTGGTACGGCTTTGGGGCGATCAGGCGGTGATGCTGGCGCGGCTCGACTGCGGGGCTGGCGTTCCGCCTTTGCCGCCGACGCTCGCCTATGACTGCGAGCTTGAGCATATCCATGGCGGCTATGCCGATCTGATCTGTCTGCCGCGCCTTTAAGGCGGGTCAAGCCGCCAGGGCAGGTGCTCGTCGGCGTGATAATGCGCTGACGGGGTGATCGCGTCGGGGTGGTCTAGCAAGGCGGCATGAAAATGCATTTCATCGGGAAAGCGGTCGCTGGCATAGGCGAGTGAACTGCCGCAGATCGCACAGAAATACCGCCGGTTGCCGGGGGAAGATTCAAAGCAGGTGGGGGCCGCGCCAATCCAGCGCCATTGCCCGTTGGGGTGACCGACAAATGTGACAACGGCGGCCCCCGCGCCCCGGCGGCAACTGTTGCAATAGCAATGACCGGCCCAGTTGTGTGAACCCAGCAATTCGAACGTGACCGATTTGCAGAGACAGTGGCCTTTGATCGGTGTCATGTTGTCGGCTCCTCTCGATCCGCCCCCTTGGCGGGACGCCCACCCACCCACCCCGTCCCGCCAAGGGGGCGGGTCATGGTGATGCTGGTCGCGCGATCATATCCGGGATGGGCGGTTTTGTCCGCTATATGAAAGCCAAGCGCGGCAAAAGTCGCGTGGTTTTCGACCAGTTCTATCCGATCCGGGTCTCCGGTGTGACGTCGGGGCGCCCCGGACCTCGCGGGTTTGAGTCATTGCCCTAAGCGCCGCGACACCGCCTGTCAGGGCGGGGGAGCACCCCGGCGTGCCGCCTCGATCCGCGCGCGTGCCGAGTTTGAGCGTGGCGCCCAAAGCCCACGGTCAATCGCTTCGGCCAACCGCTCGGCCATCTCGCGCAGGGCGGGGGCGTTATGCTCGGCGATGAACGCGCGGGTGTCATCATCTTCCAAAAAGGCCGCCTCGACCAGATCGAAATGATGGCCGCGCACCGCGCCGGTGGTGGCGGCAAAGGCAAAGAGGTAATCCACCGTCGCCGCCATCTCGAAGGCCCCTTTGTATCCGTGGCGCTTGACGCCCTCGATCCATTTCGGGTTGACCACCCGGCTTCGAACAACGCGGCCGATTTCATCCTCTAGGGTGCGGATCACCGGGCGTTCGGGGCGGGAATGGTCATTGTGATAGATCGGGCGGTCCTGCCCTTGCAGGGTGCTGACCGCCGCTGCCGCGCCGCCTTCGAACTGGTAATAATCGTCGCTATCAAGGATGTCGTGTTCGCGGTTGTCCTGATTTTGCACGATGGCTTCGGTCTGACGCAGGCGGGTTTCAAACCCCTCGCGATCCCGGCGGCCCTCGTCGGCGCTGCCATAGGCATAGCTGCCCCATTCCAGATAGGCCTCGGCCAGGTCGGATTTGTCGGACCAGAGCCGTTCGTCGATCATCGCCTGAAGCCCGGCGCCATAAGCCCCGGGTTTTGCGCCATAAACCCGCGCCTGCGCGCCCTCCGTTCGTGCGCGCGCCGCAGCCGGATTGAGGTCATCGGGTTCGTCGAGCACCATGACCGCGCGCGCGGCCGAATCCACGAGCGCAATGAGCTGCGGAAAGGCATCGCGGAAAAAACCGGAAATGCGCAGGGTGACATCGACACGCGGGCGCCCCAAGACCCCTTGGGGCAGAACTTCAAACCCGGTGACCCGCCGATTGGCGGCATCCCACTTCGGTTTCACCCCCATAAGGGCAAGCGCCTGCGCGATATCATCACCGCCAGTGCGCATATTGGCGGTGCCCCAGGCGGTCAAAAGCAGGCTGCGCGGCCAGTCGCCATGGGTCTGAAGGTGCTTTTCAATCAGCAGGTTTGCCGACTTCCACCCCAGGGCCCAGGCGGTTGGCGTCGGGACGGCGCGACTGTCGACAGAAAAGAAATTACGCCCGGTCGGAAGGACATCCAGACGTCCCCGCGTGGGTGCGCCGGATGGCGCCGGGGCGACGAACTGCCCTGAAAGGGCGGTGAGAAGGCCCGTCCCTTCCATCGGTCCACAGGCGCGCAGTGTCGGGCGCACATGGGCCTCGGCATGCGCCAGAACCGCGCGGCTTGCCGCCCCTAGCGCGGGCGTCGCGCCCTCCAAAAGCTGTGAGGCCAGCTCTTCCAGCCGCTCGACCGTGTCGCCATTGCTGCGCCATGCGCCGGGCGCGGCATCCGCCAGAACCTGCGGTTTTATCCCGGTCCAGGGCGCGGCCATGTCGCAATCAAGCGGGTCAAATCCAAGGTCAAGATCCTGCGCCAATGCGCGAATGATCGAGGCGTCGCCCCCCGCCGCCTGATCGCGTGGCACCCTGAGCAGCGCCTGCAACAGATCGCGCTCCTGTCGCCCGGTCGGCGATTGGCCAAAGATATGCAGCCCGTCGCGAATTTGCGCCTCTTTCAGTTCGCAAAGATAGGCGTCAAGCTTGGCCAGGTCACTATCCTCATCCGCCCCTTGCATCCCGACATCCTTGTCCAGACCAGTGGCTGAACTCAGGCTCAGGATTTCGCGGCGCAGATGCGCAATCCGGCGCGGATCAACGCCTGCGGCTTCGTAGTATTCATCGACAAGCGCCTCAAGATCGCGCAATGGCCCATAGGTCTCGGCGCGGGTCAGAGGCGGGGTCAGGTGGTCGATGATCACCGCCTGCGTGCGCCGTTTGGCCTGTGTGCCCTCGCCGGGATCGTTGACAATGAAGGGATAGACATGCGGCATCGGCCCAAGCACCGCCTCGGGCCAGCACTCCTGACCAAGGGCCACCGCCTTGCCCGGCAGCCATTCAAGATTGCCATGTTTGCCCATATGCACGATGGCATTGGCGCGAAACTGATGGCGCAGCCAGAAATAGAACGCCAGATAGTTGTGCGGCGGCACCAGATCGGGCGAATGGTAGGTATCTGTCGGGTCAATATTATAGCCGCGCGCCGGTTGCAGGCCGACAACGACATTACCGAATTCCAGCACCGAGAGGCTGAAATGCCCGCAGTCCAGCTCGCCGGGGGTATAGAACGGATCGGCCTCGGGCTTGCCCCAACGTGCATCAATCGCTTCGCGCAACTTCCAAGGCAATTGACCATAATCTATCTGATATTCGGCCATCGACAGGGTCACACCGCCTTGCCGCACGGCGCGGTCGGTCAGCCAGTTGGTCGGCCCCGCCATCACCGCCTGCATCAGGGCATCGCTGTCCGCCGGGGCATCGGTGACCCGATACCCGGCCTCGGCCAAAAGGGCGAGCGTATGGGCCGTCGCGGCGGGCGTATCAAGGCCCACGCCATTGGCAAGTCGCCCGTCCTTGTTGGGATAATTGGCAAGGATAAGCGCGACCCGGCGCTCGGGCGTAGGCGTGTGACGCAGGCGCGCCCAGTTGCGCGCGAGCTCGGCCACGAATTCCACCCGGTCGCTTTGCGCGCGATAGGTGGCGATGGGGCATTCGGTGGCCTCGTCAAAGAACGCCTCACCCTTGAAGCTTATGGCGCGGCTCAGGATGCGACCGTCAACCTCGGGCAGGGCGACGTTCATGGCGATATCGCGCCCCGACAGACCGCTTAACCCCTCGGCCCAGGCCTCTTCGCTCGACCCGGCAAGTACCACCTGAAATACCGGCGCAGCATTGGCGGCGGGCACGGCGAGCGGGTTCATCGGGCTGTCATCGCCCGCATGCGGCGAGCCGACAGCGAAAGAGGTGCAATTGAGGATCACGGACGGCGGGGCCTCGGTGAACAGATGCTCAAGCGTCGCGGTCGAGACCGGGTCTTTCAGAGAGGCCACGAATATCGGTAGCGGATTGAGGCCTGCGCGCAATAGCGATTTGACCAGCCGGTTGATCGGGTTAAGCCCCGCCCCCTGCACCAGGGCGCGGTAAAAGATGAGCGGCACGACAGGTTGGTCTTCGCCCCAGCTGGCGCGCGCCGAGTCAAGGCCAGCGACACCCGAGCCGGGCCAATAGACGCCTGCGCGCAAGAGCGGGCTTGCTGCGGCGGGTTTCTCGCAGTGCTCGATCATCGCCCTGGCATACCCCAGAAAATTCGCCGAATTTTCTGGGCCGCCCTCAACCAGATAGGCCCAGAGGGCATCATAATCCTCGTCAGCCACCGTCGAGAGATCGCGCAGATCGGCGTCGGGTTTGTCGTCGCCGGGCAATAGCGCCAGCGGCACGCCCGCCTCGTGACAGCGCGCGGCAAACTGTTCGGCGCCATATTTCCAATAGCCGGTGCCGCCCAGCACCCGCGCGATCACCAGCCGTGATTTTGTGGCACAATTCTCCAGATGCAGATCGACCGACATCGGGTGTTGCAGATGGGTAAGATTGGCCAGCCGCAAACTCGGCGCGCCGGTCATTTCCGCGCGCGCGGCGCTCAGCGCGGCAAGCTCGGTATCGGCGGCCGAGATGAAAACGACATCGGCCGGGCTCTGGCCCAGATCGACCGGCTCCTTGCCGTCATCAATGGCTCCGGGGGTGGCGGCAAGAAGATGCATCAGGCGGTTCCAGCTTGATTGAGATGGCAGATTGCGGCAATAGCAGTGCAACGGCTGCCACTGGTGCGGCCTCTGGCCGAAAGGGCAAGATCATGGATAAGAACAAAGCGCCTGGTGCCGCCAAAAAAGGCAACAGAACCCCGCGCCACAAAGAGCATAATGCGCCCGGCGGCCCCAAGAACCCCTTTGGCAATCGCCAGACCAAGGAAGAGTTGATCGCCAAGCTTAAAGAGCAGGCCGAGAAGAACAAATCCGACTAGGTTCATAGGGTCTTTTCCATGAAGATTGACGAAGGCGCCTCGGGATAGGCGCCAAACGGGCCGCGCATCACATAGCCGTGGCGCGCATAAAGCCTGTGCGCGGCGTGCAGGACGTTGCCGGTTTCAAGCCGCAAGACCGGCAAGCCCTCTGCGCGCGCCTCGTCTTCGATCTGGCGCAGGATCGCATCGGCCGCGCCCTTGCCGCGCGCGGCTTCATCCACGAACATGGATTTCACCTCGCCGTAACCCTCCCTGAGGGCGAGCGCGCCGGTGCCGACAATCTTGCCGTCAATCCGTGCGGCAAAGAACCGGATGTCGTCGGCGCAAAGCGCGTCGATATCGAGGAAAAAGTTATCCTCGGGCGGGAAAAGCGATTGCATCAACCCATGGCTGGCGCGCAAGAGCGCGCTTGCCTCGGGGGCTTTCGGGCTGGTCGGCGCAACGATGATCATGCGCTTAGCGCGGTTTCGATCGCCGCACGGTCAAGCCCGGCCTGCCCGATCACCACAAGCCGGGTTTCACGCGCCCGGCTGCCGAAGGGCTGATCGAAATAGGTGTCGACGCGCGGCCCGACCGCCTGAAGCGAAAGGCGCATCGGCTTGCCGGTGACGGCGGCGAACCCCTTGAGACGCAGGATATCATGGGCGCGGATCACATCGGCCACCTGAGCCGCAAAACCGGCGGCATCGGTGATTTCGGGGCGGGTGACGACAAAGCTTTCAAAGGCCTCGTGGTCATGATCATGGTGGTGGTCATGATCGTCGTCATCGTGGTCATCCCCGTGATCGTGATCGTGATGATGATGGTGAAGCTCGTGGCGGCTTTCCATATCGCCCTCCGAACCGATGCCCTGGCCCAACAGCACATCAATCGGCAAGGCGCCCATGGTCGAACTGACCACCTGTACGCCGTCGCGGCTCTCGCCGCGCAGACGGGACACGAGGGCGGTCATTTCATCCGCATCCAGCAGGTCGGATTTGTTGACCACGATCATATCGGCACAGGCCATCTGATCCTCGAACAACTCAGAGAGCGGCGTTTCATGGTCAAGGTTTTCGTCCAGCTTGCGCTGTGCATCGACGGCGGCCACGTCATGCGCAAACCGGCCCTCGCTGACGGCCTTGCCATCGACAACCGTGACCACGCCATCAACGGTGACACGGGTCGAGATTTCCGGCCAGTTGAAGGCCCGCACAAGCGGTTGCGGAAGCGCCAGACCCGAGGTTTCGATCACGATATGATCGGGCGCATTTTCGCGATCCAGCAGCTTTTGCAGGGTCGGGATGAAATCCTCGGCGACGGTGCAGCAGATACAGCCATTGCTCAACTCCATCACGTCATCCTCGGCGCAGCCCTCAATGCCACAGCCCTTGAGGATATCGCCGTCAACCCCGAGATCGCCGAACTCGTTGATGATAAGGGCGATGCGCCGACCGCCTGCATTTTCCAGCATATGGCGGATCAGCGTGGTCTTGCCGGCACCCAGAAAGCCGGTCACGACGGTGGCGGGGATTTTTGCGGACATGGTCAAAAGCTCCTTGAAAGGCTTGCGTTGGGGCGGTCAACCGGCCTAATCCCCAACCAAAGGGGATCGGCGATGATGCACCGGATTGTGGTTTGTTCTACATGTGATGGCACGGATGGCAAAAGCTTTGCTGCGGCCTTGCGTCTGGCGCTGGCCGAACGCGCCATGGCCTTCGAGGTGCAGGACCACGAATGCATGTCAAACTGCTCTCGCCCTTTGAGTGTGGCATTCTCGGCGCCGGGCAAGGCGACATATCTTTTCGGCGATATCGACCCGGTCCGCGATCTGGCCGACACATTGGCCTTTGCGGCGCTGTATGCGGGTTCGGCCGATGGCTGGATCGAGGATGCGCGCGCTGCCGGGCGATTGCGCCATTGCCTTGTCGGGCGTGTGCCGGCCTGAGGCGTCATTCGATTACCAGTTCGGCATGGGCCTCGATCGGGGTGCCGTGATCGGCAAGTTGGCTATGGTCATTGGCATTCAGGGTCACGCGGATATCGTGACGGCCCGAGGGCAGCGCATCAAGTTGAAACCACGGCCCATAGGTGCGCGCGATCTTTACGCCATTGAGGTAGATATGCGCATGGCCCTGGCCGGGCACATGCGGGCCGTTCACCGCCTCTGGGGCAAAGGTGAAATTGGTGATCTCGATATGCAGGTTGCGGCTTTGCGGGCCATCGGGATGCAGGGCCAGGCTGATCTGTGGCACAGGACCGGTCACATCGGTCAGCTTGCCATGATCCGGCCCGGTGGCGCTGTGATCATGGGCGGCGTGATCATGCACGGCGCCAGAGGCCGCGTGGTCATGCCCGGCAAGCTCGGCCCCGGTGCTGGCCGCCAGAAGAAAGCCGAAACCGACGCCGAAAAACAGCCCGATCAGCAGAAAGGCAAAGGGTTTTGGCATGGCGGCTCTCCTTTTTTAAGACCCCCGGCGATTGCCCGCCGGGGACTTGGTGTATCAGGCCTCGGTGCTTTCGCGGGCCCAGAAATACCCCGCCAGCGTGCCCAAAAGCGCCCATGCCGCAAGGCCGACGCCAAGCGCGCGGGTGGCAAAGAGGGTCGCCAGTTCCGGCGGGACTGGGCCTGCAAAGCTCTCGGGATGCGGGGCGCCGATCACATGCGGCGCCAGCAACAGGGCGACCGCCGCCGCGATCAGCACCGGCGCGCGGCCAAAGGCGATCAGCGCAAGCGCAAGCGCCGTCGCACCCACCGTGCCCCACCACCAGATCTGGCGGGCGGTGATATCGGTATAGGCAACGCCGGGCACTTCGGGCGGCAACGATATGGCAGGGGCGAAATGCAGGGCCACAAAACCCGCCACGCCCCAGATCAGCCCGCTGCGCGCCGTGATTGTCGCCCCGCGCTCTGCCGCAAGCCCCATGCAGGCGACAAGGACAAGGCCATAACCCACATAGATCAGCGCAGAGAACAACAGGCTCAGCCCGTCGCGCATCGCATCGAACCCCGGCAATTCGGGGCTGGCACTTACCGCGCCGCCGCCGAAATGCACAAGCGTGCCCGCCTCATAAAGCTCGGCATGCAAAAGCACCGGCTGAATGAACACAATCTGCAACAGGGCGGCTATCAGCCCTGTGCAGAAGCCAGCGAACAACGCGCTGGTCAAAATTTTGGAAAACATGGCTTAGTGGCAGGGAAAGCCGGTCGCGTGGCGCACATCATGCGCCGCGTCATGCAGGGCAGAGGCCTGGACATGGCCGGCGATCGTGACAATGCCGAGCCCGAGGACCATGGCGGCCACGAAGGGCAGAACGGTGGATTTGGCGGCGGTTTGAACCAGTGCAGTCATAGCGGTAACTCCTTTACACCTCTCACCCGAGGCGGGATTGACAAACGCAGGGCTGGTCTCCTGGCTCGCGGGTCGTCGCCTTACTGCCGCCTTCCCGGGCCTTGCGACCCAGTGGCATATGGCAGGGGCTCACCGCTTACAGTCGCGGGGGCGGCTGAAGACTAGGTGCCCTGTATGGGTCCACCATCACTTCATTCCCAATTCATCCCCCGGCGCTTTGCACCTTCAGCGGGGAACCTTGCCCAACTGGTATGAAGCCCGGCGCGAGATGCGTCAAGGTTGATTCCGACCGCTTGCCGTCTTTCCGCGTCATGCTTTTCGGCGGGGTGTTGCCGGGATTTGCGCAATATCATGTGGATAACTCGCGCTCGCGCCCAATATGATGTGGTTGATCGTTGACAGGGGCCGTGTGGCTTGGTCACACTCGTGAGTTAATGGAATCACCGGCCCGATGGCCCCCAACCCCAACCCGAGGCACACGTGCAGTTCTCGAAACTCAGATTGACCGGCTTCAAGAGCTTTGTTGATCCGACCGACCTGATCATTGCCCATGGGCTGACCGGGGTGGTGGGGCCGAATGGCTGTGGCAAGTCCAACCTGCTTGAGGCGCTGCGGTGGGTGATGGGCGAAAACCGCCCTACCGCGATGCGCGGCGACGGGATGGAGGATGTGATTTTTGCCGGCGCGTCCACCCGCCCGGCGCGTAATTTCGCCGAGGTGGTGATCCAGCTTGATAACTCTGACCGGCTTGCGCCTGCGGGGTTCAACGAGTCAGATAACCTTGAGATCGTGCGCCGCATCACCCGCGATGTCGGCAGCGCCTATAAGGTGAATTCCAAGGATGTGCGGGCGCGCGATGTGCAGATGCTGTTTGCAGATGCCTCGACCGGGGCGCATTCGCCCGCCCTTGTGCGGCAAGGCCAGATCTCCGAGCTGATCAACGCCAAGCCGAAATCGCGGCGTCGCATTCTGGAAGAGGCGGCCGGCATTTCCGGCCTCTATCAGCGCCGCCACGAGGCGGAACTGAAACTGCGCGCGGCGGAAACAAACCTGACCCGCGTCGACGATGTGGTCGAACAGCTTGCGGCGCAACTGGCGCAACTGGCGCGTCAGGCGCGGCAGGCGGCGCGCTATCGCCAGATCGGCGAGGAATTGCGCCAGTCCGAGGGGCTGTTGCTTTATCGGCGCTGGAAAGAGGCCGATCTTGCCCGCGCCCGCGCCGAGGATGACCTGCGCGAGCGCACCACCGAGGCGGCGCGCGCCGAAAAGGCCGCTCGCGAGGCGGTCAAGGCCCGAGGGCTGGCCGATGATGCCCTGCCGGCCCTGCGCGAAGAAGAGGCGATTGCGGCGGCGATCCTGCAACGCCTCACCGTGCAGCGCGACACCCTGACCGAGCAAGAGGCCAACGCCCGCGAGCGCATTGAGACGCTTGAGCGGCGCATCGAGCAGCTTGCCCGCGATATCGAGCGTGAAACCGGTCTCAACCGCGATGCCGGTGAAACCATCGAACGGCTTGATTGGGAGGCGCGCGAGCTTGCCAAAGGCGCCGAGGGCCACGAGGCGCGCCTTGAAGAGGTGCAGACCGCGGCGCGCGAGGCGGCGCAAATCTTGCAGGAGCGTGAAGGCGATCTGAGCCAGATGACCGAGGATATGGCCCGCCTGTCCGCCCGCCACCAATCGGCGCAACGCCTGCTTGACGACAGCCGCAAGACCCTTGCCAAAAGCGAGGCCGAGGCCGAGCGCGCGCGTGTCGCGCAGGCCGGATCAAACGCCGCGCTTGAGAAAGTCCGCGCCGATCACGAGGCCGCGACCATTGCCGAAGCCACCGCCGTGGCCGCCGCCGAGGCCGCCGAGGCAGCCCTTGTCGCCGCCGATGAGGCCCGCGCCGAGGCGCAATCGCGCGAGGCCGAGGCCCGTGCGCAGCGCTCCGAGGCCGAAGGCGAGGTAAACGCCCTGCGCGCCGAGGTTTCGGCGCTGGCCAAGCTGGTACAGCGCGACACCGCCGAGGGCGGTCAGATCATGGACCGGCTTCAGGTGCAGCAAGGCTTTGAAAAGGCGCTTGGCGCGGCTCTGGCGGACGATCTGCGCGCCCCCGAGGTCGAGGCCGACGGGCCTTCGGGCTGGGCGGTTTTGCCGGGCTACAGCGATCCGCAAACCCTGCCTGCGGGCGTGACGGCGCTGACCAATCACGTGTCGGTGCCCGAGGTTCTGGTGCGGCGCATGGGTCAGATCGGCCTTGTTGACCCTGACGATGGCCCGCGTTTGCAAGCCCTGCTGCAACCCGGTCAGCGGTTGGTAAGCGTCGAGGGCGATCTTTGGCGGTGGGATGGCTATCGGGCCTGGGCCGAGGATGCGCCAAGTGCCGCTGCGCTGCGCCTGCAACAGCTCAACCGGCTGGAGGAGCTAAAGCAACAGCTTGAACATGCCGCCGCGCGCGCCGATGGCGCGATGCAGGCCCATGAGGCGCTGCGCGATCAGCTTTCCCGCCGCACCGAAGAGGATCGAAGTGCCCGCGATGCGCGCCGCGCCGCCGATGTTGCCGTGAACGAGGCCAACCGCGCGCTAAGCCGGGCCGAGGCCGATCGCAACCTTGCCGAATCGCGGCTTGAATCGCTTGGTCTTGCCGTGACCCGCCACGAAGAAGAGGCGATGTCGGCGCGCCGTGATCTGACCGAGGCCGAGAAGGGCCTTGCCGCGCTCGGCGATCTGGATGTGGCGCGCGCCGATCTTGAGGATATCAAACTTACGGTCGAGGCGGCGCGCATGACCATGATGGCCAAACGCTCGGCGCAGGATGAATTGCGCCGCGACGATGAACGCCGCACCCGTCGCAGCCAGGAAATCACCAAGGAAATCAGCGGCTGGCGCCATCGCCTTGAAACCGCCGAAAAGCGCAGCGCAGAGCTTGCCGAGCGCAAGGCCGCCTCCGAGGCCGAACTGGCCGATGCCAGTGCCGCGCCTGAAATCCTGGCCGCCAAACGCTCGGAACTGGGCGAAGAAATCAACCGTAGCGACGCCCGTCGCGCCGCCGCCGCCGATGCGCTGTCCACGGCCGAGGGCGCCGCGCGTCAGGCCGCGCTGGATGAGCGCGAGGCAGAGCGCCTGGCGTCCGAGGCCCGCGAGGCCCGCGCCCGCGCCGAGGCCCGCACCGATGCCGCGCGCGAAACCCTATCGCTCGCAGCCGAGCGCATTCACGACGCGCAAGACACCACCCCCGAGGCCTTGCTTGAAAGCCTTGGGGCCGATCCCGATGCGATGCCCGCCTCGGACGCGATCGAGGCCGATGTGAACCGTCTCAAGCGGCAGCGCGACGCGCTTGGCGCGGTCAACCTTCGGGCCGAGGAAGACGCGCAGGAGGTGCAGGCCGAGCATGACGAGTTGATCCGCGAAAAGACCGATCTTGAAGAGGCGATCAAGACCCTGCGCAACGGGATTTCCAGCCTGAACCGCGAAGGCCGCGAGCGGCTTTTGACCGCGTTTGAGCAGGTGAATTCCAACTTTACCCTGCTGTTCCGCCATCTCTTTGGCGGCGGCGAGGCCAATCTTGTGCTGGTCGAAAGCGACGACCCGCTTGAGGCCGGGCTTGAGATCATGTGCCAGCCGCCGGGCAAGAAGCTTGCGACGCTTAGCCTGTTGTCGGGCGGCGAACAGACGCTGACCGCGCTTGCGCTTATCTTTGCGGTGTTTCTGGCCAATCCGGCGCCGATCTGTGTGCTCGACGAGGTCGACGCGCCGCTGGACGATGCCAATGTCACCCGGTTCTGTGACCTTCTGGACGAGATGTGCCGCCGCACCGAAACGCGATTCCTGATCATCACCCACCACGCCGTCACCATGAGCCGCATGGACCGCCTGTTTGGCGTGACGATGGCCGAGCAGGGGGTAAGCCAACTGGTTTCGGTTGACCTCAAGAAGGCCGAGCAACTGGTGGCATAAGCCGCTTTATACAGATCAGGGAAACGAAAAACGCCGCCCCGAGGGACGGCGTTTCTTTGTGGACTGCTGCGGTTGGGTGATCAGAAACCCAGACCGGCATATTTGTTCTTGAACTTCGAAACGCGGCCACCGGCATCCATCAGACGCGAGCTTCCGCCCGTCCAGGCGGGGTGAACCGTCGGGTCGATATCAAGCGAAAGCGTGTCGCCTTCCTTGCCATAGGTCGAGCGCATCGGAACGATCGTGCCGTCGGTCATCTTGACGTCGATCAGGTGATAATCGGGGTGAATGTCTTTTCTCATCGGAGACGTCCTTACGCTGAAGCGCCCGAGAGGGGCTTGTAGTTGGCGTTTTCCACGATGCGGGCCGATTTGCCGCGACGCGAGCGCAGGTAATACAGCTTGGCGCGCCGCACGCGGCCACGACGCACGACGTCGATGCTGTCGATATTGGTCGAGAACAGCGGGAACATACGTTCCACGCCTTCACCAAAGGAAATCTTGCGGACGGTGAACGACCCGGCAATGCCTTTGCCGTTGTTGCGGCTGATGCACACGCCTTCAAAGTTCTGAACACGGGTGCGGGTGCCTTCGGTCACCTTGTAACCGACGCGGATCGTGTCGCCGGCTCTGAAATCGGGAATGGTTTTCCCGAGCGAGGCGATTTGTTCCGCCTCCAACTGAGCGATAATATCCATCGCTTCTCTCCTAATTTGCTTGCGGTTATTCCGCAAAGGTGTGTTGCGTCCCGATAGCTCTTGGTCTTCTTCCGAGTCCGCAGATGCGCCCGCCAGAGATCAGGTCGTCATTATTTTATGCCGTCTGTGGTGCTCTTCCCGACATGGCCCGCAGTGGGGTGAAGAAACCCCGGCATGCCATATGCAGAATTCAAAAACACCACATACCCCCGAGTCGGAAAACCGACCGGGAACAGGCGGTGTTTATGGGCAAAGCGGCAACGACGCAAGGCGTTTTGTTGGCGCGTCTTTGGCCGGGACTATTTGGCCCGTTGCGCCGCTTGATGAGCGTCCCACAGATCGGGGCGGCGCTCTGCGGTGATCTTTTCGGACATTTCGCGCCGCCATTTGGCCACCTTTGCGTGATCGCCGGAGGTGAGGATTGCCGGGATCTCGCGACCCATCCATTCGGCGGGGCGGGTATATTGCGGATGCTCCAGAAGACCGTTTGAATGGCTTTCCTCTAGTGCGCTTTCGGCATTGCCCAAAACGCCGGGCAAAAGGCGCACGGTGGCGTCAATCAGCGCCTGCGCGGCAATCTCGCCGCCGGTCATGACAAAATCGCCAAGCGAGACCTCTTGAATGCCGTAATGTTCGATCACGCGCTCGTCCAGCCCCTCGAAGCGGCCACAGATCAGGGTCGCGCCGGGCGCCTTTGAAAGACCTTGCACCATCGCCTGATCAAGCCGCTTGCCGCGCGGGCTCAGATAGATCAGCGGCCAGCCGGAGGGTGTGCCGGTCTGGGCCTGCTCTATCGCGCGGCCCATCACGTCGGCGCGCAGCACCATGCCCGCGCCGCCGCCCGCTGGCGTGTCATCGACGTTGCGGTGTTTGCCCTCGCCAAACTGGCGCAGGTCGATGGTTTCCAGGGCCCAGAGCCCGTCTTGCAGGGCGCGCCCGGTCAGGCTCTCACCCAAAATTCCGGGAAAGGCCTGTGGCAGCAGGGTGATCACCTTGGCGGTCCAGGCGCCCGCGAGGCGGGGCGTGGGGGTGATCAGCTCGCGGGGCTGGGCGGTGGCGCTGATGGATTTGCGACCATGGGATCTGGGCGTGTTTGTCATAGGTCTGGGCCTTAACCTCTGGCTTGGTAGGCCGCCAAGAAAAATCGGCGAAATTTCTTATGCGGGCGTCAAAAAAGACCATCCGGCGGATCGGCGATGATCCGACCGGCGGCCAGATCGACCGTTGGCACCGCTTGCAGGGTAAAGGGCAACAAGACCGTGGCGCTTGTCCCCGGTGCCTGGACCTCAAGAATATCCGAGGCGCCGTGGTTGAGCACGGTCTTGACCTGACCCAAATGCGCGCCGCCGGTGTCATAAACCTCAAGCCCGATCAGGTCGGCGTGGTAATACTCATCGTCGGGCAGATGCGGAAGCTGATCCCGCTCGGCATAAAGCCGGGTGCCGCGCAGCGCATCGGCGGCCTCTTTGCTGTTTACCCCGGTCAGGCGCGCGCTGAACCCGTTCTTGAGCTGGCCGGTCAGGGTGATCTCAAACGATCTCTGGCCGTCTTCCGATGTCAGCGGGCTGTAGTCGGCGATATCCTCGGGGGTGGCGGTAAAGCTTTTAAGGCGCACCTCGCCCTGGACACCAAAGGCGCCGCCAAGGGCGCCGACACAGATGCGGTTTTCGTCACTCATTGGCGGATCTCCCGGCAAAGCCCATCCTGCGTTATGCCCTCAGCGGCCGCGCAGCGTTGGTTGTGCTGATAGCGTTCAAATACGATTCCGGCCACAAAAACCAAACCCATAAGGACAAGCGTGCGGATCGGACGGAAAATCATCTAGCGGGTCTCGATAATCAGGTCGCTCTGGCGGGCTTCCCAGCCGACAAGCTCAAGCTCTGGTGTGTCATTGTCGGTTTCGGGCCAGCCGACGCAGAGATAGGCCACCAACGACCACTCCTCGGGCACGGCCAGATCGCGCCCAAGCTGTGCGGGATCAAGGATCGAAACCCAGCCAACCCCAAGCCCGCGCGCCCGCGCCGCAAGCCAGAAATGGGTGATTGCGCCGACCACGGAATAGCGCCGGGTTTCGGGCATCGTGCCCGCCCCAAGGCCCGCGCCTTTGGCGGTGCTGTCGTCGCAAAAAACGGCAAGCTGTACCGGGGCCTCTTGCATCCCCGAGAGTTTTAAGCCGCTGTAAAGGCTGGCTTTCTCGCCGCTATAGCCGTCAAGTGCGCGTTGATTGGCCGCTCTGAAATTGGCAAGGGCGGCGGCGCGCGCAGTGTCGCTTGCCAGCCGGATCACGCGCCATGGCTCGGACAGGCCGACCGAGGGGGCAAGCTGAAAGGTGGCGAGGCACTCTTGCAAGAGCGCCTCGTCCACCGGATCACGTCGGAAGCGGCGCACATCGCGCCGCCACCGCATGAGATCAAGCAGGTCATTCTGGAAGTCTTGGGAAAAGCCTGACATTCCAGCGATCTACCTGTCTTACTCTTCTGCGCCAGCCTCTGCGGCCGGCTCTTCTGCGGGGGCAGCAGCAGCTTCAGCGGCGGCTGCCGCCTTGGCGGCTTTCTCTTCCGCGCGATCCTGGGCCTTCTTGCCGGGCGTGCCTTTTTTCAGGTTGGCACGCTCGGTTTTCGGCACAACGCCGGCAGCTTCAAGCATGCGGCTGATGCGATCGGTGGGCTGGGCGCCCTTGGAAATCCAGTGCTGAACGCGCTCGACGTCCATTTTGACGCGCTCTTCGCTGTCTTTGGGCAGAAGCGGGTTATAGGTGCCCAGTTTCTCGATGAAACGGCCATCGCGCGGCATGCGGCTGTCGGCCGCTACGATGCGATAGAAGGGGCGCTTTTTGCTGCCGCCACGGGCAAGACGAATTTTCATAGCCATTTGATGTTCTCCTTTGAATGGCGTGGATCAGGGGGCGTTTGTGCCACCTTAGGATTGGTGTTGTTGATGGTGTCGGATCACTTCAGCGATGATGAAGTTGAGAAACTTTTTGGCAAATTCAGGGTCAAGATCGGCCTGATGCGCCAGGTCTTCGAGCCGCGCGATCTGGGCCGCTTCGCGGGCAAGATCGGACGGGGGAAGGTCGTGTTCGGCCTTGAGACGGCCAACCGCCTGAGTGTGCTTGAAGCGCTCGCCAAGGGTATAGACAAGGATCGCGTCAAGCCGGTCAATCGACTCGCGGTGCTCTTTCAAAAGCGCGGCGGCGCGGGTGCTTTGATCAGTCAAGGGGCATCCCTTTCGGTTTGAAAAGCGGGTCGCAGTAATGGTTGATCTCAAGCTCGATCCCGTCGGCGATCTGGCCGGATTTGAGGCGCTCGGGCGAAGGGTGGCGATAGACGGCATCGTTGCCGTCAATGGTCGCCGCATCCTTGTCTTTGATGGCGCCAAGGCGTTCGGCAAGGCGGATGCTGTCAAGGTTCTTGGGGTCGATATAACTGACCGCGCCATCCCAACCCTGATGGTCGTAGAAATAGCGGCGCGCGGCATTGGTCGCCTCAAGCGCATAGCCGTGACCGGCCTTGTCGGGCCAGATGATCCAGGCGATCTCGCGTTCAGGCCAAGCGGCGGGAAACCAGCCGCCGGCCATGCCAAGGGTGGTCTCACTGATCTTGTCGTGGATCATCCACATGCCAAACCCGCGGACCTGCCAGTGGCCGATCTCGGCGGCATAAAGCATCCAGGTCTCATACTTGTTCAGCGGCCCCCCCATAAAGCGCGAGCGATAGGAGCTGAACGTGGCCTTGAAATCAGGATAATCCTCGGGGGTGGGCCCGCGCAGCACGAGGCGGCGCGTTTCGATAGTGGGGATGTTGGTCAGGCTCATGCGTAGGCCTCGACCGAGCCGTCATCATCTGCGTCGTCCTCAAATAGGTCGCCCGGGCCGGGGTGGCGATACAAAAGATCGTGGCCCATGTGGACGTTTTCATATTCGCGCTCGAACCACGCGCCAAGCCGTTCGGCAAGTGCGATGGAGCGGGTATTGCCCGGCACGATATTCGAGGTGAGCGTGGTAAAGCCAAGATCCTGATAGGCATAACGGCGCGCACGCGCGGCCGCCTCTTGGGCGATGCCTTTGCCCTCGAACCCGTCAAACACCACCCAGCCAAGCTCGGGCTCGGGCCAGCCTTCGGGGTTCCAGATGCCGGAAATGCCAGCGGTCTCGCCACTGTCTTTCATCTCGATGCTGAAATAGCCGTAGCCATGGATATGCCAATGCCCGACGTTCAACGTAAACCAGCGCCAGGCCTCGCCGCGATTGGGTGCGGCGCCAAAGCCGCTCGCGCGGTTTTGGTCGAGCAGGAACGCAATCATCGGCTCGATATCGCGCGGCTCGGGGCCACGCAAGATAAGGCGTTCGGTTTCGAGAATGGGGGCTTGGGTCAGGCTCATTGCTGTGCCCCCCTCAAGCGCCATGCCGTTGGCCGCGTCGGAATTGAGTATTTTTGGAAAGATGAAAGCATGGGTTATTTCTTTTTCCCAAAGCCGGACAGGCCGGGGGGCAGGCCCATGCCACCGCCCATGCCGTCGAGGCCGCCCAAACCACCGGGCAGCTTGCCACCCATGGCGCGGGCCGCCTCTTCCATCGCCTTGGGGTCGTTCATGTCGGGCATGCCGCCGCCCGCACCCTTGCCGCCAAGCATGCCTTTCATGGCCTGTTTGAGCATGCCGCCCTTGCCCATCTTCTTCATCATATCCGCCATCTGGCGATGCATCTTGAGAAGCTTGTTCAGCTCGGACACCTCAAGCCCGGCCCCCGCCGCGATCCGCTTTTTGCGGCTTGCCTGAAGCAGGGCGGGATTGGCGCGCTCTTTCTTGGTCATGGATTGGACAAGCGCGATCTGGCGGCTGATGATCTTGTCGTCAAACCCTGAATCCTGCACCTGTTTGGCCATTTTGCCCATGCCGGGCATCATTCCCATCACGCCTTCCATGCCGCCCATTTTCTGCATCTGTTCAAGCTGCATTCTGAGGTCGTTCATGTTGAACTGACCCTTCTGAAAGCGCTTCATCATCCGCTCGGCCTGTTCAGCCTCGATGGTGGCCTGCGCCTTTTCAACAAGGCTTACGATGTCGCCCATGCCAAGGATACGCCCGGCGATGCGCTCTGGCTCAAACGTCTCAAGCGCGTCAAGCTTTTCGCCAAGGCCGACAAAGCGGATCGGCTTGCCGGTCACGGCGCGCATCGAGAGCGCCGCACCGCCACGCCCGTCGCCATCCATCCGGGTCAGGATCACGCCGGTCACGCCGATCTTGTCGTCAAATTCCGTCGCCACGTTGACCGCGTCCTGTCCGGTCAGGCCATCGACCACCAGCAGGGTTTCGCGTGGCTTGGCCACGTCGCGCACGGCGGCGGCCTGGGCAATCAGGTCGGTGTCGATATGCAACCGGCCGGCGGTGTCGAGGATATAGACGTCATAGCCGCCCATCGCGGCCTGGGTCTTGGCGCGTTTGGCGATCGTCACCGGGTCTTCGCCCTTGACGATCGGCAGGGTATCGACCCCGATTTGGGTGCCGAGAATTTGCAGCTGTTCCATCGCCGCCGGGCGGTTCACGTCAAGCGAGGCCATCAGCACGCGCTTGCCCTCGCGCTCTTTCAGGCGCTTGGCAAGCTTGGCGGTGGTGGTGGTTTTCCCCGAGCCCTGCAAGCCGACCATCAGGATCGGGGCCGGCGGGTTGTCGATGCGCAGCGCGCCGGGATCATCCGATCCGCGCAGCGTGTCGATCAGAGCGTCATGCACGATCTTGACGACCTGCTGGCCGGGGGTGATGGATCTGGTCACCGCCTGGCCGGTGGCCTTTTGCTGAATCGCCTTGACGAAATCGCGCGCCACGGGCAGCGATACATCGGCCTCAAGCAGGGCGACACGCACCTCACGCAGGGCGGTTTTGACATCCTCTTCGGACAAGGCCCCTTGTTTTGTCAGCCGGTCAAAGACACCGGAGAGGCGTTCGGACAGATTTTCAAACATCTCAAGCGCTCCTTTGAGCCGTTGATCATTAGCCCCAAAATAGGCAGGGACGGTGCAAATGCCAATCTCCCCCGTGGGCGCAACGCGCTGACGGGGGGCGATCCCTGCACAATGGCAAAGGGACCGGAAGCGTTGAACTTCCGGAGGTTGGGGGGCGTTTACGCGCGCGCGCCTCATGAGTCAAGCCTTGGCACCGCCGCGCCACGCCTTAGCGGGGCGGCAAAAGAAAGCCCTCAAGAATCCGATATATCTGGTCCGCCTCGAAGGTATCGTGTGGATCAAGAGCCTGTGCGCTGCTGGCACCTGAGGCAAGCATCAGGATCAAAAGGGCCTGCGCGAGTATGGACAATGGATTTGGCATATGCAGTGTCCGATCAACGATCTGTCCATTTTATCCCTCAAAGGCGATGGCGCATTGCGTCAGATCAATCGGCCGGATTTCGTTTTGCCGTTGCAGGATGGGGGTGTGCGCTTTACCAAGATATGAACCCCCGATCGTTTTTCCGGGGAGTGATGTGAATTAACGCACAGAGAGAACAATGGAACATTGGGATGAAGTGCGCACCGCCTATAACGTCGCGCGCATAGGTACGGTCAGCGGCGCCGCGGACGTATTGGGCGTGCATCATGCCACGGTGATCCGCCATATTGACGCGCTGGAGGAACGGCTTGGCGTCAAGCTTTTTCAGCGCCACGCGCGCGGCTACACGCCAACCGAAGCGGGCAGCGACCTGTTGCGTGTGGCGCAGGCCACCGCTGATCAGTTCAGCCAGCTGGCCGGGCGGATCAAAGGGCGCGGCAACGAGGTGTCCGGCGAATTGGTGGTTACCTCCATCGGCGGGCTAAGTCATCTTCTGGTGCCGGTGCTGGCGGATTTTCAGGAGGATTTTCCGGGGCTGACCGTGCGCTATCTGACCGGGGACCGCCTGTTCCGGCTGGAATATGGCGAGGCGCATGTGGCGGTGCGCGCGGGCTCTGTTCCCGATCAGCCCGACAATGTGGTGCAACCGTTCTTTCGTCAGGAATTCACGCTTTATGCCAGCGAAAGCTATGTGGCGCGCCATGGCCTGCCCAAGACTGAGGGCGATTTTATCAGCCACCGCTTTATCGGCGTCGATGATCCCAAAACCCGCGCGCCCTTTGCCCGCTGGATGCAAGACAACGTCCCCGCCGATAACATCATCTTTCGCAGCGGTGACGTGCATGCGCAGCGCCGCGCGATCCAAAGCGGGGCGGGCATCGGCTTTACCTCGGTGCTGCAGGCCGCCGAGGTCGAGGGGCTGGTGCAGGTGATGCCGCCCAAACCCGAATGGGCCGCGCCGTTGTGGTTGGTCACGCACATGGATCTGCACCGCACCACCAAGGTTCAGGCGTTTCTGGCCTTTCTCAAGGATCGCTCCAAGGCATGGCAGCCCGAATGAACGAGGCGGCGCGCGGGCATCTTGCGATGCTGGCGTTTTCGGCGCTTGTGGCGGGGTCGTTTGCGCTTGGGTCAATGGCGGCGGGTCATATTGCGCCGGCCGCTCTGAATGCGCCGCGCTTTGTGATTGCGGCGATGATCGTGGGGGGCGGCGCGGCCCTGACCACCGGCATCCCGAGCGCGACATGGCGTGCGCCCTGGCGGTATCTGCTTCTGGGCGGGGCGATGGGGCTTTATTTCGTGCTGATGTTCGAGGGGCTGAAAACCGCGCCGCCGGTCTCTGCGGCGGCGGTGTTTACCCTGACGCCGGTGATGGCGGGGCTGGCGGGCTATGTCATGCTGCGCCAGATCACCACGCCGCGCATGGCGCTTGCGCTTGGCATCGGCGCATTTGGCGCGCTTTGGGTGATCTTTCGCGCCGACCTTGGCGCCTTGCTGGCGTTTGAGGTCGGGCGCGGCGAGGTCATTTATTTCTGGGGCTGCGCGGCGCATGCGATCTATACGCCGCTGGTGCGCCTGCTCAATCGCGGCGAGCGCCCGGTGGTGTTTTCCTTTGGCACGATGCTGGCGGCGGCGGGTCTGATCACTCTGGCGGGCTGGTCCGATATTGCGGCAACGGATTGGGGCGCTTTGCCGGGCATCGTGTGGGTCACGCTGATCTATACGGCGGTGTTTGCCACCGCGCTGACCTTTGTGTTGCTGCAATATGCCAGCCTGCACCTGCCAAGCGCCAAGGTGATGGCCTATACCTATCTCACGCCAAGCTGGGTGATCTGCTGGCAGGTGGCGCTTGGCCATCCGGTGCCGGGCGGTCTTGTGCTTGCGGGGGTCGGACTGACCGTTGTGGCGCTTTTCCTGTTGCTCAAGGACGAAGCTGCCGCCCTCAGATAAATCCGGCGTCTCTCAGGTCCAGCCGCAGTTGGCGCAATTCAGGCGGCAGCGCGCTTTCACGCTCATTCGGGGCGGGGGCCGTTTTCAACTGCGCGAGTGCGGCGGTGGTCCAGAGGTCGGCCTTGGCAAAGCTGGTGATCTGGCGCGCGATGGCGTCGAACACCGGCTGGCGCGTGCGCCGCTGGATAAGGCCGACGCGGGCGCCGAGCGGCATCACGAAAGGCGCCATGTGAAAGGCCGAGCCATCCGGGCCGACAATCTCATGCGCGGCCATGTAGCGTTGGCATTGCACCGCGATCGTGTGGCGTTCGGGGTGAAAGACCGTAAACCCTGCCGCCGACAGCCAGCGTTCGATCTGTTGCTCATGGGGCACCTGCTGGGCAGGATTTTTGAGCCGACGGCGCGAAATATAGAGCTTTTCCGGCCCCTCGGGCGCAATCGCGGCGCAAAGATGTCGCCGCACATAGGCGCGAAACTCTGGCGTGCCAGGCGTCCAGTGCATGTGCCCCATGCCCTGGCTGGGGATCACCAATTCGTCGACCTGCACCGGCTCTGTCGCAAGATGCACGGGCAGGCCCTGTCCGAGGATGTCGAGAAGCGGGCCAAGGCGGCGCCGGATCACCGCCGCGATGTCGCGGCCATGCATCGGGATGATGGTGATCCCGTCAAACTGCCCTCCGGCATGATCAAGCGCCCAAAGGCGGCTTATGCATTCCAGAAGGAAATGACCGAAATGATGCCGTCCGACCCCGGCATATAGCCAGCGACCGGGCAGGCGCGCGACCGGCCCGAAGGGTGCGTCAGGATCGGGCGTAAATCGGCCGCCCGACAACAGGGTGCGTGCCTGCGCCACCGGCTTACCCTCTGATGTCACGACACCGCAGGCATGCCTTTTGTCCGCCGCCATCGGCACGACAATCGCGCCGCTGACCCTGTCGATCCGGGCCTCGGGAAGATGCTTGGCGTCAGGTATCATCGGGCAACTCTGTGCGCAGGAACCTTTCAAAAGCGTCAAGATGGATCGCCTCGAACTGGCCAAACCCCTGCATCCAGATGCTGGCATCACGAAGCGCGTCCGGTTCCAGCTTGCACCACTTTACCCGCCCGCGCCGTTCCTGGCTTATCAGGCCTGCGCGGCTCAGGATGTTGAGGTGCTTGGAAATCGCCGCAAGGCTCATCTCGAAGGGTTGGGCGACATCGGTCACGGCCATGTCATCCTCAAGCAGCATCGACAGGATCGCGCGGCGGGTCGGGTCGCCAAGGGCCGCAAAAACGGTATCAAGTGCTTGGGATTTGCTCATGATCTTGTTAAGCCTAACCGAATGCACGGCGTCAACGCCTATGCGGGGCCCGTGCATCGGTCGGGCGGGCGGAGTGTGTCTTTTCCGGCTCATTTGGCCGCAAATACCGGTTGATCTGTGACAAAGCCAAGCAACAGGCGCCGGTCTAGGCTCGCGACGCAACAACAGGAAACGCGAAAGGAAATATAATGTTTTCAACAATCATGGTTCCCGTCGATCTGGTTCACAAGGATACGCTGGCCAAGGCACTGGACGCTGCGGGCGATATGGCCAAGCGGTACGGCGCAATGATCAAGGTGGTAAGCGTGGGCGGGGAAATGCCAAGCGAGCTTGGCCATAATGCGGATGAGTTTACCGAAACCGTGACCGGTTTTGCCCAGGGCCTGCGCGACAAATACGGGGTCGAGGTCGAAGCCGAGACGATCATTAGCCACGACCCCGAGGTTGAAACCACCTCTGCGCTGATGAAGGCGATCGACCGCACCGGCGCCGACCTTGTGATCATGGCAAGCCATGTGCCAGGTGTCCTCGAACATATCTTCAGTTCGCACGGCGGCTATATCGCACAGCATGCCAAGGTTTCCGTCTTTATCGTTCGCTGAAGACCTCTGCGCGCCGGGCCGGTTCAGGTGACCGTCCGGGTCGGCGCGCCAAAGCCCTGGCAAAACTCAACCACTTGGTTGAATATGGCCAAAGCGCGCGAAAGCCATGAAAGAGGGCCTGCGGCGGAATCGCACGCGCCTTTCATCTTTCTAAAAATACTCAAAAAAACAAAACGTTACACCGTTTTTCTGCGCTGCGGCCTGGCGCTTGACTTGAGGGCTGGCGCCGCATAGCAAAGGCGCAACCGACTTGAGGGGCAATGGCGTGACAGATCCCGATCAGGCAGAGCGACTTGCGCAGCTTGAGGCGAGGATCAACCGGCTCAAGGCCAAGGACGCGCCAAAGCCTCATCAGGAGGAACATTATTCTCAGGCAAATCTCGCCTGGCGGATGGTGATCGAACTTGTTGCCGGTCTGCTGATCGGTTTTGGCATAGGGTACGGGCTTGATGTCCTGTTCGGGACGCTCCCGGTTTTCCTTGTGCTGTTTACCCTGCTGGGGCTGGCGGCCGGCATCAAGACGATGATGCGAAGCGCGGCCGAGTTGCAGCAAAAGAACACGGCCGACACGGCCAACGGCAATGCGCCCGAAAAGGGTGCGGATGAGAGGGCAAAAAATGGCGACTGAAACGCATGGTGCCGATCAAGGCGGTCTGGTTTTTCACCCGATGGATCAGTTCATCGTCAAACCCCTGTTCGGCGACGGGCCGGTTGGCCTTTTCACGCTGACCAATGTGACCTTGTGGATGGCGCTGACCGTTCTGGCGATCTTTGCGCTTCTGGTTCTGGGCACCTCGGGGCGCGCCACGATCCCGAGCCGGGTTCAGTCGATTGCCGAGTTGGCCTATGACTTCATTCGTAAAATGGTCGAGGATGTGGCGGGCAAGGATGCGCTGCCGTTCTTCCCCTATATCATGACCCTGTTCATGTTCATCGTCTTTGCCAACTTCCTCGGCCTGCTGCCGATGGCCTTTACCACGACAAGCCATATTGGCGTGACCGCTGTGCTGGCGATGCTGGTCTTTTTGACCGTCACCATCGTGGGCTTTGTCAAGAACGGGTCCAAGTTTCTGGGGCTGTTCTGGGTAAGCTCGGCGCCGCTGCCGCTGCGCCCGGTGCTGGCGCTGATCGAGGTGATTTCCTATTTCGTGCGCCCGGTAAGCCATTCCATCCGGCTTGCAGGCAACATGATGGCCGGTCACGCCGTGATCAAGGTGTTCGCAGCCTTCGCGCCGATGATCCTGATTTCGACCGGGATTGGCCTTGTGGTGACGCCGCTGTCGATCCTGGCGATCTCGACGATCTACGCGCTTGAGGTGCTTGTCGCCTTCATTCAGGCCTACGTCTTTACCATTCTGACCTGTGTTTACCTCAAGGATGCGCTGCATCCGGGGCACTAGGGATAGAACCGGCGGCGCGACACATGGCGCGCCCCGACCCGAGTTAACGAAACGAACCAACGCAAATTCCAACGTAAGGAGAATCGAAATGGAAGGCGATATCGTACAAATGGGCGCATACATCGGCGCGGGTCTTGCATGCACAGGCATGGGCGGCGCGGCACTTGGTGTGGGCCACGTTGTGGGCAACTTCCTGTCGGGGGCCCTGCGCAACCCGTCGGCTGCCGGTGGCCAGACTGCTACCATGTTCATCGGTATTGCGTTTGCCGAAGCTCTGGGGATCTTCTCGTTCCTCGTCGCGCTTCTGCTGATGTTTGCTGTCTAAGCCTACTGGGTAGCTGATCCTTACGGTCGGGTGGTGACGTTGTGTTACCACCCGGTGTAACCGGAAACTTCCCCTAGGAGACCGAAGATATGGCAACCGAAACTACCGCTGCCGCTGGAGGCCACGTATCGCCTATCCAGCTTGAGGAAGCCGGCCAATGCGTTGATGCGTCTGGTGGCGCCATCGGTATGCCCCAGATCTGCGCAGACTGGATGGGCAACCAGATATTCTGGCTTCTGATCACGCTCGTTGTGATCTATTTCGTCCTGTCACGCATTGCGCTGCCGCGGATTGCGGCGGTGTTGGCAGAGCGTCAAGGTACCATCACCAATGACCTTGCTGCCGCCGAAGACCTCAAGGCCAAAGCGGTCGAGGCCGAAGAGGCTTACAACAAGGCTCTGGCCGATGCCCGTGGCGAGGCACAGACCATCGTCAATCAAGCCAAGGCCGAGATCAAAGCCGATCTCGACAAGGCGATTGCCAAGGCCGACGCAGAAATTGCGGCGAAGACGGCCGAGGGCGAAAAGAAAATCGCTGAAATCCGCGCCAACGCTCTGGAAAGCGTCAAAGAGGTTGCCAACGACACCACCGGTGAAATCGTTGCAGCTCTTGGGGGCAAGGCCGACAAGCGCACCGTAACTGCGGCTGTGACCGCCCGGATGAAAGGGTAATCGCATGCGGAAAATTCTAGCCACCCTGGCCGCCGCCACACTCGCCAGCCCTGCGCTGGCGGCATCGGGGCCGTTCGTTTCGCTGGCCAATACCAACTTTGTCGTTCTGATCTCGTTCCTGATCTTTGTCGGCGCGCTTGTGTACCTCAAGGTGCCGGGCTTGCTTGGCAAAAAACTTGATGAACGCGCCGAGGGTATCCAAGCCGAGCTTGATGAGGCTCGTTCGCTGCGTGAAGAGGCCCAGACCCTTCTGGCCAGCTATGAGCGCAAGCAAAAAGAAGTTCAGGATCAGGCCGGCCGTATTGTCGCCCATGCCAAGGAAGAAGCGGCTGTGGCCGCCGAAGACGCCAAGGCAGACCTGAAAGACTCGATTGCGCGTCGGCTTCAGTCGGCCGAAGATCAGATCGGCTCTGCCGAGGCGCGCGCCGTCCGCGAGGTGCGCGATCAGGCGGTCGCCATCGCCATCGCGGCGGCCAAGGATGTCATCGCCAAGCAGATGTCTGCCGCTGAGGGCAACAAACTGATCGAAGACTCGATTTCCGAGGTCGACGCCAAGCTGCATTAAGCGCGGCACGATGCGAGTATCAAAGTCCGGACCGGCAACGGCCCGGGCTTTTGCGTTTCAATGGCAAGGGCTCGGGTTTTGTGATCACAAGTGGGGTCGCGCGGGCACAGATGCCTGTCGTGCTCTGCCGATGCCCCGGCGTGAAAAGGGCCGGGTTGAGTCGGGTCGTTGATACATTGAGCGGCATTATGTGATCACACGATAATTTACGTGATCACAAAGCGTCGAAATTTGCGGCCATTGGCCCCATTCCGCGATTTTCTGGCTGGCAACAGGTGACATCGGCGCTAAAACATTTCACAAAGGCACAGCCCGCGCCGACGCTTGCGCCGCGCCGCCCGTACGCATGAAGGAGATCATCCATGGCTGACACCAAACCGGTTGAACGCCCGCTTTCCCCGCATCTGCAAGTTTACCGCCCACAGCTTACCTCGATCACGTCGATCCTGACCCGGATCACCGGCAATGGTCTTATCGTGGCGGTGCTGTTGATGGTGTGGTGGCTTTTGGCGGCCTCGACGTCCGATGCGTATTTCGCGGTTGCGGATGCGGTTGTCACCTCGTGGTTCGGCGATCTGATCTTCACGCTCTCGCTCTGGGCGATCTGGTATCACTATCTCGCCGGTCTGCGGCATCTCTATTTCGATGCGGGCAAGGGCATGGATATCCCCACGGCGGAAAAGCTCGGCTGGGGTCTGATCGTCGGGTCGGTTGTTCTGACCCTTATCACCCTGTTGTTGGTCTGAGGAGGCTGCCATGCGTTATCTGACCGCCCGTAAACGTGCCGAAGGCAAAGGGGCCTCGGGAACCGGAACCGAACATTTCTGGCATATGAAGGTTAGCGGTGTGGGCCTTGCCCTGATTGTTCCTATATATCTTTTTGTATTTGGTCGTGCCCTTGGCGGAAGCCGCCAAGAGGTGATTGACACATTCGCCCATCCATTCGTGGCCATTCTGACCGGGCTTGTCCTGTTTGTCGGGCTGCGCCATTTTCAGAATGGTGCGCAGACGATGATTGAAGATTATAGCAAGGGCACCACGCGACGGGCCCTGATCATTGCCGTAACCGCACTATGTTACGGGCTGACCGCAACCGGGCTTTTCGCCCTTGCCAAGATCGCGCTTTGAGGAATTGACCATGGCCGCTTACGAATACGAGACACATGATTATGACGTCGTTGTCGTGGGGGCCGGGGGCGCCGGCCTGCGCGCGACCCTCGGGATGGCCGAACAGGGCCTGCGCACCGCCTGTGTGACCAAGGTGTTCCCGACCCGCAGCCACACCGTGGCCGCACAGGGCGGCATCGCCGCGAGCCTTGGCAACATGGGCCCCGACAGTTGGCAGTGGCATATGTACGACACGGTCAAGGGCTCTGACTGGCTGGGGGATACCGACGCGATGGAATATCTGGCCCGCGAAGCGCCCAAGGCGGTTTACGAGCTTGAACATTACGGCGTGCCGTTCTCGCGCACCGAACAGGGCAAGATCTATCAGCGCCCGTTTGGCGGCCACACCACCGAATTCGGCGAAGGCCCCCCGGTGCAGCGCACCTGCGCCGCCGCTGACCGCACCGGCCATGCCATTCTGCACACGCTTTATGGCCAGAGCCTCAAGAACAATGCGGAATTCTATATCGAGTATTTCGCGATTGACCTGATTATGTCTGAGGATGGCGCTTGTACTGGCGTTGTCTGCTGGAAGCTGGACGATGGCACGATCCATGTGTTCAACGCCAAGACCGTTGTGCTTGCGACCGGCGGCTATGGCCGCGCCTACTTTAGCGCCACTTCGGCGCATACCTGTACCGGTGACGGTGGCGGTATGGTGGCGCGGGCGGGCCTTCCGCTTCAGGATATGGAATTCGTGCAATTCCACCCGACCGGCATTTTCGGCGCTGGCTGTCTTATCACCGAGGGCGCGCGCGGCGAGGGCGGGTATCTTACCAATTCCGAGGGCGAGCGTTTCATGGAGCGTTATGCGCCCAACTATAAAGACCTCGCGCCGCGCGACTATGTTAGCCGTTGCATGACCATGGAAATCCGCGAAGGCCGGGGGGTCGGCGCCGATGGCGATCATATCCACCTCAACCTGAGCCACCTTCCGCCCGAGGCGCTCAAGCTGCGCCTGCCGGGGATTTCGGAAAGCGCGCGCATCTTTGCCGGTGTTGATGTCACCAAGGAGCCGATCCCGGTGTTGCCGACTGTGCATTACAACATGGGTGGCATTCCGACCAACTATTGGGGTGAGGTTCTGAACCCGTCCAAGGAAGACCCCACCGCCATCGTGCCCGGCCTGATGGCCGTAGGCGAGGCGGGCTGTGCCTCGGTGCATGGCGCGAACCGCCTTGGCTCGAACAGCCTTATCGACCTTGTGGTCTTTGGCCGCGCCGCCGCCATTCGTGCGGGCAAAGTTGTTGATCCTGACTCTGCAGTGCCCGCAACCAATACTGCGCAGGTCGACAAGGCGCTTGATCGCTTTGACACCCTGCGCCATGCTAACGGCACCGTGCCAACCGCCGATCTGCGCCTTGAGATGCAGAAAACCATGCAGGCCGATGCCGCCGTATTCCGCACCTCGAAAACCCTCGCCGAGGGTGTTGAAAAGATGCAGGCCGTGGCCGCCAAGATGGATGACATTCAGGTCACCGACCGAAGCCTCGTGTGGAACAGCGACCTGATGGAAACGCTTGAGTTGACCAACCTCATGCCCAACGCGCTTGCCACGATCAACGGCGCCGAGGCCCGCCAGGAAAGCCGTGGCGCCCACGCGCATGAAGATTTCAGCACGCGGGATGACAAGAAATGGCGGGTCCACACCATCGCCCATGTCGATGGGGCAAAGGTTGACCTCAACTATCGCCCGATTGTCACCGATCCCCTCACCACCGAGGCCGAGGGCGGTATCTCTCTCAAGACCATCGCGCCGAAAGAACGGACGTTTTAAGGAGATTTACTATGCATCATTATCCGAAACTGTTCATTATTGGTCTGGCCGCCGCTTCTCTGCTTGCGGTAACTCCGTCGACAGGCTTTGCCGGCTCTGATCGCTATATCCCGGTGCTTGAGCAGCGTGCTGCGATTCTCGATTGCCGATATGAGATGGGACTTGGCGGTGCCGCACGCTTTGGGGCCGAGTGGCCCGAAATCCCCCCTGGCGGTCAGACCATTACGTGGATATTGCCGGGTTCGGGCCTTACTCCGGCCGAAACAGATAGGATCAATGAATGCGCGGATGAGCGGCTCGGTCGGCCGAAGACACCGCGTTTCAGCACGCGAACCGAGACGAAAAAGGTCAAGTACCGCAAATGCCCTCCGGGGGCTCCAGTCATCTTTGGCGGGTCGACTTACTGTATCAAAGGGAACTGACGTATGCACTGCCTTGCACGAACCCGTTTCATCCAAACGATCGTTTTGCGCCGCCATTTCTGACTAGAGGGAGCTTTTATTATGGGGCAGACGCATCAGGAACCGAGCCCGGCCACGCCAGGCACCGGTGAGTGGCTTCGCGCAAGCGGGCCACACTATCTTGATGTGATTGAACGGCTGCAACGATTGCTTGACCCGGACTGGTATCTTGAAATCGGCACCGGGCGTGGCAATTCCCTGGCGCGCGGCACCGGCAAGGCGATCTGTGTCGATCCTGATTTTCGCGTGAAACAGGATGTCATCGGGCGCCGCGCCGAGCTGCATTTTTATCGCCAAACCAGTGATGATTTTTTTGCCAGCGGCGCGGTCGCCAAGCTGACCGACCGGATCGACCTGGCCTTTATCGACGGGATGCACCTGTTTGAGAATGTCCTGCGCGATTTTATCAACACCGAAAAGCTCTGTCACAACGACAGCGTTGTGTTGCTGCATGATCTGGTGCCGTTCTCGGCCCCTGCCGCCACGCGAGAGTGGGATCCGGAGGTAACCAAAGGCTGGTCCGGGGATGTCTGGAAAATGACCCCGATCCTGCGAAAGTATCGGCCTGATCTCGATTTCACCGTGCTGGACCCCCGTCCAAGCGGCTTGGGGTTGGTGTCGGGGCTTGACCCTGAGAACCGCGTCCTTGACGAGGCGTTTGACGAGATCGTTGCCGCCTACCGTGACCTGACAATCGAAGACTACGGCCTGACCGCGTTTCGCGAGATGGCAAGAATGACGCCGGTGATGGATGTGCTTGTCGGCGATGCAATCGCTGAGGGTGCAGCGCGATGAAATGGGCAAATTCAGCCCTGACATGTATGGCCCAAAACAGCCCGACCTCGCTGGCTGGCTGAGAAGGAGTAGACGAGATGGTTCAATTCAGACTTCCGAAAAACTCGCGCATGGTGACGGGCAAGACATGGCCCAAGCCCGAGGGTGCCACAAACCTGCGCAAGTTCCAGATTTACCGCTGGACGCCGGATGACGGCAAAAACCCCAGCGTCGACACCTATTTCGTCGATATGGATACCTGCGGGCCGATGATTTTGGACGCGCTGATCAAGATCAAGAACGAGATTGACCCGACGCTGACCTTCCGCCGCTCCTGCCGCGAGGGGATCTGCGGGTCTTGTGCGATGAACATCGACGGTATCAACACGCTGGCCTGTATTTACGGCATGGATGAGATCAAGGGCGATGTGAAAATCTATCCGCTGCCGCATATGCCGGTGGTGCGTGACCTGATCCCGGATCTGACGCATTTCTATGCGCAGCACGCCAGCATCATGCCTTGGCTTGAAACCAAGACCAACCGACCCGCAAAAGAATGGCGGCAGTCGATCGAGGATCGCGAAAAGCTTGACGGGCTTTATGAATGCGTGATGTGCGCGTCCTGCTCGACGTCCTGCCCAAGCTATTGGTGGAATGGCGATAAATATCTCGGACCGGCCGCATTGCTGCATGCCTATCGCTGGATCATCGACAGCCGCGACGAGGCCACGGGCGAGCGTCTCGACGAGCTTGAGGATCCTTTCAAGCTCTATCGCTGTCATACCATCATGAACTGTACCAAGACGTGCCCCAAGGGCCTTAACCCGGCCAAGGCAATCGCGGAAATCAAGAAGATGATGGTCGAACGCGCGGTGTGATTTACCCGCCATGATGCGTTATTGATGGGCCTCGGGGGATACCTCGGGGCCCTTTGCCTTGCGCCTGGCGCATAGCGAGAGTGCAAGAGTGGTGGTTTAATGCCGCAATGCAGCATCTTATGTTCGGTTCAGATAGAAATGGAGAACATACCATGGCGAACCGAGCAGAAGAGATTAAATACGAACCTGTCAAACCGGCTGCGGCCTTGCCCGATTGGGTAACGGCCTATTTCACACCCTCCGAGCCCGCCAATCAGGTTGAGCCGCCGCATCAAAGCGCGCTGGAACAGATGTACGCCTATTACGAGGCCTAGGGCCACGCCCCTAGAACCTGTCACGCAAATGTGCCCCCTGCCCGATGCGGCGGGGGTTTTCATTTTTGGTGTACTGCGGGATGCTCCGGCGTAAAGAAGGAGAGAGATCATGCCGCTGTTGCCAAGCCTGCCCGAGCCCGCCCATTTGAGCGACCTTTACATGCTGTTCCCCGAGAATGTGCGCCCGCTGATGGAATATACCGATGGTCTGCTTCGGGGGGATGGCGCGTTAAGTGTGGGCGAGCGGGAATTGATTGCTACTTATGTGTCGGCGCTCAATGCCTGTACCTTTTGCGCAGGCGCGCATCGGGCTTATGCCGAGGTGTTCGGCATCGCCCCGGCGTTGATCGACGCCCTGATCGAGGATTTTGACCGCGCGCCCGTGGATGAAAAATTGCGCCCGGTTCTGGCCTATGTTGCCAAGCTCAATACTTTGCCAAGCAAACTGGTAACGCGGGACGCGCAGGCGGTCTATGATGCCGGCTGGAGCGAGGCGGCGCTTTACGAGGCGGTGCAGGTCTGTGCCCTGTTCAACATGATGAATCGGATCATCGAGGGCACCGGGATCAATTTTGACTATGCCACCGCGCCCGGTGGGCATCACGCTCGCGGCACCCGCCCCGAAGATCAGACCCGGACCTATGGGAAATTCGGCGATATGATCGAGGCGGCGGCAAAGGAGCGATAGGGAATGATTGTCGTTGTCGGTCTGATCATAGCCTTTGTGCTGGTTTTGATCCTGTCGAACCGGCGCACGCGGGCTTGCCGGTGGCGGGCCGACAGGCGGCAGGATCGCGAGGGTGAGTCGTGCTTCAACTGCATGACCTGCGGCGCGCAGGTCTTTACATCGACCGGAAAACCGCCTTTGGATTGCGTGGCCAACACGCCGAAATCCTGAGAGGCCAGAGATGACCCAACCCGCCGATGCCGATGCCCGCCGCGCCCTGCGCCCGGTGATCTGTTATCCCAATGACACGCTTCCCCGGCCCGACATGGCGCTTTACGGCGCCGCGCGGGCAGGGGCCAGGAAGGTGTCAGAGGTGATCGTGCCGGCGCGTGAGGCGGCGTGTTTCCGTGCCGATGCCGGGCAGTTTTTCCGCATCACCAGCGTCGAGGGCCCGCAGGTGGGCGATCTTAACCTGTGGAACGCGCGCGACCTTTCAGAGCGGTTCTATTCCGGCAAATCCCGCGCCTTGCACGGCACGCATCTAAGTGTGGGCGAAAGAATGTGGTCAAGCTTTCCCTATCTGCGCCCGATGGCGACGATTGTGGGCGATACGCTTGACTGGTACGGGATCGACGACTTTGGTGGCTCTGTGCATGATGTGATCGGCACGCGCTGTGATCCTTATACCGGCAATCTTCTGGCGGGGACGCAGTATCACCATTGCTGTCATTCCAATCTGATCCGCGCGCTGGCCGATGAAACCGGCCTTGCCCTGGCCGAGGCCGAGCGTCATGTACATGACGTTCTCAACGTGTTCATGTGTACCGGGTTCACCCGCGACACTGGCCAGTATTTCATGAAGGCCAGCCCGGTGCGCCCCGGCGATTACCTCGAATTTTTTGCCGAAATCGACCTGCTTGGCGCACTAAGTGCCTGTCCGGGCGGCGATTGTTCGTCCGAGCATTCGAGCGATAGCGCGGCGTGCTATCCGATGCTGGTCGAAGTCTTCGCGCCGGAGCCTGACGCGCTTGCGAGCTGGCACAGCCCGCCGGTCAATGGCTATGACCAAAGCCACGGTCGCTAGACGCAAAAACGCCCCCGGAAGATATCCGGGGGCGTTTTGAAGTTAATGAACCACGGCATCCTGTGGTGGTTCCTGTCGGGTTGTGCCGACACGATCCCCGATGATAAGCCCCTCGGCGCCTGCCGTGACCGGCACGGTCGATCCGTCAAGGATATCCCCGGCCAAAAGCGACTCTGCCAGAGGATCCTGTAAGGCGCGCTGGATCACCCGTTTCAGGGGGCGCGCGCCAAACACCGGATCATAGCCCTCATCGGCCAGCCATTTGCGGGCGTCGGCATCCACATCCAGCGTGATCTTGCGCCCAGCCAGACGTTTCATCAAAAGACCAAGCTGAATATCGACAATCGCCCCCATGTCGCCCCGGCTGAGGCGGTCAAAGATGATCGTCTCATCCAGACGGTTGAGGAATTCAGGCCGGAAATGCGCCCGCACCGCATCCATCACGTCGCGCTTGGCGTCGCTTGCATCGGCGCCTTCGGGCAGTTGGCTAAGCGCCTGCGCCCCAAGGTTCGACGTCAGGATGATCAGCGTTTGCTTGAAGTCCACGCGATGCCCCTGACCATCGGTCAAAACGCCATCGTCAAGCACCTGGAGCAGCACGTTGAAAACATCCGCATGCGCCTTTTCGACCTCATCAAACAGGATCACCTGATAGGGGCGGCGGCGCACGGCCTCGGTCAGGACCCCGCCTTCGTCATAGCCGACATAGCCCGGAGGCGCACCGATCAGACGCGAGACCGAGTGTTTCTCCATGAATTCCGACATGTCGATCCGCACCATGGCGTTGTCATCGTCAAAGAGATATTCGGCCACCGCCTTGGTCAACTCGGTTTTCCCCACGCCGGTTGGCCCAAGGAAGAGGAACGACCCGAGCGGGCGGTTCTCGTCGTTAAGACCCGCGCGCGCCCGGCGCACGGCATTGGCCACGGCCTTGACCGCAAGGTTCTGGCCGATCACCCGCTTGTGCAGGTTCTCTTCCATCCCAAGCAGTTTTTCGCGGTCACCCTCAAGCATCTTCGAGGTCGGGATGCCGGTCCAGCGTTCCACCACCTGCGCGATCTGCTCGGGGCGCACGGCCTCTTCGACCATGACGCCTTTGTCCTCGGCCTTTTCGGCCTCGGCCAGCTTTTTCTCAAGCCCCGGAATGACGCCATAGGACAGCTCGCCGGCCTTGGCCAAATTGCCTTCGCGTTTGGCATGGTCAAGCTCGTTGCGGGCACGGTCAAGCTGTTCCTTGAGGTCGCGCGCCCCGGCAAGCACGTCACGTTCTGCCTGCCATTGCGCGGTCATCTCGGAAGACCGTTCCTGCAACTCGGCCAGCTCTTTTTCAAGCTTTTCAAGCCGGTCCTTGCTTGCCGCGTCGTCTTCCTTCTTGAGCGCCTCTGCCTCGATCTGCTTTTGCAGGATATCGCGGTCAAGCGTGTCGAGTTCCTCGGGTTTGCTATCCACCTCCATGCGCAGACGGCTTGCGGCCTCGTCCATAAGGTCGATCGCCTTGTCGGGCAAAAACCGGTCGGTGATATAGCGATGGCTCAGCATCGCCGCCGTAACCAACGCCGAATCCGAGATCCGAACACCGTGGTGCACCTCGTATTTTTCCTTGATGCCGCGCAGGATCGAAATCGTATCCTCGACTGTTGGTTCCTCAACCACAAGCGGCTGAAACCGGCGGGCAAGGGCTGCGTCTTTTTCAACGTGCTTGCGGTATTCATCAAGCGTGGTTGCGCCGATGCAATGCAATTCGCCGCGCGCAAGCGCCGGTTTGATCAGGTTGGCAGCATCCATCGCGCCATCGCCCTTGCCGGCCCCGATCAGGGTGTGCATTTCGTCGATGAACAGGATGATTTCACCGGCGGCCGATGTCACCTCGTTAAGGACGGCCTTAAGCCGCTCTTCGAATTCGCCGCGATATTTCGCGCCCGCGATAAGCGCGCCCATGTCGAGCGACAACAGCTTTTTGTTGCGCAGGCTTTCGGGCACGTCGCCATTGATAATGCGCAGCGCAAGGCCCTCGGCGATCGCGGTTTTACCCACGCCCGGCTCACCGATAAGGACAGGATTGTTCTTGGTGCGGCGGCTCAAAACCTGCATGGCGCGGCGGATTTCATCATCGCGGCCAATGATCGGGTCGATCTTGCCCTCTTCGGCGGCCTTAGTGAGGTCGCGCGCGTATTTTTCGAGCGCCTCATAGGTATCCTCGGCGCTCGCGCTATCGGCGGTGCGCCCCTTGCGGATGTCGTTGATCGCCTCGTTGAGTTTCTGCGCCGATACGGCGCCGGCCTCAAGCGCGTCCTTGGCGGGGGATTTGACCAGCGCAAGCGCGGTCAGGATGCGTTCCACCGGCACAAAACTGTCACCGGCCTTTTCGGCCAGCTTTTCAGCCTCGGCCAGAACCTTGCCGGTTTGTTGATCCATATAGGTCTGGCCCGTATCGCCCGACACCTGCGGGATTTTCCCGATCGCCAGATCAAGCGCCTGGACCACGCGTTCGGGCGCACCGCCCGCCCGACGGATCAGGTTGCTGGCAAGTCCCTCGGGGTCGTCCATCAGGGCCTTCAGGATATGTTCGGGGGCTAGTTTCTGATGGCTTTCGCGCATCGCAATCGTCTGTGCGGCCTGAATAAAACCACGTGACCGTTCCGTGAACTTGTTGAAGTCCATGGGTCTTCTCCTTTTGTTGCAAGCGTTATCCCGGTTGCGCACCCAACATTAGGCATACGCGTTCGGGAACCTCATGATCGAGATGGGTTTTGCGCCCGATCGGTTCAAGCCCAAGGCTCACGGATTTGCGCGCGCCACGCGATGATATACATCAAACGGGCACATTTTTGTGACCTCCCCTTGGCGCAAGGGCCTGGAATCCCAATCTTAATAAAAGTTATCCACAGGGCAGATGGCCCGGAGCACAAGGATGCAGGCAATGGAAATCCGGAAACTGACAATGGACGAAATCAGATATAACCCCGAGCGTGGCGCCTTTGAGGCGCAGGTGCGTATCCGGCAGGGCGATGATTGGTTCAGCTATCCGGCGCAGATCTGTGCGCCGCTTCATGCCGATTATGGATGGGTGATGCGCGGGCTGGTGGCCGATGCCGAGGCCGCACACCGTGGTAAGCGGGCGGGTCTGCGGCTTCGCCTTGCGGCAGGAAACGCGGCCTCTGCGGCACGGGCCAGCACCATGTTGCAGGTGCAGCGTATGTTGCGCAACATCGCAGCCTGAGATTTTAGGCAAACAACCGCCGATTGAGCGCCAGATCAGGCGCGGCCCTGCCGATGGGAGAGTTGCGCGCAGTTTCACCGTCGTCGGCAGTTGGTTTTGCTCTAAACCTGTGCCCGTCAGTGGAAAGTATTACGGGTGCGTGGATGGATATTACAAAGGTCAGGCTGCACGATCTGAAAAGCGAGGTGGTCAATCGCCGTCACAGCGCCGTCGTCTTGCTCGAAAACGAGGCTGGCCAGATCAGCCTCAAGACCAGCGTCACGACCGAAGAGGGGGTTGACGCGATGGCGCTTGCCGAAGCCTTGCTTGCCGATGCGATCCGGCAATTGACGCGGCTGCCCGAGTACCGCACCGGCAAAACGTCGATCACCGTGGCCAGGGATGCGCTTGACGGGGCGGTCGAGGGGGCTTGACGCCGCGCGATGGCGCCGCGACAAGGGCAGAGTTTTATCACCTGTCCCCATGCCCGGAGCGCCGCAAATGTCCGATGACCGCCTGATCGTTGCCCTCGATGTGCCCAATGCGCTTGCTGGGCTTCAACTGGCCGAACAACTTGGCGATGCGGTCTCATTCTACAAGATCGGTCTTGGGATGCTGACCGGCGGCGGGCTTGCGCTTGCGGATGAGTTGAAGCGCGAGCACGGCAAGCGCATTTTCCTTGATATGAAACTTTTCGATATCGGCGCGACGATCGAGGCAGCGGTGCGTGGGTTGGCGCAATACGACCTTGATTTTCTGACCGTGCATGGCGATCCGCACGTTGTACGTGCTGCGAAAGAGGGCGCATCGGGTAAGCCGCTCAAGATTCTGGCGGTGACGATTCTGACCTCGCTCGACCGGGCCGATCTTGATGCCGGGCTGATCCGGGCGGGGGATATCCCCGATCTGGTGGCCGAGCGCGCCGGGCGCGCGTTCGAGGCCGGCGCCGATGGCGTGATTGCCAGCCCGCAAGAGGCGGCGATGATCCGGGCGCTGCCGACTGCGGCAGGCAAGTTGATCGTGACGCCGGGCGTGCGCCCCGTTGGTGCGGCGCTTGGCGATCAAAAGCGCGTCGCCACCCCGGCAGAGGCGATTGCTGATGGCGCCGATCACATCGTCGTCGGCCGCCCGATCTGGGCCGCGGACAATCCCAAGGCCGCCGCCACGGCGATCCTGGACGAATTGCGCAATCCTCAAGCTGGTTTGAGTCAATAAGAACTCGAATTTTATTGCAGTGCGAGCCATATTCCGAGCGGCAAAACCGCGATGCTGGCAAAATGCCCCATAACGACCATCGAAGCCACTTTGTTCGGTTCGGTCTGGTACTTGTCAGCTAGCATATAGTTGAACACCGCAGAGGGCATGCAAGCGTAGAGGATGAATGCACCACGTTCGACCCCATCCAGCGGGATGACAAACAAAATACTGTAGCAAGCAATCAGTCGCAAACCTGTTGTCAGAATTGCGCCCTTCACCCCGACCCCTGCGTCTTTTACCTGACTTGTGGACAATCGCGCACCCAGTGACAATAGCATCATTGGGACAAGGATATTGCCGATCATCAACAAAGGTGTGTCCAACCAGACGGGCAGTTGCAAATCAAATTGAGCGAATGAAACCCCCAATACGGTTGCCCAAACCAGAGGGTTCGCAAATAATGTGCGCCATTCGATGCGCCCGCTCATCAAACCCGCACCCAAGGTGAAATGAAGAATATTCGATAAGACTAACAATACGACTGCAATGGGCAATCCCTGAGGGCCAAAGGCTAGAACGATCAAGGGAATCCCAACAGGACCGACATTGGTGAACATTACGCAAGGCAAAAAAGCGCGCCATTCAGTACTCGAAGCGCGAGCAAAGGGCAGTGCGATTAACCCGCTAAGCAAAATATGCAATGTGGCGGCGGCAGTAAAAAGAAGTGCCCCCGCGGGATCGAAATCCCGACTTGAAAGTGACGTAAAAATCAAAATCGGAAGCGCGATATCTATGGTCAACCGGTTTGCATCAGAAAAATCTGGTTTGACAGCTTTACTGTAGAAAAACCCAATGGAAACAATCAGGAAAATGGGTAAAGTAATCTCTAGGATTTGAGCTAGCATGGAAATCTCATCATTTAACTATTGATTTTACTGCGCCACTAGACCTGCCTTGAGGTGCCGCAGCACACTGCCCTCAACCTCACTTAAGCATCTATCAATGTCGTCAGAGCGTCACAAGCGCCGCTTGTTCAGTCAGCGGGGCAAGTCTGGCAGGCGGTGCCGATGAAGGCGTTTGCGAAACACGTCCGCACTGGTCGCGCCAGGTCCTGCAAGGCTGCAAACGGTCTTGTCCAAAACTTCGATGTCCATCGGAATACTTATCTTTCCACCTATTGCTCGCAACAATAGCTTCGATTTAACGGGAAGGCGGTTCATTCCATTAGGTCAAACCCATGCTGCCTAGCTAACGCAAATTCCTTTACGTGCTCCAATCGGTAGGACACAAACTCGCTTGGCGAACAGGGCGGCAGGCCAAGCGCACGGATCAGCGGCGCATCAAAATGACCCGATAAAAGCAAGATCCCCTCGCGTGCCAAGAGATCGCGCGTGCCCCGGCCATTGTCCGAGCGGATGCGGCGCATGAAGTCATGTTGCCGGGCCACGGCCTCGACCACATCGCGGGTGATGGCCACCTGTTGCACCTCGCGAAACAGCGTCGCCATGCGCCTGTTGCCCGATGTCCCGGCAAAGATTCGTTCGACCGCCTCGGGCGCCACGGTGCGCCAGAAATTCGCCGGATAGGGGCGATCCCTGAGCAGCCAGAGAATATTGGCAAAGCCCTGAGCAGAAACGCTTTTCTTGGCATCCTTGTTCTGACCAAGGGTCAGATACTCCGGCCGCGCGTTGATCAGGCCAAGATAACAGCGCGCGCGCCCCTCATCGGCGGCGACAAGGATACAAGGATGATCAACCGCCTCGGTCGGGATCATCCAGTTGCTGCCCATGGTGTTCTTGATATCGACATCATGGCCCAGAATACGCGTATCAAGCCGCCCCTTGGGCAGGCTCAGAAGCGCGCGCAACTCGATCTCGACCCGGGTGCCGATATAGGTCTTTTCGGTCTTTTCAAGCTCGTCATAAGACCGCCGCCCGGTCTTGGGCGTCATGATCACATCGTCAATACACTGTCGAAGCATCGCCGGAAAGCTGGCGGCCAGTGTCGCATGCCCGCCCGCGCGTCTGGTAATCTCATCGGCGATGGCCGCAAGCAGCGGGTGATCCGGATGCCCGGCCACGACACTGCTGTCTGGAATGGTCTTTTTCAACTGCGTCACCCCGACAAACCGCTCTGTGCGCGACCCCTGTCACGTGGCGGGTGATTTGAAAAGTTCAGGCGCTGAGCGTGCGCAACACGCGCTTGCGCAGGGCCTTGGCAATCTGGTTTGAGACCGCCTGCGCCACGGGGGGCGGAAAGGCGTTGCCGACCTGACGATAGGCGTTGGTTTTCGCGCCGGTAAAGTGCCAGTCATCGGGAAAACCCTGAATCCGGGCCACCATCGGCACGGTCAGGCGTGGCATGCCGTTGTGAAACGGATCCGGCGCCTCCGGGGCAAGGGTGCGCCCCTCAACGCCCAAGGTGGCCCATGCGGCGCGCGCGCGGGTCGGGCCAAGGTCGGGGCCGCCGTGCTTTTTCGACCCGCCCACGATGGTCGGGGCAATTTCATCGGCCTTCGCGGCCCAATCTTCGGCCCCGCGCCAGCCGCGCGCCGCCATCAGGTCGCGCAGGGTTTCGCCGACGGTCGGCGGGTTGTGCGGATGCGCCTCGGGCCAGTCAAATAGATCGGCGCGTTGCTTTTGCACCGCCACGATTACCACGCGCGGGCGCAGTTGCGGCACGCCAAAATCCGACGCGTTCAACAGCCGCCAGTCGGTCTTGTAGCCAAGCTTGTCTAGCTGTGTCTTGAGCCGCTCGCGGTAATCATGAAACACCGCATCGAGAAAACCGCGCACGTTTTCGATCATCACCGCACGCGGGCGGGCGGCGTCGATAATGTCGAGCGCGTCATTGAACAGGTTGCGCTCGTCCTTTTCGCCAAGTTGTTTGCCGGCCACCGAGAACGGCGGGCAGGGCAGGCCGCCGGCCAAGAGGTCCATCCCCTTGTAATCGCCCGCGCGTTCCTTGAACAGGCGCATATCCTCTTCAAGCACGTTCCATTCGGGGCGATTGTGGCGCAGGGTATTGCAGCAATGCTTGTCGATCTCGACAAGTGCGGTATGGGCGAAGCCGGCCTTTTCAAGCCCAAGCGCCTGACCGCCGGCGCCGGCACAAAGTTCCACTGATGTCAGCATCTCGCCCGCCCCATTTTTGCCCATAGAACCCTGTTTGCCCGCCCGGATCAACGCCAGAGTTGAGGGGCGATTTTGTTCTCAATATGTTCTTGCAGAAGGGGCGCTTTCCGATCAAGCCTGAACCCCTCAGGCGGCAGTCACACTTTGATCTCTTGGGGGAACGTCTGGAGCGGGTAACGGGAATCGAACCCGTAACTGAAGCTTGGGAAGCTTTCGTGATACCTTTTCACCATACCCGCATCTGAGCCGGTGAAATATGGGGTTGCACGCTTGCGGTCAAGGGCCGATGTGCGCCAGGGATACGATTCCGCAAAGGGGGGCGTAGGGTGGGTGAAACCCACGCTGGTACAGGGCGCCAAAAGAAAACGCCGCTGACCAATGGGTCAGCGGCGTCTCGTTTCGTCCCTCGCAGGCGACTGGCTTATTTTGCCAGTGCGGTCTGCGCCTGTGCCACGATCGCGCCAAAGGCGGCGGGTTCGTGGACGGCCAGATCGGCCAGAACCTTGCGGTCCACTTCGACACCGGCCAGGGTCAGGCCGTTGATGAAACGCGAATATGTCAGCGCCTCGTCGTGGCTGCGCACGGCGGCGTTGATCCGTTGGATCCACAGGGCGCGGAAATTACGCTTGCGGTTCTTGCGGTCGCGGGTGGCGTATTGGTTGGCCTTGTCGACGGCCTGTGCGGCCACCTTGAAGGTGTTCTTGCGGCGGCCATAATAGCCTTTGGCGGCTTTGATGACTTTCTTGTGACGGGCGTGGGTAACTACCCCACTTTTAACGCGTGACATTGATCATATCCTCCTTAGCGCGCGTAGGGCATCATTGGCTTGATGATACCTTCATCAGCCTTTGACAGCGTGGTCGTACCGCGAGCGTTACGAAGGAATTTGTTGCTGCGTTTGATCATGCCATGGCGCTTGCCTGCCTGACCGGCAACAACACGGCCGCTGGCCGTCACTTTGAACCGCTTTTTGCAGCTCGATTTGGTCTTCATCTTGGGCATTTCCGGCTCCTCTTAAATCGGACGGTATAGGCGCGACTCGGCATGCCACTTTCGGCCGGTCGCGCATTGAGAGGCGCCGTATACGCGCCCCGTGGTGAAATCGCAAGGGGTCTTGGCGCGGTTTGATCCGCTTCAGGTCAGATAGCGTGCGATCACCCGGACAAGAACGTTTGGCAACTCGCTAAAGCTATATCCGCCGGGTTTGTTGGACAGTGCCCAGAGGATAAGAACACCGGCGGCAATCATGGTAAAGGCCGCGACGCGCGGCGCGCGCCCGTCCGAGATGGCCGACATGATCGACGGGATGGTAAACACGCCGAGCACAACGCCAATCGCCATGGCTAGATCAGGATCCATAAATTAACTCCGCTAAACCGATAAAGGCAAAACTAAACGAGTTTAGCCCGGATCGGTCGCGTAAATCAAACTTTCCTGACAGGGGGCGACACGAAGAATGTTGGTAGACCCCGGCACGTTGAAGGGCACGCCCGCAATCACTACGATCTGATCGCTTTCCTCGGTGTAGCCCTGCGCACATGCGGCGCGTGCGGCATTGATGACCGCAAGCTTGAACCGGGTCAGTTCGCCGGTCATCACACAGTTCACCCCCCAGGTCAGCGCGAGTCGGCGGGCGGTATCGCGCAGGTTCGTCAGGGCGATGATCGGCACGCGCGGGCGTTCGCGCGCAGTCAAAAGCGCGGTGGTGCCTGATTGGGTGTAACAGCAAATCGCCTTGATATCGGTGGTTTCGGCAATTTCACGGGCGGCGGCAACGATCGCGTCGGCAACGGTCTGACGGTTGGCGCGTCGGCTTGCCTCGATCACCTCGCGATAGGTCGGATCGCTTTCCACCTCGATGGCGACGTTGTTCATGGTGCTGACGGCCTCGACCGGGAAATCGCCCGCCGCCGATTCCGCCGATAGCATGATCGCGTCAGAGCCCTCGTAGATCGCGGTGGCCACGTCCGAGACTTCGGCGCGGGTGGGCATCGGCGATTCGATCATCGATTCGAGCATTTGCGTCGCCACGATCACCGGCTTGGCCACTGCGCGACAGCGCCGCACAAGCCGTTTCTGGATCGGCGGCACGTTCTGCACCGGAAGTTCGACCCCAAGATCGCCGCGCGCCACCATGATCCCGTCGCTGACGGCGAGGATATCGTCAAAGCATTTCACCGCGGCGGGTTTCTCGATCTTCGACATGATCGCCGTGCGGCCCTTGGTCAGGGTGCGGGCCTCGTTCACATCTTCGGGGCGCTGCACGAAACTGAGCGCAAGCCAGTCGACGCCAAGTTCGCAGACAAATTCCAGGTCTGCGCGGTCCTTGTCCGACAGCGCCGCCAGCGGCAACACCACATCGGGAACATTGACACCCTTGCGATTCGCGATGGTGCCGCCGGCCACCACGATGCAATTGGCAAAATCCTTGCCGCAATCGGTCACTTGCAGGCGAATTTTGCCATCGTTGACCAAAAGGTTTGCGCCCGGTTCAAGGGCTGCGAAAATCTCGGGATGCGGCAGGCAGACACGGGTCGCGCTGCCCTCGGCCTTGTCGAGATCAAGCCGGAACGCCGCGCCTTCTTCGAGGTCTTCCTCGCCATTGGCAAAGACCCCGACCCGCAATTTCGGCCCCTGAAGGTCGGCGAGAATGGCAATCGGGCTGTCAAGCTCTTGCTCGATCTGGCGGATGATGCGATGGCGTTCGGCGATCTCATCATGGGCGCCATGGCTCATGTTGAGGCGAAACACGTCAGCGCCGGCCTCGTGCAGGGCGCGGATCGTCTTGTAATCTGACGATGCGGGGCCGAGGGTGGCTACGATCTTGACGTTGCGGTGGCGTCTCATGTCTCTGTCCTCTTATCTTCGCGGCGCGGGAGTGTGTGTTATCGCTAACAACACCCGTGATCGCCTTATTGCGCAATTCACATCCTGTCGCAACTGTCCTAGAGGAAGTTCAAAGGAAAAACCAACCCGATGATGTATCAGCCGTATGACATAGAAGGGGCCACGCGCCCGGGCCGCTGGCTTGTGACCTGCGATCACGCCAACAATACCGTGCCGCCGTTTGTGAATGGCGGCTCGCTGGGGCTCATGGATGAGGATATGAACCGACATATCGCCTATGATGTGGGCGCGGCGGGGGTGGCGCGGGCGCTGGCGGTGGCGCTGGACGGGCCTGCGATCCTGTCCAACTTTTCGCGCCTGGTGATAGATCCCAACCGGGGCGAGGATGACCCGACCCTGTTGATGAAGCTTTACGACGGCACGATCATTCCCGGCAACCGCCACGCTGGACCAGAGGCGCTGCAAGAGCGGCTGAACCGCTGCCACCGGCCCTACCATACCGCCCTCTCCGAACTGGCGGCGCGGCGCACGGATACGGTGATCTTGTCGGTGCACAGCTTTACCCCACGGCTGAAATCAGGCTCGCCCCGGCCTTGGCATATCGGTCTGCTTTACGCGGCGGATGAGCGGCTGGCCCGGCCTTTGCTGGCCCGGCTCAGGTCTGAGCCTGATCTTTGCGTTGGCGAGAACGAGCCCTACGGCGGTCACTTGCCGGGCGATGCGATCGCGCGCCATGCGATTGCCCATGAGCGGCTGAATGCTCTGATCGAGCTGCGCAACGATCTAATCGAGACGCCCGCACAACAGGCCGGCTGGGCGGCCCGGCTGGCGCCGATCCTGCAAGAAAGTCTGGCCGAGACCGGGCTTTGAGCAATCCGCGCCCCTTGCGCCGCGCCCTTTGCCATCACATCTTGACCTCAGACTAGGGAGACACGCCATGGATGACCAAACCCGGACCGAACTTGAGGCCGCCGCCTTTCGCACCTTGCGCCATCACCTGATGGAAAAGCGCACCGATGTGCAGAATATCGACATGATGAATCTGGCCGGCTTTTGCCGCAACTGCCTGTCGCGCTGGTATCAGGAGGCCGCCAATGAGCGCGGTATCGACATGACCAAGGATGAGGCGCGTGAAATCTACTACGGCATGCCCTTTGACGACTGGAAAGCCCTGCATCAGACCGAGGCATGCCCCGACAAACAGGCCGCCTTCAAAACCGCCTTTGCCGAAAATGTCGGCGATAAGGGTTAGACGCCGCTGATCTTTCATCTTTCTGCAAATACTCATCCGCGCCTTGGCCCCCGGATGCGCGTCAGAGGCTTGCCATGACAGAGACCTATCGCCTGCACTACGCGCCCGACAATGCCTCGCTGATCATTCGGCTGGCGCTTGAAGAGCTGGGCGCGCCCTATACCTGCGTTCTGGTGGATCGCGCCGATGCGGCACATAAATCGCCCGCCTATCTGGCGCTCAATCCGAACGGGTTGATTCCGGTTCTGGAAACCCCCGAAGGGGTGATGTTTGAAACCGGCGCGTTTCTGCTCTGGCTGGCGGATCGGCACGGTAGGCTTGCCCCGATGGTCGATAGCCCAGAGCGGGGCGATTTCCTGAAATGGCTGTTCTTCATGGCCAATACCCTGCACCCGGCATTGCGGATGACGTTTTATCCGGCGCAATATATTGGTGATGACCAAAGCGCGCAGGCAAGCCTGCGCCGCCATATGCAGTCCGAAATTGCCCGCCATCTCGATACGCTTGAGGGGCTGGCGGCCGCTGCGCCGTCGTGGTTTTGCGCGCCCGAGGTGTCACTGCTTGATCTCTATCTGGGGCCGCTACTGCGCTGGATGGTGCTTTACCCTGCGCCGAATGGCGGGGCGGATTGGTTTTCGATCGAGAAATGGTCGCGCCTGCACGCTATGGTGACGCGACTTGAGAGTCGTGGCTGTGTTATTACTGCGATAAGGGCCGAAGGTCTGGGCGATGCGCCCTTTTCGGCCCCGATATATGCCACGCCACCAGAAGGTAGTGCCACCTGATGTTTCTTTCGGTTTTCGACATGTTCAAAGTGGGCATCGGCCCGTCCTCGTCGCATACGATGGGGCCGATGGTGGCCGCCGCGCGCTTTCTGGACAAGATGCGCGCCGCGCCGTTTCATTATGGCGGCTTGCGCGGCTCTCTGCACGGCTCGCTGGCCTTTACCGGTGTCGGCCATGCCAGTGATCGCGCCACCATTCTGGGGCTGGCCGGGTTTTTGCCTGACACCTATGACCACGACAAGGCCGAGGCCACGCTTGAGCAGATTCGCGAGACCGAAACCGTGACGCCACCGGGCTTGCCCGAGTTGAAATTTCACCCCAAGGATGACCTGACCTTTGATTTCGGGCCGAACCTTCCGGGCCATGCCAATGGCATGATCCTCATGGCGACCGATGCGCAGGGCGATGTGATCCTTCAGGAAACCTATTATTCCATCGGCGGCGGTTTCGTAATGACCGAGGCCGAGCTTGCCGCCGGCAAGAACACCGATGAGGGCGACCCGGTGCCCTATCCGTTCAAATCCGCCGCCGAGATGCTTGAGATGGCCGAGACCAGCGGCAAGACCATCGCCCAGATGAAAAAGGCCAATGAGATCGCGCGCGGCGGGCCGGAAAACCTGCGCTCGGGCGTGGCACGGATCTGGCAGGTGATGGATGGTTGCATCGAGCGTGGCCTCAATGCCGACGGCATCCTGCCTGGCGGCCTCAACGTCAAGCGCCGTGCCAAGGGCATTCGCGATGCGCTGATCTCCGAGCGCGGCACCAACCTCAATGCGCCCCATAAGATCAACGACTGGATGAGCGCCTATGCGATGGCCGTGAACGAGGAAAACGCCGCCGGCGGGCAGGTGGTGACCGCGCCGACCAATGGCGCGGCCGGTGTGGTGCCCGCAGTGATCAAATACTGGCTTGAGCATGTTCCGGGCGCGCATGAGGCGCAGATCGAGGATTTCCTTCTGACCGCCGCCGCCATCGGCGGGCTGGTCAAGTTCAACGCCTCTATTTCCGGCGCCGAGGCGGGATGTCAGGCCGAGGTCGGCTCGGCCGCGGCGATGGGCGCGGCGGGGCTTTGCGCCGTGCTGGGCGGCACGCCCGAACAGATCGAAAACGCAGCGGAAATCGCGCTTGAGCATCACCTTGGCATGACCTGCGATCCGGTGCGCGGCCTTGTGCAGGTGCCCTGCATCGAGCGCAACGGTCTGGGCGCGATCAAGGCGGTCTCGGCCGCCTCTCTGGCCTTGCGCGGCGATGGCACACATCTTGTGCCGCTGGATGCCTGTATCGAGACCATGCGCCAGACCGGCGCAGATATGAGCGAGAAATACAAGGAAACCTCGCTTGGCGGTCTGGCCGTCAATGTGCCCAACTGCTGATCACGCTTGATGGATAATTCGGCGCGCCCGGGGCCGCCGGTCTAGCCCTTAAAGCAGGTCAAGCACTTGTTCGGGCGGGCGCCCGATCACGGCGCGGGTCCCGGCGATGGCGATGGGCCGCTCGATCAGGATAGGGTTTTCGGCCATCGCCGCCAAAAGCGTGTCCTCGCTCGTGTCGCGGCCAAGGCCAAGCTCTTTAAAGCGTGCCTCACCGGGGCGCATCATGTCGATGACCTTGCCGCCCAGAAGGGCATGAACGCGCCGCAGCTCGGCCAGATCAGGGGCGTCGTCAAGATAGCGGCGCAGGGTGAGGGGCGCGCCGTTGTCCTGCAAAAGCGCGAGCGCGGCGCGCGATTTGGAACAGCGTGGATTGTGCCAGAGCGTGATCATAGCCAGTCTCCTCTTTTACTGCCGACGGCCTCGGCGACGTTGGCAAAACCGTCTTTGGCGAGCAGGGCATCGAGGCCCCGCGCAATCTCACCAGCAAGTGATATCCCCTGATACACCAGCGCTGAATAAAGCTGTACCGCGCTCGCCCCGGCGCAGATCTTGGCATAGGCCTGTTCTGCGCTCGCAATGCCGCCGACCCCGATCAGGGGCATGTCGCCGCCCGTCAATTGCGACAGGCGCGCCAGAACGCGGGTTGATTTTTCAAACAGCGGCTGGCCCGAGAGCCCGCCGGCCTGATCCTTCATCGCGCTGTTTAGCCCGTCGCGCGAGAGCGTGGTATTGGTGGCGATGATCCCGCTCAGGCCGGACGTGCGTGCCACATCGGCGATCTCGGACAGCTCTGTATCGCCCAGATCGGGCGCGATTTTAAGGAAGATCGGGATCGGAGTGGGAAGCCAGTCGCGCGCCTCCATCACCCCTTTGAGAAGCGCCGTGAGCGCCTCGGCGCCTTGCAGATCGCGCAGCCTTTCGGTGTTGGGACTTGAGACATTGACCGTGGCAAAATCCAGATGCGCGCCGCAATGGGCCAGCACGCGGGCGAAATCCTCGGCGCGATCATCGCTATCCTTGTTGGCGCCAAGATTGAGCCCGATCACGGCATCTTTTGGGCGCTTGCCAAGGCGGGTGGCCGCAGCCTCCATCCCGAGGTTGTTAAAGCCGAAGCGGTTGATGACGGCACTGTCTTCGCTCAGGCGAAACAGACGCGGGCGCGGGTTGCCCGGCTGTGGCCGGGGGGTGACGGCGCCGACCTCGACAAACCCGAAACCCGCACGCGAGAGCGGGGTGAGGGCCTCGGCGTTCTTGTCAAACCCGGCTGCCAGACCAACCGGATTGGGCAGGGAAAGCCCCGCAACACTGGTCTTGAGGCGCGTGGTGCTGAATGGGCCGGGCCGGGGCGCCAGCCCGAGACGCAGTGCCTTGAGCGCAAGGCCATGGGCGGTTTCGGGATCACACCGGTGCAGCGCCGCAAGACCGATCCGCTCCAGCGGTGTCATGCGAGACCTGCGGGAAACTGATGCGCGCCGTCCACCAGCGGCAGGGGCTGGGCCCAGGCCACATCACTGAGCGCCAGAGTGCGGTAAAGATGCGGGAAAAGCGCCCCGCCGCGAGAGGCCTCCCACTTTAGGTCATCGCCAAGCCGGTCCACCTCGATCGCCACAAGCATCAACCCATCCTCGCCCGCGAAGTGCCTGGCAACGGTTTCAGGCGCCTGTTCAAGCGTCGAGAAATGCACAAAGCCATCGGCCAGATCCACCGGGGCGCCGCGGGTTTCGCCCTTGGTGCGCAACTCGGCCCATTCTGGGGCGCGGAAAATCTTGTAAATCTGCATGGCCGTGGTGATGCCTTGCCAATCCATCCGGGTCAAGCGGCAAGCGACGCTTGAGCCTTTGGCGGCAATCGGCTAGCTAGGGGACCCGGGAAAAGAGGATGGCGCCGATGGCCTTTACCATTGCGATAGACGGGCCTGCGGCAGCGGGCAAAGGCACGATTGGCCGGGCTGTGGCCGCGCATTTCGGCTTTGGCCATCTCGATACCGGGCTTTTGTACCGCGCGACGGGGCGGCGGATGCTACAGGGGCTCGATGCGGTCGAGGCCGCGCAAAGCCTTCGGGCGGCGGACCTTGAGGCGGACGATCTGCGCAGCTCTGAGGTTGGGCAGGCCGCCAGCCGCGTCGCCGCGATCCCCGCAGTGCGCGCCGCTCTGGTGGATTTTCAGCGCGCCTTTGCGCGGCGTTCCGGCGGGGCGGTGCTTGACGGGCGCGACATCGGCACGGTGATCTGCCCCGATGCCGAGGTCAAACTCTACGTCACCGCAGGCGATGACGAGCGCGCGCGCCGCCGCCACAAGGAGCTTTGTGAAAAGGGCCAGGACGTGACCCTGGAAGAGGTGCTTGACGATCTGCGCACCCGCGACGCCCGCGACAGCGCCCGCGCCACCGCGCCGTTGAAGCCCGCCAAGGACGCGCTTTTGCTGGATACCTCGGCGATGTCGATCGAGGCCGCCGTTCAGGCCGCGATTGATCTGGTGGCGCATGGCCTTGCGGCGGCCGGGCAAACCGGTCACCCGCAATAATTACCGACAGGCATTTGGCAATACTGAACGCCGTGCGCCAGTTAGAGGCCAATGAGCCGACCACCGCTTAGGCGCAGGAATGGCTTGAACATCGCTTGGGCAGGCGCTATAGACGCCTCGTCGAGAAGGTGGAAACCACCGCACCACATTGAGATTGAGCAGGGTCGGGACAACCGGCCCTCTTTGTTTTGCGTTCTGTCTTTGACCAATGAAACCCTCAAGACCTGCGGAGACAACCGCGCGGCCGGAAAAATTTTGTAAAGGAAACCAGAGACCACATGGCTCAGAACACAACTATGGAGGAATTCGAAGCCCTCCTGAACGAAAGCTTCGAAATGGACACGCCCGAAGAAGGGTCCGTTGTCAAAGGTAAGGTCATCGCAATCGAAGCGGGCCAGGCCATCATCGACGTAGGCTACAAGATGGAAGGTCGCGTCGATCTTAAAGAATTCGCAAATCCCGGTGAAGCCCCCGAAATCGCCGTTGGCGACGAGGTAGAAGTCTTCCTGCGCTCGGCCGAAAACTCGCGTGGCGAAGCCGTTATTTCGCGTGAAATGGCCCGCCGCGAAGAGGCCTGGGATCGTCTTGAAAAAGCCTATGCCGACGAAGAGCGCGTTGAAGGCGCGATCTTTGGCCGTGTCAAAGGTGGCTTTACTGTTGATCTGGGCGGCGCTGTCGCGTTCCTGCCCGGCTCTCAGGTTGATGTGCGCCCCGTGCGCGATGCCGGCCCGCTGATGGGTCTGAAACAGCCCTTCCAGATCCTGAAAATGGATCGTCGCCGTGGCAACATCGTTGTGTCGCGTCGCGCCATTCTGGAAGAAAGCCGTGCCGAACAGCGCGCCGAAGTCATTGGCAACCTGACCGAGGGTCAGAATGTCGAGGGCGTGGTCAAGAACATCACCGAATACGGTGCGTTCGTTGATCTGGGCGGTGTTGACGGGTTGCTGCACGTGACTGACATGGCGTGGCGCCGTGTGAACCACCCCAGCGAGATCCTGGCGATTGGCGAAACCGTCAAGGTTCAGGTCATCAAGATCAACAAGGAAACCCATCGTATCAGCCTTGGTATGAAGCAGTTGCAGGAAGATCCGTGGGATCTGGTTGCTGCCAAGTATCCGCTGGAATCGGTGCACACCGGCCGCGTGACCAACATCACCGATTACGGTGCATTTGTTGAGCTTGAGCCCGGCGTTGAAGGCCTTGTTCACGTCTCGGAAATGTCCTGGACCAAGAAGAACGTACATCCCGGCAAGATCGTTTCGACGAGCCAGGAAGTCGAAGTCATGGTTCTGGAAATCGACGGTGCCAAGCGCCGCGTCAGCCTTGGTCTCAAGCAGACCATGCGCAACCCGTGGGAAGTGTTTGCAGAAACCCACCCCGAGGGCACCGAGGTCGAAGGCGAAGTCAAGAACATCACCGAATTCGGTCTGTTCATTGGCCTCGAAGGCGAAATCGACGGCATGGTTCACCTCAGCGACCTGAGCTGGGACGAGCGCGGCGAGGAAGCCATCCAGAACTATCGCAAAGGCGATATGGTTCAGGCGGTTGTCTCGGAAGTCGATATCGAGAAAGAGCGTATTTCCCTGTCGATCAAGGCGCTTGGCGGTGACAAGTTCGCCGAAGCCGTTGGCGGCGTGAAGCGTGGCTCGATCATCACCGTTGCCGTGACCGCGATCGAAGATGGCGGGATCGAAGTGGAATATGAAGGCATGAAATCCTTCATCCGCCGCTCTGATCTGTCGCGTGACCGTGCCGAACAGCGCCCCGAGCGTTTCTCGGTCGGTGACAAGATCGACGCCCGCGTGACCAATGTCGATAGCAAGACCCGTCGTCTTGGCCTGTCGATCAAGGCGCGTGAGATTGCCGAAGAAAAAGAAGCTGTCGAACAGTATGGCTCGTCCGATTCGGGCGCCTCGCTGGGCGATATTCTTGGCGCGGCCCTGAAGGGCGACAAAGACTAAGGCCACCCGGCTTTAGGCAGAGATTGAACGGCCCCGTCTTGACTGGCGGGGCCGTTTTCGTTTGGTGATCCGACCCATCGGCGCAAGCGCGTTGACTTTTGCTCAGCCCTCGCCAAGCGGCGGCAAACGGGGCAGTTGGCCGGTACCGACGCCGGCGGCGTCTTTACCGATCTGGTTCAGCTTGACCCGCAGGCCGGCAGCATGCGCCTTGCCAAGGTGCCAAGAACCCCGACAATCAGGCCCATGGCGTGATCGAGGCACTTTACCTTGACCGATGTGCCGATGGTCGATGTGCGGCTTGGCCGCTACTCTGTTGATTAGGCGCGCACGCTAGACCCGCCTTTGGGCATCGTTGACACTCTTGCCTGTGGACCGCATTACAGGCCAAGGTCTTGGTGACAGTCAGGGGTATTGAAGATGAAAATTGCGATGATCGGGACCGGCTATGTCGGGCTTGTGTCCGGGGTTTGTTTCTCGGATTTCGGACATGACGTGGTCTGCGTTGACAAGAACCCTGACAAGATCGCCACGCTGGAGAGCGGCGAGGTGCCGATCTTCGAGCCGGGGCTTGAGACGCTGATGGCCAAGAATGTCGAGGCCGGACGCCTGACCTTTACCACCGATCTTGTGGCGGCTGTTGACGGGGCCGAGGCGGTTTTTATCGCCGTCGGCACACCGACACGGCGCGGGGACGGGCATGCCGATCTGACCTATGTGATGGCAGCGGCCGAAGAGATCGCCCTTGCGGCCAAGGAATATGTGGTGATCGTCACCAAATCCACCGTGCCCGTCGGCACCAATCGGCAGGTCAAGCAGGTGGTCAAAAAGGCCCGCCCGGACCTTGCGTTCGACGTGGCCAGCAACCCCGAGTTTCTGCGCGAAGGGGCGGCGATCGACGATTTCATGAAGCCCGATCGCGTGGTCGTCGGGGTTCAGACGGATCGCGCCGCAGAGGTGATGGCCGATATCTATCGCCCGTTGTACCTGCGCGATTTTCCGATCCTGACCACCGATCTGGAAAGCGCCGAGATGATCAAATATGCCGCCAACGCGTTTCTGGCGGTCAAGATCACCTTTATCAACGAAATTGCGGCGCTATGCGAACGCACCGGCGCGGATGTGAAACAGGTCAGCCATGGCATCGGGCTTGATGGCCGCATCGGCAACAAATTCCTGCATGCCGGCCCGGGTTATGGCGGTTCGTGCTTTCCCAAGGACACCAAGGCGCTGGCCCGGATCGGACAGGAACACGGGCTTGCGATGCAGATCACCGAGACGGTGATCAAGGTCAACGAAGAGGTCAAGCGCCGGATGATCGACAAGCTTCTCGATCTCTGCGGCGGAAGCTTTAACGGCAAGATCATCGGCGTGCTTGGTGTGACCTTCAAGCCCAATACCGATGACATGCGCGACGCGCCCAGCCTGACAATCATTCCCGCGATGGTGGGTGGTGGCGCCAAGGTGCGGGTGGCCGACCCGCAGGGCAAGCGCGAAGGCGAGACGCTTTTGCCCGGCGTGGTCTGGCAGGAAGACCCCTATAAATGCGTCCATAACGCCGATCTTCTGGTGATCCTGACCGAGTGGAACGAATTTCGCGCGCTCGACCTCAAACGTATCGCGCGCAAGATGAACACCCCGCGCATGGCCGACCTGCGCAATATCTATTCGGTCCAGGATGCCAGACGCGCCGGGTTCGAGGCCTATGAAAGCATCGGTCGGGCGGGGTTTGAGCGTAACTCAGACCAGAGCGACGGCTGACTCCGTTTCGGACTGATCCGGCGCCCTTTCGCGCCAACCTGTCGGACTTCGCGCATCCGTGAAAGCCTTATGGTCAAGCCCTGCCGATCCGGCGTAAACTCCTAGCGAACTATAGCCAACAGAGAGGCCAGAAATGAAAACCGTCATCGTCACCGGGGCCGCCCGTGGAATCGGCCTTGCCACCACCAAACAGTTTCTCGACCAGGGCTGGCGCGTCGTCATGGTGGACCGGGATGACCCGGCCCTTGAACAGGCGGCGCTTGGGCTTGTGGGTGTTGATCCGGTGGTTTGCGACGTGTCAAAGCCCGATCAGGTGGCGCAGATGGCGGCGCATGTCACGGCCACAAGCGAGAGTGTCGATGCCTTGGTCAATAATGCCGGCGTGGCCGATTTCGGCCCGATTGCCGAAACCGATTTTGCCCGCTGGCGCACGGTCATGGAGACCAACCTTGATGGTGTGTTCCTGACAAGTCAGGCCCTGCGCGAGGCGCTTTGCGCGGCGCGCGGTGCGATTGTGAACATCGCCTCGATCTCGGGCTTGCGGGCCTCGACCCTGCGGGTGGCCTATGGCACCTCGAAGGCGGCGGTAAAACACCTGACCCAACAGCAAGCGGCAGAGCTTGGCGAGTTTGGCGTGCGCGCCAATTGCGTCTGTCCGGGGCCAGTGGCGACCAAGCTTGCCATGGCGGTGCACAGCCCGGCGATCATTGCGGCCTATCACGATGCGATCCCGTTGAACCGCTATGGCACCGAGGATGAAATCGCCTCGATGATCACCTTCCTCTGTTCAGAAAACGCCAGCTATGTCACCGGCCAGATCATTGCCGTCGATGGTGGATTCGAGTCGACCGGTATCGGCCTGCCCGATCTGCGCTAGGGGCGGCTCATCACGCCTGACAGCGCGCCTCGCGGCGGTGTCTACCCGTCAATCTGTTTGCCCTGCACGACCTTGAAGGGCTCAAGCCGATCGCCGTTGACCCAAGCATATCCCCCCTCCTCGGTGCGCACCAGAAGGTAGGGCGTCCAGCCGGTGCTGCGCCACCAGCTTTCGTAGTCATTGGTGTCGGGGTTCACCCGCCAGCGCCCATCATCGGCACGCCCGCCTTCGGGTGCGTAAATGGTTGTGCCATTAGCATCGAAATACTGGCGATAGCGGGTGCCGGACCAGGTGCCGATAATCGTGTTACCGGTCAGCAGGGCAGAAATTTCCTCTGCTGTGATGGCCATGGGGGCCGCCGCCACAGGCAGGCAAGGCCCCAGCGTGCTGGCCAGAACAACGGCGATGAAACATCTTCGGCGCATGGGTGATCCTCTTTCTTAGACAAGCTCCAGTGTTGCAAATCCCGAATGAAGACGCGACTCAATTTTTACGCGAGCGCAGCTGCGGCATTCCGACGTCAGACCGGCTCTATGAGAATGGCGCGGAAATCGTTGACATTGGTCAGGGTCGGGCCGGTCACCACCTGATCGCCGATCGCGCCGAAAAACCCATGCGCATCATTGCGATCAAGCGCGCGGTGCGGATCGCGCCCTGCCGCCTGTGCCTTGGCCAATGTTTCCGGCCCGATCACCGCCCCGGCCACCTCTGCGGCGCCATCAACGCCGTCTGTGTCACAGGCAATCGCGTGAATGCCCGCCGCGCCGTCAAGCGCCAGGGCGAGGGCAAGCGCATATTCCGCATTCGGCCCGCCAACCCCGTCGCCGCGCCGCGTGACGGTCAGTTCTCCACCCGAGAGCATGAGCGCAGGCGCCGCCCCTGCCGCAAGACCCGCCTGTATCGCAAGCGCCTCATTGGCATGGGCGCGGGCCACCTCGCGGGCCTCGCCTTCAAGCGCGTCGCCAAGGATCTGCGGCGCGATCCCCTGCGAGCGGGCCAGATCGGCGGCGGCGGCCAGAGATTGCGAGGGGGCCGCGTAAATCACGTTCTCAACCCGGCTCAGACGGATATCATCCGGCGCTATCACCCCGCTTTGGTTGTTCAGTGCCGCCATCGCCGCGTCCGGCACCTCGATCCCGAACCGTTCAAGAATGGCGCGGGCCTCGGCGGGGGTGCTGGCCTCGCCCACGGTCGGGCCCGATCCGATCTGACCGGGATCATCGCCCGGCACATCCGAGATCATCGACGCCAGCAGCCGCGCAGGATAGGCCGCCGCGGCCAGCTGCCCGCCCTTCACCCGGCTCAGATGCTTGCGCACCACGTTCATCAGGCCAATCGGCGCCCCCGAGGCCAGAAGCGCGGCGTTGACCGCCTGCTTTTGCGGCAATGTCATGTCACCCGCAGGCTGCACCAAAAGCGCCGAGGCCCCGCCCGAGATCAGCGCAAGCACCATGTCGCCCTCGCCAAGCCCCGCCACCAGATCAAGCATCCGCGCGGTCGCGGCAAGCCCGGCCTCGTCCGGCACCGGATGCGCGGCCTCGACAATCTCGATGCCCTGACAGGGGCGGCCATAACCATAGCGCGTGATCACCAGGCCCTCGCAGGGGCCATAGACCGCCTCGACCGCTTCGGCCATGCGCGCGCTTGCCTTGCCCGCGCCAACAACAACCAACCGGCCTTGCGCGCGCGGGGGCAGGGCGTGATGCAGGCTTTGCATCGGATCGGCCACCGCAACGGCCCGGTCAAACAGGTCGCGCAAAACGGTCGGCGGGTCGATGGGGGTGTTCATCGTCATGTCCTCACAGGCATCCATTCGGTCGCACCCTAGCGGCCTTGGGTCATGGGCAAAAGACCCCGCTCAGCCTCTGGCCCATTTTCATCTTTCCAGAAATATCCCCGCCGGAGGGGTATCCTCCTTGTGTCATGCGTTCTCATAACGTCTCAACCCGCTTTAAAGTTCTTTAAAGGTCAGTGGTTTAAGGTGTCACTGTGTTCTGGGAAATTCCGGGCAGTGTCAATTGAGATCGTAGATAATAAAGGAGATATATCAGTGACAAAATCAAATGCATTCACAGTCGCACAACTAAAATCATTACCAATGGGAAAACATTGCGATGGGCAGGGTCTGTGGCTTCACAAGCGCGCGGATGGCGGTGCCCAATGGATCTTTCGCTTTCAACTGTGGGGCCGTCAACGGGAAATGGGGCTTGGGTCGTTCAAGCGGGTCAGCCTGGCCGAGGCCCGCAAGAAGGCTGACTGGGCCCGCCAGCAGGTGCAGACCGAGATCGATCCGGTCAAACAGCGGCGCCTGCAGAGACAGCAGTCCAACTCCAGGGATGGTCGCCTGGAGAACCTTGCATGGGAGGCCTACGAAATTCATAAGGCAAGCCTGAAGCATGGCGGCGCGGACGGATTATGGGTCAGCCCGCTGCGCCTGCACCTTCTGCCAAAGCTGGGCAAGATGCCGATCGTAAAGATCGATCAGGACGACATTGCGCATGCACTGGCCCCGATCTGGCATGAGAAACCGGTCACGGCGAAGAAAGCCTTGTCTCGCCTCAGAACCGTTTTCAAATATGCGCGGGCAAAAGGCTTCCTGGTGAACAGGGCGGTCATCGAAGAGGCGGTCATTCTGCTGGGAGACAACAATAAACCGGTCAAGCCAAGCCTGGCGCTGCCATGGTCGGAGGTGCCTGCCTTTTACGCGACCCTCTCAGATGAGGATCCAACGCAATTGGCATTGCGGCTGCTGATCCTGACGGGGGTGCGGGCGGATTCAGTAAACAACATGCAGCTGGGACAGATCGACGGACCGGTATGGCAGATCCCGCCACTGCACGTAAAAGGCCGCGCCACCAATACGGCCGGGTTCGATGTGCCTTTATCCCCGGAAGCATTGCGTGTGATCGAGTTGTCGAAAGAGCAAGGACAAAACGGGTACTTGTTTCCCAATTTGCGAGGTGGGCCTCTGAACAAGATGGCGATGCGCAATTATCTCGTGGACAAGAATGTTGCAGCGCGACCGCATGGGTTTAGGTCATCCTTGCGGACCTGGTTGTCAGATCAGACCGACTGTCCATTCGAGATCGCAG
>Ga0209345_10000129_pt1 | contig 106185 bp, 99 predicted proteins | sample Cruoilmetagenom7_FD_187294 | JGI IMG/M metagenome (GOLD analysis project Ga0209345, IMG submission 187294) | Oil polluted marine microbial communities from Coal Oil Point, Santa Barbara, California, USA - Sample 7 (SPAdes) (version 2) | ecosystem: Environmental > Aquatic > Marine > Oil seeps ... | reverse complement strand
ACCTCCAATGACGTTAAACGAAGCCTTAGAAACTACTAAAATACATTCCGTTGTAGGTCGTGTTAAAGAAACAGGGCTTATGTCTCAAAGACCCTTTAGAAGCCCTCATCACACCATCTCGAATGTGGCACTTGTTGGTGGAGGAAGTTATCCACAACCAGGAGAAATTTCATTATCACATAATGGGGTTTTGTTTCTAGATGAATTACCAGAATTTAAGCGAGAAGTTCTAGAAGTGATGCGTCAGCCACTAGAAGATAGAGAAGTTACTATTTCTAGAGCGAAATTTACAGTTACTTACCCATCGTCGTTTATGTTGGTTGCAAGTATGAATCCAAGTCCAAGTGGTTATTTTAACGATCCAGATGCTCCTGTGACATCATCGCCAGCTGAAATGCAACGTTATTTGGGTAAAATTTCAGGGCCTTTATTAGATCGAATTGATATTCATATTGAAGTGACACCTGTGCCTTTCGAAAAATTATCTGATACCAGAAAAGGAGAGTCTTCCATTGACATAAGAAAACGTGTTACAGCTGCAAGAGTACTTCAAACCATACGTTTTGAAGATTCTAAAACAGTTCATTACAATGCCCAAATGAACACGAAACAAATTAGAAAATACTGTTTGTTGGACAATTCTTCTATGCAGTTATTAAAAACAGCCATGGAACGTTTAAATTTATCAGCCAGAGCTTACGACAGGATCTTGAAAGTATCTAGAACAATTGCAGATTTAGAAGGAAGTAAAGATATAAAAGGAGCTCATATTAGTGAAGCTATCCAATACAGAAGTTTAGATAGAGAAGGTTGGTTGGGTTAAATAGAGATAGCAGCTTCATTTTGAAAGAGATAAAATACATTATCTGTTTTTCTCAGAAAAACTTAGATGTAAAAGATGAAATCTTGCTATTTTAAAGCAAATAATTGAAAGAATTTTCAATCATTTTTAATACATTTAGGTGCTATTAACCAATCTTTTTAATTATGAAAAAATTTAGTTTACTTATTTTAGGAATTCTTATTGGTGCTTTTGCTACTTACTTTTTATGCCCAAGTTGCAGTGTTGATGATACTGAAGTTGCTATAGTAAAACCAAATGGTGTTATTTCTATAGCAGAAGCAATTGCGTTAGATAAAAATTGGACTGATACTAGAAAAAAAGCAGTTGATTCTGTAGCTGGTAAAGCAGACAATCGTTCTGCATGGTATTCTTTTGACGATATGTACAACTATTTAAGTTATGCTAAACAAGAATGTAAAGATTTAGGTTACGATATGGATGGAGTCCGTATCTATCTTGGTGTTTATGGAGACAATGCACCTAAAGGAAAAGCTGGTTACACAACTATGTTTATAGTACCTACAGGAACAGTATCTTTATCTAAGGGTAGTAGTTTGCCAAGTCTTTTGCCTCCAGATAGTGGTGATGTCCCAAATGGTCCACCTTTAGATAAAGGAAGTGCAGGAGATCCACCACCAGCAAATTATCCACAATAATATGTTTTGTGGAAGATTTTTTTATTCAAAATAAGAGTTTAATTACAAGAGCTTTTGAAATTCTATCAGCATTAATAGGCATAATACTTTTTAACAAGTATAGGTTGACTTCTGCAAAGTATTTTATTTATTTTTTAGTGTATGTCTTTTTAGTAGATTTTATTGGTGATTATCCAAATCATTTTAATAATTATGATTTTTTAAATGAGTTTCAAAGCCTTGTTCATGACACCAAATATGAACATAATATTTGGTGGTTTACATTATTTTGGGACATTGGGGCCGTTTTGTTTTTTGCTTTCTATTATATTAAAATATTAAAAAACTCTCTATATAAGAAAATTATTAATTATTGTAGTATTATATTTATTATATATATTATTTATTATTTTTCGGTTTATTGGAATGATTTATTTGTAATATCTATACCAATAATTTGCGTTTTAGGAGGAATCATTATTTTGCTATGTGTTATTTTATACTTTATTGAGATATTGTTAAGTGAAAACGTAGTTACTTTTTATAAATCGTTAAATTTTTATATAAGTGTTGCTATATTTATTTGGTGGTTAATTGTAACACCACTTACTTTTTATGATATATATAATTCAACATCAGATTGGAATTTCGTTTTTTTTAAATGGCAAATCTATTTATTTGCAAACATATTCATGTATAGTACGTTTTCGGTTGGATTGATAATATCAAACCCTGAAAATGATTAATTTTTAATAAATAAGAAAAGAGCATGCGCGATTATTTAAATTATGCTGAAAACGAATCTAAAGATTTAGGTTACACAATGGATGGAGTTCGTGTGTATCTAGGTGCACATGCAACAACTAAAGAAGTTGGCTACACGACTATATTTTTAGTGCCAACAGGCGTTGAAAACACCTCTCAAGCGAGTAGTACTTTATTTAATATTGCCGCCAGCAGGAGGAGATGTTCCTGGAGGTAGTGGCTTGAATGATGGTGATCCTGGAATTCCACCACCAGCTAACTATCCTCAATAAAAATTATTGAATGAACGATTTTTTAATAACCTATTATAGTTTTATAACTAAAGGTGTTATATTGTTTTCTGCAATAATAGGGTTTATTTTATATAAGAAATATAAAAACACTACTACCAAGTATTTGATTTTATTCCTTGGATATGTTGTTTTTATTGAATTAATAGCATATTACCCTACTTTATTGAAATTAGATTCTTTAGATTTATTAAAACAGATAATAGACAAAACAGTTTTTAAACAAAACTATTGGATTTATACCTTATTCTGGCATATTGGGAGTATTATGTTTTATTCATTTTTTTATTTTAAAATTTTAAAAAAGAAATACAATAAATTAATAGTCAAATATGTCTCAATGATTTTTCTATTAAGTTCTATTTTGTGCATTGTCATTAACAGGAATGATTTTTTTGTTTCGTTATTTCCATTTATTAAAATAGCTGGGACATTAGTGATAATTTTATACGTTGTTTTATATTTTATAGAATCTTTAATTAGTAACAAAAGCTTAACTTTTTTTAAATCTATAAATTTCTACATTAGTGCTATACTATTAATTTGGTGGCTTGTTACTGGTCCTGTTGTATTTTTTGAATCTTATACATCAAAGTCAGATTGGAATTTTATTTTTTTAAGATGGCAAATATATATATCAGCTAATATCTTTATGTATTTGGGGTTTGCATTCGCCTTAGTTTTTTGCAAACCTGAGAATGACTAGTTTTTAATAAATATAAAAAGGCATGAGAGATTATTTAACGAGTCTAAAGAGTTAGGTAACTCATGGATTTTTAGAGTAATAATATGGTAACTATTTCAAATAATTATATTAATTTTAAACTGAATTTCTCAAAAAATTAAAGGATGAAAGACTTCCTACTTAATAATTACATGTTTGTTAATTTAGCTGTTGTTTTTATTGCAGCTGTTTCAGGACTATTTTTATTTAAAAAGTATAAACAAATACCTGTAAAATATTTTATATATTTACTAGTATATGTGTTTGTTACAGATTTACTTGGTTCTTATACAAGAATTTTAAAACATATTGATCTTTACTATTTAATAGATAATACTGTTTTTAAATTCAACTTTTGGTGGCATAACCTTACTTGGTATCTTGGAAGCGTTTTCTTTTTTGTTTTGTTTTATAAAAAGATAATACAAAGTAATTTCTTAAAGAAAATCCTACAATACGCATTAGTTGTATTTTTAATAATTTCCATTGTTAGTATTGCCATAAATTTTAAACAGTTTTTTGAAGGAACACATAAAGTTGTTAAAATAGGCCATATGTCTCTTACAATGCTGTGTGTAGTTTTCTATTTATATGAATTATTGCTTACAGAAAAAATCATAGAATTTTATAAAGACATTTATTTTTATATCAGTGCCATTGTTTTAATCTGGTTATTAGTAACCATACCTTTAGTACATTTTGTTTGTGGAAATGCAAGTACAGATCCAAATCAAGCTGAATTAAAATGGATGATTATGTTATATGCCAATATCTTTATGTATATATCATTTGCTGCAATTCTAATATTTTCTAAACCTAAAAATGAATTCATTAATTAATACTTTAATCCAAGTCCAGCCAAGTGTTTCTACTTCTGCTGAACGCCACTTATTAATTTATATGATTGGTGTTTTACTAATAGTAACAACATTGGTTGTGGTATTTTTTATAGTTTTTCAAAAAAGAAAAAATAAACTCTTACTAGATAAAATAAAACAAAAACAAGCTTTCGACGATGAGATTGCACAAACACAAACAGAGATTCAAGAAGAAACATTAAAGCATATAGGAAGAGAATTACATGATAATGTTGGACAATTATTAGCATTTGCTAGCATGCAATTAAACATGCTTAAAACCAAGGTACATGAAGATGTAAAAGAAAAAGTTTTAGATGCGTCTAACGTTATCAAGGAAAGTTTACAAGAAGTGAGAGAGCTTTCTAAATCTTTGAATTCGGATGTCATGCTTCATGCTGGTTTTGAAGATTCTATTAAAAATGAATTAAACCGTTTAAAGCGAATGAAATTAATGGACGTTAGTTTTGAAAGTTATGGTAGACAAGTAATTATCAAAAATGAAAAAGATGCCATTATTTTATTTAGAATTTTGCAAGAATTTATGTCTAATTCAGTCAAATATTCTAAAGCTAAACTTTTAAAAATAGCTTTAGATTATACTGAAGACATGTTAATAATTCAAGCATCAGATAATGGTGTTGGTTTTAATATGAAGTCTGTAAAAAAAGGTGCTGGATTGATTAATATGAAAAGTAGGGCAGAACTTATTGAATCTACTTTAAACTTGACATCTCAACCAGATAAGGGAGTTACTTTAAGAATTGAATATCCCATTTTAAAAAGAGAAGGCGTAAATTAATTTTTTAAACAGGCATCCCAAACAGAATTATTTGGTAATGGAGCTGACACATCAATATGCTCATTTGAGACAGGATGAATAAACTGCAAATTTCTAGCGTGTAAGCTAATGCTAGCATCTTTGTTGCTTCTATTAGAACCATATTTTAAATCGCCTTTAATAGGGCTTCCCATACTTGCTAACTGGACACGAATTTGATGGTGTCTGCCAGTTTCTAAAGAAACATCAAGTAAGAAATAATTATCTAACTCTTTAATAACCTTGTAATGTAGAATGGCTTTCTTGCTGCCTGTAGTTTCTTTAGTATATGCAGTAGATTTATTATTTTTCGGATTCTTTATCAACCAATGAATTAATGTGTCTTGTGCTTTTTTGGGTTCTTGTTTCACCAAAGCCCAATAAGTTTTAGAAGTTTTTTTGTCAGCAAATAATTTATTAAGTCTAGGCAAGGCTTTACTGGTTTTTGCAAACATAACAACACCAGTTGTAGGTCTGTCTAGTCTATGAACCACACCAAGATAAACATTTCCAGGTTTGTTGTATTTATTTTTAATGTACTCTTTAACAACATCGCTTAAAGGTTTATCTCCAGTTTTATCTCCTTGAACAATATCTCCAGCACGTTTATTAACTATAATGATATGGTTGTCTTCATGAAGAACTTGAAGATTGCCTTTATTCGAAAGAATTTTATCTAAATTTCTTGCCACGAATACACGAATAATTAAAATTTATTATTGAATACTGAATACTAATACTGTTCTTCATCATTTGGGAAATCTTCAGTTTTAACATCATCAACATATTGAGAAATAGCTGTAGTCATTTCTTCAAATAAATTCATATAGCGACGTAAAAAACGTGGATTAAACTCATGTGTCATTCCAATCATATCATGTAAAACTAAAACTTGACCATCTACACCATTACCAGCACCAATTCCTATTACTGGAATTGAGACACTTTTAGCAACTTCTTTAGCCAATTTAGCTGGAATTTTTTCTAATACAATAGCAAAACAACCAGCTTTTTCTAGCATTAACGCATCTTCTTTTAATTGTTTGGCCTCTTGTTCTTCTTTAGCTCTTACAGTATAAGTTCCAAATTTATATATAGATTGAGGTGTAAGCCCTAAATGACCCATAACTGGAATACCTGCATTTAAAATACGTTTAATAGATTCTTTAACTTCTTTACCACCTTCTAGTTTTACTGCATGACCACCAGACTCTTTCATTATTCTAATAGCTGAACGTAACGCTTCTTTTGGATCGCTTTGGTAACTTCCAAAAGGTAAATCTACAACTACTAAGGCACGATCTATTGCTCTAACTACAGAAGACGCATGATATATCATATGGTCTAAAGTTATTGGTAAGGTAGTTTCATGTCCTGCCATTACATTACTTGCAGAATCACCAACAAGTATAACATCTATTCCAGCTCCATCAACAATTTTCGCCATAGTGTAATCGTATGCAGTAAGCATAGATATTTTCTCACCATTAGCCTTCATATCAATTAGAGTTTTTACGGTAATTCTTTTATATTCTTTTTTTGCAACAGACATAGTATGTGGTTGATTTTTATAGATTGTAAAAGTACTAAATTAGATATTTAATGTTAAATTTTTCTTTAAAGTCTTTATAATAAGTCTGTGTTCAATTAATTTAGTTGAAAATAAACCAAAAATGGAAAGAGTTATTATTTTTTTAGTGCTATTAGTTTCAACTACAATTACTGCTCAAGACAGTGAAGAAATTCAAGTTAAACAGGCTATAGATACTTTTTTTGAAGGATTTCATAAAGGTGATACAGTACTTATGAAATCAGTAATGTATGGTAAATTCCCAACTCAAACAACTTATAAAAATAAAGAAGGAAAAAATGTTTTGGTTACTGAGGAGTCTTCAAAATTGATTCAAGCCATAGCAAATAGGCCTGCAGACCAGAAATGGGATGAACGTTTGTTAGATTATAGCATTCAAGTTGATGGCACAATGGCAAATGCTTGGACGCCTTATGAGTTTTGGTTTAATGATACATTTAGTCATTGTGGCGTGAATTCATTTCAGTTATTTAATGATGACGGAAACTGGAAGATTATTTATTTAATTGATACTAGGAGGAGAGAAGGATGTCAAGAATAAATTTCTTGATAATAAATTAAAAAATCTAGTTTTCTATTTAATCCAAAAATCTAAGTATGTTAGGACCTAACAATCCGACATATTAACACCAATAGCAAGTCCACCTTCACTGGTCTCCTTGTATTTAGAGTTCATGTCTTTAGCAGTTTCCCACATGGTGGAAACGACTTTATCTAAAGGTACTTTTACATTTCTGGGATCTGTATCTAAAGCTAATTCTGCAGCATTTATAGCTTTAATGGCTCCCATAGCATTCCTTTCAATACAAGGTATTTGTACTAATCCACCAATTGGGTCGCAAGTTAATCCAAGATGATGCTCCATAGCTATTTCTGCTGCTACTAGTACTTGTTCTGGTGTGCCTCCAAGCAATTCACATAAAGCTCCAGCTGCCATTGCAGATGAAACGCCTATCTCAGCTTGACAGCCTCCCATTGCTGCACTTATAGTAGCTCCTTTTTTAAATATACTACCAATTTCTCCAGCCACTAATAAGAATTTTTTGATGTCCTCAAAATTACCATCATGATTTTCAATCACTAGATAATACATTATAACTGCAGGTATAACTCCAGCGCTTCCATTTGTAGGAGCAGTTACTACACGTCCTAATGAGGCATTAACTTCATTAACAGCAAGAGCAAAACAGCTTACCCATTTAATGATTTGTCTAAATTTAACTTCGGTACTCCTTATGGAATAGATCCATTCTACCTGATTTGTATATGGTGTTTCACCTTTTAGTGTTAGATTCATGTCAAAAGCACGACGTCTAACATTAAGACCTCCAGGAAGGTTTCCTTCAGTATGACAACCAATATACATGCATTCTAACATGGTATCCCAAATGCGCTTTATTTCTGTATCAATTAGGTCTTGAGAGCGTAATGATTTTTCGTTTTCTAAAACAACTTCAGAAATAGACATATTTAAATCATGACAATAAGTTAAAAGTTCGGTTCCTAATTGAATAGGATAAGGAAAAACATTTTGAAAAATCTCTTTATTCTTCTTAGAATTTTCTCGTTCTTCTATAACAACAAAACCTCCTCCAATTGAGTAGAAAGTAGATTTGAACTTTTTTCCATCAACTAATGCCGTAAATGTCATTCCATTAGAATGAAACGGTAGAAATTTTCGATTAAAGACTATTTCAGTTTCAGGGTTAAACGATAGAAGTTTTTCATTATTAAAAATCAATGTGTTTGTCTCCTTTATTTTAGAAATTATAGAAGGGATGCTTTCAGTTGGAATTGCTTCCGGATCAAAGCCAGATAATCCTAACATTATAGCATAATCTGTAGCATGGCCTTTTCCTGTTAAAGATAGTGAGCCATAAAAATCAATATGAATATGTTCAACTCTGTCGAATTTATTTTCAGTTTTAAGTTCTTCAATCCAACGTTCTGCAGCACGCCAAGGACCTAAGGTGTGTGAGCTAGATGGACCAACACCAATTTTTAACATATCGAAAACCGAAATACATTCCATTTATCAAACTGTTTAGAATCAGAAACAAATATAAGTTAAGTTTTAAGTTTGAGATTGTTTTTGGAGTAAAAAAAAGCACCTTAGAAAGGTGCTTTTTTAATAATTAATTATAGAAATATTTCTTTAATTTTTTATTTTTTTTTCATTAATACTTTTCCATCATCAGATGATATTCTAGCAAAGTAAGTCCCAACAGAAAGATCTGATAAGTCTATTTTATTTGAGTTTTCAGCAGTATTTACTAAATCTCCCAAAATGTTATAAACTTCAATTAATGCAATTTGTGCATTCGAAACAATGTTTAAAACACCTTTAGTTGGATTTGGATAAATTGAAGAAGATTCGACACTAAATGAAGTTGTACTTAAAGTACCAGTAACATTTACATCATCAATAAACCAATTGTCACCATCATTTTGTTCCATGACAAAGGCAATATAAATTTGATCACCATCGTAAGCAGATAAATCAATTATTTTCATGTCTGTTAATGCTGGATTAGTGATATCTGTAAAATCTGCTTCAGAATAAGTTGCACTGTGTCAACAAAATCAGAAAGGGTTGTTTGTGAAGTAGTAGAGATTCTAACATAATAAATGGTAAGCATTTTTTAAAAAACATCTGACATCGTGTCAGATTTTTTGTCATGGCATAATCATTGACTTATACATTCCGAATTTAAAAATTGAACACAACGTTTTCGTGAAGACGGAAATTTATAAAAACAAATATTATTATGAGTAAAATTATTGGAATCGATTTAGGAACTACCAACTCTTGTGTCTCTGTTATGGAAGGTAATGAGCCAGTTGTAATTCCTAATGCAGAAGGTAAGCGTACAACGCCATCTGTTATCGCTTTTGTTGAAGGAGGCGAAATTAAAGTTGGTGACCCAGCAAAACGTCAAGCAGTTACAAACCCTACAAAAACGGTATCTTCTATAAAACGTTTTATGGGTAATAAATATTCTGAATCTCAAAAAGAGGCAGATCGTGTACCATACAAAGTTGTAAAAGGAGATAACGATACTCCTCGTGTAGATATTGATGGTCGTTTATATACACCTCAAGAATTATCTGCTATGATTCTTCAGAAAATGAAGAAAACTGCTGAAGATTATTTAGGTACAACAGTAAGTGAAGCAGTAATTACTGTTCCTGCTTACTTTAATGACTCTCAACGTCAGGCAACTAAAGAAGCTGGAGAAATTGCAGGTTTAAAAGTTCGTAGAATTATAAACGAACCAACAGCTGCAGCTTTAGCTTACGGAATGGATAAGAAAGGCACAGACCAAAAAATTGCTGTTTTTGATTTTGGAGGTGGAACACATGATGTATCTATCTTAGAATTAGGAGATGGTGTTTTTGAAGTACTTGCTACAGATGGAGACACACATTTAGGTGGTGACGATGTTGACCAAAAAGTAATTGATTGGTTAGCTGATGAATTTAACGCTGAAGAAAGTATCGATTTACGTAAAGACCCTATGGCTTTGCAACGTTTAAAAGAAGCAGCTGAAAAGGCTAAGATTGAATTATCATCTTCAGCACAAACTGAAATAAACTTACCTTATGTTACAGCTACAGCAAGTGGGCCAAAACACTTGGTACGTACTTTAACAAGGTCTAAATTCGAGCAATTAATCGACGATTTAGTAAAACGCACGATTGCACCTTGCGAAAAAGCTTTAAAAGCAGCAGGTCTATCTAAAAGTGATATTGACGAAGTTATTTTAGTTGGTGGTTCAACTCGTATTCCTGCAGTCCAAGAAGCTGTTGAAAAATTCTTTGGAAAAACGCCAAGTAAAGGTGTAAATCCTGACGAAGTTGTTTCTTTAGGAGCTGGTATTCAAGGTGGTGTTTTAACAGGAGATGTTAAAGATGTTCTATTATTAGACGTAACACCATTATCTCTTGGTATTGAAACTATGGGTAATGTTATGACGAAGCTTATTGAGGCGAATACAACTATTCCAACAAAGAAAAGTCAAGTATTCTCAACAGCAGCAGACAATCAGCCATCAGTAGAAATTCATGTATTACAAGGTGAAAGAGCTATGGCAGCAGATAATAAAACTATTGGACGTTTTCATTTAGATGGTATTCCACCAGCACGAAGAGGAACACCTCAAATTGAAGTAACTTTCGATATTGATGCGAATGGTATTATTAAAGTATCGGCTACAGATAAAGCTACAAACAAAACTCAAGATATTAGAATTGAAGCATCTTCTGGTTTAACTGATGAAGAAATTCAAAAGATGAAAGCTGATGCTGAGGCTAATGCAGAAGCAGATAAAGTAGCAAAAGAAAATGCAGATAAATTAAATGCTGCTGATGCTATGATTTTCCAAACTGAAAGTCAGCTTAAAGAATTTGGTGATAAATTATCTGATGATAAAAAGAAACCAATTGAAGAGGCTCTTGAAGAATTGAAAACAGCTTTTGAAACTAAAGACTTAGCTATTATCGATCCTGCTTTAGAGAAAATTAATGAAGCTTGGAAAGTAGCTAGCGAAGAAATGTACAAAGCACAAGCTGAAGCTCAAGGAGGCCCAGAAGCTGGACCTGATGCAAGTCAAAACGGAGAAGCAGAAGGAAGTGATGTTGAAGACGTAGACTTCGAGGAGGTTAAGTAGCCTGTCCTGAGTGCAGTCGAGAGGTATCAAACATTAACTTAATTAGATTTATAAATTTTAAAACGCAATCATTTATTTGGTTGCGTTTTTATTTTATACACACAATACAGATTAACTATGCGTGCATAATAAAATAGTTTATATTTGCATTCAAACTTGAAATATGCAAACCAAATTAACCCAACTCCTAAATATAAAATACCCAATCATTCAAGCACCAATGTTTTTAGTTTCTAATACAGCTATGGTTATTGAGGCTATGAAAGGAGGCATTGCTGGATGTATTCCAGCTTTAAACTATAGAACGTTAGACGAGTTGCGAACTTCCATACAAGAATTGAAAGCAGCAAAAGTTGAGGAAGGATCTTTTGGTTATAATCTAATTGTAAATAAATCCAATATCAAATATAAAGAGCAACTTCGTGTATTATGCGAAGAAGGTTGTGATTTTATTATTACATCTTTAGGTAGTCCAGAAGAAACCATCAACCAAGCACATGCTGCTGGAATAAAAGTTTTTTGCGATGTAACCGATTTAAAATTTGCTCAAAAAGTAGAAAGCTTAGGTGCAGATGCAGCCATTTGTGTCAATAACCAAGCAGGAGGTCATAGAGGAGAATTAGCTCCAGAAGAATTAATTAAGCTCCTAACTAAAAACATATCTATTCCAGTAATCTCTGCTGGAGGAGTAGGATGTAAAGCAGATATTGATAAAATGTTAAGTTATGGTGCAGCTGGTGTTTCAGTTGGTAGCCCATTTATTGCTTCATTCGAGGCAGGTGTAACAGAAGAGTATAAACAAGCTTGTGTAGATTATGGAGCAGAAGATATTGTAATGACTGAAAAAATATCTGGAACACCATGTACAGTAATTAATACACCTTATGTTAAAAAAATAGGCACGAAGCAAACCTGGTTAGAATCAGCATTAAACAAAAACAAAAAACTTAAAAAATGGGTAAAAATGATCCGTTTTACTATTGGTATGAATGCTGCAACAAAGGCAGCTACTCAAGCGACTTATAAAACAGTTTGGGTTGCAGGACCTAGTATTGAATATACTAATAGTATACTTCCTACAAGTGAAATTATTAAAAAACTAACACATTAAGAACCAGTATTCTTTCACTTTTTTCATCATTTCACAATAAATAAATTACACAAAACACAAACGATTAATTTTAGTTGATTAACTTCGGATTTACTTTTTTAAACCGAAATCATGAAATTAAAATCAATTCTTATCTTCTTATTGTTCATTGGGAACTTATTAAATAGCTATTCTCAAGAAGCCAATGTCATGCTTGAAAAAATTAAAAACGAAGGTTTTAATAACTCTCAAGCTATGTCTATGTTAAGTACATTATCAGATGTCTATGGACAACGTCTTACTGGTTCAAACGAATATTTAGCTGCTGCAACTTGGATGTCTAAAAAAATGACAACTATTGGTTTACAGAATGTACATTTTGAGACCTATTGTGATAATTGTCGTGGTTGGAGTATGGAGAGTTTTAATGTAGAAATGATTTCTCCAAATTTCATGCATATTTCTGCATATCCTTTAACGATGTCTAAGAGTACACAAGGTATTGTGACAGGAGACGTGGTTCATATAAGAAAGTATAAGCACTTAGATTCTGTAAAACTTCTGTATGAAGGAAAGTTAAATGGTAAAATTATTTTATTAGGGAAGGAGCCACGAAGAAAATCTTTAACAGATACCATTTTTGTAAGGTATTCTGAAGCAGATTTAATAGAGATGGCAAAGAAGGATTCTGCCAAAGTAAAACAAACGCGTTTACCAGAATTATTAAAATCGTGGGAAACAGATGATATCAAAGAAGAAGCCTTTTTAAAATTTTTAGAAGCTGAAGGTGCATTAGCTATATTAAAATCTCGTTCCATGTATTTAGGTGTTTTACATCCAGATGGCACGTATTATTATAAAGATGGTCAACTTAAACCTTTGCCATATTTCACCATTATGCCTGAGCATTTTGGCAGATTAGCTAGAATGATTGACATGGAAGTCACTCCAAAAATACGTTTAAATCTTGAAACAAATTTTTATTCTAAACCTGAGAATAATGTTAATGTCATTGCTGAGTTAACTGGAACAGATAAAGAATTAAAAGAGGAGATAGTTATGGTTGGAGCTCATTTCGATTCATGGCATTCTGGAACTGGAGCTACAGATAATGGTGCGAATTCTATTGTTTTAGTTGAAGCTTTAAGAATACTAAAAGCTATTGGGTATCAGCCAAAAAGAACTATTAAACTCGGACTTTGGGGAGGAGAAGAACAAGCTTTTCTAGGATCTGTTTCTTATGGAAAAAAGCATTTTGGAGCTCATGATCAAGAACCCAATGAAGCATCTACTAAAGTATCAACTTATTTAAATTTAGATAATGGAGCAGGAGCCATTAGAGGATTGTATTTACAAAATAATGGGTTTGCAAAGCCTGTATTTAAAGAGGTTTTTAAATCAATTTCAGATTTATCTGAAGGAACTTTAACCATTGAGAACACCTTATCAACAGACCATGAAACGTTCGATTTTTATAATATTCCTTCTTTTCAGTTTATTCAAGATCCTATAGAATATTATTCAGTAACACACCATACACAATTAGATGTATTAGAATATGTTCCTGAACAAGATGTTATTAAAAATTCTGTAATTTTAGCATGGACCATTTATTCACTTTCAGAAAAAGAAGGAAAAGTGCCTAGAAAACAAAAAGAATAATTTGGCCTCATTTTATGACATTTAGAATTTGAAAATTACTTAAATGTTACTAGAGTTGCTTATTTAAATGTGTTAGCTAGATATAAAATAATTAATATTGAAATTGAAGAACAAATATCGTTAATTGATAAAGAGTTGATAGCTAAAAAAAAACTCTATTATGTTTATTCTGTTTTAGGAGTTGAAATACAATAATATATCTCAATTATAATATTAACACGTGGAAAACAAAATGTTATGAATTGCATTTTTGGAATTATGGTTTTCGTATTTCTAATTAATATTCATAAAACTCTTTAACTATGAAGTCTAACTCATCTTGTCTAGGTAGAATTAAGGAGTTTAGATAATATCTATGAAAATAACCGTTTAATACAACTATTCTGCTGCTTTTGTATTGATTTACAAAATGTAAAATATTTTTTGACATTGTTTGGTTTCTCAAATCCCAGAATTCAGAAGCCCTTTTATAACCTTCTTTATAACTAATACTGTCATTGTCATTTTTTACAAAAAAAGTATTAGAAAAAATGGGAAGCTCATTTATTATCTTTAGTAATTCGTTGTATTGACTATGTTGTCTGACTTTAGCAATTTGATCTGTTTTGGAATTATTAAAGGCTTTAGCCCCTAAATAGGCAAATGAATTAAGTGAGTCACTTATTTTAAGAAATTTTTGATAGATTTTTTTATCTAATGAACTTAGCTCATTGTTTCTGTATAAGCTGTCTAACAACTCGATAGCTTTTCCGTCTGTTGGTCTCGATCCAATCTTAATTCTGTATTCGTTTCTTCCTGTAAACTCATATGGTCTTACATCCACATTAAAGTTATTCATATATTTAACAGTGGCAATGTTTTCATTACTTTCCCACGTTTTCTTAAATTTGAATTCCTTTGTAAAGAAGCTAGAATCAACTTCGAAGAGTATCAAATCAGGTTTTATCTTAACCAAGATGTTGTAAAGGCTGTCAGGAGTGAAATTTTGAATAGGTTGGTGTACAGTTCCTAGAAGTACCAATTCAGTTTTTTTACTTGTACAATTGCATAAAAGCAAAACAATGAATATTGTTGATAATAATTTTCGCATTTAATTTTTTTTCAATATTGCTGCCAACACCAACATACAGAGTGGTATTGTTTTTATTTGTCATAAAGTAAACATACGATGTTTTCATTAGTTTTGTAATAGATGTTCTATTGAGAGATTGCCATGTCGCAAGCTCCTCGCAATGACGTTCAGTTAATGAGATTGCCACGTCACATACTCTTCACAATGGCGTTTTAGTTTGAGAGATTGCCACGTCGCATACTCCTCGTAATGACGCTTGCTTTACACCAAAGCATTTATTAATTCCACATTAACGATATGTTTTCCTTCAAATGGAATAATTTCTAAGCTATTATTAAACAGTTTGCTAGCAATTTTCACTTCATGAGTTATGCGTTCTTCATTCAAATATTCATCTTCTGTGCCATAAATCATGGTCACTTTAGTATTTAGAAACCTAAAATTTTCTGGCGTTAATTCTTTTGGAATACCTCCAGAATGAAGTATTAATTGCGAACATTGTAGTTTTCTTTTAGCAATATATCTCATAGCTACACTAACACCTTGAGAATAACCTAAAACAATTAAATTCTTATCTTTTGGTAGTTGTTCTGCTTCAAAAATAGCATCAAAATTACGCATAACATTATCAGTTTCTTTAAGCGTATTTTCTTTAGTTAACCAACTTGCACCAACATGTTTAAATTTTGGTGGTATATAATATTTGCTTTGAGCTTGAGGTGCAATAACATAATTTTCATATATATTTAAACCACTAAAATATCTTAAAAAATAGCGACTTAAATAACCCATACCATGACATACAAACCAAATGTTCTTAGTTTTATCTGTCAAGGAATTTAAGGTAGCATAAGTGTTGGTAGTTGTATAGGATATTTCTTTTTCTTCTAAATTCATTTCGTACTTTTACATTTCGATTATAAAAATACAAGAATTATATGCAATTATCTAAAAAAGACCTAGTAGCCGAATTAAATGCTATGAGTAAAAATACGTTGATGGAAACTCTAAAAATCGAGATTACCGATTGTGGTGATGATTTTTTAATTGCTAAAATGCCAGTTAATTCTAGAGTTCATCAGCCAGATGGCGTATTACATGGTGGAGCTACTGCAGCTTTAGCTGAGAGTATTGGGAGTTTTGCTTCTCATATTTTTACTGATTTAGAAAACTATTTTGTAAGAGGTATTGAGATAACTGCCAATCATTTAAAAAGTGTAACTGATGGTTATGTTTACGCAAAAGCAACTTTTTTGCATAAAGGTAGAACGACACAATTATTAGATATAAGAGTGACTGACGATAACGATAATTTAATCTCTATTTGTAAATTATCTACTATTTCGCTTCCAAAAAAGAAATAATGGTTTCTGAAACTTTTTTTGAATACTTAGAGCAACAATTTAATAAGAAATTACCTTTTGTAGTTTATAGAAAGCCAAATAATAATGGTATTAAAGCGCTTCTTCAAAATTCAAATGACTTACATATTATAGAAGATTATTCTGAAAAAGGGTTTGTTTTTGCTCCTTTCGATGATTCAAAGGATGCTATTTTAATTCCTATTAAAGACTCAGAGTCTATTGAATCAGACTTTGTCATTTCTAACACTAGTGAAAAACCTCAATCCATTTTTAAAAATTCAGATTCAAGCAAACAGCATCATCTAAGTCTAGTTAAAAATGGTATTGAAGCTATAAAAAATGGTGAATTTAAGAAAGTGGTGCTATCAAGATGTGAGCACGTAGAACTTTCTGAAGAGAATCCGATACATATATATAAACACTTACTTCAAAATTACCCAACAGCTTTTGTGTATTGCTGGTATCATCCAAAAATTGGCTTATGGCTTGGTGCCACTCCAGAAACGCTTATTAAGATTGAAGGGTCACGTTTTAAAACCATGGCTCTAGCAGGTACTCAAGAATATTTTGGTTCTATGGATGTTTCTTGGGAGAATAAGGAATTGGAAGAACAATTATTTGTAACCGATTTTATAGTAAACAGCTTACAAAATTCTGTAACTAATTTAAACGTATCTGATGTTGAAACTGTTAGAGCTGGAAGTTTATTGCATTTAAAAACAAACATAACTGGCATTCTAAACCTTGAATCATCAAACTTTAAGCACTTATTAAATCGTTTACATCCAACACCTGCTGTTTGTGGATTACCAAAAGAAAAAACGAAGTCATTCATTTTAAAAAATGAAACTTATAACAGAGGGTTTTATACAGGTTTTTTAGGTGAATTAAACCTACAGGAAAGAACAACAAGAAACTCTAACAAACGCAATGTTGAGAATAATGCTTATGCCACAATAAAGAAGGTTTCAAACTTGTATGTCAATCTTCGCTGTATGCAAATTCATAATCAAAAAGCCATTATATATATTGGAGGAGGCATCACAAAAGACTCTAATCCAGAAGCAGAATGGCAAGAAACTATCGTAAAATCTGAAGTCATGAAAAAGGTTTTACATTAATTTTATTTCGTAAACCTATTTACTACATTTACAACTAGATTTTTCTAACATGCTATACCCAAAAAAACCTCTTGCTCAAACTGTTATTCAGTTATGTAAAGCAAAAAATATTCAGCATATTGTTATTTCACCTGGAAGTAGAAATGCACCTTTAACTATTGGTTTTACAAACGATCCATTTTTTTCTTGCTACAGTATTGTAGATGAGCGTTGTGCAGGTTTTTTTGCTCTTGGTATGGCGCAACAAATAGAGAGTCCTGTGGCTCTTTTGTGTACCTCTGGAAGTGCATTGCTTAATTATTATCCAGCGATTGCAGAGGCATTTTATAGCGATATTCCTTTGGTTGTTTTATCAGCCGATAGACCAAAATATTTATTAAACATTGGAGATGGACAAACCATCAATCAAAAAGATGTGTATTCAAATCATATTCTTGAATCGACTAATTTAAAGTTGAATTTTGAATATGAACCAGCAATAATTAAGTCTATTGAAAATAAGCAGGAACGCATGTTAGGTGTCAAACAAGAACTTGATGATGAAAACGTAACTAAAATTAATACAGTTCTAAATAAAGCAATCTCTGGAAATGGACCTGTTCATATAAATATTCCTTTTGAAGAGCCTCTTTATGATACAACTGAGAAGCTAGAAGTTAAACCAAAGGTGATTGATATTGAGGTAAGAAAGAAAAAAATAGACGATTTCTTTATTCAAGAATGTTTTGATGATTGGAACAGTTATTCTAAAAAAATGGTCTTAATTGGTGCTAATCAACCAAATAAAATCGAACAACAAATTTTAGACGAATTAGCCAAAGACAATAGTGTTATTGTGTTTACTGAAACAACTTCTAATGTTCATAATAAGCATTTCTTTAATAGTATAGATAAAATGATTGCGCCTTTAACCGAAGAAGAATTTAAAGAGTTGCAACCAGACATTTTAGTAACTTTTGGAGGTTTGTTAGTTTCCAAAAAGATAAAAGGGTTTTTAAGACAATTTCAACCTAAGCATCATTGGCACATAGATAAGAAAAAAGCAAACAATACATTCTTTTGTTTAGATAAGTATATTGAAGCAACGCCAAATCAATTTTTTAATTCGCTTTTGCCAAGATTAACACATTTTGTAAAAAGTGATTACAAACCTTTTTGGAGCGCTGTTAAGCAGATTAGAGATGAAAAGCATCAAGATTATTTAAACGAAATTCCTTTTAGCGATTTTAAAGTATTCGATGCTATTTTAAAAGCTTTGCCTGGACAATCAATCTTGCAATTAGGAAATAGTTCGGCTGTAAGATATGCTCAACTATTTAATTTAAATAACACCATCGATGTGTTTTGCAATCGTGGCACAAGTGGTATAGATGGTAGCACTAGTACAGCTATTGGATGTGCAAAAATTAGTAAAAAGCAAACCATATTAATCACAGGAGATTTAAGCTTCTTTTATGATAGTAATGCGCTTTGGAATAATTTTATTCCAAATAACTTTAGAATCATACTTATCAATAATGAAGGAGGAGGGATTTTTAGAATTCTTCCTGGAGATAAAAACAGCAAAAAATTTGAAACGTTTTTTGAAACAACACATAATTTGAATGCGGAACATTTATGTAAAATGTTTAATTTCGATTATGTTACAGCTTCAAATGAAAGGCAACTAAAAGCACAATTAAAAACGTTTTATTCAGACTCAAATCAGCCTAAATTATTAGAGATATTTACGCCAAGAACGATTAACGACCAAGTGTTATTAGATTATTTTAAGTTTATAAAGTAAATCTTATACAAGTGCTAAATTTCTATAATTCACAAACCTAATATGACTACCTTTACCGAATGATACAAATAGGAGAATACCATACCTTAGAAATTTTAAGAGAATCTGAGCAAGGATTATATTTAGCAGATGAAGAAGGCAATGAAGTATTATTGCCAAATAGATATGTTCCTGAGGAATATAAAATTTGGGAAAAAATTGAAGTCTTTGTTTATTTAGACAACGATGAGCGCCTTGTAGCAGTTACAGACAAACCATATATTAAAAAAGGGGATTTTGCTTTATTAAGATGCAATGCAGTAACAGATCATGGAGCTTTTTTAGATTGGGGAATGGTAAAAGAATTATTCTGTCCGTTTAGAGAGCAAGCCTTTAAAATGAAAAAAGGAGGTTGGTATTTAGTATATTGTTTTCTTGATGAAAAAAGTAACAGATTAGTTGCTTCTAGTAAAACCCTTCAGTTTTTAGATAATAGTGAATTAACTGTAAATGAGTTTGATGAAGTAGATTTAATTGTGTCGCATCCATCAGATATCGGGATGAATGTGATTATCAACAAAAAACATTTAGGACTGATTTTTAAAGACGAGATATTTCAAGACCTTAGTATTGGAGATCGGTTAAAAGGATATATAAAAAAGATAAGACCTGATAATAAAATAGATGTTGTTTTAGGACAAATTGGATACAGAAATATTGAACCAAATGCAGATGCCATTTTGGTTGAATTAAGAGATAATAGTGGTTATTTAAATCTTACAGATAAATCTAATCCAGAAGATATTAAAACAATTCTTCAAATGAGTAAGAAAAGCTTTAAAAAGGCAGTTGGCTCTTTATATAAGCAGCAATTAATAGAAATTAAAGAAGACGGAATTTATTTAATTTAGTCATTTAAAAAAGTGATTATGAGTAAAATTAATTGGAAAACAGCTAAAGAATACGAAGACATTACCTATCAGAAATGTAATGGTGTAGCCAGAATAGCATTTAATAGGCCAGATGTTCGTAACGCATTCAGACCAAAAACAACAAAAGAATTATACGATGCTTTTTATGATGCTGGCGAAGATGTAAATATTGGAGTGGTATTGCTTTCAGCTGAAGGTCCTTCAACAAAAGATGGCGTGTATTCTTTCTGTTCTGGTGGAGACCAAAAAGCTAGAGGACATCAAGGTTATGTTGGAGAAGATGGTTACCACAGATTAAATATTCTGGAAGTACAACGATTAATTCGTTTTATGCCAAAAGCAGTTATTGCTGTTGTACCAGGTTGGGCAGTTGGTGGTGGACATAGTTTGCATGTAGTTTGCGATTTAACCTTAGCTAGTAAAGAACATGCTATTTTTAAACAAACAGATGCAGATGTTACTAGTTTTGATGGAGGCTATGGTTCAGCTTATTTAGCAAAAATGGTTGGACAGAAAAAAGCACGTGAAATCTTTTTCTTAGGAAGAAATTATTCGGCTCAAGAAGCATACGAAATGGGAATGGTAAATGCAGTTATTTCTCATGAAAAACTTGAAGATACAGCTTACCAATGGGCTCAGGAAATATTGGCTAAATCACCAACATCTATAAAAATGTTGAAATTTGCTATGAATTTAACAGACGATGGTATGGTTGGGCAGCAAGTATTTGCTGGAGAAGCAACTCGTTTGGCTTATATGACAGACGAAGCAAAAGAAGGTCGTGATGCCTTTCTAGAAAAACGTAAACCTAATTTTAATAAAAAGTGGATTCCTTAAATCTGAATTAAAACTTGTTTATGAGTAATAATATTAAAATTTGTTTATGAGTAATAATATTAAAATTTGGATATCAGCTTTTAGATTAAGAACACTTCCTTTATCTATTTCAGGAATTATAATTGCTGGAAGTTTAGCGCATTACAATGGGTTTTTTGATTGGTTGGTTTTTGCTTTTGCAATCTTAACAACCTTAAGTTTGCAAGTTCTATCCAATTTAGCAAACGATTATGGAGATGGTGTTAAAGGCACTGATAACATGGATAGAATTGGTCCAGAACGTGCTTTGCAAAGTGGGAATATTACTTCTGAAAATATGTTTGAAGCCATTAAAGTAAATATTTTAATCTCCATTGGGTTTTCTTTCTTTTTAATTCTAGCAGCTTTTGGGAGAAATCACTTTTGGTTAGCTCTGTTGTTTTTTAGCTTAGGTTTACTTTCTATTTATGCAGCTATAAAATATACTATTGGTAATAATGCCTATGGTTATAGAGGCCTTGGAGATTTATTTGTTTTTATCTTTTTTGGGCTAGTTAGTGTAATAGGTGGTTATATTTTGTTTTCTAGACAATTGGATCATATTGTTTATCTTCCTGCTTGTACAATAGGTTTATTAAGTGTCGCAGTTTTAAACTTAAACAATTTAAGGGATGTTAATTCAGACAGAAAGGCAAATAAAAATACACTTGTAGTTAAAATGGGCTTTGAAAAAGGTAAAGTATATCATTACTTTTTAATTGGTACAGCAATTTTATTATCTATACTCTTTGGAATATTTTATTATACATCTATTTATAATCTTATCTTTTTTCTGGCTTATATTCCATTGATAAAGCATCTTGTTTTTGTGTATAAAAATAGTGAACCAAGTTTGTTAGATTCAGAACTTAAAAAGTTAGCATTAACAACTTTTGTACTAAGTATATTACTTGCTATTGGTCATTTATTATAATACTTGAAATGCGAAAAAAAAACACCATAAACACTTGTTTTTCAAATAAATATGCTTTATATTTATTCTGTTGGTAGGTTGTTATCAATACTTGAAGCATCTTAAATGCTTCATATTTGGGGATTAAAAAACTCAAGCAGATTACTTCTAATTTGTTTGAGTTTTTTTGTAAATTTCAATTTCAAAATAGATACCAATGAAAATCACATTTTATGGACACGCTAGTTTAGGAATTGAAGTTAATGAAATTCATATTCTAGTAGATCCTTTTATAACTGCAAATGAAAAAGCTTCACATATTGATATTAATACTATCAAAGCAGATTATATATTATTAACGCATGCACATCAAGATCATATTTTAGATGTTGAAACTATCGCAAATCGTACAGGTGCTGTTATCGTTTCTAATTATGAAATAGTCACTCATTATCAGAAAAAAGGGTTTGAAGGACACCCAATGAATCATGGTGGAAGTTGGGACTTTAAATTTGGAAATGTAAAATATGTCAATGCTATTCATACCTCTTCTTTTCCTGATGGTAGTTATGGTGGACAACCTGGAGGTTTTGTAATTGAAGGCGAACATAAAAATATATACATTGCAGGAGATACTGCTCTTACTATGGATATGAAATTGATTCCTATACAGATTAAGTTAGACCTTGCTATATTGCCAATTGGCGATAATTTTACCATGGGAATTGAAGACGCCATTTTAGCAAGCGATTTTGTGCAATGCGATAAAATTTTAGGCTACCATTTTGATACGTTTGGTTATATAGAAATTAATCACGAAGAAGCAAAACGAAAATTCTTCGATAAAAATAAAGATTTGATGCTCCTGGATATTGGTGAGAGTATTGAGCTTTAAATGAATTAGATATATGAAATTTACCTGTTCCCTAGATATTGATAAACCTAGAGAAGAAGTTGTCAAGTGTTTTGAAAACCCAAAATATTTAGGAGAATATCAAGATGGGTTTATTTCTAAAGAACTCATAGAAGGTAATGAAGGTCAAAATGGAGCAGTTTCTAAAATGCTTTATAAAATGGGGAAAGGAGACATGGAATTGACTGAAACTATAATCGACAATCAATTACCGGATTCATTTTTTTCTAAATACTATCATAAACATATGGATAATACCATGCTGTGCAAATTTGAAGTCTTAGATAATGGTTCAACAAGATATATTTCAGAAATAGATTACACTGCTTTTAGAGGTTTCATCCCCAAAACAATGGCATATTTGTTTCCAAGTATGTTTAAAAAACAAGTCAATAAGTGGTTGGTTAATTTTAAGAACTTTGTAGAACAAAACAATATCACTTAACCTTACTTCTTAAAACAAGTTGGTGAAGCAGTTTTGGAGATAGGCGTTTAACATAGACACCAAACTTTTCAAATTTTCCAATATAAGTTTCGTACTTTTCTTTTCGGATTGCTTTCAGCATACACTTAACAAAAACGTCAACATCTAAGCCATTTTCTGTCATATCATCTTGATAACCTTGTTTGCTGCCATCAGCCGTTAAAGCATTTCTCGCCACATTGGTGTTTACAAACCCTGGACAAATTATGGTTACTTTAATGTTGTCTTTATCATGCTCCAAACGTAAGGCATCAAAAAAGCCATGTAAAGCATGTTTTGCGCCACAATAAGCAGAGCGTAAAGGAGAACTAAATTTTCCCATAAGGCTGGATACTACTACATAATGACCAGATTGATTGGCTACAAAATAGGGCAAAAGTGCTTTACTTAAAGCTACAGTTCCTAAATAGTCAATGTCTATAAGTTTTTTATCTACTTCTATAGACGTTTCTATAATTGGAGAACGCTGGCTAATACCTCCATTGTTTATTAATATATCAATTTTACCAAAAAGTTGAAGAGCATCTTCAGTTACTTGTTGCATTTTAGTGTAATCTACTAAATCGAAAGGAAGGATTTTGATGTTCTCTGGATTTTCGCATTTTTTTTGAACATCTAAAAGTTGGTCATAATTTCTGGAAGAAAGTATGATTTTACAATCTTGTTTAGATAATTCCATAGCTAAACCTTTTCCAATACCACTAGAGGCTCCAGTAATCCAAACAACTTTATTTTTAAAGGTCATGTTATTTTATTTTTTTCTATTGCAGACTGCGACTGCAAATTCTTTTCCTTCCATTCAGCTCTCAGATCATTACTAACTTGTCCTGTTCCATCATGTTTCCAACCAGGAGGTTTTATCAAGTATTTTAATCTATTTGAAACAGATTTTTCACCTGAAAACGCATCCTTCAGCATATAATACCATTCAATAAATGCGACTTTTATTGGGTTATACGTATTTATGTTAGAAACCAATCCGTAAACTACTTTCTCTTCTTTAAGTTCAGGTTGGAAGGTTCCAAATAATTTATCCCAAATTATAAAGATACCTGCATGATTTCTATCTAAATAAATAGCATTACTACCATGATGCACTCTATGATGAGAAGGTGTATTCATTACTGCTTCAAACCATTTAGGTAGTTTGTTTATTGCTTCAGTATGGATCCAAAATTGATACAGTAAACTTATTGACATTTGTAATAAAATCATTCCTGGATGAAAGCCTAAAAGTGGCAACCACAACCAAAACACAAACGATGTAAAACTACCAGACCATGTTTGTCTCAAAGCAGTACTTAAATTATAGTGTTGTGAAGAATGATGCACTACATGCGATGCCCAAAAGAAGCGACATTCATGAGAAATTCTATGAAACCAATAGTAAGATAAATCGTCTGCAAATAGAAGTAAAACAAAACTCCACCAAGCTACTGGAATGGTAAACAGTCTAAAATTTTCATAGACAAAATACAACGCTAACAAGACAAGTCCTTTACTAATTAAGCCAATAAAAACGTTCCCTAAACCCATAGTTATCGATGTAAAAGCATCCTTTATTTCGTAGGTTTTAATATGCTGTTTTGTAGTAACATACAATTCTAATAGAATAGATAGCACAAAAAATGGAATAGCATAATGAATAATGTTTGGAAATTCAGGCATTAGATATGGATTTGAAAGACTAAAGTACAAAATATTTTAAGTATTTTTGAAGATACTATGACTGCAACTTACCAGAAATACATTTTAAATTTCAAACAACCAAGTGGAACTTCCCGAGGGATTTTAAAAATTAAAGAAACTTGGCTTATAACCCTTGAAAAAGATGGTAAAATTGGAGTAGGAGAATGTGGTTTATTTAGAGGCTTAAGTGTAGATGATGTAGCCCATTACGAAGATATATTAAAATGGACTTGCTTGAATATTCATTTAGGCTTGCAAGTTTTATTAGATGAACTTTATAAGTTTCCAAGCATCCAGTTTGGATTGGAAACAGCTTTTAAATCATTTAATAATGAAGATCCATTTAAACTTTTTCCTTCAAATTTCACAGATGGCACAGATTCAATTCCAATAAATGGATTAATATGGATGGGAAGTGAAAGATTCATGAAGCAACAAATTAAAGATAAAATTAAAGCTGGTTTTTCTTGTATTAAAATAAAAATTGGAGCTATAGATTTTCAGACAGAATTAAAGTTGTTAAAATCAATACGAACGGAGTTCTCTTCAAAAGATATTGAATTGAGAGTAGATGCTAATGGTGCCTTTTTACCATCGGAAGCTTTAGAAAAACTAAAAATGCTTTCAGAATTTCAAATTCATTCTATCGAGCAGCCTATAAAACAAGGTCAATGGCAAGAGATGGCGAAACTTTGTGAAGAAACACCATTGCCAATTGCATTGGATGAAGAACTAATTGGCATTTATAATGTAACAAAGAAGCAAGAATTGCTACAAACAATAAACCCACAATATATTATTTTAAAACCAAGTTTAGTTGGAGGGTTTTTAGGAAGTATGCAGTGGATAAATTTTGCCAGTAATCAAGAAATTGGTTGGTGGATAACAAGTGCTTTAGAGAGTAATATTGGTTTGAATGCCATTGCTCAATGGACCTACACCTTGGAAAGTAAGTTTCCTCAAGGGCTTGGTACTGGGAGCTTATTTACCAATAATTTTGATTGCTCATTGCAAGTAAAAAATGGTACATTGCAATACAATAACAATAAAAACTGGAATTTTAATATTTAGTATATGTATATAGCTCAAACGTTTCAAGTGCTTCATGATTGGTGGAGATATTTAATAGGTTTAATAATTGTAATAGTTGCTGTCGTTATTGGACAAATACCTTTTACTGTTGCAATATTTATTAAAGCCATGAAAAATGGCGAAAGTATTATTGGAATGGATGAATCTAAAATGATGACTATTTTAGAGTCTAATTTGAATCTGTTTTTAATGCTCCTTTCTTTTGCAATTGGACTTGTTGGACTATTTTTTGTTGTAAAATTTTTGCATAAGCAAAGCATCACCCATTTAACAACAGCTAGGAGTAAGATAGATTGGAAACGAGTGATGTTTGCATTTTTGTTGTGGGGAATTATAAGCTCAGGATTTATATTCTTAGATTATGTAATATCTCCAGAAGATTATGTGATTAATTTTAAGTTGCAACCTTTTTTAATTCTTTGTGTTATAGCAATCCTTTTAGTGCCATTACAAACTAGTTTCGAAGAATATTTGTTTAGAGGCTATTTAATGCAAGGTATTGGCGTGTTAGCTAAAAATAAATGGGTTCCATTATTAACAACTTCTATTGTTTTCGGAATGCTTCATATAGCTAACCCTGAAGTAGATAAACTTGGTTATGGTATCATGGTTTATTATATAGGAACAGGATTGTTTTTAGGTATTATGACCTTGATGGACGATGGTATGGAATTAGCTTTAGGATTTCATGCAGCAAATAATTTATTTACAGCCTTATTGGTTACAGCAGATTGGACTGCTTTTCAAACACATTCTATATTAAAAGATATGTCTGAACCAACTTCAGCTGGATTTGTAGATGTATTTATGCCAGTATTCTTTGTTTTTCCAATCTTATTAATCATTTTTTCGAAGAAATATCATTGGACCAATTGGAACGAGAGATTATTTGGTTCTGTTGAAGAACCTATAGTTGAAGAGGTTTTAGCTGAAGACAACAACGTTTTAGACTAATTATTTTGACACCAACTTATAATAAAGTTCACAATAAATTCAAGTTAAATAATATAACCTACTCACATAAAGAGTTAAAAGAAGTTGCGTATAGTTTTATTAAAGAAGGTAAACAATTTGAAAAATCTCTTGGTGATTTCCTTATAGATTGGCTAGACTCTAAGGATTATATAAATACTAAAACTTCTGGAACCACTGGGAAACCTAAAACCATCAAGATTAAAAAGCAAGCTATGGTATATTCTGCCATTGCAACAGGAAATTATTTTGGTTTAAAGCCAGGAGAAAGAGCTTTACACTGTCTACCAACACAATTTATTGCTGGTAAAATGATGCTTGTTCGAGCTATTATTTTAGGACTTCAAATAGATGTTATAAAGCCTAAATCGGTTTTACAATTTAGTGCAAAAAAGCATTATGATTTTTGTGCCATGATTCCTATGCAACTTCAGAATAACATAAAAAAGATAAGCAATATAAAAAAGCTGATAGTAGGAGGTGCTCCAATTTCCTCACTTTTATTAGAACAGATTCAGCCATTAGAAACTAAAATATTTGCAACTTATGGTATGACAGAAACCATAACGCATATAGCTGTAAAAAAACTCAATAATTTTGATAAAGTAAACTCGAGCGTTGTCGAAAAGCCTTATTACGAAACCCTTCCAAATATCCATATATCGCAAGATGAAAGAAGTTGTTTGGTTATTGCAGCACCTAATTTAAGTAATGAGAAAATCATCACTAATGATGTGGTAAAATTGCAATCTGAAACATCTTTCGAATGGCAAGGTAGAATAGACCATGTTATAAATTCTGGTGGAATAAAATTATTTCCAGAGTTGATAGAATTGAAGCTTCAAGACTTGATAGAGTCTCGTTTTTTTATAGCTTCTGAAGAAGATAAGGATTTAGGTCAAAAAGTAATTCTTGTAATTGAAAATGAAAGTGCTGATTTTGATAAAGGTGTCTTTTCACAATTACAAAAGCATGAAATTCCAAAAGTTATTTACACTATTCCAAAATTTTTAGAAACCGAAACAGGGAAACTTCAGCGTAAAAAAATATTAGATTCGATTTTGAGTTAGTTTACTCGCTGGAAATCAAATTCCTGTTGTGACATTAAGCCTGTAAAACTCCTATATTAAAAGACGTTCTAATAGGAGTGTAGTTAGCATCTTCTATTTGCATGCTTATCCAAATTCTCATTATTTGAAAAATTAATAATGCTGCTGTTTGTCAAAATTTTAGTACTTATTTAATTAAAACTAAATTATTATAGCATGATTTAATTTTTTGTTTTGCTAATTTGACAAAGCAATATTTTTAATTGTTCAAGCTAAAACATTTTTTAGTTATATTGCAATCATATTTATGTTAAAAACCTACTTTCTACTCTTTATCTTAATTCTCAATTTCAATCTTCTGTATTCTCAGAATGATACAATTTCAATTATGAAAGATATTGAGGTGTCAAAATCGTTTTTTGAGACTAATTTAGATAGCGCAAAAATTTATGCTGATAAAGCTATCAAGTTATCTAAAAAAAATAATTTTTATAAGGGACTAGGCTATGGATATTCTAACTTGGGTATCATTAGTGAATATAGGGCAGAATATGCACAATCTATATTAAACAATAAAAAATCAAAAGAGTATTTTGAAAAAGGAGATTTTACAAAAGGAATTGCAATTTCTAATCAATATTTAGGTATTGGATATTATTATCTTTCAGATTATGAAAAAGCATTAGCCTATTTTTTTGAAGCATTAACTTCTTATGAAAAGTTGAATTTTCAAAAAGGGGTTGCATATATAAATAATAATATAGGTGCAGTTTATGAGGATCGTTCAGATTTCATAAAAGCGTTGGAATATTACACAAAATCGTATCAATTAAAAAAAGAATTGAAGATTAATGCTTCGTCCTCATTAGCTAACATTGCAAATATCTATTGTGAACAAAACGATTTTGAAAAGGGATTAGAATATTATTTAAAATCTGAAAAAGAAAAAGAAAAGTTTAATAGCAATACAGGAAAAGCGAGCCTTTATTCAAATATTTCTGGTTGTTATGTTGAGTTATCAGAATTTTCAAAGGCTCAAAGCTACATTCTTAAAGCAATTAAAATTGATACTTCAAGAAAGAACTCCTACGGATATTCATTCGATTTACAAATCTATGGCGATTTAGAAAAAGCAAGAAACAATAATCAATATGCATTAAGTAAATACTTAAAATCTTATCAAATTGCTAAGTCAAATAACCATTTGGATCTTCAAATAAGTAGCACTTCAAAAATTAGTAAATTATACAGTAATATTGGTAATTACAAAAAAGCGTATGAATTTCACTCTGAGTTGTTATTAATTAAAGATAAAGTTCATTTTCAAGAAAACAAAGAAGCAATTGCCAATTTAGATGTGGTGTATGAAACTGAAAAAAAGATACAAACAATAGGCTTATTAAGTTCTAAAAACAACCTTTTATTAAAAGAAAACGAATTAAAAGATCTAACGATAGAGAAGGATAGATTGATTCGTTTTGGTTTAATTTCTGGAGCTATATTGTTACTATTAATATTGTTTTTGCTGTATAAACAATTTAAAATAAAGATGAAAACGAACCTTCTTCTAAATAATCAAAACAAAGAGTTAGAAGAGTTGAATGCTACCAAAGACAAGCTTTTTAGCATAGTAGCACACGATCTTAAAAATCCTGTTTCAGGTTTTAAAAACTTAACCGAAAGTATGAGTGTTGGTTTTGAAAAAATTCCTCAAGAAATGTTGCAGAAATTAATCTCTCAACTTAGAGATTCTTCACACCAACTTTTTGATGTATTAACCAATTTGTTAACGTGGAGTAATAGCCAGCGAAATACTATAAGGCTTGATAAAGAAAATGTTTTTCCGAAGAAAGAGGTTGATGGAATTATAGGAATGTGTCAAATTAATTTAAACGCAAAGTCTATTACTATTATAAATGAATTAGAAGAAACATTTACTGTTAATACAGATAAAAATATTTTAAACACAGTGTTTAGAAATCTTATCATGAACGCAATTAAGTTTACTTCAGAAAAAGGGTTTATAAAAATCTTTAAAGAGAACAATACTATTGTTATTGAAGATAGTGGAATAGGAATGTCAAATGAAGATATTAATAAGTTATTTGATATAACTAAAGATGTAGCGTCTATAGGTGATTCTGTTGAAAAAGGAACTGGCTTAGGATTGCTATTATCTAAAGAATTACTCGATAAAGTTAGCGTAGAAATTAAGATTGAAAGCACTTTAGGAAAAGGAACTAAAGTTATACTTGTTTTTTAAACTTATCATAGTATCTTTATCTTAATGAATGACACTAAAATAAAAGTAATTCTCGTTGATGATCATCAAATTGTTAGAGAAGGTTTTAAATTAATATTATTACTTGATGATAGATTTGAAACTATTGGTGAAGCCTCATCTGCTATTTCGTTATTTCTTCTTCTAAAAGATAAAACACCCGATGTTTTAGTGTTAGATATTTCTATGCCTGGATTAAGTGGGATTGAAGTTTGTAAGCAAATTAAAATAAGTACGCCTTCTATTAAAATTCTTTTTGTTACAGCTAATGTGGATACAACACACCTAAAAGCGGCTATACAAGCAGGTGCAGATGGCTTTTTACCAAAAGACACATCTTCTAAAGAATTTACAAATGCAATACAAGAAGTCGCAAAGGGCAACACTTATTTTAGCCCTAAAATATCTGGATTAATGGTTAAAGTAATGTCATTGTCATCTAATAATAAAGAAACAGAATTATCGCTAAGAGAGCTTGAAATAGTAAAGCAATTAGCAGACGGGAAACTCCAAAAAGAAATTGCAACGTCATTATTTATTTCACCTAGAACCGTAGAGAGCCACAAAAAAAACATACAAGTTAAACTTGGAGTTAATTCTACTGTAGATCTTGTAAAATATGCTGTTCGAGAAGGAATAACAGAACTTTAGTCACAACACATCTTCTTAATTTGTTTTTTAACTCAGGGATTTCCCTTAGTTAATATTCCGTAAAACACCCAATTGTTTCGCTTCCTTATATGCTTGACTTTTGTGATGAATAAAAAACCAATCTCATGAAATCTAAAATTACCCTATTTAAAAAACCTATTTTAACTTTTTTAGCATGCTGTTTGTTTGCACTGTCAATCCATGCTCAAACTTCACCTGCTGTTGTTTCAACAGCACCAGCCCATAATGCAACCAATGTAGATGTAGATGCTTTAATAACTGTAACATTTGACCAACCTATACAAGCAGGTATTACTGGTAAAGTATTAACCCTTTGGTATGCAGATACAGAAACCGTATTGCATTCTTATACTATTTCTAGTTTAACCATTTCTGGAAATACATTAACTTTAGATAGAACTTTACCATATAGTACTAATCTGTATATCTCTATAGAAAGCGGATTTGTAAAAAATGCGTCTAACCAATACAATGCAACGTATGGATATAGTTCTGGATGGACTTTTTCAACTGAAAATGATACATATAGTCCCGTTTTGCTAGCTATGAATCCACTTGATGGCTCAATTAATATTTATGAAAACTCCAACATTTTAAGGTACTATTTTAATGAACCTATTCAAGCAGGTTCGGGAAATGTTATTGTTAAAAGAGTTGATAATGATGCTATAGCTTTAAATGTTGATGTTACAAATCCTTCAAATGTTATAGTTAGCGGAAGTACATTTACAATAGTCTCAAGTTCTTCTACATTTGATTATAGTACCGAATATTATGTAGAATTTCCTTCAGGTGTAATTGAAGATTTACTAGGACACCCATTTGCAGGCATTGGAGCACCACCTTTAGCAGATCAAAGTTTTACAATGAGGGATGCTCCTGTTGATACTTTTCCTCCTCTTCCTACTTCTTACTCACCAGCTGATAATGCGACAGGAGTAGATGTTAATACCGATTTTACAATTACTTTTAATGAAAACATTCAGATTGGTACAGGAAGTTTTTACGTTAGAAGATCTAGTACAGGAGCAATTGTTTATCAAATTGATGTTTCTAACGCATCTATAACAGGAAGTACAGCAACTTTTACACTACCAGATAATTTATATATACTTACTAACTATTATATTCAGATAGATGCAGGTGCTTTTACAGATTTTGCAGGAAATGATTACGCAGGAACTTCTACTCCGTTTGTATGGAATTTCACTACTGCAACTGCGTCAGATTATATCGCACCAACAGCCACAGCTCTTTCACCAGTGGATAATGCTACTGATGTTATAATATCAAATAATTTAACACTTAATTTTAATGAAGCAGTTCAGTTAGTTGAAAATGCAGTTTTAAAGAACTTTGGAGGATCGGTAATTCCTTCTACTAGTACAGTTTCTGGAAGCACACTAACCATTAATCCAACTTCAGATCTAAGCCTTAGCACTTCTTATTATGTTGAAATAGCGTATGGAGCCATTAGAGATTTAGCAGGGAATAGTTTTGCAGGATTTAGTGGAAATACTACTTGGAATTTTACTACGGAAACGGCAGCAGACACAACACCACCAACAGCAGTAACTTTTACTCCTGCTGATAATGCTACTAACGTAACTGTTTCAGATAACTTAACTTTATTATTTAATGAAGCAATTCAGTTAACTGGAAATGCAGTTTTAAAGAATATTGGAGGGTCAGTGATTCCATCAACAAGTACAGTTTCTGGAAGCACACTAACCATTAATCCTACTTCAGATTTAGCAAACAACACACAATATTATGTTGAGATTGCCAATGGAGTAATTAAAGATATCGCAGGAAATAACTACGCAGGATTTAGTGGAAATACTACTTGGAATTTTACTACAGAAGTAGCAGCGGACGTAACACCACCAACCATAAGTAATTTGAGTCCATTAGATAATGCAACTGGAGTAGCAATTGACGCAAATCTTGTAATTACTTTTAATGAAAGTATTCAAACTACAAACGGTACACAAATTCAAATAAGAAATGGAAATGGTACAATTAATGAAGCTTTCGTTCTCCCGAATGCAAATGTGACCACATCTGGAAACACATTAACAATCAATCCAACTTCCGACTTTGTTAATAATTCTGATTATTACGTAATCACTTCTTTTTCTGTCGTTACTGATTTGGCTGGGAATAATTTTGCTGGGATCAATGATATCACCACTTGGAACTTTACCACTGTTGCGACAACAGATGTAACACCACCAACAGCAGTAACTTTTACTCCTGCTGATAATGCTACTAATGTAACTGTTTCAGATAACTTGACTTTACTATTTAATGAAGCAATTCAATTAAACGGAAATGCAGTCTTAAAGAATATTGGAGGGTCAGTAATTCCATCAACAAGTACAGTTTCTGGAAGCACACTAACCATTAATCCAACTTCAGATTTAGCAAATAACACACAGTATTATGTTGAGATTGCAAATGGAGTTATTAAGGATATCGCAGGAAATAACTATGCAGGATTTAGTGGAAATACTACTTGGAATTTCACTACGGAAACGGTAGCAGACACAACACCACCAACAGCAGTAACTTTTACTCCTGCAGATAATGCTACTAACGTAACTGTTTCAGATAACTTAACTTTATTATTTAATGAAGCAATTCAGTTAACTGGAAATGCAGTTTTAAAGAATATTGGAGGATCGATTATTCCATCAACAAGTACTGTATCTGGAAGCACACTAACCATTAATCCAACTTCAAATTTAGCAAACAATACACAGTATTATGTTGAGATTGCAAATGGAGTAATTAAGGATATCGCAGGAAATAACTACGCAGGATTTAGTGGAAATACAGCTTGGAATTTCACTACGGAAGTTGCACCAGACACAACACCACCAACAGCAGTAACTTTTACTCCTGCAGATAATGCTACTAACGTAACTGTTTCGGATAACTTAGCTTTACTATTTAATGAAGCAATTCAGTTAACTGGAAATGCAGTTTTAAAGAATATTGGAGGGTCAGTAATTCCATCAACAAGTACAGTTTCTGGAAGTACCTTAACAATCAATCCTACTTCAGATTTAGCAAACAACACACAGTATTATGTTGAGATTGCAAATGGAGTAATTAAAGATATCGCAGGAAATAACTACGCAGGATTTAGTGGAAATACTACTTGGAATTTTACTACGGAAACGGCAGCAGACACAACACCGCCAACAGCAGTAACTTTTACTCCTGCAGATAATGCTACTAACGTAACTGTTTCAGATAACTTGACTTTACTATTTAATGAAGCAATTCAGTTAACTGGAAATGCAGTTTTAAAGAATATTGGAGGGTCAGTGATTCCATCAACAAGTACAGTTACTGGAAGCACACTGACCATTAATCCAACTTCAAATTTAGCAAACAACACACAGTATTATGTTGAAATTGCAAATGGAGTTATTAAAGATATCGCAGGAAATAATTACGCAGGATTTAGTGGAAATACTACTTGGAATTTTACTACAGAGACAGCCTTTAGTATTGTGAGTTTTTCTCCAGCAGATAATGCGACAGATGTTGCAATTGACCAAGCATTTACAATTACCTTTAATGAACCAATACAATTAGTAAACACAGGGTTATTTCAGATGTTTGATGCAAATACTGATGCTCAATTAGGTGTCAATTTCTTTTTACCAAATATGGTTTCTATTTCAGGTAATTCTGCAACTATAACCTATCCTACAGGATACATTAGTGCAGGTCAGTCTGTATATTTTGTGTTATCAAGTGCTACCATAACGAACATGTCTGGTGTAGCATGGAGCGGATTATCTGCAAATGATTATACACTTCATTTTGTTTCAGCAGACACAACACCACCAACAGCAGTAACTTTTACACCAGCAGATAATGCTACTAACGTAAGTGTTTCAGATAACTTAACTTTATTATTTAATGAAGCAATTCAGTTAACTGGAAATGCAGTTTTAAAGAATATTGGAGGGTCAGTGATTCCATCAACAAGTACAGTTTCTGGAAGCACACTAACCATTAATCCTACTTCAGATTTAGCAAACAACACACAGTATTATGTTGAGATTGCCAATGGTGTAATTATGGATATCGCAGGAAATAACTACGCAGGATTTAGTGGAAACTCTATTTGGAATTTTACCACAGAAAACACGCTGTCTATTAATGATTTTGAATCAAAACAGTTTATAAGTGTGTTTCCAAATCCAACATCCGAATTATTAAATATTAATTTCAATAATTTTGACAATGAAATAAATTTAGTACTATTTGATATACTAGGTAAAAAACTTTTTTCAAAAAAAATCACAACCACTGATTATAAAATTAATATCTCTCACTTGCCTTCAGGAACTTATATGCTTAAAATTTATTCTTTAAGTTTTAGTGAGGTGAAACAAATCATTAAACTATAAATTAATAGCAAATAGTTAATAAATAGTTTTTAGAACTACTATTTATTTAAAAAGAGCGACCTAATGGTCGCTCTTTTTATACTTGTAAAACACCCATATTAAATGGTCTTTCAATAGGAGCATGGTTAGCTGCTTCAATTCCCATACTTATCCATTTTCTGGTATCTAGTGGGTCGATAATAGCATCTGTCCAAATTCTTGAAGCTGCATAATATGGTGAGACTTGTGTATCGTAGCGATCTTTAATTTTATTGAATAATTCCTCTTCCTTTTCTTTAGTAATCACTTCTCCTTTCTTTTTAAGCGATGCTTTTTCAATTTGAAGCAATACTTTAGCTGCAGAATTCCCACTCATAACGGCAAGTTCTGCACTTGGCCAAGCAACTATCAACCTTGGATCGTAAGCTTTTCCACACATGGCATAATTACCAGCTCCATAACTGTTCCCAAGAATAATGGTGAATTTTGGTACGACACTATTACTAACTGCATTAACCATTTTGGCTCCATCTTTAATAATACCTCCATGTTCGCTTTTACTTCCAACCATAAACCCAGTGACATCTTGTAAAAAGACCAAAGGTATTTTCTTCTGATTACAGTTTGCAATAAAACGTGTGGCTTTATCTGCTGAATCATTATAGATAACGCCTCCAAATTGCATTTCGCCTTTTTTGGTTTTTACTAGTTTTCGTTGATTTGCAACAATGCCAACTGCCCAACCATCAATTCTCGCATAAGCAGTTATAATGGTTTTTCCGTATCCAGCTTTGTATTCATCAAATTCAGAATTATCAACTAAACGTTTGATAATTTCATACATATTATATTGATCTGCACGAGATTTTGGTAAAATGCCATAAATGTCTTCTTGTTTTTCTTTGGGCCTTTTAGAATCAGCTCTGTTAAAACCAGCTTTATCGTAATCACCAATTTTATCAATAATGTTTTTAATTCTATCTAAAGCATCCTTATCATCCTTTGCCTTATAATCTGTTACACCCGAAATTTCACAATGGGTTGTTGCTCCTCCAAGTGTTTCATTATCTATAGTTTCACCAATAGCAGCTTTTACTAAATAACTTCCAGCCAAAAAGATACTACCAGTTTTATCAACTATCATGGCTTCGTCACTCATAATTGGAAGGTAAGCACCTCCAGCAACACAACTTCCCATAACAGCAGCAATTTGTGTAATTCCTAAACTGCTCATAATGGCATTGTTTCTAAAAATACGTCCAAAATGTTCCTTATCCGGAAAAATTTCATCTTGCATTGGTAAATAAACACCAGCAGAATCCACTAAATAAATGATAGGTAATCTGTTTTCTATAGCGATTTCTTGAGCGCGTAAATTCTTTTTTCCTGTTATTGGAAACCAAGCTCCAGCTTTAACGGTTGCGTCATTTGCGACAACCATACATTGCTTTCCTTTTACGTAACCAATCTTTACAACAACACCACCTGACGGACAACCACCATGCTCTTCATACATGTTTTCGCCAGCAAAAGCACCAATTTCTATGCAAGGTTTCTTGCTATCTAATAAATAATCAACTCGTTCTCTAGCTGTCATTTTTCCTTTAGCATGGTGCTTTTCTATATTTTTAGTTCCACCCCCAAGCTTTACTTGTACTAATCTCTTTTTTAATTCTGATACTAAAAGTTTATTGTGATCTTCGTTTTTATTGAAGTTAATGTCCATAAATAAGATGTTTGCTGCTAAAATACAAAAGTTGTTAGTTACGTGAAAGAGTAAACTAATTATTGTTCATCCAAATTAATTTACATGGAATTATATTCCTTGGAATATTAAATATTTCATCTTATATTGGCAACGTCAATTTTAAACTATAAAAATGAAAAGAGATAAAATAATTTATTACGTAGCAACAGGTTTATTAACTTTATTAATGTTATTTTCTATAAGCATGTATTTATTTAAACATGATGATGTAGCATCAATGTTTATAGGCTTTGGGTATCCAACTTATATAATATATCCATATGCTATTGTAAAATTTTTGGGTTTATTTGCAATTTGGAACCCAAATTTTAAAGCAATTAAAGAATGGGCTTATGCAGGTTTTTTCTTTGCATTTGTATTAGCATTTTTTGCTCATTTCATGATTGGAGATGGTGAACAAACAGGAGCATTAGTAGCATTAATTCTATTAGTCATATCATATATATATAATAAAAAAAATAACAATTAAAATGAAAAACATTATAGCATTTGCAGGTAGTAATAGTAAAAACTCTATAAATAAGCAATTGGCAATCTTCGCATCTAGCTTAGTTGACAATGCACAAGTGAACGTTTTAGATTTAAATGATTTTGAATTACCTCTTTATGGAATTGACCATGAGATTGAATATGGAATTCCAGATAATGCAAAACTATTTCTAGAAAAAATGATTGCATCAGATGGTATCATTTTATCTTTAGCAGAACATAATGGAGCATACGCAACTGTTTTCAAAAATATATTTGATTGGATGTCTAGAATAGATGGAAAGTTATGGAATAATAAACCCATGTTACTCATGGCAACCTCTCCTGGTGATAGAGGAGGTTCAACTGTTTTAGAAATAGCTAAAGGACGTTTCCCATATATGGGAGGGAATATTGTTGGCGACTTTTCTTTGCCTTCATTTAATGATAACTTTAAAGATGGTAAGATTGTTAATGAAGAATTGAATAACAGTTTAAATGAAGTCATTAAGACATTTGTTAAATCTATTTAAATACGTCCTATTTAAAAACCAAAATAAGAGATAAAGACGTTTTGTGTTTTTTTAGTAAAATTGAAGATGACAATAAACGTAAAGACGATATAAAGATATCATCAATTATTAAAGATATTACAAACCTAGAGGCCAAATTGTAGGCAGAACGTGTTATTGAGTTTGGAGATTATACTTATAAAACTAAAACATTTCATTACATCTCATGTTTGGCTTAGATAAACAGGACAAATTGTTATCTCAATTAGGTGAATTAAAAAAGGGAAAAGGATGCTTATACCTTAAAAAATTACCTGATGTGGATGAAAAAATATTAGAGGAACTAATGATTAGTACATTTAAAAGTATGAAAGAAATAGCTGAATAAAATGGGCGATTTATCAATAGATTTAAACACAACTTTCTCTAATAATAAAGTTAAGGCTTTATTAAACATTATATATACTAGAAACTGGATAAGTAGTCAGCAAAATACATTTTTTAAACCTTATGGTATTTCGCCTCAACAGTATAATATTCTTAGAATACTAAAAGGAGCAGGAGAAGCTATTAAAGTACAAACTATTAAAGAGCGAATGATAGAAAGATCTCCTAATGCTACCAGATTAATGGATAAGTTATGTGTTAAAGAATTAATTGAAAGAATACCATGTCCTGAAGACAGACGTGTTGTTCATATTGAAATAACTGAAAACGGGAAATTACTTTTAGAAGAGATTTCTAAAAATTTAAAAGATAATTTATTAAAGAATCTAACTGAAGATGAAGCATTGCAGCTAAGTAATTTATTAGATAAAATCCGATAATGCTTTATTAGAAGATAGAATGCTTCCTCAAAAATTAAACAAAAAGCAGCTAAATTTAGCATGTTTTTTTTGTTTAAAATCACGATATTTGTCTTTCGACAAAATTTAAAAAAAGAAATAGATTATGGCAATGAATAAAAATACGGTTTTAGCTTGGGCTACCTGGATTATGATTTTTGTAGGATTAGCACTAATTGCTCTTGGAGCTTTTAGATACGACGATGTTGCTGGTTGGGGTTTTGCAGCTGTTGGAGTTGGTTTTTTTGCTATAGCTTGGGTGTTTAATGCTTTAAAAGGAAGAATGTAATGAGCGACGATAAGAAAGTAATTTTTTCTATGTCTGGTTTAACCAAGACATATCAAAGTGCAAATACACCAGTATTAAAAAATATTTATTTAAGTTTCTTCTATGGAGCAAAAATTGGAATTTTAGGACTTAATGGTTCTGGTAAATCAACTTTACTTAAAATTATTGCAGGAGTTGATAATAACTTTCAAGGAGATGTGGTGTTTTCTCCTGGTTATACTGTTGGTTATTTAGAACAAGAGCCAAAATTAGATGAAGACAAAACCGTTATGGAAATTGTTAAAGAAGGTGCTGCTGAAACAGTAGCTATTCTTGATGAATACAATAAAATTAACGATATGTTTGGGCTTGAAGAAGTGTATAGCGATCCTGATAAAATGGAAAAGCTTATGAACAGACAAGCTGTTTTACAAGATGAAATTGATGCTTCAGATGCTTGGGAATTGGACACCAAACTAGAAATAGCAATGGATGCTTTACGAACTCCAGATGGAGATAAGAAGATAGGTGTTCTTTCAGGTGGAGAGCGTCGTAGAGTTGCTTTATGCAGATTGCTTTTACAGGAACCAGATGTCTTATTATTAGATGAGCCTACCAACCACTTAGATGCAGAATCTGTTCATTGGTTAGAGCATCATTTAGCACAATACAAAGGAACAGTTATTGCTGTTACGCACGATAGATACTTTTTAGATAATGTGGCTGGTTGGATTTTAGAATTAGATAGAGGTGAAGGTATTCCATGGAAAGGGAATTATTCTTCATGGTTAGATCAAAAATCTAAACGAATGGCTCAAGAAGGAAAAGCTGCTTCTAAACGTCAAAAGACATTAGAACGAGAGTTAGACTGGGTTAGACAAGGAGCAAAAGGAAGACAAACCAAGCAAAAAGCACGTTTAAAAAATTATGATAAATTATTAAGTCAAGATCAAAAACAGCTTGATGAAAAGCTTGAAATTTACATTCCTAATGGCCCTAGATTGGGAACAAATGTTATTGAAGCCATTGGTGTTAGTAAAGGTTTTGACGACAAATTATTATACGATAATTTAAATTTTAATTTACCACAAGCTGGTATTGTTGGAATTATCGGTCCAAATGGAGCTGGTAAAACCACGATATTTAAAATGATCATGGGAGAAATTGCTCCTGATAAAGGCGAATTTAAAGTTGGTGAGACTGCAAAAATAGCCTATGTCGATCAAGCACATTCTAATATTAATCCTGAAAAAACTATTTGGCAAAATTTTAGCGATGAGCAGGAATTAGTCATGATGGGAGGAAAGCAGGTTAATTCAAGAGCTTATTTAAGTCGTTTTAATTTTAGTGGAAGTGAGCAAAACAAAAAAGTGAGTTTACTTTCTGGTGGAGAGCGAAATAGATTGCATCTAGCAATGACATTAAAAGAAGAAGGCAATGTGTTACTTTTAGATGAGCCAACAAACGATTTAGATGTAAATACATTAAGAGCTTTGGAAGAAGGACTTGAAAATTTTGCAGGTTGTGCAGTAGTAATAAGTCACGACAGATGGTTTTTAGATAGAATTTGCACACATATTCTAGCTTTTGAAGGGAACTCAGAAGTTTATTTCTTTGAAGGTGGATTTAGTGATTATGAAGAAAATAAGAAACAACGTCTTGGAGGAGATTTAATGCCTAAACGTATTAAATACAGAAAATTGATTAGATAAGATATTATAGATTGTACATAAAAAAGCCTGCAAATTTGCAGGCTTTTTAATTATATATTTTATTGAATTTTTTAATTGTTATCATACATGTGACCTTCAGTAAAATCTTTATAAACCTTACTTTCTTCTTCCGAATTGTGAAAATCTAGTTTGCTTAAACGATCATTTTCTTGTCTTAATTTGTAAGATTTTCTTAGTCCAAGAACTAAAAGAATTAAGAAAAAAGCAACAGAAATTGAAAGAGCTTTAACGATACTTTCTTGTTCGATAAGCAAGGAAAAATGAAGTTTATACTGTGTTATTAGGTGTAACATATAGGTTGCGATTTGGTAAAAGCAATTCAAATATAATCATTTTCTTTTTACTAAACAACTAATAATTATAGTACTATAGGTTTTAATACCAATCTAATTGAATAACTTCTATGTTCTTATTAGAACGATTTACTAATGATTTAAACTTTTTAACATCGCTAAATCCGTCTGTTCCTTTATAATGATAAGGGAATACTTTTTTAGGCTTAAAATCTAATACTGCACTTGCAGCACTTTCAACAGACATGGTATATGGTAAATTCATACAAACAAATGCAACATCAATATTTTTTAAATGACGCATTTCAAAAGTATCTTCTGTATCCCCAGAAATATAAATACGTTTTTTGTTTAAAGTGACAATAAAACCATTACCACGAGATTTCGGATGGTATTTTAAGGCTTCATCGCGTATATTGTACATAGCAACACCTTCTATATCTATAGTCATTTTTGAAGTGGAAAACGATTGACTTAGGCCACTAAATATGGTTGTATAATTTTTAGATATTTCTGCAGGTAATTTGCTCTTTACAGCAGCTGTGCCAACAATTACGGTATTTGGTGTATTTATGGCTTTTAAAGTTTCTAAATCTAAATGATCTCTATGAATATCTGTAATTAATATAAAATTAGGGGATCTAAAGTTTTTAAAAGCATCTTTACCACCAACTGGATCTACATAAACAGTTATATTGTTATATTCAATTACAAGTGTTGCATGTTCAATTGGTGTAAATTTAATCGAACTATTAGTGTAACTGTTATTGCTTTTTGGAATTACAACTGTTTTCTTTTCAACTGGTTTTTGAGGAGTTATGATTTTTGGTTCTTCAATAACAACAGAATCTATAATTAAAGAATCTACTTCAATTTCTTGAGGAATAGAATCTGTTATGATTATATTTTCTTTTTCTAAAATAGGAGCATTATTTTCTTTTTTGCAACTAAATATTATAACTGAGATTAAGATAACTGTGAAAATTTTGAACTTCATGGTTTAGTTTTTTAATTTAATACTATATTTAAGTTCTATTGATTTTTGTACCAATCTAATTGAATGACTTCTATATCCTTATTAGCTTCATTTACCAAAGATTTAAATTTTTCTACATCACTAAACCCGTCTGGACCTCTATAGTGATAAGGATAAACTTGTCTAGGCTTGAAATCTAAAACAGCACTAGCAGCACTTTCAACAGTCATTGTATATGGCAAATTCATACAAACAAATGCTATATCTATATCTTTAAGGTTTCTCATCTCTGGGATATCTTCAGTATCACCAGAAATATATATGCGCTTACCACCTAATTCTAAAACATAGCCATTTCCACGACCTTTTGGATGAAAATGTAAAGCTTCCTCTCTTAAATTATACATTGGAATTGAGTAAACAACGACATCTAATCCTGCTTTTGTATAATCTACATTTTGATTATTACTAACTGCAAATAGATTGTAGAGTAGTGCTTCAGGAATTTTAATTGCAGCATCTGGTGGAACTATTGGTTGCGTAGTATCTGTTATTACTTCTTTAAAAGTTTCTAAATCAAAGTGATCTTCATGAATGTCGGTTACTAATATGACACTTGGAGGCTTCTCATTTTTATATAATTCAGGACCACCTACAGGATCTATATACACAACTATATCTTCATACTCTAATATAAAACTAGCATGATTTATTGGTTTAACAATAATATCCGACAATGGTTTTTTAGTAGCTATTTCAGTTGTGTCAACTTCAATAATTTTATCGTTAGGAGGTGCTATATCTTTTTTGTCCGATTTGCACCCAAAAATAATGAATGTGATAAGAACTAAAATTTGAAATGATTTTTTCATCTGATGATTTTTTTTAGAATAAAAATATAAATTTATTGGAAACTTTCTTAAAGTTTATAAATCATTTTAATATTACTTCTTTTATAAGGTGAATTAGGTTCTACAGTAATTTCAATAAAGCCAAATTTTCTATAAATATAGATGGCATTTTCTAATTTTGTATTGGAATAGAGCATCAATTCTTTAAAACTATGATTTTTTGAAAACTCGATGCAATGTTGCAATAATTTTTGCCCAATATTTAAGCCTCTTAAATTTGGTAATACAGCCATTTTTGTAAGCTCAAATGTGGTTTTGCTATTTGTAGGCATAAGAGCAACTGTTCCAACATTTTCACTATTATAAGTAGCAAAAAAGATAAATCCACCTTTGTCGATTATAAATTCTTGTGGCTTACTTAAAATTTCTTCATCAAATGGTTCAACATAAAAGTAGCTTTTAAGCCATTCAACATTTAAATTATAAAAGTCTTTTGAGAATTCTTCTTTAAACGATACTATTTTTACTTGCATTTGCTTTAATAAAATCCGTAATTAAATAGGTGATTAATTTACCAACTTGTGCTTCATTTTTATGAGTTGGTGCAGCTTCACAGATATGTAGGTATGTAGCATTCTCTTGATTCCCAAAAAAATGAACAAACTCTCTTGCTTGATTAACAGAAAACCCACTTGGCGTCATAGCACTACTCTGTATATTTTGAATGGCATCGCAATCTATTTCTATGCCGAAAGAATCTTTAGAGACATGATTTAAAGCGTTCTCCATGGCACTTTTATAATTTAATTCTTTTTTAATTTCAATGTCTTCAAATGTGTTGTAGGCTATATTTTTATTGTTGTCTAGAGCTTTAAAAATTATATCTGATGTGTAATTTTCATGTAATCCGAATATAAAATAGTTTCTTAAAAAACCTTCAGAGAAAGCATAACTAAATCCATTACCACTATGTCTACCTTCTTCATTTCTAAAATCTGAATGCGCATCAAAATTTATTACATTCAATCGCTTATTTAGTGCTAAGGAGGTACCTTTTAAATTTCCATATGCATTGTTATGTCCTCCGCCAATAATAATTGGTTTTTTGCCAGCACTAATAACATTATAGATAAGGTTAGACACTTCTTTATCTATTTTAGAAACTATTTTTCTTGCTTTAGCTACATCTTTTGCATTTTTCTGAGAGAGAGATGAAAGTTTTTTTAATTTGCTGCAAAAGTCTAAATGTCCTAAAATCAACACTTTTTTGGCTTGAGTAAACTTATTACTTTGAATATTTAACAAAATTTTAATTGTAGCCTCCCAAGCTGTTGAAGTTCCTGATTTTCCGTAGTTTGCGAAAACTCCTACATCTTCAGGTAAGCCAATAATTACATATTCGACATCCAAACTTTTAAGTTGTTCGTATATATTTGAAATGTCGGTAATCATTTTAACATGTTCACCAAATTTGGTCTCAGCTTGACGTTTATTAAGCAGCTTTTTTAAAGTAGTTTGATTAAATAAAACAAGTTTGTCTTCCATTTTGAAAAGCGTTTTAAAGTAGTTAAAATTACATTTTATTTATTGAAACAATCAAAAACTAAAACAAAAAATAATTTAAAAGCAACAAACACAAATAACAATGGAAAACAAGAATAATAATATTGGAATAAAAGTAGCATTAGGTATAGCTCTAGCACTTTTTATTGGGACAGCTTTCTACTCTTTTGATCTATTAAAAGATAAAAAAGAAACTGAAGCTCAATTAACTGAAGAAAAGCAATTAGTAATGAATGACCTTAGCAATATGGCTAAGCAATACGACATTGTTATTGGTGATAATGAAGCAGCAAATCAAAAATTAGTTGAAGCAAAAGAGCGTATTCAAGGACTTATTGACTCACTAAAAATTTCTGAGACCAATGTAAAAAGTCTTTGGGGCTATAAATCTAAATATCTATCTCTACAAAAAGAAATGGATGTTTTATTAACTGAGAACGACAAGTTAAAAATAGAAAATTCTTTACTTGCTACTTCATTAGATAGTACGAAAGTAAGATTAGAAGAGCGTACTATGTTTACAGATTCTTTACTGGTTCAGAATACAGCTCTAGCTGAAGTTGTTGAAAATGCAGCTGTATTAACAACTGTTGGATTAAAGGGGTTTGGAGTTATAGAAAGATCTTCTGGGAAATTAGTACCAACAGAAAGAGCAGGACGTTCAGATAAAATTAGAGTTTGTTATACAGTAGCAAAAAACAGTTTAGTTAATGCTGGAGAGCAAGAATTATATGTTCAAGTAATTGATCCTAAAAACAATACTTTAGGTGTAAATGAACAAGTAATGTTTGGTGAAGAAGCACTTAATTACAGTTTAGTAAGTAAGTTTAATTACGAAAATGCTAACTTAGATATTTGTGAGTTTGTTTCTCCAAATGGTGATAAATTTGAAAAAGGGCGTTATATAGTTAATGTCTTTAATGAAAAAGACTTAGTATCTACTACAGAGTTTACACTTCAATAAATTATCATTTACTTTATTTGAAAGATCTATAAAATATTTCAAATTAAGGGGAGTAAAATGATAAAAACCCGAAAGCAAAAATGCTTTCGGGTTTTTTTATGCAGTTTATTAACAGTTATAATTAATATGCTATACCATTTATAATAACAATTTCAATAAGGTTGTCACCAAAGGAATATGGTAGAAAGGCATAACTAGGTATTTTTTTAGTAATAATAAGGTTTGCTTTTTTTCCACGTGTAATACTTCCATACGTGTTGCTTATACCCATAGCATACGCACCATTTATAGTAGCGGCATTAATTGCTTCTTCAGGGGTCATCTTCATTTTAATACAAGCAGTACTAATAACAAAATTCATATTTCCACTTGGTGTTGAACCAGGGTTATAATCTGTGGCCAAAGCTAAAGGTAATCCAGCATCTATAATCTGTCTAGCAGGAGTATAAGGAATACTTAAAAAATAAGAGCAAGAGGGTAAAGCAACAGGAATAGTCGAACTGGTTTTTAATATATCTATATCTTCTTGATTTAATTCTTCTAAATGATCTACGGATAATGCTTGATGCTTTACTCCAACTTCTACACCTCCAAAAGCATTAAATTGATTGACATGTATTTTTGGGGTTAATCCATGTTCTTTTCCAGCTTCTAAAATACGATTTGTATCTTCTAAATCGAAAAACCCCTTCTCACAGAAGACATCTATATAAGTTGCTAATTGCTCTTTGGCAACTTCTGGAATCATTTTGTTTATTACTAAATCAAGAAAAGCTGCTTTATTGTTCTTATATTCTTTTGGGATAGCGTGTGCTGCTAGTAATGTAGCTCTTACTTTTATTGGAAATTCTTTTTTTAATCGTTTTATTACTCGAAGCATTTTCAATTCTGCTTCTACTGTTAAGCCATATCCAGATTTAATTTCAATGGCTCCTGTTCCAAGTTTTATAACATTTTTCAACCTTTCAGAAGATTGAAGATACAATTCTTCTTCACTTGCATTCTGAAGTTTTTCAGCTGAATTTAAGATCCCACCTCCACGAGTTGCTATATCTTCGTAACTGAGTCCATTTATTCTATCAACAAATTCTTGTTCTCTATTTCCTGCATAAACTATATGTGTATGAGAATCACACCAAGTTGGAAGAACTATTTTTCCAGTGGCGTCAATTATTTCATCTGCACTTAAATTCTGAATATCATCCATCGAGCCATAATCAACTATAGTATCATGATCAATCAATAGATAGGCGTTTTTAATATTTGGTAAAACCTTCATGTCCTTCCCCTTAATTAGAGTGACAGGTGTATCTCTAACTTGAAGTAGTTCTTTAATGTTTTTTATTAGAATTGACAAAATGGTATATTTTTTTCAAAGTTGCTTATTTTTTTGGGAATAAAAAAACGCTAACAGTATATGTTAGCGTTTTATGTTTAATCAATAATAAGAAAAAGTTATTCTTTTACAAATTTATAGCTTGTACTTAAATCATCTAATCTTAAAATGTAAATACCATTTTGAAGTTTAGAAACATCTAAAGTTTGATTGGTCTTTATTGACTGACTTAATATTTTCTTACCTAAAATATCATAAACAGAAATATTTGTTTCTTCAGTTAAACCATTAAAATTAATTCTGCTAGAAGTTGGGTTAGGGTAGATACTAACTCCATTTGTTAATTCATTTTCAGGGACACTAAGAAGATTTAATTCATTCTCAATCCATTTTAATCTGTTATCTTGATAACCAATTGTAGCTATATCTATATCTCCATCATTATCAAAGTCATCTATAGTAAAACCATATACTTGATTATGGAAATTATTATCTCTAATTATAGTTTCTGAACCTAAGTCACCAAAAGCATCACTTTCAAACCAAAACACATCGTCTCCCGAGTTTAAACCATCAGCTGCAACAATATCATTATATGTGTCGTTGTTTAAATCTGCAACAAATGCTATTGAAGGAAATGGATGCGTGTTATCTACAATAACTTCAGTAAATGAACCAGATCCATCGTTTTCGTAATAAGCTATTTCTGGGCCATATAAATCAACTTTTAATATATCTAAATAAGAGTCATCATTAACATCACCAAAAGAAAGACCGAATAGGTATGTGTTTCCAGTAGAAATATCTCCTCCAGCAGATTCAGTGAAACTAACTGGGTCATTATCTGTTAAAGGGTTGTAATTGTTATAGTATAATTCAACAGTTCCAGCATCTACATTAGAAACAACAATGTCTAAATCAGTATCTCCATCAACATCTGCAATATCCATATTTCCACAACCTAATCCAGCTGTTGCTGGAATTACATCTTGTTCAGTCCAAGGCAAACCATCGTTAGCAAACCAAACTACTCTATCTGTGTCTCCATCTCCACCATAAACTGTTAAAGCAATATCTAAGGTAGCATCAGAATCAATAAAACCAGTGACTATAGTTCCTGGACCATCTACAGTACTTGATACTATAGCTTCATCTGCAAAAGTGCCATCTCCATTATTTGCATACCAAACTAATTTGTCACCATCGTAAGATGATGCAAGAATATCATTTCCATTAATACCATCAAGATCAGCAATATGTACACCATTAACCTGAGATAATGTTTTAACTATTGGTGAAGCAAATGTATCATCTTCATTGCTAATGTAAATTTCAACTGTATTTGCATAGGTTCCAACAACAATATCTGGATGTGAACCTGGATTTAAATGACCAGAATCAATAACATAAGGAGTTGCTCCAGTAGTTGCTACTGTATGTGATATAAATGCTCCTTCTTGACTAAATCCAGTAATTATTATGGCGTTTAAAAATAGTAAAGTAAGTATTTGTTTTTTCATAATTCTTTTTGATTTGTTAAAGCTAAGATATTAAAAATTCTTCAAAACAACACCTTTTATCGATTTTTTTAGTACTTAATCGTTATTTTATAGAGCCAACCATATCTTCTGGTTTTACCCATTCATCATAATCTTCAGCAGATACATACCCTAAATTAACAGCTTCTTCCTTTAATGTTGTACCATTTTTATGGGCTGTATTTGCAATTTCAGCTGCTTTATAATAACCAATTTTTGTATTCAAGGCAGTAACCAGCATTAATGAGTTATTTAATAGTTGTTTAATGACTTCATGATTTGGTTCAATTCCAGCTGCACAATGTTCATTAAAACTCAAACAAGCATCACCTAATAATTGAGCAGATTGCAATACATTGGCTGCCATCATAGGTTTAAAGACGTTTAATTCGTAATGACCTTGTGTACCACCAATAGTAACAGCCACATCGTTACCCATTACTTGAGCACAAACCATTGTTAATGCTTCACATTGTGTAGGATTAACTTTTCCTGGCATAATAGAACTTCCTGGTTCGTTAGCAGGAATAATAATTTCTCCTATTCCAGAACGAGGTCCAGATGCCATCATTCTAATATCGTTTGCAATTTTGTTTAAAGAAACAGCTAATTGCTTTAAGGCACCATGAGTTTCAACTAAAGCATCATGAGCAGCTAAAGCTTCAAATTTATTTTCTGCTGTTATAAAAGGTAAATCTGTAAACTTAGCAATGTATTCTGCTACAAGTTCAGAGTATCCATTTGGAGTGTTTAAACCTGTTCCGACAGCTGTTCCTCCTAATGCTAATTCAGCTAAATGTGGTAAAGTGTTTTCAAGAGCTTTTAAACCATGATCTAATTGAGATACGTACCCAGAAAATTCCTGGCCTAATGTAAGTGGAGTAGCATCCATTAAATGGGTTCTTCCAATTTTAACCACATTTTTGAATTCGATTGATTTATTGTGTAGCGTATTTCTTAATTCAATAACACCATGAATGGTATTTTCTACAATTTTTTTATAGGATGCAATATGCATTCCTGTAGGAAACGTATCATTTGATGATTGCGATTTATTAACATCGTCATTTGGTTGAATGGTTTTTTCTCCTTCACCAATAACTTTTCCTGCAATTTGATGAGCTCTATTTGCAATCACCTCATTCACATTCATGTTACTTTGTGTACCAGAGCCTGTTTGCCAAATAACTAAAGGAAATTGGTTATCATGCTTTCCTTCAAGAATTTCATCACAAACTTGGGCAATTAAATCGCGTTTCTCTTCCAAAAGCACGCCTAATTCACAATTTGTATAAGCTGCAGCTTTCTTTAAATAAGCAAAACCATAAACTATTTCTAAAGGCATAGAAGCAGGTGCTCCAATTTTAAAATTATTTCTTGAGCGTTCAGTTTGTGCTCCCCAGAGTTTATCTGCAGGAACTTTAACTTCGCCCATGGTATCTTTTTCTATTCTAAAAGTCATGATTGTATTAAATTTATTGAGTAACAAAATTACGATTTTATAGTCTATTTTTGGATGAGATTTTTAGATTATTTGGAAGATTTTACAATTAAATTTAGGATTGTTTACATCTTGATTTTTGTGTAATATAATTTAACTCCTATTTTTACTGAATAATTAATAAAAAAACGAATGCTTAAAAAAACACCTTTATTAATAGTCTTGCTATTTACATGTAATTTGTTTTCTCAAACAGTAGATGTAGTAACAGGTTTAAGTCATCCAGTAGGAATTGCTATAAGTGGAAACGAATTATTTATTGCTGAACATGCAAGTGTTCCAAATTCTGGAATTATATCTAAAGTCGATTTGTCTGTTACTAATCCTACAAAAGTGGATTTATTTACCAATCAGTTTTATCCAAGAGCAGTTTGTTTGGTAGGAGATGAACTGTATTATGCTACAAATTATTTATTAAAATTTAATATTAATGATTCTAATCCTACAACCACTCAATTATTTTATGCAAATAGTCCGAGAGCATTAATTGCTACAGATAATGAAATGTTTATTTCTGGAGACGATAGGATTTCAAAAATTGCAATAGATTCTTCTAACCCATCTCTTCAATTGGTTGTTGGAAATATTGAATCTCGAATTCTGGCATTCGCTTTAAAAGGAGATGAATTATATTTTGGGTATTCTAATAAAGTGTCTAAAATCAATATTACAGATGCAAATCCAGTAGTTGAAGAAGTAATTACAAATTTTGAATCTAATATTTATTCTTTAGCATTTTTTGGTGACACTTTAATTGTAGGTATGGCTTTAAATTATAAGTTAATGACAGTTGACATGAGTGATTCTGTTTTAGTAGCTGAAGATTTTATTTCCAATATGAGTGGTCAACCAATGAATCTTCTAGTACATAATAATGAACTTTTTATAGCTGGAGGACAAGGAGACAAGGTTTTTAAAGTAGAAGATCTTGGTACTTTGTTAGGTGTAAAAGAAAACAAGCCTGTTTTAGCTCCTAGAATCTATCCGAATCCTGCATCAGATTATTTTCAAATTTCTGGTTTATTAGAAAATATCCAATATGAAATTTATAATACTAATGGAGCAAAAGTAAATACTGGAATTTTTGAACCTAATAGTCAAATAGATATTAGTTGTTTGAGTTCTGGAATGTATTATTTGAAATTGAAGGATGCAACTCAAAAAGCAACATATTTTAAAGTTATTAAACAATAGAAAAAAAAGATGTTAATAAATCTTAATTTTACTATTGCTTAAAAAAACCTTTTCATGTATATTTGCCATAGTTATCAAAAAAACAGATTTTCATTATGTTCGAATTTGACCAGTATTTAGGATTTTTAGCATTTTTAACCATATTAACATTAGGTTTTTGGTTAATGATATTTTTATTAACTTTTGTTATCCCTTATTGGATTGGTGGAGCTTTTATTGAGCGAATGAAAGAAATTAAAGAAGAAAGAAAAGCAAAACGTCAATTAAATTAATTACGTTTTTCGTTATAAATTAAAAGGAAGCCAATTGGCTTCCTTTTTTTTATGCTTTATTCTTGAAGATTAATTAACCTTCAAAATCCATATCGTCACCACCATAACCACGTTGTTGGCGTTTCTTTTGTTGATTAAATCTATAGGTGAATGATAGGTTTATGCTACGTTCTCTCCATTGGAATTCCGATGTGCCTGTATAAGTAGGCGTATTAGTTTCCATAACACGTTTTCTACTATTAAATAAATCACTTACATTAAGAGCGATGGAAGCATTCTCATTGAAAAGGTCTTTGCTAAAAGCCATATTGGCTGAAAAAACACCTTCTCTTTTATTCTGAGCATCTGCTGATGGACCTCTATAGCTTAATCTAGTTTGCCATTCAATTTTTCCTGGCAATGTATATTTGTTATTAATTCTAGCAAACCAACTAGTATTATCGTTATCAAGAGAAATACCATTAGGATCTGTTCCTGTAAGAGATTGTTTGAAAACATTAAAATTAGCATTAATGTTCCATTTTCTTGATTGGTTATAAGAAACAGTAAATTCAAATCCGTATCGGTCTTCTTCAGCAAGGTTTATTGGTGTACGTTCAATTATTGATAGTACTTGTCCGTTTACTTCTACAGTTCTACCAGTATCATAACTTATAAAACTAATAACATCTGTTGCATGTTGAAAGTATGCAGAAGTATTTAAAGATACTTTACCAAATTTCTTATAATAACCTAAATCGAATACGCCAGAATAACTTGGTGCTAATTCAGGGTTTCCTCTAAATATGTTTGTAACACTTGAACGAGATGGGAATGGATTTATAAAGAATGAATATGGCCTTCTTATACGTCTGCTATAGCCTAAAGTAATATTTTCATTGTCATTCAACTCATAACTTAAGTTCACTGTTGGAAATAAACCTGAATAATCATTTTTACTATAGTCACCACTTGAAACTTGATCAACTGTTATTCGTGTGCTTTCATAACGTAGTCCTAATAAATATGAAAATTTACTTCCAATCTTACTTCCATACTGCGTATATGCAGCGTTTATATATTCACGAAAGTTCATGAAGTTAGATAAGTTGGTATTATTTATAAAATCATTTGAAGTGGCATCAAAAATTTCCACTAAATAGTCTGTGTCTTGATCTTTAAAACTACCACGATACCCTAATTCAAATTGACTCTTTTCGCCAATTGGTAAGACATAATCTGCTTGTAAAAGAATTCGATTTTGATCTTCTAAAGTTGTTACTTGTTCAGATTCTACACCATCAACAAGAACTTTTGAATATTCATTTTCTGAATTATCTTCATATTGAAAATCCATGGTTAATTTTTGGCCACTTGTATCAAAATCTTTAGTAAAATTTAATGAATATTGTAATACTTTATCATCCTCTCTTTCAGGATCAAATCTATTCGATTCAGAAATATATTGATCATTTTCATTAAATAAAGTAAATATGTTTGTTGTATTACTTTCATTGTCACCATTTCTATAAGAAACTGAACCAGTTAATGAAGCCGAATCTGTAATATACCACTCAACACCAAAATTAGTGCTCAAACTTTTTCTAATTCGGTCGTAATCGTTAGACTCTACAGCTAAAGTGTCTGGGTTATCAACTATTAAATTGCCATTATCATCGTATTTTTTATTAAAATAACGAGTTCTAGAAGATGAGTTTCCTGGCACTTCTCTATAGTTGTAACTAGTTGTGTTAAATATATTTACATCTCCAGTTCTATAATTAATATTTCCAGAAATTCCAGCAGATTTAGGCCATCCAACATTAGTAGTTATTGCTCCGTTTAAACCTTGTAGTTTACTTCTTCTTAGAATTATGTTTAGTATACCAGCAGAACCTTCAGCTTCATAACGTGCAGATGGAGAAGTAATAACTTCAACACGTTCAATGGCTTCAGCTGGTAATTGTCTTAAGGCATCTGTAGAATTTAAACCAACCAACCCAGATGGTTTACCATTAATTAATATTCTTACGTTATCATTTCCTCTTAGAGATACATTTCCTTCAACATCTACAGCAACAGAAGGAACATTGTCTAAAACGTCGCTCACAGTTCCACCTCTTACAGTTAGGTCTTTACCAACATTATAAATCTTCTTATCAAGCTTAATTTCAACAGTTGTTTTTTCAGCAATAATTTCAACTTCATCTAATGCTTGAGTATCTGCTTCTAAATAAAAGTTTCCAATATTTTTAGATTCTGTTAGCTCTTTATCTGAAATGGTTTGTTTTATAAATGATATAAATTCAATAGAAACATCGTAAGTTCCACTTGGAACAGGAATGCTAAAATTACCAGTTTCATCTGTTATTCCACCTGTTACGATTTTATTTTCTGCCTTACTAAAAAACGCAACAGTTGCATATTCCAAAGGTTGTCCAGTTATTTTGTCTATAACTTTTCCTGTAATGGTAACATCTTTTTGTGCTTGAATTGTGGCAAAAGAAATAACTGTAAATAGAAATGACAATAAAATTTTATTCATGATTGTATTTTTGCAATATAAGACAGCAAAAATAAATTATGGTTTAGTTTAGAATGGTTAAATGTATGTTAAATAAAAAAACTCAAAAAACACAATGCTTTTTTGAGGTTTTTCTGAATTAAATAATATCCAATATCTTTTCAGGAGGTCTACCAATAACAGCCTTTTTTCCATTGAGGATAATTGGTCTTTCAATAAGTTTTGGAAATTTAACCATAGCATCTATAAGTTGAGCTTCAGATAATTCTTTGCCTTTAAAATTCTCTTTCCAAACGGCTTCGTTCTTTCTAATTAAACCTTCGGCCTTAATATTTAAAAGCGATAGGATATGTTTTAACTCATCTTTAGAAGGTGTATTTTCTAAATATGGTACAACTTCGAAATCTTTTCCTGACTTTTCTAAAATCTCTAGTCCACATCTAGATTTGCTGCAACGATTGTTATGGTATATTTTAATCATAATTTTATAAGGTGTTTTCTTCTGTTTTTTGTCCCATCATCATTAGGTAGGCTTTTAAGAATGGTTCTATATGTCCATCCATAACGGCATCTACATTTCCAGTTTCATGACTGGAACGCACATCTTTTACTAATTTATAAGGATGCATGACATAGTTTCTAATCTGGCTTCCCCATTCAATTTTCATTTTTTCAGATTCAATATCTTCACGTTGAGCCAATTGTTTTTGTAGCTCTATTTCATACAACTGAGATTTAAGCATTTGCATAGCTCGAGACCTATTATCGTGTTGCGAACGTGTTTCTGAACAAGAAATTTGAATTCCAGTAGGTTTATGTGTTAATTGAACTTTGGTCTCTACTTTGTTAACGTTTTGTCCACCAGCTCCACTGGAACGAGCTGTAGTTATTTCAATATCTGCAGGGTTTATATCAATTTCAATAGTATCGTCAACTAAAGGATACACATAAACAGAGGCAAAACTGGTATGACGTTTGGCATTACTGTCAAAAGGAGAAATACGAACCAATCTGTGGACGCCATTTTCACCTTTTAACCAACCAAAAGCATAATCGCCTTCAATCTCTAAAGTCACCGTTTTTATTCCAGCAACATCACCTTCTTGGTAGTTAAGTTCTTTGACTTTAAAACCACTTTTCTCTGCAAACATTAAATACATTCGCATGAGCATATTTGCCCAATCACAACTTTCCGTTCCACCAGCTCCAGCAGTAATTTGAAGTACAGCACTTAAACTATCTCCTTCTTCAGAAAGCATATTTTTAAATTCTAAATCTTCAATAAGAGTCGTTGCTTTTTCAAAGCTATTTTCTAAGTCTTCAAGTGTTGATTCTTCTTCTTTAAAGAATTCGTAAATAATTTCTAATTCTTCAACAAGGCTTTTTCCTTTTTGGAAATCTTCAACCCACTTTTTCTTTGTTCGAAGCGATTTCATAACAATTTCAGCAGCTGTAGAATCGTTCCAAAACGTAGGAGAGAAGGTTTGTTCTTCTTCGTTTTGAATTTCAATTAATTTGGCATCTATGTCAAAGATATTGTCTAAGAGAACTTAGACGTTTATTAAGATCTTTAATTTGATCTGAAGTAATCATATTTTCATTTTGTTTCCACAAAAATAAAATTTAAAATTGGCAGATAAAATATAACTTGATTTAATTTTATAGTTTTATGCTTTAATTATTTGCAAATGATAATAGATTTAAGAAGTGATACGGTTACTAAGCCAACATCTGGCATGTTGGATGCTATGATGCAAGCTGAAGTTGGTGACGATGTTTATAAAGAAGACCCAACTGTAAATGCTTTAGAAGATCGACTAGCCAAGATGTTTGGAAAGCCAAAAGCTTTATTTTTTCCAACAGGAACTATGGCAAATCAAACTGCCATAAAATTGCACACAAATCCTGGAGATCAGGTTATTTGCGATAAAGATGCACATATTTATAATTACGAAGGTGGAGGAGCTTCGTTTAACAGTGGCGTTTCCTGCAAATTGATTGATGGGAATAGAGGCATGTTTACTGCAAAACAAGTGGTTGAAGCTATAAATCCTCCAGATTTTTATCATAGTCCGTTAACGGCTTTGGTAGAAGTAGAAAACACAGCCAATAGAGGAGGAGGTTCTTGCTGGGATTTTGAGGAGCTTAAAAAAATTAGAACGGTTTGTAATACAAATCAACTAGGGTTTCATTTAGATGGCGCACGAATCTGGAATGCCTTAGTTGAAAAAAAGGAAACAGCTAAAGATTATGGACAGTTATTCGATACTATTTCTGTGTGTTTAAGTAAAGGTTTGGGTTGTCCAAGTGGCTCCGTATTGATTGGAGACGAAGCAATTATGCAAAACGCAATAAGAATTCGTAAAATCCTTGGTGGAGGTATGAGACAGGTTGGTTATTTAGCTGCTGCTGGCATTTATGCTTTAGATAATCATTTAGATAGATTAGCTGAAGACCATAAAAAAGCAAACGAAATTGGAGCCCTATTAAGTGAATTGTCATTTATTAAAAACATTTCACCTATTGAAACTAACATCATTATTTTCGAATTGCAGAATAAAAATGATGAGCCTAAATTCTTAAAAGCACTTGAGGACAAAAACATTCGCTTAAGTGTCATGGGACAAGGAAAGCTACGAATAGTCACACATATGGATTACACATACAAAATGCATGACTATTTTTTAAGTGTTTTAAAGGCTTTAGAGTTTTGATGATAAGATGTCTTTACTGCGCTTGACATGACAAATTCGATTTTGCACATGTTAAATTAGATGGCTTTTTAGTTGAGTAAATAAAAGAGGAATTTAATATTTTACAACTTACAACTACTTAAACATATCCATTCCAGGAATATTTGGCATCCCATCTTTTGCAACTGCAGCTAACTCAGCCTCATTTACTTGGGTTGCACGTTCAATAGCTTTGTTAAGCGTTAAAATTAAATAATCTTCTAGTTCTTCTTTGTCTTGCAAAAGGCTATCGTCTATATTAATAGACTTAATATTTCTATTTGCTGTTAAAGTGATTTTTATCTTTTCGTTATTGCTTTTTTCATCAATTAAAACAGTATCTAAACGCTTTTTAGTTTCTTCGACTTTTTTCTGAGTTTCCTTTAGTTTACCCATCATTCCCATAAGATCTCCAAACATAATTTTATATTTTATTAATTTAATTACAAAGCTATTTAATTTTCATATTTTTGAAACCATAATTCAGTTAAATTTTCACTTTTGAAAGACAGCATATTCCCTAAGGCTAAAAAAGTTCCAAAAAAACTTATTGCACATAACGATGTTCGTATAGATAAATACTACTGGTTAAATGACAGAGAAGACCAAGAAGTTTTAGATTACCTGAATACAGAAAATAAGTTTACTAAAGGTAAAATGGCACATACAGAACATTTTCAAAAGGAATTGTTTGAAGAAATGAAAGCAAGAATTAAAGAAGATGATCAATCTGTACCTTATAAATTAAATGGTTATTGGTATTTAACGCGTTTTGAAAAAGGAAAGGATTATCCTATTTACACTAGAAAAAAGGAAAGCCTGGAAGCACCAGAAGAGTTACTTTTCGATTGCAATGTCATGGCTAAAGAACATACTTATTTTAATTTAGGGAGTATTTCAATAAGTCCAGATAATACATTAGCAGCTTTTACAGCAGATGTTGTAAGTAGAAGACAATATACCATTCAGATAAAGAATTTAGTTACTGGTAAAATTTATTCAGAGAAAATTTTAAATTCCACAGGAAGTGTTACTTGGGCTAATGATAATAAAACGATTTTTTATTCTCGTAAAGATGAATTAACGCTTCGTTCTCATAAAATTTATAGACATAAATTGCACACTTTAGTTGAAGAAGATACTGAAGTATTTCATGAAACTGATGAAACCTACAATACCTTTGTATATAAAACAAAATCTAGAAAATATATAGTGATTGGTTCTTCGAGTACCTTAACTTCAGAATATCGCATTTTAAATGCCAATACACCTAATGATGAGTTTAAATTAATAAGCAAGAGAGAAAGAGGTGTAGAATATGCTATTGCTCATTTTAACGATAGCTTTTACGTGCTAACCAATAAAGATGAATCGCCAAATTTTAAGCTTCAAAAGACAAGTGAAACCCAAACTGAAAGTAAATATTGGCAAGATTTAATTCCACACAGAAAAGATGTTTTGTTAGAAGATATTGAAATTTTTAAAGATTATCTTGTAGTTAGTGAAAGAGAACAAGGTTTAAATAAGCTTCGTATTAAGAGTTGGGATGGTATAGAGGATTATTATTTACCATTTGAAAGTGAAACATATACAGCAAACACAGGTAATAACCCAGATTTTAATAGCGACTATTTAAGATATTCGTATAATTCGTTAACGACACCTAGTTCTGTTATCGATTATAATTTTAAGACGAAAGTTCATGAAATTAAGAAAGAACAAGAGGTTTTAGACACGAATTTTAATAAAGAAAATTACACTTCAGAGCGTATTTGGGTCACAGCTCGAGATGGTGTTAAAGTACCAGTATCTTTAGTCTATAGAAAAGATTTAAAGAAAGAAACTGGTAATCCGTTAATGCTTTATGCTTATGGATCTTATGGTTCTACTATCGACCCATATTTTTCTACTGTTAGATTAAGTTTACTAGATAGAGGTTTTATTTATGCTATAGCTCATATTAGAGGTGGAGAATATCTAGGTAGAGATTGGTACGAAACTGGGAAACTGCTTTCTAAAATGAATACGTTTCACGATTATATAGACTGTTCTAAGCATTTAATTGCTAACAAATACACTTCTAATAAGAAGTTGTATGCTTATGGTGGTTCTGCAGGAGGACTTTTAATGGGAGTAATTGTTAATTTAAATCCAGAACTTTATCATGGCGTACTTGCTATTGTACCATTTGTTGATGTGGTTACTACCATGTTAGATGATACAATTCCCTTAACTACAGGAGAATATGATGAATGGGGAAACCCGAATAATAAGGAATACTATGATTATATGAAATCGTATTCACCTTACGATAATGTCTCTAAACAAGAGTACCCAAATATGCTAGTTACTACAGGTATTCACGATTCGCAAGTGCAATACTGGGAGCCTGCAAAATGGGTTGCTAAATTAAGAGATTATAAAACAGATAATAATCTTTTATTACTCCATATAGATATGGATTCTGGTCATGGTGGCGCTTCTGGACGCTTTGAAAGCTTAAAAGAGGTTGCTTTAGAGTATGCTTTTATAATGGATTTAGAAGGAATTACTTGTTAGTAAAAAAAAATATGTATTTTTGCAAGGTTTTAGGCTTCTATAATTTATATTGTAATAGCTTTTAAATAACATGTCATGTATGGGAAAAAATAAGAAAGTTTTTAATAATGTTTTGGAATTAGTAGGAAACACACCACTAATTAAGCTAAATACTATAACATCTGCCTTAAAAGGTAATTATTATGCTAAAGTAGAAGCTTTTAATCCTGGACATTCATCAAAAGACCGAATAGCTCTTTACATTATAGAGCAAGCAGAAAAAAAAGGCATTTTAAAACCTGGAGATACAATCATTGAAACGACATCTGGAAATACTGGATTTAGTATTGCAATGGTTAGTATTATTAAAGGTTATAATTGCATATTGGCAGTAAGCTCTAAATCTTCAGCAGATAAAATAGACATGCTTAAAACAATGGGAGCACAAGTATATGTGTGTCCAGCCCATGTTAGCGCAGATGACCCAAGATCTTATTACGAAGTTGCTAAACGTTTACACGAAGAAACAGAAGGGTCTGTTTACATCAATCAATACTTCAACGAATTAAATATAGATGCTCATTACCATACAACTGGTTCCGAAATTTGGAATCAATCTGAAGGTAAAATAACTCATTTAGTAGCATGTAGTGGTACTGGTGGAACTATTTCTGGTATAGGTAAGTATTTAAAAGAGCAAAACCCAAATATTAAAATTATAGGTGTTGATGCTTTTGGTTCTGTATTAAAAAAATATCATGAAACTCAAGAGTTTGATGAAAAAGAAATCTATCCATACCGAATTGAAGGTCTTGGAAAGAATTTAATTCCAACTGCTACAAATTTCGATGTTATAGACGAATTTGTAAAAGTTACAGATGAAGAAAGCGCACATACAGCAAGAGAAATAGCTAAAACCGAAGGCTTATTTGTTGGTTATACATCTGGAGCTGCTATGCAAGCAATAAAACAATTAAACGAAGATGAAACTTTTACTAAAGATTCAAACATCGTTGTTGTTTTTCCAGATCATGGTTCACGTTATATGAGTAAAATCTATAGTGATAAGTGGATGAATGAGCAAGGGTTCTTCGACAGTATTCATCAAGAAGCTGCAGAACAAATTCAAATTATTAAATAATTAGAAATTTTCACGATTAGATAAGAATTAATTTTATTTTCTTATTTTGTTAATAATAGTGCATAAAAAGATTATGTTGTAAACATATAAATATCTAATTTTGCACTATTAAACTATGATTAATAGCTTATATGAAAGACTTATTCGATAAAATATATAGAGATAAAGGACCTTTAGGAAAATGGGCATCCCAAGCAGAAGGATATTTTGTGTTTCCTAAATTAGAAGGAGAGATCTCTAATAGAATGAAATTCCAAGGAAAGGAAGTTGTTACTTGGAGTATTAATGACTATTTAGGTTTAGCTAACCATCCAGAAGTTAGAAAAGTTGATGCTCAAGCAGGAGCCGATTATGGTTCTGCTTATCCAATGGGAGCCAGAATGATGTCTGGACATACAGATTTACATGAAAAACTTCAAAATGAATTAGCAGCCTTTGTTGATAAAGAAGCAGCCTATTTACTTAATTTTGGGTATCAAGGTATGGTTTCTACAATTGATGCTTTAGTTGCTAAAGACGATATTATTGTTTATGATGTGGATGCACATGCTTGTATTATTGATGGTGTGCGTTTACATATGGGAAAACGTTTTACCTATAAGCATAACGATATTGTAAGCTTAGAAAAAAACCTTGAAAGAGCTACTAAAATGGCTGAACAAACTGGAGGAGGAATTTTAGTAATTTCTGAAGGTGTGTTTGGTATGCGTGGCGAACAAGGTCGTTTAAAAGAAATTGTTAAGCTTAAAGAAAAATATAATTTTAGATTTTTTGTTGATGATGCTCATGGTTTCGGTACTCTAGGTAAAACTGGAGCAGGAGCAGGAGAAGAGCAAGGCGTTCAAGATGGCATTGATGTGTATTTTGCAACTTTTGCTAAATCGTTAGCTAGTACAGGAGCATTTATTGCTGCTGATAAAGAAATAATCGATTTCTTAAAATATAACTTACGTTCACAGATGTTTGCAAAATCTTTGCAAATGCAATTAGTTGTAGGTGCTTTAAAGCGTTTAGAAATGCTTAAAACCATGCCAGAACTTAAAAACAAGCTTTGGGAAAACACAAATGCATTGCAATCTGGATTAAAAGAAAGAGGATTCGATATTGGAACAACACAAAGTTGTGTAACACCAGTTTATCTTGAAGGTAGTATTCCTGAAGCTATGGCTTTAGTAAGAGACTTGAGAGAGAATTATGGTATATTCTGTTCTATTGTTGTGTATCCCGTAATTCCTAAAGGAATGATTTTATTACGTTTAATCCCTACAGCTACTCATACATTAGAAGATGTTACTGAAACTCTTGATGCTTTTGATGCTATTAGAGAAAGATTGGTAAATGGTACTTATAAAAGGTTGTCAGCTTCTGTAGCTGCAGCTATGGATAAATAGAATAACTAACTATTGTATATTAAAAATCCGATAGTGTGAAGCTATCGGGTTTTTTATTCATAAACACCTCAATGTTATTTTTTGTAACGCTTTTAACATTTTTATATTAAACTTTAGGTAATCAATTTACCCATTACAATTTATCCCTTCAGATTCATCTTTTAATTTGATGTTAATCTTTAAATTTTTTGTGTTTACTGTTTTAGACAAATCAATTTCTTTTTCAACCAACTTAAAACCAACAAATGAATAGATTAGAATAATATTTTCCTTTTCTCTATAAAAATTTGTTATATCAATTTTATACTTTCCATTCTCATCAGTAGTAGTTCCAATCCTAGTACTTTTAATTACAACGTTTACACCATAATAAGGTTTATTTACACTGTCTTTAACAATTCCTGAAACATAGATAAGTTTTTTGTTATCATTCTGCCCTAAAACACTATGAATTAAAAATAAACAAAGAAGGATTGTATAAATAGAGTTTCTCATATTAATGCCAATATAAGTATATAGCTACAACTCCTTTCTAAAGGTCTTTCGTCGTTTTATAATTTCACAATCAAAATCTTTCCAAATTTGTTGCGAAGCAAAATTGTCTGCCAATTCTGGTAGTCTTATACAAGTTTCTATATCCTGTTTTGTAAACGTTTTATAAAACTCATTAAAAATAATGGCAGTCACGCCTTTATTTTGGTAGTGTGGCTCTACACCAATTAAATAAAACAAAACCGTTTTGCTATTTTTTTTGGCTTTCAGTAATTTTAAAAATCCAAATGGAAATAATTTACCTTTAGTTTCTTGTAAAGCCTGTGAGAATGAAGGCAAAACAATGGCAAATGCTACCATATTGTCATTTTCATCAAATACAAATTTGATGTATTCTGGATTAATAAAATTGATAAATTTCTGCTTAAAATAATCTCTTTGTGCATCAGAAACTGGTACAAAAGTAGAAAGCTTTGAATATGATTTGTTAAACAAATCGAACATGCTATCTATATGTGGAACAATTTCTTTGGTTTTAGTAAACTGACTAGGTCTTAGTTTAAAACGTTTGGTAATAATATTGTTAACTCTCGTAAAACGTTCTAATGGAATAGTTTTAAAAGAGAATTTACTCTCTATATATTCTTTTTCAGGTAAAAAGCCAAGCTCTTCAAAATGGGTAATATAATATGGATGATTGTACCATGTTGCCATAGTACCAATATGATCGAAACCATAAGTTAAAGCACCATTTTTATCTAAATTTGAGAAACCTACAGGGCCTTCAACAAACTCTAAATTATGCGATTTCCCAATGTCTATTACTTTTTCAAGTAAGACTTTAGAAACAGCGATATCATCTATGGCATCGAACCAGCCAAAGCGCATTTTTTTTACTTTCTGTTCATTAATTTCAGTCCAGTTAACAATAGCTGCAACACGTCCAACAATAGCATCGTTTTGGTATGCTAGTAGAAAGTGAGCATCCGAATGTAAAAATGCTGGATTCTTGTCTGCACTTAATGTGGCAATTTCATCAGAAATAATTGGAGGCACCCAGTATTTAGAATCTTTGTATAGTTTAAAAGGAAAAGTCACAAATGCTTTTAATTCATTTTTATTGCTTACTTCTTTTAGTGTAATCATAGGCTTAAAAACATCAATTTAATTTTCAGAATCAAAATTTATTTCTTCTTTTTTTTGTTTATTTTTTTTCTTTCCTCTTGCTTTATTTTCTTGTCTTTCAATTTCATCCTCAGCAGAAGTACCATCGTTTTTATCTTCTTTGTCTTTATGGAAATCTAATCTATACGAAGCTCCTAATGTAATACCAAAAACACTAGGAGTATCTTTAGTATTAAAGGTAAAAGCTGTATCTAACTGAAAGTTTTTGCTCCATAAATAAGCACCACCAAACCTTACCAGGTTGTCTGCATAAAAATCACTACTTATATTTTGTGATTCTGCAAAAACTGCCCATTGTTCTGTAATAGATTTTGTTAGTGTTAATATAAATGTAAAGTCAGATTGGTCTGTACCTATACGATCTTTAATAAAATTCATTACAAAAACCCAACCTCCAGTAAAGTTGTTTTGAGTAGCAATAGCGACCTTTGGACTAAAGCCTTCAACTCCAGAAGCAGTAAAAGGATTGTCGCTAGTATCATAATTCCCACCAACATATACTGCAACAGCAGGAATTAGGTAATTCCATTTAAAACTATGGTTGGCTTTCCAACTATATAAATTTGGTTTATCTTCTTCAGCATTTTTAAATGGATCGTAAACCAGATATTTAGCTCCAATAGTTAAGGTCTTAAAATTGCTAAAAGAATCTTCGTTTGGAACAGTATTGGTGTAAGTTCTATTTGTAGATTGGAAGGTTGTCTGCAAATTCAATTCTAATTGTGGCCATAACAAGCCATATCTTGCAGTAAAATCTATACCATAACTTTTATCATCTCTGTCTAGTAATGCATGATTTTCATTTAGCATATATGGACCACCTTCTACTTGAATAACACCTGTTCCAACCGAAAATGCACTTTGCGAGACACCAGGTCTATTAGAATTTATGACTTCGGTATATTGAGAATAACCATGAAATGAAAAGGTAAATGCAAATAAGAATACATAAGGTTTTAAGGATATCATATGTAAGTTGTTTTATTGATTTGAAGCACAATAACTTATAAAACATTCAAAATATTTGTTTTATAAAAATTGATTTGTACTCTTTTAATGCTTTTTTGTTTGAATCAAATATATTGATTTTATATTTTTTTTAAGTATTTATTACAGATTTTAAATAAACAGATTTGTATTTTTGTTCAAAATTATATTTATGCTACAGCATGCATCAATAACAGGTGTTTTAAGAGTTATATTAATCATTTTATTAATTTATTATGGTATAAAAATACTTTCTAGAATTTTCGCGCCTTATCTTATTAAATATGTTTCTAAGAAGGCTGCTGAGCGTTTTGGAGGTCAATTTGAGCAGCGTCAGAACCAAAATAAAGAACAACATAAAGAAGGAGAAGTTAGTATCGATAAGGTGCCTGAAACACCTACTTCAAATAAAAAGGTTGGAGAATATGTAGATTACGAAGAAATTGATTAATTTTCGCTTTCATTGTATAACATTATTTCATGTCAATTTCAATTAAAAAATGCCTTCCTCATATCCTAGTTTTAATAGGATTTGTTATTATTTCCCTTGCATATTTCAGCCCAGTACTTAAAGGGAAATCTATTTACCAGAGTGACATTGTCCACTATATTGGAATGTCTAAACAGCAAAAAGATTTTAAACAAGCCACAGGAGAAGAGGCTTATTGGACTAATAGTGCTTTTGGAGGCATGCCAACCTATCAGCTAGGAGCTCATTATCCAAACAATTTTATAAAGAAATTAGATTTATCACTACGCTTTTTGCCTAGACCTGCAGACTATCTGTTTCTATATTTTATAGGGTTTTACATCTTATTATTAGTTTTAAAAGTTGATTTTAAACTTGCTGCACTTGGAGCTTTAGCCTTTGGTTTTTCAACTTACCTCATTATTATTCTAGGTGTTGGACATAATAGTAAAGCGCATGCTATTGCCTATATGCCATTAGTCTTAAGTGGTATTTTGCTAACATTTAAAAAACGATACATCTTTGGATTTTTACTAACTGCCATTGCTATGGCTTTGGAATTGGTGGCTAACCACTTTCAAATGACCTATTATTTATTCTTTTTAGTTCTTGTTTTAGGTGCAGTTTATTTATTTGATGCTTATAAAAAAAATGAGTTAAATCATTATTTTAAGTCTGTTGGATTATTAATTCTAGCAGTTGTTTTAGCTATTGGACTGAATGCAACAAATATTTTGGCAACACAAGAATATGCTAAGGAAAGTAATCGTGGTCAAAGTGAATTAACCATTAATCCAGATGGTTCTACAAAAGAAATAACTACAGGTTTAGATAGAGATTATATTACAGAATATAGTTATGGCATTTTAGAAACTTTTAATTTATACATTCCTAGATTTTTAGGAGGAGGTAGTCATGAAGATGTTGGAAAAGATTCAGAATCTTATCAATTCTTTTTAAAACAAGGTGTTCCACCAATCGAAGCTAGAGAATATACCAAGCAAACGCCTACATATTGGGGAGATCAAACCATTGTTGAGGCACCAGCTTATGTTGGAGCGGTTGTTATTTTCTTATTTGTTTTCGCATTATTTTTAGTTAAAGGACGTTTAAAATGGTGGCTAGTTGGAGGATCTCTATTATCCTTGATTCTATCTTATGGAGACAGTCAGCCATTTAAGTTTATAACAGATTTCTTTATAGATTATGTGCCTTTATATAACAAATTTAGAGCAGTAAGTTCTATTCAAGTAATATTGGAATTGTGTGTTCCAGTTATAGCAATCTTTGGACTTGTTAGGTTGTTTAACAATTTTAATAAAGACGAAGAGAAACTTAAAGCTTTAAAACTTACAGTAATAATTACTGCTGGATTAGCTGTTATATTCCTATTATTTAAATCGTCTTTGTTTAATTTTGTTGGTGGTAGCGATGGATATTATCGTCAGAATTATGGGCAACAATTTATGGATGCTCTTATAGCAGATAGAAAGAGTTTCTTTACTCAAGACACCTTAAGAACATTGGTTTTAGTATTCTTAGCAGCTGGAACTATTTATTTGTTTTTGAAAAAGAAACTATCAGAAACAAAAGTAATTATGGCATTTGCTGTTCTTATTTTAATTGATTTAGTAGGTGTGGATAGACGTTATGTGAATAATGATGATTTTGTTCCTTCCATTAAAATGAATAAACCATATCAAGAAACAGAAGTTGATAAGGCCATTATGCAAGATCCGGAGAACTTTAGAGTGTTTGATTTAGTTTCTAGATTACCTGCTAAGGCTTCATACTTCCATAATTCTTTAGGTGGTTATCATGCAGCTAAGTTAAAACGATACGATGAATTGTTTGATTTTTATATATCTAAAAACAATATCAACGTTTTAAACATGCTGAATACCAAATATATTATTGCTGAAGATGAAGAAGGAAATCCATTTCCTTATACGAATCCAGATGCAAATGGTAACGCCTGGTTTGTTGAAGATATAACGTATGTGAATTCAGCAAATGAAGAAATACTAGCTTTAGACAGTTTAGATACTAGGAGAGTGGCTGTTATGTACTCAAAAAATGAGTATGCGTCATTTTTAAGTGAAGATAGAATGATTGATACATTGGCTTCTATTAAAGTAGAAGAGTACAAACCCAATCATATAAAATATAATTCATCTAGTGCAGTTAATGGCTTTGTAGTATTTTCAGAAATATATTATGAAAACGGTTGGAATGCTTACATTGATGGTAGTTTAGCTCCTTACACAAGAGTAAATTATGCATTAAGAGGTATGGGAATACCAGCTGGAAAGCACAAGATTGAATTTAAATTCGAACCACAGGTTATAAAAACTGGAAGTACCATTGCTTTAGCAAGCTCTATTGTTTTTGTGCTTTTGTTTTTTGGTGGACTATTCTATAATTTCAAGAAGAAAGATTAATTATCTAATTGATGACTTAGCAATTTTAAATAATGACTAAAACTAAGGTTTTAATAATTGTATATTATTGGCCACCAGCTGGAGGTCCTGGTGTTCAACGTTGGTTAAAATTTGTAAAATATTTACCAGAATTTGGTGTAGAACCAGTTGTTTATATTCCATCAAACCCAAGTTACCCAATAATTGATAAAAGTCTTATTAAAGAAGTTTCAGACAATTTAACCATATTAAAACAACCCATAAAAGAACCATACAAGTTTGCTGGGTTTTTATCTAAAAATAAATCTAATACTATTAGTAAAGGCATTATACCAGAACAAAAAAAGCAGTCTATAGTTGAAAAACTATTATTATTTGTTCGAGGTAATTTTTTTATTCCTGATGCAAGAGTGAGTTGGGTAAAACCTTCGGTACGCTATTTAGATACTTATATAAAGAATAACGACATAGAAACCATTATTACTACAGGTCCACCACATAGTTTGCATTTAATTGGTTTGCAACTTCAAAAATTATCAGAAATTAAATGGATTGCAGATTTTAGAGATCCATGGACTACCATTGGTTATCACAAACAATTAAAGCTAACAAATTCTGCCAAGAATAAACACAAAGCTTTAGAACAAAAAGTGCTTCAAAATGCAGATACCATTATTGTAACTAGTCAAGTAACAAAAAATGAATTTGCAAGCATTACTAAACAACCTATTAAGGTTATTACAAATGGGTATGATATTTCAACAATTCCAAACCAAGTCCTAGATAAAAAGTTTACGATATCGCATATTGGCTCTTTGCTTTCAAAAAGAAATCCCGAAGTTTTATGGCAGGTTTTAACAGAACTTATAGATGAAAATTCTAGTTTTGCTAAAGATTTAGAACTTCATTTTGTGGGTTCTGTTAGTGAAAATATAATACAAAATCTAAAAAACCACAATTTAAGAAGTTATGTAAACAACCATAGTTATGTAACACATAATAAAGCTGTTGAACTTCAAAAAAAATCTCAATTACTGTTGCTTATTGAAATTGATTCAGAAGAAACAAAAAGTATTATTCCTGGAAAATTATTTGAATATATGGTTTCAAATAGACCCATTTTAGCCATTGGTCCAAAAGGTTCTGATGTTGAATCTATAATTAACGAAACTAATACAGGAAATTATTTTTATTATGATGCTCATGATAATTTAAAAACCACCATTTTAAAACATTATAAATCTTATCAAGAAGATCAATTAATGTCTCATGGAATTGGTCTTCAAAAATATAGCAGAAAAGCTCTTACAGAAACTTTATCAAAATTGTTGCAATGGGAATAGTTGTTAATCAATCTATAAAGAATACGGTTGTAACGTATATTGGTTTTGGTGTTGGAGCCATAAATGTCCTTTTTTTATATACCTCATTCTTAAGTGATGAATATTTTGGCTTAGTTAGTTATTTACTTTCTACAGCTAATATTATGATGCCTATAATGGCATTTGGTGTTCATAATACTATTATTAAGTTTTACTCATCTTTCAAAACAAAACAATCTCAGAATAGCTTTTTAACCTTAATGCTTTTCTTGCCATTACTTATAATCATACCATTTGGATTGATTGGTCATGTTGCATTTAATTATATTAGTTCGTGGTTAGCTGTAGATAATGAGATTATTGTAGATTATGTTTGGTTGATTTATGCTGCAGCCATAACTTTTGCATATTTTGAAATATTTTATGCTTGGTCTAAGGTGCAAATGCAAACAGTGTTTGGTAACTTTATGAAAGAAGTGTTTCATAGATTAGCAACTACCATATTACTTCTTTTATTAAATGCCAATTATTTAACTGTCGATCAATTTATTTTAAGTGTAGTAGGAGCGTATGCTTTGAGAACTATTATAATGAAACTGTATGCCTTTAGCCTACGTTTCCCAAAGATTAAATTTGTTCAAATCCCTAATCTTGTTGAAATTTTAAAATACACAACTTTAATTATTATTGCTGGTTCTATAGCAAATGTGATTCTTGAAATTGATAAATTCATGATTAATCGGTATGTGGCTATTGAAAATATAGCATATTACAGTGTAGCCATATATATAGCGACAGTTATTGGAGTTCCTTATCGATCTATGCACCAAATTGTAAACCCATTAACAGCAAAACTATTAAATGAAAAGAATAAAATTGATTTAAAAATACTTTACCAGAAAAGCTCTCTAACACTTTTTATAATTAGTGGTTTTATCTTTCTACTGATTATTTTAAATATTAATGAACTTTATAAGCTTATAAATGAAAGTTATATGGATGGTTTAATAGTTGTCTTTATAATTAGCATCACCAAACTTTCAGATAGTCTTTTAGGGAATAATAATGCCATTCTTTTTAATAGCGATTATTACAGAATGGTTTTAGTTTTAGGTGTTTTTCTTGCTGTTTTAACGGTTGTGTTAAATATTGTTTTTATTCCAATTTATGGAATAAATGGAGCAGCTTTTGCCACTTTTATTGCAATTCTAATATATAATATAGCAAAAATAGGATTTGTATATTTTAAGTTTCACATGCTACCATTTACAATTAATACCATGAAAGTAGTATTGCTTTTATTAGTTAGCCTAGGAGTATTTTATTTCTGGGATTTCCCATTCCATCCCATACTTAATATTGCACTAAAATCACTTTTAATAGCTATTTGTTATGGTATTGTTATTTACGCATTTCATCTATCAGATGATATATCTAGTTTATTAAATAAGTTATTATTTAGAAAAAAACAGTAATGTTTAAAAAGAGAAAATCCCACGAGGTTGCTTTGAGGCAAACTACTCGCAGGACTTTCTAACTAACCAACCAAATTCTTATTACCTTTTGCTTCTAGTATTTGAAGCTATTTGTCTGTTTTTGTTACTCTTACTATTATATGTGCGATTATTTAAAGACTTTGGTTTTCCAACTGCTCCATTCTTTTTTATTGTATTAACTCTAGTTTGAGTTCTTGGTGAATTTATTTGCGAACTCTTACGAGGTTTTACACTATTTGTTGTTGTTCTTGGTTTCGAACTCACATAATTATTCGATCTTGGAGAATTCATTTCAGAACCTTTACGTGGTCGAACTGTATTTAATGCCAACTGGTTTGACCTAGGGTTTCCACCTCTTACATCACGTCTAGGTGTGCTATTTGTACGACTAGGTCTTGTTGCTAATTTATCGCTTCTGTAAATCGTATTTCCTCTTCTACTAGCAACAGCAGTTGTACGTCTATAGTTTTTATAATATGGTTGCGAATAAGAATATCTTATTGGCTTATAATGTTGCCTGTATGGCCTATTATAGATTACGCAGTGGTTAAATGCTGGAATTCTATAATAATTGTGCCATGGTCTGTAAACATAATGTCTATTGTATAAATTAATAAATCCTGTATAATGAGAATACGTGTGATATCTATTATAGTGAATAAAAAGTCCACCTACTTGTGTAACATATCCACGACCATTATAGTTTATAAAAATATTACCAATCTGTGAAACTCGACCATAATAATCGTAATACACTGGCACATGTTCTACTTGAATGATAGCACCAAACTCATCGTATTGTAAAAATGGATTATAATCGTATCCAGAATTAAAACTAATGCTAATTCCTGGAGTAGATACATTTATGTTTGGCCCATAAGAAGGCATGTAAAAATCAAACTGTCCATCTGGAAATACTGAGAATTCAATACCATTTTCAACAAAAATGAAAGAATTACCATAACCTCTCAAAGTTGTAGAATGATCTTCATGGTTTACTTTGGCGGTTGTAGTTGCGTTAACAGATAATCCTCCAAGGATTAAAGCTGTTATAAAAAATAGAATTTTTTTCATAATTGCGGGATTTAAATTGATACTTGCCAATTATAAAACAAACAACATGCCAAAAATTTTAAAAGTTGGTTACCAGAATAATTTCAATATTTGTTATCGCTTAAAGATCAATAGAATACAATTAAATTTTATCAATATATATTTATCATTAATTCTGTGAAATATTATACTTAAATTAGTAGATTCTCAAATTATAAATTGTTTTTATTAAAATGAAACACCTTTTTAATTCATATTGGCTTTATTCAATCTGCTTTTTAATTTCAATAAATTCTGTCTCTCAAAATTTAAAAGAGTCAATTGTTGATGACCCAAAGAAAGAACAATTAACAGCTTCAGATAGCTTAAAAATTAACGATGGTCCGTATATCTTTATTCAGGATAATAAACTTGTAGAAAAGAATATTAATAATGGAGAAATTGAGGTTACTGATTTGCCTTTAGAAACATACCAAACGTCATTTATTCCAGAGAAAGCTACTTTTAGTACAACATCTAAAATAGTTGTATTGAGTGATATTCATGGACAATTTGATTTAGCCATTGAAATATTAATAAACAATCAAATTATTGATGACAATTTAAATTGGAAATTTGGAAATGGCCATTTAGTAATTGTTGGAGATATTTTTGATCGTGGCCCAAAAGTAACAGAAACCCTTTGGTTTGTCTATAACCTAGAAAAGCAAGCAGAAAAGAGTGGAGGCAAGGTTCATTTTTTATTAGGAAATCATGAATATATGGTGCTTCATAAAGATTTAAGATATTTAAACCATAAATATCAAGTTACTGCAGATTTACTTGAAACTAACTATACAGACTTATTTAATAATCAAACTGTTTTAGGAAGATGGCTTAGATCTAAACCAACAATAATTAAAATCAATAAAGACACCTATGTACATGGTGGAATATCAAAAAAAATCATTGACTTAGGATACGATATTGAGAACATAAATAAACTAATGAGAAAATCGATAGACATAGATAAAGATACTTTAAAATTAACATCTTTCTACCAAGACTATTATGGTTCAACTGGTCCAATTTGGTATCGAGGCTATTTTAATGATGATTTATCAGATAACGAAATAAATGAGATTCTTTCAGACATTAACTCAGAACATATTGTTGTTGGTCATTGTTCCAATGAAGAAATCGTACAACTGTACAATCAAAAAATATTTGGTGTAGATTCTAGTATTAAAAAGGGCATCTATGGAGAGGTGTTATTAATAGATGGAAAAAACTATTCTAGAGGCACAAAAGAAGGTGAAGTATTTACTTTTGATGATTAATTTCAGACCAAACAAAAACTAATTCAATGAAACTTAAAGGGTATTTATTTACAATTATAATTATTCTAACAATAAGCGCTTGTTCTGGAACTAAAAAACTTAATAAAGAATCCATTGCTAAAACGTCCTTTTCTAAAAGTGAGATATCACTTATTATGCAAGCAGATAGTTCGACACCAATGCGAGTTTATAAAATTAACTCGAAATCTGATTCTCTTTTATTAAGAACAAAAAGCTCTCCAGTATTACTAAATCCAAAAGACACTGTCCTTCAAAATTTTGTAAAAAGATTATATCGAACTGTTAGAGATAGTATGTCTCTTGGTGTTGGGATAGCTGCTCCACAGGTTGGAGTTTTAAAGAATATTATTTGGGTTCAAAGGTTTGATAAAGAGGAATTTCCTTTTGAAGTGTATTTAAATCCAAAGATTACTGAATATTCCGAAGAGAAGCAAACGTATATAGAAGGCTGTTTGTCTATTCCAGATAGATCTGAAACGCTATATAATAGATCTTTTGAGATAGTTATAGAATACGACACTATGGAAAACGTGCATAAATCTGAAAGAGTAGAAGGGTTTACTTCAGTTATTTTTCAACATGAAATAGATCACTTAAACGGTATTTTATATTTAGACCATTTGGAAAAGGAAGTAAAAGATTCTGAGTAACTTCTTTTTTCTTACATTTATAAAACCAATTTTAAATAATGTCAACCAACCAAGCTACTTGTAAAAATTGCGAAAAACCTTTTGAAAGTGATTTCAATTTTTGTCCTCATTGTGGTCAAAAATCTAAAGATGAGTTGACTATAGGTGTCTTGTTTTATAATACCATAAGTAATTACTTTTCTTTTGATGCACGCTTTTTTAAGAGTTTTATTCCATTATTAATTAAACCTGGTTATCTAGCAAGTAAATTTATAGAAGGGAAGCGCTTATTGTATTTGCATCCAGCACAAATGTATCTGTTTGTTTCAGTTGTGTTTTTCTTTGTATTTACCATTCTAACGAGACCAATGACTGAGAAAATGGATAATGAGTTGAAGAAAACGTTTAACAAACCTCTTGTTTCAGATTCTTTAAAAGTGAAGACACTATTAGATTCAACAGATATTAATAATATACTACAGCCTTTAAAAGACAATCATAAGTCTATTGGTATGGATGAAGCAGAATTAAATGTGCTTGATTCTATAATTAAAACAGATATAAAAACTGATGGGAATGATTTAACCTTCGATTTCGATGAGAAAAAAGTAGATTCATTGTTAGAAATTGGAGCTCAAGATAATGAAATTTACAAAGCAATGGGTTTGAAAGATGATACAAGTTCTTTTAAACGAAGACTTTATGGTCAAATGTTGAAGTTTTATAAAACTAGAGATGGAGGGAGTTTCTTAGGTGCTGTTATAGATAGTATTCCCTTAGCCATGTTTTTTCTATTACCAATTTTCGCATTATTGTTGAAGATTTTTTATTGGAGAAGAGGCACGTTTGCACATCATTTAGTTTTTAGCTTTTATTTTTTCTCTTTCCTTTTTATGCTATTTAGTATGATTATAGGGATAAATTTCATCTGGGATATTCCAGATTGGATAGATTGGCTTATAGTTTGGTCCTCGTTTTTCTATTTATATTTTGCATTAAAGCGTTTTTATGGACAGGGCTGGTTTGTAAGTTTTATTAAATGTAATGTTGTCTCATTTGCATTTTTACTTATGGTATTGCCTTTTGCAGGTGTAATTGTAGCCTTAGTAACATTCTTACTATATTAATAAACTTAATTAAAGCTTTTCTTTTAAATATTTGCCTGTAACAGAATTTTTGTTTTTAATTATTTCCTCTGGAGTTCCTGAAGCAACTAAATATCCACCATTTTCTCCACCTTCGGGACCTAAATCAATAATATGGTCAGCACATTTAATTAATTCTAAATTGTGCTCTACAACGATAATGGAATGACCTTTTTCAATAAGTGCTTGAAAGGATTTTAATAGTTTTTGAATATCATGAAAGTGTAATCCAGTAGTAGGCTCATCGAAAATAAATAAAGCCTGATCACTTTTACTTCCTTTACTTAAAAACGATGCAAGTTTAATTCGTTGGGCTTCACCACCAGAAAGCGTAGAGGAACTTTGACCTAATGTTACATAACCCAAGCCAACATCTTGCAATGGTTGTAATTTTTTCTGAATTTTAGTTTGTTTGTGTTTTTCAAAAAAAGCGATGGCGTCATCTATAGTTAGATTAAGAATATTATCAATCGATTTTTCTTCAAAAGTGACTTCTAAAACTTCTTTCTTAAAACGTTTGCCATTACAAGTTTCACAAGTTAAATGGACATCTGCCATAAACTGCATTTCGATGGTTACTTCACCTTCACCTTTACAGGTTTCACAACGTCCACCATCCACATTAAATGAAAAATGCTTGGCTTGATAGTTTCTAATTTTACTTAATTTCTGACTTGCAAACAAGGCTCGTATGTCATCATAAGTCTTTATGTATGTTACAGGGTTTGAACGAGAAGAACGACCAATTGGATTTTGGTTTACAAATTCAACCTGTTTCACATTACTAAAATTTCCTTTTAATTCTGAAAACTGGCCTGGTTTATCGCTAAAATCGGTTAGTTTTTTCTGAAGAGCAGGAAATACTATTTTTTTAATTAACGTACTTTTTCCACTTCCAGAAACACCTGTAATTACTGTTAACATGCCAAGTGGAATGTTAACATCTATATTTTTTAAATTATTTTCTCTGGCTCCAATTATTTGAATTTGATATCTAGAAGTTCTACGCTTTTTTGGAACTTCAATCTGTAATTGTCCATTTAAATATTGTGCAGTTAAAGACGTAGAAGCCAGAATGTCTTTATAAGTACCTGTAGCAACTACTTCGCCACCAAAAGTGCCTGCTTCTGGACCAATATCTATTATTTCATCTGCTTTTTTCATGATATCTTCATCATGCTCAACCACGATAACGGTGTTTCCTAAATCTCTTAATGCTTTTAAAACATCAACAAGTCTTTCTGTATCTTTTGGGTGTAAACCAATACTTGGTTCATCTAAAATATACATGGAGCCAACCAGACTACTACCTAGAGAAGTTGCTAGATTAATACGTTGACTTTCACCACCAGATAATGTATTAGACTTTCTATTTAAAGTTAAGTAGTTGAGTCCTACATTTTCTAAAAAAGAGAGTCTGTTGTTTATTTCTTTTAATAAGCGTTTTGCAATTTTTAAATCATAAGAGTTAAGCTCTATATTTTTAAAGAATTCAGACAATTTATTTAAAGGCAAGTCAACCAGATTGGTAATGGTTGCTCCATCAATTTTAATAAATTCTGTTTCAGGTCTCAATCTTTTACCATGACAGGTTTTACATTTAGTTTTTCCTCTATAACGAGAAAGCATCACACGATTTTGAATTTTATAAGCTTTAGACTCTAACTCTGCAAAGAATGAATTTAAACCTTCAAAATATTGATTGCCATTCCAAATAAGTGCTTTTTGCTCTACACTTAATTGAAAATACGGCTTATGGATTGGGAAATCGAATTTATGTGAATTATTGACTAGTTGATCACGATACCAACTCATGCTTTCTCCTCTCCACGGAAAAATACCATTTTCAAAAACTGATAATGCTGTATTTGGAATTACTAAATCTTCATCGATACCAATAATGTCTCCATATCCTTCACATTTAGGGCAAGCTCCATAAGGGTTGTTAAAACTAAATAGATGTACATTTGGCTCTAAGAAATCAATACCATCCAATTCAAATTTATTACTAAATAAGCGTTGCTTGTTATCGCTTAATGTTTCAACAAAACATTCGCCTTCACCTTCAAAAAAGGCTGTCTGTATGGCATCTGCCAATCTATTATAAAAGTCTTCTTCGTTTTTAGTAATAATTCTATCAACCACTAAATACACAGTATCTTTATCAAAAACTTCTAAATTCTCCTCAATTCTAATAACACTATCTGCAACTTTTATTCTGGCATATCCTTGTTGTTGTAAGACTTTAAGTTTATCGCTCATAGAACGATCTTTTTCTAGATGAATAGGAGCGAGGAGGAGGAGTTTTTCACCTTCATCAAAAGTTTTTATAAATTTAATAACATCTGAAACGGTGTCTTTTTTAACTTCATTTCCAGATTTTGGAGAATAGGTTTTTCCTATCCTAGCAAATAAAAGTTTTAGATAATCATAAATTTCTGTTGTCGTTCCAACTGTAGATCGTGGATTGGTAGAATTAACCTTTTGCTCAATAGCAATAGCAGGCGCAATTCCTTTAATATATTCTACTTTTGGCTTATTAAGTCTACCTAAAAACTGACGAGCATAACTAGATAAACTTTCAACATATCTACGCTGACCTTCAGCATAAAGCGTATCGAAAGCTAAACTAGATTTTCCAGAACCAGATAAGCCTGTTAAAACAACTAATTTGTTTCTGGGAATAACAACATCGATATGTTTCAAATTGTGCAAACTAGCACCTTTTATGATGATATTATTTTTAGGGTTTACTTTAGAAATATTGACTGCCATAAGTTGTTTCAACAATAATTTTGCAAAGATACTATAAGTAAATCAGCCTAAAAAATAGATCGATATTGAATATTTTTTTTGAAATAATAATGCTTTTTTTGCTTTTTATAACAGAATGTTGTTATATTTGAAACTTACAATTCTAAAAATCACTAAGATAGCCTATAGCAGAAAATTACTTTTTAAATTTTTTTAAACCCCAGACATAAAGACTTCTTTATGTTAAAAAGTAATGATTATGCAAAAAGAACTTATCACAGACGCTACTTTAGTTAGTAACTACATTCAAGGTGAAGAATTTGCTTTAGAGACACTCATCACCAGACATAAGCAACGCATTTATAGTTTTATTTATTCAAAAGTTTACGATAGAGATATTGCTGAAGATATTTTTCAGGATACTTTTATTAAAGTTATTAGAACTTTAAAAAAGGGAAAATATAACGAAGAAGGTAAATTTCTTCCGTGGGTTATGCGTATTTCTCATAATTTAGTCATTGACCATTTTAGAAAGAATAGTCGCATGCCTAAATTTAGTAATACTGGAGATTTTAATATCTTTTCTGTTTTAAGTGATAATGCATTAGATGCAGAGAAAAGTCTTATTAAAAGTCAAGTAGAATCTGATGTAAGAAAAGTAATTGATGAATTACCTGAAGACCAAAAAGAAGTATTAATGATGCGTATGTATTATGATATGAGTTTTAAAGAAATATCAGAAAAAACGGGCGTTAGCATCAATACAGCTTTAGGTAGAATGCGATATGCATTAATTAATATGAGAAAAATTATTGATAAACATAAAATTATTTTAACAAATTAAACAATAAAATATAATTTGTTGCGTTTGTAGAGTATATAACCCATAAATAAGATTTAATGGCAAAAATTTACTCTCAAAAAAATCCCCAAAAGCAAATTAATTTGAACCCGAAAGAGGAAAGTGTAAAATTTCTTCTTGATTATTCTAAGGCTTTAAGTGTTATAAATTGTAATAAGATGAAGTTTGAAGCACTTCTCAACTAAACTTTGAAAAAGTCCTAATTAGTCGTTAGGACTTTTTTTGTTTTTAATAAGTAATTAAATATTATTCACTAATGTATTGAGAATGAGATTTTAATACACTTTTTCTTCCTATTTTTTTGGAAATGATATCTTTTTCTAAATTCCAACCTCTAGCTGGCGAGTATTCGCGACCATACCATATAATCTGTAAATGTAAATCGTTCCATAACTCTTTTGGAAATAATCGTTTAGCATCTTTTTCGGTTTGTACCACATTTTTCCCATTGGTAAATCCCCATCGATACATGAGTCTATGGATGTGTGTGTCTACAGGAAAGGCAGGAATTCCAAACGCTTGAGATAAAACTACAGCTGCTGTTTTGTGTCCAACTGCTGGTAATTCTTCTAAATACTCGTAGGTTTTTGGAACCTGACCATCATGCTTGTCAATTAATATTTTTGAAAGGCCATGAATCCCTTTGCTTTTCATTGGAGACAATCCAACAGGCCTTATAATCTCTCTAATTTCTTCAACTGTAAGTTTTGCCATATCATACGGATTATCTGCTTTTGCAAATAGTAATGGTGTAATTTTATTGACACGAACATCTGTACTTTGTGCCGAGAGTAACACAGCAATTAATAAGGTATATGGGTCTTTATGGTCTAATGGCACAGGAATAGTTGGATATAATTCGTTTAACGTATTTATAACATAATCTACCTTTTCTTGCTTGGTCATAAGTTGTATTTTTACAAAAACTGAATTTAAACAAAGATACTATGACAAATTTAAAACCAGGAGATAAAGCGCCAGATTTTATAGCAAAAGACCAAGATGGAAACACCATTTCGTTAGCTAATTACAAAGGAAAAAAACTCGTGTTATTCTTTTATCCAAAAGCTAGTACTCCAGGTTGTACTGTTGAAGCTTGTAATTTAAGTGATAATTATTCTAGGTTTCAAGAATTAGGTTATGATGTGCTTGGAGTGAGTGCAGATAGTGAGAAAAGACAAACAAATTTTAGAAATAAATATAATTTCCCATATCCATTACTAGCCGATGAAGATAAAAAAGTGATAGAAGCCTATGGAATTTGGGGTCCTAAAAAATTTATGGGCAGAGAATACGATGGTATTCATAGAACAACCTTCGTAATTGATGAAAAGGGAATAATTGAGGATGTTATTTTAAAAGTAAAAACAAAAGCACATACAGACCAAATATTAAAATAAAAAAAGCGACCAAATTGGTCGCTTTTTTTATTAGTCTCTAAAAACTTCTTCAGTTTCGCAACCAAACAAACTTTTTTCTTTAATTAATTTAGATACTCCTTCTGGCAACATAGTTTCCCAGCCTTCATCACCATTAGCAATCATTTTTAATACGGTTCTTGAGAATACTGATAAGATGCTCGTATCATAATCTGTTATATCTATAACCTTTCCATTGTATTTAAAGAATTTATATAGCTCTTTCATTCTTGGATGAACTTTAAGATTCTCACTATTAGTTAATGAGCCATCTTCATTTTGCATTGGATATAAATAAACACGTAAATCTTTAAAGAATAGTTTTCCAAAAGCTTCTAAAATACCACCACTTAAATGGCGATAGTATTTTTCATCAAATATATCAATCAAGTTATTAACTCCCATGGCAAGTCCCATTCTACTTTTAGTGTATTGAGAGAAGTATTCAACTAGCTTATAGTATTCTTGGAAATTAGAAATTAATACTGTATGTCCTAAGGAACAAAGCAATTTTGCTCGATCCATAAAGTCTTGTTCGTCAATTTCACCTTCAGCTCTAAGATTTGATAAAGTAATTTCAAAAACCACTTGAGTTTTATTAATATCTACTTTATTTTCTTTAATAAACATGTCGTAAGATTTTTGGAACATGTCTATATTTACTTTAGTAACAGGTCTAAAACTCCCTCTTAATGCTAAGATGTTTTTCTTATAAAGTACTCTTGCAGGTAAAACGTTATTTCCATCAGGAGCAAACATAACGGCATCTGTCATGCCATTTTTAACTAATTGCAAACTCATTAAACGGTTATCAACATCTTCAAAAACAGGACCTGCAAAGTTAATCGTATCAATTTCTATTTGATCTTTATCTAAATGGTCATATAAGTAACGAAGTAATTTTTTTGGTTCGTTGTATTTATAATATGCGCCATACATTAGGTTAGTTCCTAAAACACCTAAAGTTTCTTGTTGCAATCTGGCATCATTTTCTTTAAAACGAAGATGCAATGTAATTTCATTATAATCTTGATCTGCTTCAATCTGGTATCTAATTCCTACCCAACCATGACCTTTGTATTTTTTAGCAAAATCTATGGTTGTTACTGTATTTGCAAAAGAAAAGAAAAGTTTATTTGGATGCTTATCTCTAGTTAGTCTTTCTTCAATAAGACTAATTTCATGATCTAGCATTTTACGTAAACGCGCTTCAGTTACATAACGACCATCATCTTCCATTCCATAAATAGCATCACTAAAATCCTTATCGTAAGCAGACATAGCTTTTGCAATAGTACCAGAAGCACCACCAGCTCTAAAAAACTGTCTAACAGTTTCTTGACCTGCTCCAATTTCAGCAAAAGTTCCGTAAATATTTTCGTTTAAGTTTATGCGAAGGGCTTTGGTTTTTAGTGAAGGAATCTCTTCAAACTGTTTATCTCCTTTAATGGTAATTTCCATACTAAATTTCGATTGAATCTTAGTTACAAAGGTATTAAATTACCATGTTAAACAAAAAAATTACCTTATTTTTGTTTCAAAATAAATAGGATTGAAAATTACATTTTTAGGCACCGGAACTTCTCAAGGAATCCCAGTTATTGGAAGCCAACATCCAGTGTGTTTAAGTACAAATTCTAGAGATAAAAGATTAAGAGTTTCTGTGTTAATTGAATGGGATTATAATGTCTATGTAATAGATTGTGGACCAGATTTTAGACAGCAAATGCTTAGTAATGCTTGTGAAAAACTTGATGGCATACTTTTTACACATGAACATGCAGATCATACTGCTGGTTTAGATGATATTAGACCTTATTTTTTTAGACAAGGAGATATCCCAATTTATGCTCATAAGCGTGTTATAGGAGAATTGAAGCGTAGATTTGACTATATTTTTAAAACCGAGAACAAATATCCTGGAGCACCAAATGTTGTTATTAACGAAGTTGAAAACAAATCTTTTAAATTAGCGAATTTAGAGGTTATTCCTATTAATGGGATGCATTTTAACTTGCAAGTTTTTGGGTTTAGATTTGATAGATTTGCATATTTAACAGATATGAAGACTATTGATGATACAGAAATTGAGAAACTTAAAAATCTGGATGTTTTAGTGGTGAATGCTTTAAGAGAAGCACCACATATATCGCATTTTAATTTAGAAGAAGCTTTAAGTTTTATTGATAAAATACAACCTAAAAGAGCCTATTTAACGCATATTAGTCATTTATTAGGTTTTCATGATGAAGTGCAACAAAAATTGCCTAAAAACGTTTTTCTAGCTTACGATAACTTACAAATTACCATATAATGAAGAATAGAATATTTATGTATCTGTTTATTTTTTCTCTTTTACTTGTTGTCTTTCAATATGTAAATTCTAAGAATATTATAGAATCTTATGATGATAAGTACGAGCTTTCTCTAGAGAAGCACTCAATTTATCAAGACACAATATCTAATTTAAGAGATCAAATTTTAACATTATCTGAATTCAAATTAGATGAAACTGAAGCTGCATTGACATATTTTGAAGAAAGAGGTTTCAATGTTACAGAGTTAATACCTTTTATTAAAGATGAAATATATGAGTTAAATCTTATGAAAGGTGAGGAGCATCCATTAATTCCTTATGCTTCAATGACTCGAGGAAAAATGCTAATCAATTCTATTAGACTACTAAACCATAAATGGATAATCGCTAATTTTTCAGATGGAAGATATTGGGGAGAATTGTTTATGACTTATGAAATAACCGAAGACGAACAATTAAAATTCAAATTAATTGAATCGTTTTTATATCCTACACGATAAACTATATTTTATTTATTAGCCATTTTCTAAATTCATAAAAATTTTGTGGAGCAACACCATGACCTACAGGAAATTCAGAATATTGATACTTTATATTTAATGCTTCTAAGAATTTTGGAGCTTTTCTTGCCCATTCAACAGGTAGAACTTGATCTACACTACCATGAGAACAATAAAATCTTAAATGCGAATAGTCTTTTTCTGAAACATTATCTGGAATAATATTAGGATTTATATAACCACTTAATGCTACAACTTGATTGATTTTTTCTGGATAGGTTAACGCAACTGCATAACTTAATATAGTTCCTTGGCTAAAGCCCAACAAAGTAACATTGTCTTTATTTACTGGAAATTTTTCACATGCTTCATCTATAAAATTGGCTATTAAATCTCGAGAAGTTTTTGCTTGCTCGTCGTCACTCCATTTGTTTTGATCTGCATCGAAATTAATTGCATACCAAGCATTTCCATAAGGCTGCATTTGATAAGGTGCTTTTAAAGAAATAATAAATAGTTCTTCAGGTAACTCTGATGCGAACGAAAATAAATCGTTTTCATCGCTACCATAGCCATGACACATAATTAATAATGGTGCGTTTTCTTTTAACGTGGAAGGTCTCGTAATGTATTCTAAAGATAAATGCATAATTTATTGTCCGATTGAAGAAAATAATTTTTGAAAGAAAGGACCTAGAACAGGAACTTCGTTCATTTTTTTAGCAAGAGCTCCAAAAATACCATATAAAAATAATACAATGAAAAAAATCCAGAAGGACGTAGAAATCATCCAGCTATCAAAAGCACCAATAAAGTAACCCAGAGCCATTTGAAGTAGCCATAAGCCTAATGCTTGTCTAACATGAAATGAAACCAATAGGTTACGTTCATCGCGATTCATAAAGAATGCGATTAATGTTCCTATAAGTGTAATATATGCCACAATTGCTAAGCTATCGTTTTTACTACCAGTTGCTTTTTTCATAATTTGATGTCGTTATTTTGATACTATCATTTGATTGTTTGCAATAATACCATACACTTTACCTTTGACGGGTTTATTTAAGAAGATGCTATTTTTTGAAGTAGAAATAATGTTTTCTAATCCAAAAGTATTATTCCCATTAGGATTGAATAAGCTTAAATCTGCTTTATTACCAATTTGTATTGGTTTAGAAACAATACCAAATCGATCTTTTCCTTTAGTTAAAATTTCTATTGTTTTTTTAGTGCTAAAAACGGTATTTAGAACTCCAAAGGCAGATTCTAAACCAATTGTTCCATACTTGGCAAAATCGAATTCTATCTTTTTATGTTCAATATCAATGGGATTATGGTCACTAGTAACCATGTCTATAGTTCCATCTTTTACTCCTTCAATTAAAGCATCAATATCTTTTTGAGTTCGTAAAGGAGGTAATACTTTAAAATGAGTATTAAAACTTGTTAGATTTTTATCTGTTAAAGTCAGGTTGTGTATGGCTACACTACAACTTACATTTAGCTTTTTTTGTTTTGCTGCTCGAATTAATTCAACAGATTTTGCAGTTGAAATTGTTGGGATATGTAATTTTCCATCAGTATATTCTAAAAGAAATAAATCTCTTGCTATTTGTAACTCTTCAGCCATATTTGGTAAGCCTTTTAAGCCTAAAGATGTACTGGTAATTTCTTCATTCATAACGCCTTTTCCTGAAATCTTATTTTCTTGAGGAAAAGAACAAACCAAACCATCAAAATTGTTGGCATATTGCAAAGCGATTTTTAAGAGATTCGGGTTTTCAATGGGTTTCTGATAATCGCCAAAAGCAATAGCTCCAGTATTCTTCATGTCGAACAACTCGGCTAAATCTATGCCTTTACCTTCTTTGGTTAATGCTCCAATAGGATATAAATTAACAGCATGTTTTTCTGCTTTAGATTTTATAAACGAAACATCTGAATTACTATCAATAACAGGATTGGTATTAGGATTTAAAGCTATAGAAGTAAAGCCAGAATGCGCAGCAGTCTTTAATCCATTTTCAATAGTTTCTCTTTCTTCATAACCTGGTTCACCAAAACTAACACTACTATCAAACCATCCTTGAGATACATGGAGATTATCCAGTGTTACTTCTTTAATATTGTTGGTGTTTTTAATGCGTTTTGAAATTTGAGAAATCGTACCATTTTCAATTAAAATATCGACAGTTTGATTATGAAAATCGCTTTTTGAGTCAATAATAGTGGTAGATTTTAAGAGTACGTTCATTTAAAATATTTTAAGATGAGCATTTCAATTACTAAAAAGACTAGTGCAAAAATAACAAACCATTTCCATAGCTCGTTAATTTTCGAGTCACTTTTTAAAGTATCAAATGTTTCTGATACAGAAACAGATTGATTTATATGTTCAAATAATGAAATATCTAAATATTGCATATTACTTTCAGATCGATTATAATTATAACTTACATTTTCAACTATTTCCGTTTTATTCATCACATTATATGTTCCAGCCAACGAAGGCGTGTCACTAGTTACTATGGATACTTTATTATTAAAATACTGTTGCTGTGGAATCAGTTTTTCTTCACCTAAAGACAAAGATAATATCTCATCTTGCTGCAAAATTACTGGAATATCGAAACTGTTATCTTCTCCAATAGTATAATATAATTCGGCCGTATTTAAACTCTGCTTTCCAATATTATAAAGTGTTGGAACAATTAATGGTGAATTTTTAAAATTTGAGTTCTTAGAATTTAATGCAGAAGAAAACACATATACATTATTAGAGTTTGACAGAAATGAAAATCCATCTTCAAATTTCAATGGAGAGATTGCTATATTAGAATTTATTTGATAATAGCTAGATACTTTTGGATATTGGAAATTAGTAACTCTTTTATTAAAAACATCGTTGTAGAGTGGATGGGAATAGTTAATAGTAGTCACTCTTTTTTCTACTTGTGTCACACTTCCTAATTGCAAACTGTAATTCAAAAGAAAATCGTTGTAGGATTGCGTATTGCTCTTGGTTGATGGAATTACTAACACATAGCCTCCATTACTTGTAAAGGCATTTAAGACTGTTTTTAACGAAGATGGAATATTATCTATTTCATTAAGAACAATTAAATTTTGATTCTCAATTGTGCTATAATTTAATTCGTTTAAAGAAGTTGATTTATAATTGAATTCTAATTCATTAAATACACGTTTTAAAAAGTCATCTTTCGCTTCAGAAACAGCTAGAACATGAACTTTATTTGGTTTATTAATATTAAAGTATAATGTATTGTCAAATAATAAATTTGCATCATCAATGACAATTTCTCCATCAATTTTTTGATCTCTATTTAAAGTGAAACTTGCTTTAGCATGATCTTCAACATCAACAGTCGTTTTTGTAACTAGATTCCCTTCACTATATAAAGAAACTGGGATGTTTTCTAGAGTCTTTCCTTGATTTTTAACAATCGCTGTCAGTTCAATATTAGTTGCTGTTTGATTGGAAATATATAAACTATCAACAAGTAAATTATTTCTAGTTACAGGTTTTAATTGTACAGCATTTATGGAGATTAGAGAGTCTAAATTTGGATTGAATGCCGTTTCCTTTATTTGAAAATCTGAAATCAAAACTACTTGTTTAAAGTTCCCTAGTTCATCACTAAATAAGTCTTTAGATTTTAATAAAACAGCTTCGTAAGATAATTGATTAGGGGAATAATTTATTTGTAATAAGTCATTTTTAATAGCTCCTAAAGTTGTATTTCTAAATGTAGAATTATTTGTGAAAATTGAAATATTTTCATTGACATCAATAGTTTCAATAAGATCTTGTATGGCACGCTTAAGCAACTCACCTTGTTCACCTTTGGCTTGCATACTAAACGAATTGTCTAAGTAAATAACTGTTTCTTTTTTCGTATTAAAAGTATTTGTCTTAGAAGTGTATGGCTGAGCAAAAGCTAAAATGGCAACTGCAAGAATAAGCATTCTAGTGCATAGAATAAGCCACTTTTTAAGCTGTGAACTTTTTCGAGTTTGAGACTTAACTTTCTTTAAAAAAGCGACATTAGTAAATGCCTGTTTTTTAAATTTTCTTAACTGAAATAAATGAATGATGATTGGGATAAACAGAGCAAATAACGCGTAAAGAAGTTCAGGGTGTTTAAACTGCATTCCAATTAGTTTGTTTACAAAAATAGTGTTTACAACGAAATAGAAAACCTTTTAACAACAAATTAATTGTTTAGCAGAAGAAAAAATAATCTTTCATAGCTACTTTACTACTACTAATAAAAAAGGATCTTATAGTTTGTTGTGATTCTTTATTTGCAACTGTTATGATGCTTTGAGCATTATTTAACCCTTTAAGATGGATAAAACTATGGAGTTTTTTGTCGTAAATGTGTTTTCCTATTTTCTTTGGATTGTTGCAAACCCAAACAAAATCGACTTGTTTTTCAATTAACATTTTAGCAATAGCTTTTCCTTTATTTCCTGCTCCCCAAATTACAAGAGGCCTTGAATTATTATAATCTAACTCAAGAAAATAGGTCAATTTAATTTCTAAAAAATAATTCTGAGCATAGTGTTCATGAGTTCTGGATGTTCTGTAACTATAGTCTCTCCAGTAATGTAATACTTTGTCGCATGGAATGACTTTTAATTGATTTTTGTAAAATCTAAATGCTAAATCGTAATCTTCAGGATAATTATCTGGATTAAAAGCTTCACACGCTAATAAATCTTCTTTATGAACCATCCAACAAGGAGAGGGAATAACACATTCTTTATATATTTCAGAATAATTTTTTCCTTTTAAAATTAGTTTATTGAGCCAATTTTCATAGCTTTTGTAGCCATCATTTATGCCTTGTTCGCTAAAGTAACTTACTAAGCCTGTAGCCAGATGTTTCCTGCCATGTAGCAATAAATTGTTTAATAAAACTTCCAATTTATTTATAGACATAATATCGTCACTATCCATTCTGGTAATATAGGATCCTGAACTTTTTTCAAAAGCCAATCTTAAAGCAGCTATAATACCTTCACCTTTATTTTTATAGAGTTTGATACGTTTATCTTCTTTGACATAGTTATTTACTATTTGATAACTATCATCCGTAGAACTATCGTCTATAATAAGCAACTCCCAGTTACTATATGTTTGCTTTAAAATAGAATCTAAACATTCTGGAAGGAACTGAGTCGTATTTTTAAAGGGAATAAGTATACTAATTAATGGTTTTTGCATAAAGCGAATATAGCAATAACTCATTTTAACAAAAAGTTAAGGCTTAAATATGTAACACATTGTATTTTTGAGCGTCAAAACGATATACTAAAAATTAAAAAATGAAAAAACTAATTACCATTTTTGGAATCAGTATGATTCTTGTTGCTTGTGGTTCTTCCACAAAAACGACTGCAGACCTTGCAGTTAGTACACCTATTAAAACTTCAGTAGACTTAACTAAAGTTGCTAATGATAAAGCTCCTGTAGTCATTAATCCTGGTAGGTTTACTGTAGAAACAGTTACTTATAGATTACCTAAAGTAGTACAAGGTACTTATTCAGTAAGTGATTTTGGAAAGTATGTAGATGATTTTAAAGCATACAACTATGAAGGTACAGAAATTGAAGTTAATAAAGTAGACACAAATACTTGGACTATTAGTGGAGCTACAAATTTAGATTACATTACGTATTATGTAAATGATACTTTTGATGTTGAAGTTTCAGGTGGAATAGGAGGAGATACTCCTTTTTCTCCAGCAGGAACTAATATTGAATCAGATAATTACGTATTAAACTTACATGGATTTATTGGTTATTTCGATTCTTTAAAGAACAATCAATACAAAATAGATATTACTGCTCCAGCAGATTTTGTTCGTACGTCTGCATTACAGAATGTAGCTGAGAAAACTAGTGAAGATGGAAATTCAATAACAACTAGCTATTTTGCACCAAGATATTTTGATGTTACAGATAACCCAATGATGTATGGAAATCTAGATGTTGAAACTTTTGAAGTTGGAGGAATTAAAGTGGTATTAAGCGTTTATTCTCCAAACCAAACTCATACTGCAAAGCAAATTGGTGAAACAATGAAAACCATGATGCAAGCTCAAAAAGCATATTTGGGAGACATAAACAGTACACCTCGTTATGATATTTACTTGTACTTATCTCGTGGTGAAGCAGATTCTCCAAAAGGATTTGGTGCCTTAGAACATCACACATCAACAGTTGTTGTTATGCCTGAAGCCATTCCTGGCCCAGCATTAGCAGAGAGCATGGTAGATGTGGTTTCTCATGAATTCTTTCATATTGTAACGCCTTTAAGTGTGCATTCTGAAGATGTACATTATTTCGATTATGCAAATCCAACATTCTCAAAGCATTTATGGATGTATGAAGGTGTTACTGAATATTTTGCAACGTTATTTCAAGTTGATCAAGGTTTAGTAACAGATGAAGAGTTTTACTCTAAAATAATGGGTAAAATTCAAACGGCTTCTGGAATGAATGATACCATGAGTTTTACTATTATGAGTGAAAATGTATTAGACGAACCTTATGCAAGTCAGTATTACAATGTATATCAAAAAGGAGCATTAATTGGCATGTGTATTGATATTTTAATGCGGGAAGAAAGTAATGGAAATAGAGGAATCCTTTCTTTAATGAAAGAATTATCTATGAAGTACGGGAAAAATAAACCATTTGTAGACGATAACCTTATTGCTGAAATTACAGAAATGACCTATCCTTCTGTTGGTGACTTTTTACAAACACATGTAGTAGGAGACTTACCAATAAATTATAATGACTTCTTTGCAAAAGCTGGACTTGAAATGGGAGAAAGCAAAGTAGAAACAAATTTTGTTCAAAATGATGGTGCTTTAATTTTTGGTGCAAATCAAGAAAATGGAACTATTTATTTTAATAATTTAGTTTCTCAAAATAGTTTTTGGCATGACAATGGAGTAAAACCTAACGATGTGGTTAAATCTGTTGATGGTGAAGAGGTAACTATGATGACAGCAAATAATGTGTTCCAAAAAGTGTTTATGTGGCAACCTGGAAAAGAAGTAGTTGTTGTATTAGATAGAGAAGGAGAAGAAGTTGTTATTAATGCAACTGTTGAAACATCTTATACTATAGGAAAAACATTAGTTCCTAATCCAAACGCGACAGATGCTCAAACAGCATTACGTAAAGCATGGTTAAAAGGATAAAAAAAATAAGATTCTATAATTTAAAAGCCTGATAATTTTTATCAGGCTTTTTTTTGTTTAGTATTTAGCAACTCCTTCAGCTACAGAATTTAATGTCTGTTTCAAAAAAAACTGTTAGAATCCCTCAAAAACACCTAATCCAAAAAGAGCAAAATCGTATTTTACAGGATCTTTAGAGTCTAGTTTTCTAAGATTTAAATCTAATTCCATTAAGGCTTTAGCATCATTTTGTTTGCGTGTTAACAAACCTAGTTTTCTAGCGACGTTTCCAGAATGAACATCTAACGGACAAGATAATTGTGAAGGAGAGATATTTTTCCAAATGCCAAAATCAACTCCAGTGTTATCATTTCTAACCATCCATCTTAAATACATATTAATTCTTTTTGCTGCTGAATTTTTCAACGGATCACTTACATGTTTTTGAGTTCTTTGTAAATGGACGATTTCAAAAAATACAGTTTTAAAATGATGAATAGCCATTTGTAAAAATTGATTGTCATTCTCTTTAGAAAACACATTTTCCAAACCTTGATAATTTTTATAAACATGCTGCAAACCCTTTATAAATGTAATGAAATCAATTCCGTTAAAAGTTCTATGCACAAAAGGTAGTAAGGCTTCTAAATCTTGTTCTTGGTGGTTTAAAACAAAATCGTATGGCGAATGATCCATAAAAACCATCATTCTTTTGGAATTGTTTATAATACTTTTTCTATTTCCCCAAGCAATGGTTGCAGTTAAAAAACCTGCAATCTCAATATCTTCTTTCTTACTAAAAAGATGTGGAATTTGAATAGGATCGCTTTCAATAAAATTTGGACAATTGTATTGTAAGACTTTGGCATCTAGAAATTCTTTTAATTCTGTTTGATTCAATTTTACATGCTTTGAATCAATAAAAATATGGATATGATTTTTAAAAATTGGAAGAATCTCTTTTGAATTTTTCATTTAAAAAAAAATAACTTCGTTTATCTTATTTTCAATTCAACAAACGTAACATGTCAGCAGACTATTCTAACATGAAAATTCAACCAGAACATGCTAAATCTTTATAATATAGAAGGTGACGCAAATGATTTGCCAGGAGAATTGGATTTTAATTTCTTGATAAAAACTCCTTCTGGAAATTATATTTTGAAAATAAGAAGACCTGGAATATTTAGAGTTTCAACAAGAAACCCTTCAACATGTTTCAAAAAGCAATGTGAATTCTCCTGATTCTTTTCCATATGTTCATGGGAAAACAATTGGCTCTATGAAAGAGGATTCTGGTAACAAAAGATTTGTAAGAATGTTGTCTTGGATTGAAGGTAGGCTTTGGTCTACAGTAAATCCTATAAAAGACGAATTGCTTTTTAGTTTAGGTAATGAAGCTGGTAAAATAACTAAGGCTCTAAGAGGTTTTCAACATTTAAATGCACAGAGACAATTAGATTGGGATTTAGCCTCCTATGATTTTTTCTATGGGAAATGCCAATGAATTGTTAAACAGATTAAAACAAGTCTTTCAAGAAGATTTTATGAGGCTTTAATCTATTGCCTTAAAATAAAAACCATCTTTTAACTCTTCCGTTCTCTGTTGAGGAATAACGTTAAAATGGGTTTTAAAATATTCAAATTGTTGCTTGTTTAATGCAGGTAGTTTCGTGTTTCCTGTTCCCCAGAAAAAATCTATATTACTTGGTGTGTTAATCTGTGTGTTTTCAAGATTTATAGTTTGGTAATCTTCATTAAACTGACTATTTCCATGTGGTTCAACCAAATAACTCAATGAAAATGTACTTGTTTTATTATTTGGAATTGCAAAGAACAAAGGAACCATTATAATTAAAGTGCTAATAGCCATAAAGCCTTTCGTAAGTTTTTTAGATGTAATAAATTCAGCAATAAGAAAAAGTGAAAGAATCATCAGAAAAGGTATGTAGAATCTGTATTGAGGCGATGTTGTAAATAACAATAATAGCTGTAGCCATGAAATTCCATATATAAATAGGACGGCTTTATTGTTCTTGAATTTCTTTAAAAAGAATAAGAACAAAACTAAAACCAAAAGTATGAGCTTATTAAATAAGCCATCCATTCCAGTTTGTAAAACCCAACTTTTAATTAAAGGGACATAAGAAGTATTGCTATAAACTTCTGGTGTTACAGCATAACCATAAGCTTTGGCGTAATTATAAAAGTAAGTCTCCATGTTAGTTGGTAAACTCCAACTAGCTTTTAAACCTTCCAAGCCAACTAATGGATAGATAGGGTTTCCAGTTATTATAATGTTCTTGATTGCTACCAAACCTATAATTAGTAACACAACCATGCTTATTTTAAACGTGTATTGCTTGACGTGTTTATAATGTTTTATATAGATAATTAATGGAAATAAAGTGAAAACAATGGTTGTTGCTTTAATAAGAATTAAAAACGAGGTAAGCATGACTAAAGAAACGATACCATTTTTACTGCATGCATGGTAATTCATTAAAAAGCCATAAAACACAAATAAGGACATGACATAAATTGCCAAATCTGGTGATGGAGAACTAACAAATTGAAACAAAAACACATTAAAAATAGGGAAGAGACCAACTACTAAATCTAGTGGATTGCGACCCTTTTTGTAATAATCATTCAATTTAATGAGTGCATACAAGTTTCCTAATAAAAGACAGAGACCGTTTAAGTCGTTAAAACCATCATATATAAAACTGAAACTAAAAGCACTTTGCAAGATATGCCAACCACTTGTTTGACCTAAAAATAAATGTAGGTTGATGAGTCCATTTACAAAGCCAAACTCGTTTAACCAAGCTATGGTTTGTATGTAATAAGATTCATTATCTAGTAAGAATGGAGGAGAGGCAGATTGTGCTAAAACAAGTCCAGATATAATAACAAATACAATTTTAAAGAATTTAGATATTTTATTAAGTTCATGTTTAATTGAACTCAGATATTTTTTTATAAATGAGATATTTACATAAAATAAAATGATGGATAAAATTATAAGAAACACATGAAATTTCCAGTCAATTGGTAAAATAATTGCCCAAAATCCAGCTATTAAAGTGATGCCAAAAAAACCATGAAATAGCACTAGAATCTGGTTGACATCTTGAAGTTTTAATAAGCGATTAATACTCACTCCTACCACTAAAGTAATTGCTAAAATATAAATCCAAGAAAGAAGTATGAATAGCATATGGTTTGGTTAGTTAATCATCTACTAATATATGATTTTTCCATCAACCATGGTTAGTTTCCTATCAGCCATGTCGGCCAATTCTTGATTATGTGTAACTATTACAAAGGTTTGGCCAAACTCATCTCGAAGTTTAAAAAACAATTGATGTAGGTTTTCTGCAGACTCGCTATCTAAATTTCCAGAAGGTTCATCTGCAAAAATAAGTTCAGGATTATTTATCAATGCTCTAGCAACTGCTACTCTTTGTTGTTCGCCACCAGAAAGCTCATTTGGTTTATGATGGTATCTATCTTTCAGTCCTAAAAAATCTAGAAGTTCTTTGGCTCTTTTTTCTGCCTCATTCTTCTTAGTCTTCTTTATATAAGCAGGAATACAAACGTTTTCTAAAGCTGTAAACTCTGGTAATAACTGATGGAACTGAAAAATAAATCCAATATGCTCGTTTCTAAATTTAGCCAATGCTTTATCGTTTAGCGAACTAATATTCGTATCGTTAATTACAAAGTTGCATGTATCTTTTGAAGATGGCTTGTCTAATGTTCCAAGTATTTGTAGTAAGGTGGTTTTTCCTGCTCCAGAAGCACCAACAATAGATACTATTTCACTTTTTTTAATGTCTAAATCTACACCTTTTAATACATGTAAATCGTTATAGTACTTGTGAATATTTTTTGCTTGAATCATATAAAACGTAATGTTGTGGTGAATTTAAGACAATAAGACGTTTTGTACAATTATCAGCTATGTTTCTTGTTAAAAATGTTTTTAACATTGTTGTAATCAATAAAATAGACAACTCGTAAAGAGAAATTATGATCTATTGGTTGATTAAAAAGATTTCCAACACTATCGAAATAAGTATCTCTAGAAGCGTTTGAAAAATCGAATAAACTATTTCTGTATAGTGCTGTTAGTGTGCTTCCAGGAGCAAATTGCCATGAATAGCCAAAATCTAGATTCCAAGTATTGAAATTTACATTTGGGTTGCTAACATCATCTAATGTATAACCATCTTCAGTACTTAAGTGACCATTATTTTCTAAAGTATATAATTGATTGTTGTAAGTTACAACACTCCAGTAATTTCTAAATGTTAAAGATAAAGCATGAAAAACATTAAAATTATAATTTCCAGTTAAGCTATTTACTAACGTAGTTCTATCACGTTGACCAAAAATGATTTCGTTATTTAAATCTTGTATATAACCTCTTCCACCATTAGAGTTGTTGAAATTCATATTATATATTAATGTAAATCTATCGTTAAAGCGAACTCTAGGGCTAATTCTAAAATCAAAATTAAACATATCTCTGCCATCTTCAAACAGGGTTCCAAAACCTAAGTTAAAATCGTAAGCAAATTTTTTGTTGTAATTGGTAGAAATCCATGCATTTGCGTTCACCCAATTTTCATAAATAAAATAGCGATCTTCTGTTCTTGCTTCAAAATAATCGTATTGTTTCCCAATTTCATAATTAACGCTTCCACCATAAGCTAACAGACTTTTGGTTTGAAAGAAAACACGTCCACCTATATTTTTTCCAGTATATGTACTTGGGTTATACAACATTCTGTAATTAGCCCAAAAACCATAATTAAAACCTATTAGATTACCCACAGGCTCGAAAATTCGGTAAGAGAAATCGGCACTAAAATTACTGTAGTTGTTTCTAAAAAGGATGCCTAAATCGTTTATATCGTATTTTTCGTCTGCAAGTCTATGTGCAAAACTGTATTGATAGTTACCACTAATTTTTCCAATTTCGATTTCAGTATTAAATCCACTTTGGTTATCCTCTTCTAAATTTAAAAAGCTATGCTTTACTGCTGCCTCAACGCCAACAGTGTTTTTCTTGTTTGCGTAATCTAATAAGACTGCAGTGACATTTGCATCACGAAAATGACCATTTCTAGTCACATTAGTGTTTATTAAACTTACAGACGAATTTCCATTAAACTGCTGATCTATTACAAAAATATTGTAATTAGTAAGTGGTTCTACTAACTCTTTTCTTGAATCATTTGTTATAGTATCATTGATAGTTGCATACGTCTTTTCAGTAATAGCATTAAAAAGTCCAACTCCTAAACCATTTTTGGTTCTTCCAGAAATTTTAAAAGCGTTTAAGGTTTTTACTTTGTCTGGATAATCTGAAACAATTTCATCTTCTTCAAGATCTGGATTTCCAGTAGGTGCATTTCCAATTCGTCTTGAATAGAACAAATTACCTTTGGTAAATAAATCAACTCCTTCTGTAAAGAATTGTCTTTGTTCGGAGAACTGCTGCTCAAAAGGTCCAAGATTTAATTGAACATCATCGAAACCTACTTGACTAAAGTCAGGGATTAAAGTTGCATCTAATGTAAAATTCTCTGTAATTCCGTATTTTAAATCAAGTCCAATATTATATTCATCTGTAATGTCTGCTTCACCTTTTTTACTAATAACTGTTGAAGCATAAGGATAAAGCATTAATCGAGTAGGAGGTTGGATGTCTTTTAGTCCTTTTATTTCTCCATGATAAAGGCTCCCACTTCCAACTTCTGGGTTTATAGGGTTCCAGGTATATTGAGATCTGTCAGACCTAAATTGTCTATGAAATTGCAATCCCCATACATGTTCTTTTTTATTTGAAAAACGTAAGGTTGAATATGGAATTTTCATTTCTACAACCCAACCGTCTTCTACAATTTTTACAGCACTTTGCCATACAGCATTCCATCCAAAATCTTCTCCAATTCCTGGAGATTGAATAGCATCTGCTTGATTTCCTGTTGGAAAAACAAAAAATTCAGTATCGTTTTGCGAATCGTTATTCGGATTTATAATGACCCCAAAAAAGTCATTAATTCCAAAATTATCACGACTTTGAAACTGTTTCATAATCTCATCTGGATTATCATAAAGATAAGCTGCAAAGTATATGGCATCATCATCATAAGTAACTCTAACTTGAGTTTTTTGATAATCTTCTTTTTTATTTCCAACTTCAGGCCTAAACTGAATAAAATTTTCAGCTATTTCTGCATCTTGCCATGCTTCATCATTTAATACACCATCTATTTTTGGTGCAATGGTTGCTCTCTGTATTTGAAGAGATTTTTTTTCTTGACAATAGACGCTAGAAATAGCTAAGAAAAGTAATGCTATGAATACAAAATGTTTCATAATTTTGTTTTTTGATTGATTGATTGATTGATTGATGTAATAATGAGAACAAAAATGAAATATTGTTACACTTGATTAAGCAAATCTAAGTTTGTAGACAATACCATTTTACTAACTAAAAGTTAAAAACCTTTAGAAAGTGTTAATGTCTTGTTAGAGAAATATTGTAACTAATTGATTTCTATAATATATATTTAAGAAAATATTTAGAACTAGAAAGTGGAACACTATTTGTTAATAGATTGCTAATTAACATGTTATTATATGAATTTAGACAAAAGCTCAAAAACTAAAAAACTATTATTAGGACTTCTATTCGATTTGTTAGGATATGTATCCATTATATTCCCTCCATTTGATTTTGTATGGGCTCCATTATCTGCCTATTTAATGACAAAACTTTATGCAGGAAGAGCTGGTAAAGTTGCAGCTGTTATTTCGTTTGTTGAAGAAGCACTACCAATGTTAGATATTATTCCATCGTTTACACTTATGTGGCTATATACTTATGTGTTTAAAAAAGGGGAAATTGATGAGGCTGATAATTTAATTAAAAAAAAAGACAACCAATAATAGGTTGTCTTTTTTTAAATTTTTCAAAAAAAAATATTACTCAACGGTAATAGGAGTGAATGTTGTTTCAATATCAGTTTCACCACCAGCATTAGTAATATCACCATCACTTACACCAGCTGCACCTTTATTAGGTTCATGTCTCAATGTAACCGTCATTGCTCCATTAATTGGAGTGCCTGTATCTGCTGTTTGAAAAGTAATATCCAAACCAATAGGATTACCATCGCTATCCAGGTCATTATATGTTACAGCACCTAAATTGTTAGTGACATTAAAAAAGACTTGATGTTCGAGTGCTTCTTCGGCAACTTCTTCCGTAATGTCTTCTGCAGGATTCTCTAACTCATTTAAAAATTCAACTGCACCTGTATAAGTAGTGTTGGCTTGAAAAGAGCCTAAAACTGTTACAACAGGAGCATCTGGTCCATCTCCATCTAAATCTTGTGTTTTTAATTCCACAATTGTGCCTCCACCTTGAGGCATAAACGTCACAGTTAATGTTGTTATAACTTCTTCTTCGTTAACTGGTGGTGGAACTGTGGCATCATCATCATTTGAGCATGATACAGCAAGATTTGCTATTAGTACTAATGTTAATAATTTTAAAAATGATTTCATAATTTGTTTTGTTTTTTATTTAATAATTTAATTGTAATTGTATGCTTATATTTCTTCCGGTATCATCAGCAAAATACCTTAATCTATTTAAGTACTCTCTATAGGATGTGTTGAAAATATTATCTACTCTAGCTAAAACATTTAGCTCGTTTTTATTAAAAACCTTAAATGTCATTCCAGCTTGAAAATTAAATATATTGTAGGCTGGAGGAGGTGTGCTTATATCAACTAATTCAAATGTATTTGTAGAGGCTATATAGGTTTCAAAATTATAATCTGGATATCTGTTTTGTTCTGCAACAAAAACATAATTTAAACTTACATTAAAGTCGCTCCATTCTTCTTTGCTGTAGAAAATAGTGCTACTTAATCTAAAAGAAGGCATATCAATAAGCGGTAAATTTTCATCAAGATTTTGGCCATAGATATATGATGATTGAAGATTAAACGTAAAAGCTTCATTCAGATAATAGTCTACATTGGCATCTAGTCCAAATAAGTTTGCATCGGTTTTGGTGTATTCCCAAACTGGAAAAGCACCTCGTAACGTAGCTTCCGTTCCAACTGGTTTAAGAAAAATGAAATTGTTAATTCTGTTGAAATACGAATCTAGTGTTAAATTGAATTTATCATTCTCAAAAAGATAACTTAACCCAATTCTATTTGAAATTTCTTTATCTAAACGTAAGTCTCCTAATTCAATTCTTGCTGCCGAATGGTGTAAACCATCACTGAATAATTCAGAAGGATTAGGTGGTCTGGATGACAAACTATAATTCAGTTTAATCTCGTTGTCTTCATTTAAATCAAAAAGTAACCCTGTAGAAATAGCAATATTATTATAAGTGAAAACAGGATTCGTTAAATACTGTGTTCCAATATCATCTATAATGATATCAGAAAAATCTTGATCATAACCACGTTCTACCCAACGACTTTTTTTATAGTATTTTAAAGCATCAATATGATTTAAATCATAACGGATTCCAAAATCTCCAATTAGTTTTTCTGAAATATTGGCTTTTACAATAAAATACGCTCCAAAATCATATTTGGTGTAATCAGGAATAAGACGTCTAACACCAGTTTCAGGATTAGCAAAATTATCTTGATATCTTCCAGATAACCCAAAATTCAACAAATATCTTCCAAGCTTATCTACTTGCACGTCAGCTTTAACACTGTGTGTTTGAAGTTTTAAATCGACAGCAGCTTTATCTCTATCGTCTCCAACACGCTTATCAAACTCATATCTATGATTGTTCTGATAATCATATTGAAAGGCTACTTTACCAAATGATTTAAAGCGCATAAATCCACTAGCTTTCGCTAGTAAATGACTCACATCTTGCTTTGGTGCATTTATAGAATTACTGTAAGGCTCAATAATTAAAGGTTCATCGCTATTAATGGCTTCAACCAAATCTGCAGTATTACCAATATGTGAACTACTTAAAATACCAATTTCACTATCTATATAATTTAAATAAACTTCAAAGCCTTTTTCAAAACTTTTGAATCCACTTTGAAAGCTACCAGATATATTTTTAGATCCAGTATTATTTAAGTAGTAGTCTGGTGCTTTTAAATCACCATTTTGCTTATAACCCAAGTTTCCGTTTAAATACCATCCAGAATTGTAATTCTTGGCAAGTGAACTATTTATATTAAAACCTCTACCATTACTTTTATAACCCATTATGGTTTTTCCAAAGAGTGTATCTTTTATGACAACATTTTTAGGTTCTAAAACAATAGTACCTCCAATGGCATCACTACCGTAAGCTAAAGCACTTGCCCCTTTAATTACTGAAATTGAATTTGCTACATTAACATCGATATTTGGAGCATGTTCAATTCCCCATTCTTGATTTTCAAGTCTAACACCATTATTCATGATTAGTATTCTACTACTATGCAATCCATTTATAACAGGTTTCACAATTTCATTACCAGTGTTTATAGAATTAACTCCGGTTACTTGTTTAATTATATCGCCTAGACTAGCAGAACTATTATTGTCAATGCTCTCTTTCTTTATAACTGTTTCTTGACCAGTAGCAGTTTCTTTAGATGTAGAATTACCTTCAACACTTACAGTTTCTAGCTCTTCTATATGATGCTCTAAATAAACAGTCTCAACTAAATCTTCTTGAAGGTTAATCTCAATATTCCTTGTTTCACATGACAAATGAGAAATAGTAATTTGATAAATTCCTTTACAAAGATTTTTAAACACAAAATTGCCATCTAAATTAGATGTTGTATAAGTGTCAGTAGTCTTATTATGTATGTTGGCATTCACTATTGGTTCGCCATTGTGAAAATCCTGTATTTTACCAGAAAATGATAATTGACAGTTTTGACCAAGTGCATTAAAACCAAATACAAACACAGCTATGATAACAATGCAGTGTTTCATGTTTTTTAATTAATTCTTTAATATTGCGTAATGGAGTAAGTTTAATCGTAGATAATATTATCTCTTACTTAATCGTATTAAATAAATACTTGTGGAGGTGCTCTTAAAGAAAAGTATAATTGCTGATGATTATAATCGAAATTATATAATCCAATAGTTTCTGTAGAAGAATAGTAATCTAAAAATGGAATTTCAATTTGAAATTTAGAAAGTATTAACGGGTTGCTAATATTGAATTTGTAAAACTCACATTCTAAATCTAAAGTGTGTAAGTGTGAGCTAGTATTATCAATACAAACTTCATGTTTATGATTTTCAAAAACATGTCCAAACTTAACTAGAGAAGGTGCAAAAAGCACCAACACAATTAAAATTGTGAAACTTTTAAATAAGATATGTTTTAAAGCCTTATGCATTAATCTACAAATCGTTTTAATCCGAATCTACGTAACATTTTCTTTTCAAACTCCCAGAAAAATTTGAACTGACCAAATAGCCATCCAAAAAACACTAAAAGGATCTGATAAAAAATGAGACCAATTATAATGAATAAAAACCAATAAACAATAGGGTTTAAGTTTTCTTTAGTAATGCCTAAAAGTTTTATTATTGGTCTTCCAACAAATAAAGAGGATGTTCCTGTGATTGCAAAAACAATAAAAATACGTATCATTTCCCATTTATAATCTACAAGCCATTTATTCTCTAATTTTTTAAATAGGAATAAAATAAATTTTAATAGAATAAAAAACAGGATAGCAGTGGTTGCCAATACAAGCAATAGATTGTTTGCTTTTAAAAGTGTATTAGCAAGCTTAAATGAGCTATAAACTAATCCTAACAATCCTATTAGTGGAAAGATAAGTTGCCAGTTTTTTTGTATTTCCCAGGTTTTTTTAAATTTTTCCATGAGCATTTTTAAAAATGCAAAGTTACTTTAAATTCTAGGAATATAACTAGTTAATTGTTGTTTAAAGGTTAATTGAAAGTATATAAAATAGTTATAGAGTTTGTAGTTTACTTCATAACCATAATCTACAGTCGTGTTATAATAAATATGAGAATCATACAAATCTGAAGGGTATCTTAAAGGCTGGTTGGCTCTTTCATTCCAAGCATCAACATATAGTTTATTTCTGGTTTCTAAAAAATCTTGTTCGTAATATCCTCTTGGTCTAGCTCTAGTTTCTAACCACAGATTATAACCAGGTTCTATAATAATTAATTCGTATTCTAATTCGTTATTAGATATAGAAACTGTATCGTTCTCTGTCAAACTAACTTCATCTATACTTGAAGTTGTATCTACTTGTTTTGTGGATTTACAGCTAACTAAAAAACTACAAATTAGAATGATATAAATAATGGATTTCATGTGTTTAGATTTATTGCATTTTCAACGGTCACATGGAACAGCTAGTTCATCATTTCTCTTAAATGTTAAAAGTTTGAACACGGCATTTATTTTAATTTAAATATACAAAAATCATTCTGTATAAATTTGATTTTGAACTGTTTTAACATAAAAAAAAGCCAAACCTAAGTTTGACTTTTTTTTAATTTTCTTGAAATTTTATTTTCCAAAAAGACCACCAAGTAAGGCTCCAAGACCACCTCCCTTTTTGCTTCCACCTAGAACCATTCCTGCAACATCATCGATGATACTTCCATCTCCATCTGCATCTAAAATCGATTCTAAAAAGCTTTGTTCTTGCTGTGGAGAGTTTCCTTTTAATAAGCCTCCAAGTAATCCATCAAGACCAGAAGAATCACTCACATTTTGTTCTTTTGTTTGTTTGCCTAACATTCCCATAAGTATTGGTGCAGCTACTTTTAATATATTTGCTACAGAATTAGCATCCATTCCAGCTTTGGCTCCAATAGCATTTTCAACATTTTGTTGTTTTCCACCTAAAATGTGACCTAATATTTTACTACCATCTTCCATTACATTCGAGTCTACACCTCCTTCAAAAAGGCCTCCAATATTATCTAATATACTTCCATCATGTTTACTATTTAAAGCACTCAATAGGCCATCAGCTCCTTGTGGAGAAGATGCATTACGCTTCATAGCTTGCATTAACACTGGAAGTGCCATTGTTAAGACATCGTTTGTTTTGCTTTCTGGTTGATTGGTTTGTCCTGCTACACCATTAATGATAGCCTTACCCATATCACTATTTAATAAATCTAAAATTCCTGCCATTATTTATATAAATTTTATGAAAGGGTAAAATACAAAAAAAGCTTAGAAGTTTTTAAACATCTAAGCTTTTAATATCTAGTTTGTTAACAAATTTATGTTTTTGTAGTCTTTAAAAGACTAATAATTTGTGATGCTAATTCGGTTCCAATTCTATCTTGTGCTTCATTAGTAGCAGCTCCAATATGTGGAGTTAAAGAAATTCTACCATTCATTAAAACTGGAATGGCAGGAGTAGGTTCTTCTTCAAAAGTATCTAAACCTGCAAAGGCAACTTTGCCACTTTCTATAGCTTTTACTAAAGCGACTTCATCTATAACACCTCCACGAGCTGCATTGATAATTCCAACACCATCTTTCATCATGTTAAATTGTTTTTCTCCAATAACATAATCATCCTGTGCAGGCACGTGTAAAGTTATAAAATCTGAATGTTTAAGAATGTCTTTCATTGGTTCAGTTTCAATTTCCACATTAATAAACTGACCATTATAAAACTCAACTTTAATCTCTGCTTTACCTACAAATTTATCGCTAGCAATCACTTTCATACCAATTCCTAATGCTATTTTGGCTACTTCACGACCTATACGTCCAAAACCAACAATACCAAGAGTTTTTCCTCTTAATTCAACACCTTTGGCATAATTCTTCTTTAAAGATTTAAATTGTGTATCACCATCTAGAGGCATGTTTCGGTTAGAATCGTGTAGAAAACGTACTCCACCAAATAAATGTGCAAATACTAATTCTGCAACAGATTGAGAAGAAGCAGCTGGTGTGTTAATAACATGAATGCCTTTACTTCTGGCATACTCGACATCTATATTATCCATACCAACACCACCACGTCCAATTATTTTAATACTTGAACAGCCATCAATAATATCTTTACGTACTTGTGTTGCACTTCTAACTAGAATGACATCTATTTTATTTTCGTTTATAAAATTCACTAATTGCTCTTGCGCAACTGTAGTTGTAAGAACTTCAAATCCACCTTTTTCTAAAGCTTCTATGCCACTTTTTGAAACTCCGTCGTTTGCTAATACTTTCATTTTTTATGCTTTTGTTTCTAATTCGCTCATAACTTCAATTAACACTTTAACGCTATCTAAAGGCAAAGCATTATACATTGAAGCTCTATAACCACCAACACTCCTATGTCCATTTAATCCATTAATTCCTGCTTCTTTAAGCATGGTTTCAAAGGTTTCTTTTAAATTATCGTTTACTAAAGTAAAAGTAGCATTCATGTTTGAACGATCTTCTTTCACTGAAAAACCTTTGAATAATGGATTTAAGTCTATTTCAGAATACATTACTCTAGCTTTCATATCGTTAATTTCTTCAATAGCTTTTATGCCTCCAAGGTTTTTTAACCACTCTAAAGTTAACATCGATACATATACAGGAAAAACAGGAGGTGTATTATACATACTACCTTTATCTATATGAATTTTATAATCCATCATTGAAGGAATTTTTCTTGATACTTTTCCTAGAACATCTTCTTTAACAACAACTAGAGTCGTTCCTGCTGGCCCCATATTTTTTTGAGCTCCTGCATAAATTAAATCGAATTGTGAAAAATCTAAAACACGAGAGAAAATATCGCTACTCATATCACAAACCATTGGAATGTTGCACTTTGGAAACGATTTCATTTGTGTTCCAAAAATGGTGTTGTTTGAAGTACAATGAAAGTAATCGTATTCAGATGGAATATCGTAACCTTTAGGGATATAGTTAAAATTAGCGCTTTTAGATGATGCCACTTCATATACATCATCAAATATTTTTGCTTCTTTTATGGCTTTATCACTCCAAGTACCAGTATTTAAATAACCAGCTCTTTTTTCTAATAAATTAAGAGCAACCATTAAAAACTGTGTGCTTGCTCCTCCTTGTAAAAACAAGGCTTTATAACCTTTACCTTCAAGACCTAACAACTCTAAAGCTAAAGATCTAGCCTTTTCCATAACATCTACAAAAGGTTTACTTCTGTGTGAAATTTCTAATAAGGACAAACCATCGTTATTAAAATCCATTACAGCTTCCGAAGCCTTTAATAATACTTCTTGTGGTAAAATGCATGGTCCTGCACTAAAATTATGTTTTTTCATGATATTTATTTTAACAGTAGCAAAGGTGCTAAATTCATATAAATTATAAGGAGTTTATTCTATATTTTATCAACTAATTTTTAACAAAAAATCTAAGGTATCAACGCTATCTGCATAATCCCAAAGATTTGGATTTTGTGTGTTCCCAAAATCAATTTCATTAGCAAATAAGCCATTTGACACTATACATTGTATTTTCTCTGAGTCTATTTCTAGTTTATTTTTCAAGCTATCAATAGTTTCATAATGTTCATAAAAAACAGTAGCAATAGGAGAGGAGTAACTAGTATCTTCTTTAATCATTAAAAACCCATTTTCCAGCATGTCAAACTCGCTCATTAAATACACAGCTTTATTATAATCGTAATTATTAGCGTATTTAGCTCCATTAATTATTGGATGCCAAGAATACATGGCTTTAAAAAAGCTTTCGAAATTATATTCTTTTGGAACAAACAATTTAGACACGTTTCTACAGCCTAAACCATAATATCTAAAGATATCGTTTGAAAGTTGTGCTAATTGATCTTCTGTTTCATTACCAGTTAATGCAGCAACCGAGTTTCTGTTCTTTCTTATAATGGAAGGTTTCCCTTTAAAATAATATTCAAAATATCGTGCTGTATTATCACTTCCTGTAGCAATAATAGCATCAAAATCTTCTAACTTTCCTTCAGTAAAGGAAATTTTTTCTTTTAATTCTGGAGCAACATGTTCTAAATATTTAGCTAGAAAAGGAAGTAGATACTTATCGTTAGAAGATTGCTTAACCAAAACTTCATGACCAGAAAGTAGAACACAAAAGAAATCGTGAAATCCAACTAACGGAATATTTCCAGCCATGATGATAGCTACTTTTTTGGGATTTAAATCTTTAAAGTGATAATTAGTAACAAACTGATTAATATTACTTTTAGTCAATGCATTAGACCAGTTTTCTAAAGCAAAATAAATATTATCATCTGTAAACCAACTGTTGTGTTCTTTAGCGAGTTTTATTTGATGTTTAAACCCATCAAAAAATAAGTCGTTATATGGAACTGATTCATTTTTAACTATGCCTTTTCTTGAAAACTGACTTAAAAAATCTCCTAATTTTACAAACGCTTGGATTCTTTCTTCTAAATTCATTATTAGGTTTGGTTATGAATTGTTTTGGCTTTATTTTTGCAGCTGCAAATTTAAGATAAAAATCGCTATGGCAATAATAATAACAGACGAATGTATAAACTGTGGAGCTTGTGAGCCAGAATGTCCAAACACTGCTATTTATGAAGGAGCAGACGACTGGAGATATAAAGATGGTACAAGCTTATCTGGTGATGTTGTTTTAACAAATGGAAAAACAGTTGATGCAGAAGAAGCTCAAGAACCAATAAGTGACGAAATTTATTATATAGTTCCAGATAAATGCACCGAATGCAAAGGGTTTCATGAAGAACCACAATGTGCTGCTGTTTGTCCTGTAGATTGTTGTGTACCAGATGAGGATCATGTAGAAACAGAAGAACAATTATTAGGAAAACAACGTTTTATGCATCCTGAAGATTAAAAACTAAGCCTTATTCTATATTAAAAACCCTAAGCATTTGCTTGGGGTTTTTGTTTATAATTATTTATAAGTACTGTTTTAATCTTATTAACACTTAAGTATTTAAATACTAACTTCGCTTATCGTATTATATAAAACATTAAAACGATTTTATATGATATCGTTGGCAGTAATTTGAAGTTAAACCTTTCATTTAAAATTTAGTCTAAAAAGGAAACCATAATTATGAAATTTATACTTCTATTTTTATCTCTTTTCTTATTCAGTTGTAATAAAGACGACATTGTACAAATATTATCCACGGCTGATGACTTAACAACTACTATTGAATACAAACAAATTAATGGAATAGACTCAAATTTATTGAGCCTAGATATTTACTATAATAGTAATCTGGACATTCAAAAACCTGTTATTATTTATGTCCACGGAGGTGGTTGGAGTATAGGAGATAAATCAAGTCAAATTGAAAATAAAATTAATTTATTCCGTTCTTTAGATTATATTTTAATTAGTATAAATTATAGATTAAGTCCATTCCCTTATGATATTACAAATCTTAATAGAATTAAATACCCTGACCATAACGTTGATATTTCAGATGCGTTGTTATGGGTTAATGAGAACATATGGCAATATGGAGGCAATAAGAATAAAATGGCTTTACTTGGGCATAGTGCAGGAGCCCATCTTGTAGCTTTGACGGGTACTAATGGAAATTTTCTAGAAAGCAAAGGTTTAAGTCTTTCAAGTATTAA
>Ga0209345_10000128_pt1 | contig 106546 bp, 108 predicted proteins | sample Cruoilmetagenom7_FD_187294 | JGI IMG/M metagenome (GOLD analysis project Ga0209345, IMG submission 187294) | Oil polluted marine microbial communities from Coal Oil Point, Santa Barbara, California, USA - Sample 7 (SPAdes) (version 2) | ecosystem: Environmental > Aquatic > Marine > Oil seeps ... | reverse complement strand
GAGTTTACGATTTAAGTGAAGTTTTATCTACTAATGAATATAGTTTATTAGAATTAAAAATTTACCCAAATCCAACAATCAATACATTACATATAGAAGCTAATAACATATTAACCTCTGTAGAAATTTATAATCTATTAGGTCAACAAATATTAAGCTCTAAACCAAACACTTTAATAGAAGAAATCAATATGTCTGAACTTAATTCAGGAATGTATTTAGTTAAAGTTGGTATAGGAGAGCAAATAGCTACTTATAAGGTTTTAAAACAGTAATTTAAACTTGAAAAAGCATTTCATTGTACTAACTCAATCAAAACAAAAAAGCATAATTTCAGGGTAAATATTAAAAAATAATGCATTTCATCGATGATAAATTACATTTAAACGATTAAATGTCAATTAAGACGCTATATTGATTTATATTAGCAGTCCTTCTTAAGTCCCTAAATCGAGAAATCAGCTTAAAAGGTTAATTATTCCATTCAAGACAAAATTTGTCTATTCCCTCATGTTATTAAAATATGTTAGTAATTTATTTATGCTCATATTTTAAAAATTTAATGATCCATTTATTCCCTCAATTAGAGTTTTGCTAAAAGCAAAGCTTGTTAAACATTAATTTTTTGTATAACTATAAATTGAGAACCTATGAAATCCCTAACAATTACACTATTAGTAGCAATTTTTTGTGTAACCGTATCTGGAGTTAACCTTAAAGATACTGAACCAACCCAAATCACTAAAGAAAACAACATTTCTAGTGTCGAAACTTTTGAATATAATTTCGAAATTAATAGGCATGTGAGAAAAGGGAGTATCCCATCAAATAACTAATTTTTTTTAAAAATATATAACAAACCTTTCTTAACGTTAAGGAGGGTTTGTTATACAATAAATAATATTACTTTTTATTTAAGTAATATATGTGGTACATTGCTTTCATGTCATAAAATGTTTTAAATTTGAATGACTTTGAAATAAAAAAAAGGTATTGTATCAAAAAATAATCTTCATACTTTCATTCTTATTTGTCCTACCATTAAAAGCACAAAACAAGACTTTTAATAGGCAATTGGATAGTATTTACTACTATCAAAAATTAGCTAAAAAATCCTTAAATGCTGAAGAAAAGGTGGTATATGCAAAATATGCCATAAAATTATCTCAGGCTACAAATCAAGATTCTACCATTTTAAATAGTAAGCGATTGCTTGCTAATATCTATCTTAAAGAAAGAGATGTTAATCAATTGATTAATATAAATTATGAAATTTTAAATCTTGCAAATAAATTACAAGATTCGACTGCTTTTGCACATAGTACAAATGTTTTAGGTTGGTGTTATGAGCAAAAATCACAGGTAGATAGCTCATATTACTATTATTATTCATCATACAAGATATTTAAAGCACTAAATAAAGAAAAAAATGAAGCAATTGGTTTGTTGAATATGTCAAATATTCAATTTAGTCAAAGAGACTATATTGGTTGTGAGCAGAATGCTGTGGCATCTATTAAATTATTTCAGAAATTACCAGAAACTGAAGAAATATTAGATTTATTATGGGCATCACATAATTTAATAGCTATTGCGTCTGATGAATTAGAATTATATGATAAAGCTATAGAATATCACGCAAAGGCATTAACTTTTAGTGATAAGATAAAGGATAATTTTTTATATACATTATATTCAAATAGTAATATAGCTTTAATATACAAAGAGTTAAATCAATATGATAAGGCATTGGAAATTTACGAAAATCTATTTCGGAATAAAGAATTTCTAATTCAAGATCCAAATAATTACGCACTTATTTTAGGTGATTTTGCTTATGTTAAACATCTATCTAAAGATGATAAATCAGAAAGCATTGCAAGCATGTTTAATGAAGCTTATAAAATGAGTGATAGCTTACAAGATCCTTATAGCATTATGTCTGTAAGTTTAAATGCTTCAGAGTTTTATAAAGACATAGAAAATAAGGATTCTGCCGTATTCTTTGTAAACCGAGCTTACAATCTTGCTAGAGAAACCCATACAAATGATGTGATTTTAAAATCACTGATGCTTAAGTCGAAAATAGAAGATGAAGCAAAGGCAAAAACGTATTTAAATGAATATGTACATTTAAGTGATAGTCTTCAAAATAAAGAACGAGCTATAAGAAACAAATTTGCTAGAATTGAATTTGAAACAGATCAAATTGTAGAAAGAAGTAAACAAATAGCCAAAGAACGTATGTGGCTATTAATACTTTCAATAGGATTAATAGTTACTTTACTGTTATTATATATTATAATTACTCAAAGAACAAGAAACAAAGAATTAAAATTCAATCAGCAACAGCAGGAAACCAACGAAGAAATTTATAACCTCATGCTCTCACAACAAGACAAAATAGATGAAGCACGAGTTATTGAAAAAAAGAGAATTTCAGAAGAATTACACGATGGTATTTTAGGACGACTTTTTGGAACAAGGCTAAGTTTAGATAGTTTAAATATGAGTTCGAATGAAGAAGCTGTTGATGCTAGAGGTAAATATATTGATGAGTTAAAAAGTATCGAGGAAGACATTAGGAAGGTATCTCATGAACTAAATACAGATTTTGTTTCTGGCTCAAGCTTTACTAGTATTATAAAAACGCTAGTTGAAACTCAAACAACAGCCTATCAGCTTAAATATGTTTTACGAAACGATGATAATATAGATTGGGACAGTGTTTCAAATAAAACAAAAATTCATTTTTATAGAATTATCCAAGAATCACTTCAAAATATTTACAAGCATGCTAATGCAACCGAAGTTAATATTAGCTTTAAATTAAAAAATAGTGTAATTTGCTTATCTATTTTAGATAATGGATCTGGTTTCGATGTTAATAAAGCTAGAAAAGGTATTGGATTAAAAAATATTAATTCTAGAGTAAATGAAATTAATGGAGAACTAGAAATTGAATCAAATAATGACTCTGGAACCGAATTGATTATTAAAGCTCCAATCTAAAAATCAAATCTCATGCAAGAAACTATTCGTATATTAATGACAGACGATCATCCTATGATTATTGAAGGATATCAGAATACATTATTAGCTACTAAAAAGGATAGTCAAGATTTAAAAATCGACATAGCAGATAGTTGCGACGAATCTATAAAGTTTATGAATAGGGCTGTATCGATAGAAAACCCTTACGATATTTTATTCATGGACATTAGTCTGCCTCCTTCTACTGATGGAAAGTATACTTCGGGAGAGGATTTAGCAATTTATGCTAGAAAGATTATGCCAAATGCCAAAATAGTTATTCTTACCATGTTTAATGAATCTTATAGAATACATAACATAGTAAAAACAATTGATCCTGAAGGATTTTTAATTAAAAGTGATCTAACTTCTAAAGAACTAGCTAGTGCTTTTCAAGCTGTTATAAATAATCCACCTTTTTATAGTGGAACAATTAATAGTATGATTAGGAAAACAATTTCTAACGATATTGTTGTGGACGAAGTCAATAGAAAAATATTACACTTATTATCTCAAGGCATAAAGACAAAAAACTTAATCGAGCATATAAATTTATCTATGAGTGCTATCGAAAAAAGAAAAAAGCACTTAAAAGAATTATTTTTTGTTGAGGATGGTAATGATGAGACGTTGCTAAATGAAGCAAGGAATAAAGGATTTGTTTAATCTGTATACTAATTTCTTCATTATAAAATATCTTCAAAAGTATTGCCATTGCTGTCTATTACGGTTTTTCCGTAATAATTTTGTGGTTAAACCGTAACAAAATTTTAAATAGTAGTTTTATATTTGAAGTATCAACAGCACATTAGTTAATCCCTCAAAAGATATTTCGTTGATAATAGCATTTACACTTACCTCGTGATTTTTATTCCTAAATAAAAGTCATGAGGTTTTTTTTAAAAACTAAAAATCAGACTCTTATATTCCCAAGCTTTCATTACAAATAATCCAAAGTAAATAACGGCTACCAAAAATTTAATAAAGGTTCCTGTTAAGAATCCTAGAAAAGAACCAAAAGCTGCTTTAGTAGCAGTTTTAGAATCAGATTTGTTTAGTAATTCTCCAACTAAAGCACCAACAAAAGGCCAAATAATAATCCCGAAAATTCCTAATATTGGAAATATAATTGCTATAACTAAACCAACTGTAGTTCCAATAACACCATATTTACTGCCACCAAATTTTTTGGTTCCTAGTGCAGGAATAATATAATCTAATGCAAAAACTATAAGAGCTATAGCTAGAGTAATAACTAAAAACACCCAATTATTAGGTACTGCATTTGTTAAATGAAGGAGTAATAAGCCTATCCAGCTTAAAGGAGGTCCAGGTAAAACAGGTAGAAAGCTACCTAAAACTCCAATAATCATAAAAAGTAAGCCCAAACAGACCAATAAAATATCCATGTATTTTTCTTTATTAGACGAAGATATAAAAGGATTGTTACAAAAGTTTAAACTAAAAAGTTAGTTTTAACTAATTTTTTAGTTATATTTGTTCAACTAAGTTTTTAGTTTAACGATATTTTTTTGAGAATTATGCATCAAACAAAACAACTCACCAAAGCCGAAGAAGAAATCATGCAAGTATTATGGCAGCTTGAAAAAGGCAATGTCAAACAAATAATTGATTTGTTGCCAGAACCCAAACCAGCTTATAATACAGTTTCAACTATTGTTCGAATTCTAGAAAGCAAAGGTTTTGTGGATTATGAAAAACATGGAAAAGGACATGTTTATTTTCCAATCATGAAAAAACAAGATTATAGCAATCAAAGTTTAAATACGTTAGTTGATAATTATTTTCAAGGTTCTTTTAAAAGTATGGTATCTTTTTTTGTGAAGAAAAATGATATCAGTTTAAAAGAATTGGAGTCTGTTTTAAAAGATATTAATAAAAAAGACTAATTATGGCACAGTACATTATTCAAGCAATTGCATTTCAGCTTTTCTTTTTAATAGTTTATGATCTGTTTTTAAAAAAGGAAACATTTTTTAACTGGAATAGAATGTATCTTTTAATTACAGCAGCATTATCTTTTGTTTTGCCATTGATTAAGATTGAGTTATTTAAGAACATCATGCCACAACAGTATATTATTACACTTCCAGAAGTTGTTATAGGGAAACAAAGTCCAATCGTTTTAGAAGAAGTATTTATTGAAGGAATTAACCTAGAATCTAACTTTTCATGGTCTTGGATGTATTTGTTTTATCTTGGTTCTGCCATTGCTTTTCTGGTTTTCATTTATAAACTAATTAGAATTATTCACTTAATTAATAGCAATCCAAAACACAAAGAAGCTAATTTACAAATAGTGGATTTGAAGAACAGTCGCGATGCTTTTTCATTTTTTAATTACATTTTTATAGGTAGACAATTAGAAAGTGAAGAACGAGAAACTATCTTAAAACACGAGCTTGTTCATGTAAAACAAAAACACACATTCGATATGATGTTTTTCGAAATCCTGCGTGTGTTGTTTTGGTTTAACCCATTCATTTATATGTATCATAAAAGGATTTCTGTTATACATGAATTTATTGCAGATGCTGAAGCAATTAAGCACAATGAAGCACAATATTATCAAAACCTGTTGTCGCAAATTTTTAATGCAAAACAGGTGTCATTCATCAATCCATTTTTTAAAGAATCATTAATCAAAAAACGAATCGTTATGTTACAAAAATCAAAATCAAAACAAGTCCAATTATTAAGGTATGCGCTATTAATTCCAATGGTATTAGGCATGTTAATTTATTCTTCTTGTAGTGATACAAGTCAAGATAATATAGTAGAAAGCGAACTTTCTCAAGAAGCCCAATTAAAAATAATTATCGAATCTTTTGATAAGGAAGGCAAACTAAATGAATCAGATAAGGAAGAAATGTCGGCTTATTTTTTAGATGCTATTAAAGCAAATGTTGAAGGACAAGATGTGTCATCTAAGAAAATTAGTACTACTGAATTTAAGGGTTTAGACGAAGTGCCTTTTGCAGTTATTGATCAAGTTCCAGTTTTTCCAGGCTGTGAAAATCTAAATGATGAACAAGCAAAAAAATCATGCTTTAACAAAGAAATGAGCACTTTTATAGTTGAAAAATTTAATCAAGATCTAGCTAAAACCCTAAATTTAACTGGTTCGGTAAAAATATCTGTTTTCTTTAAAATAGATAACCAAGGAAATATTACAGAAGCTAAAGCAAGAGCAATAAAGCCAGAGTTGCAAGAGGAAGCTATTCGAGTGGTAAATATGTTACCAAAAATGACTCCAGGAATGCACAATGGGAAAGCTGTAAATGTACCTTACTATTTGCCTATTAGGTTTCAAATAAAGGAATAAGAAATAATTGAATAATAAACCGAAGCTAAGTCTTCGGTTTTTTTATGTTTATAAATCTGCTTTCATGTAGAATAAACAAAAAAATTGTACTTTTCGGTTTCAAATCTGTATATGAAACATTTGTGCCTTTTTTTTGGTTTTTTATTGCTTGTTTCTTGCAACTATTTTGATGTAAAGAAGACAACTTCTGAAGCTATCTTAAACGAAGAATTAAAAACTTTTAATTGGAGTGAAGTTGACGATTATCCAACTTTTGATGTGTGTAATAACAAGTCTTCAAAAGAAGAGAAAAAGAATTGTTTTCAAATGACACTTACAAAAATAATTACAAGTAAGATACAGAATGATACTATTACAGTATCACAAGATATTGAAGACACAATATTCATGAAATTTCAAATTTCAGAGAAAGGCATATTAACTTTAATCAATGTTCAAGTAGATTCACTTACAAGTGCTGAAATTCCTAATATTGAATCTTTACTTTCAAATAGTTTAGATTCGTTACCTAAAATATATCCTGCTATTAAACGTGGTCAACAAGTAAAAACAGCTTTTACATTACCAATTATTGTTTCAGTCAATTAATTACAGAAATTTATTGTATTAATAAATATCTAAAATCTAATGGCTAGTTTTTTCATAAATCGTAAAATTTCAACATACAACCAAACAAGAGTTACTAAAAGTCCCCAAGTAGCGAGCCATTCTCTCTGTTTTGGTGCTTTATTCTTATGTTTTTCTATATAGTCGAAATCTAAAAGCAATGCTAAAGAAGCAAAAATTGCAGCCAAAACATTGAAAATTATTGCAAACCAAGAGGTGCCTCTAATATAAGTTTTAATGCCAAAGAAGCTTAGAATCCAAGTAATAAGGTAGACCATAAAAATACTTGCACAAGCAGTAATAATAACACTTTTAAGCTTTTTTGTTACAACAATAATTCTTGTTTGATATAAGCTAAGCATAACAAAGAAAGTAATAATGGTAACACCAATAGCCTGAAAAGGAAGGTTAGGAAATCTTGCATGTGCAAAGCTACTTATGCCACCAAGAAAAAAACCTTTAGCAATAGCGTAAAGAGGCACTAAATACATAGCCCACTCTTTTCTAACCGAAATAACAATACTTATTATAATTGCAGAAAGCATTCCACCTGAAGTAAACCATTTTATATTAGTGCCAATGGTATATAAGTGCCAAACATAAACAGTAATTGAAGCGATGATAAAAAGTAAAAAAAGTGTTTTTAGGATAATGCCATGAACACTCATTTTTTCTGAAGTACTCTTGTCATTCTCCCAAAAATAATCGTTGAATGCAGGATTAGAAGTTTTATCTAAACGCATGAATTACAAGTTAAACTTAAACCCAAGAGCAAAGTCTGTTGGGAAATTGCCTTGATTTTCAATAAAAATTGCAAACAGATTATTATATGCAAGTGTTATATATCCATTCTTAAAAACTTTTATATCACTACCTAAACCAAAGATAAAAGGAGCCTCTAAGTTTGAGCTTGATTGATCTTCAGAAATATATGAACCAGGATTAGATGGGTCTTCATAACTTATTGTTTCGTTGACAAAGGTAAACGTCACAAAAGTTACATTTCCGTAGAAGCTAAAACTAGGTTCATTTATAACACGGAATCTATATCCTAAACCTAGTTCTGTGGCACTATATTTAAATTCATCATCTTCTAAAGCTGATCTAAGACTAAAATATCCAGCATGACGCTTAAAACTTGTATCACTATAGATTTCAAATTCAGCACCAAAAAAGGGTACAGTTGTATTGTTTGGATTATAAATAAATGGCTGATTGGTAATACCTCCAAAAACACCTATGCGTGTTTGTAGTTTGGAGCGAGGTTCGAAACTGTAATTTAAATCGCTAGTGGAATTATAGATATTGATATAATCTTTTAAACTTACTAGTGTTAAATTTACTTTGTCGGCTGTAAGTCCATATTCCTGTGTTAAATTATTTAATGTCGTTTTGTATTCTTCTTGATATTTTCTCGTATCTGGATTTTTGGTGTTTTTCAATTCTTCTATTGTGCCATCTTCTGTTCTAATAAAATATCTGTATTGTCCATCTATTACATTCCAAAGAAGGTCTAAATTACCATCTACTTCAGTTTTTAGTTGAACTGTTTCTCCGTTAACTGTATATGATTCTTGAGCTTTAGTGTGAGTAAAGCTAAATAGTAAACATAAAATAAAGACTATCTTTTTCATTAGATTTAGGTTTTCAGTTCTTGTAAAACTAACAAAAATAAATGATTAAATCACTATTTTTTATAAGCTCTGCCTTTCCATTTATAGTTTGTAAAGAGTGACACAACTGCAATGTAAACACAAAAAAATGGATAGATTAATGCACTAATTGGATAGTTAAAAAATAAGTGTTTCTGATTAAAAAATTGGGCCGTTTTAAATAGTAAGGCAAAATCAATGGCCATTTTTAATACAAAGACAATCAATAAAGAAATAAAGTTGAAATAGCCAATAATTGCAAACAATAATAAACTAATTAAAGTAGCATTCATTATCAATACAATAAGGCTAGTTACTTTAGCTAAGTTGCTGTTATAATGTGTTGTTTTTGAAGCCCAACGTATTCGTTGCGATATTAAACTTTTAAAGCTTGGTTGAGGTTTGGTTAAAACAATGCCGTCTTTTGCCTTAATAAAGATGACTGAATCTTTATTTTTTTTGATTGCTTTTTCTAATAGAAAAACATCGTCGCCACTAGCAATGTTATTATTCCCTTCAAATCCATTAAGCGTTTTAAAAAATGATTTTTTATAGGCTAAATTTGCGCCATTATTTAGAAAAGGTGCTCTTAAACCAAAACCTCCAATAGTTGCTCCTATCAAACTCAAGAAATCTAATGTTTGAAACCGATCTAAAAAAGTATGAATCTTATAATACGCAACTGGGCCAGCTATCATTTTGCAGTTGTTTTTATTTATAAAACAATTATAACAATCTAACCACAATTTTGGAAGTAAACAATCAGCATCAGTTGTTATAATCCATGGATTTGAAGCATGTTCAATTGCTATTGAGATAGCGTCTTTTTTTGGCGATTTAGATGTTCTTTTATTTTGAATTATTTTGAACTTGATTTCAGTCTTGTTAAGGTGCTTATTAATAATTCCAATAGAACCGTCTTCAGATTCATCATTAACAAAAATGATTTCGTAATTTGAAACAGGGTATTTCAGTTTTGATATAGAATCCAATAAATCTGGTAGGTTTTCTGCTTCATTCCGAAAAGGAATAAGAATAGAAAAATTAGTTTGATTAGCTGTTTCTTCTAAATGAAATTCTGAAACCTTTTCAAATCCATATATAAAACTTCCTATTAAAACCACATACAGAAATGTGACGCAAAGAACAATAATGATCATGATTCTACACTTTTTGGAAGTTTAAATTTTAAAACAAACACACTTCCAAGCAGGCTTGGAATTACAAAGTTAAGAAGCCACATACAGGTTACAATACTTAAGGTTGTTAACTCATTAACGCCTACTATGGAAAATAAATAGACAGCCACACTGCCTTTTATAACAACATCAAAAATAAAAATAGAGGGAACTATTGAAGCTAATAAATACATGGAAGAAATAACAATCATGGCATTTTTATAAGAAACGTCAACACCAAACAACTGAAGCAGAAAATAAAATTGAAATGAAAAAATAAGATATCTAATTAATGAAAAAACAAAACAGGATAGGTAATTTTTGAATGGAATTTTTTTAAAAAAAGTTAAAACCTTTTCTATTGAAACGCCTTTAATGGTTAATTTTTTGTTTTTTAATCCGAAAAAAGATATAATTAATAGAATGCCTAGAAACCTAATAGATTTATAATAATTTATATCTACTTCATACTTCGTGATAAATAAATATAAACCTATAACACCTAATAGCACTGTAATAAGCATTTGCATCATGTTTCCAAGAAAATTTAAAAGCACTATTTTTTTTCTAAACCCAGACGTATAAAAAATAGCTTTAGCACCATATTCCCCAATTCTATTTGGAGTAAATAAGGAAGCAGTTAAAGATCCTAAACTTTGTTGCATGGCGTTTCTAAATGATATTTTTTTAAAAATAGACACTAAATCTCGCCATTTTAAAATTTCAAAAAACCAGTTAAAATTGCTTAAAAAGATTAAAATAATGATGTTTTCTGTTGAAAAAGCCTCGTTTTCATTCAAAAACTGACTAAAAATCTCAATGTCTAATTGCTTGTTTGTTGTTAATTTGTAATAAATAAAATAAAATGCACCAACAACTAGGCTTAATTTAATAAGCACAAAAAAGAATTGTTTAGTTTTGTATGGTAAGCCTTTATGCATTTATAGAATTACAAATTTATTTGTCGCAAATTAAACAATATAGTTTTATGAAAACATATTTTATAAATTTCAAACAAACAATCGTTTTTATTAGTTTTATTTTGGTTACTATTTCTGGTTTCAGTCAAGCAGAAACCAGTAAATGGAAAGCTCAGTTTGCTATTGGTGGAAATCATCCTTTTTCTGAAGGTTTTGTTGAAGGCTATTATGCAAAAAGTTTTAATTTTCCTACTATAAATTTAGGGCTTCAACACATGTTTAAAAGGCAATTTGGAGCCAAACTAGATTTTGGATATAACCGATTTTCTAATACAGATGGTTCTACAGAATTTAAAGTAAATTATTCTAGAATCAATGCACAAATTATTTATGATCCAACACCAATTATGACCTTTCTACCTATTGGTTTTGCTCTTGTAGCACATGCTGGACCTGGATTTAGCATTATTAAACCATTAGGAATCTATACGGAAAATAACACGTCTTTTTTAAACGTTATGGCAGGAATAGAGATACACTATAGCATCACGCAATTGTTAACTATTTATCTGGACACATCATATATTTATGGATTAAGTGGGGATTTCGACCCAGTTACAGAAGGGTATGGCTCCTTTAATGGAAATTTATTAACTGCAACTATAGGAGTGTCTCTATCTTTAAGTGGTTGCTATTATTGCGATTAATGAGCAAAGAAAAAATTATTTTAGGTATTGATCCAGGAACTACCATTATGGGATTTGGTCTTATAAAAGTAGTTGGGAAAAACATGCAGTTTATGCAATTAAATGAATTGGATTTAAAAAAATACAGTGATCATTATTTAAAACTAAAACTTATTTTCGAGAGAACTATTGAACTTATTGAAACACATCATCCAGACCAAATAGCAATTGAAGCGCCATTCTTTGGAAAAAATGTGCAAAGTATGTTGAAGTTAGGCAGAGCTCAAGGTGTGGCTATGGCTGCAGGTTTAAGTAGAGAAATACCTATTACAGAATATTCGCCTAAAAAAATTAAAATGGCCATTACTGGAAGTGGGAATGCTAGCAAAGAGCAAGTCGCTAAAATGCTTCAAAGTTTGTTAGGAATAAAAACGCTTCCAAAAAACTTAGATTCTATGGATGGTTTGGCAGCAGCTGTTTGTCATTTTTATAATGAAGGTAGAATAGAAATAGGAAAAAGCTATACAGGTTGGAGTGCTTTTGTGAAACAAAACGAGGATCGCGTTAAGAAATAAGTTTAATGAATAATAAATCTATATGCAAAAATTGCACCTCCAAAATTTCAGATAGTTATTGTAGTAACTGTGGTCAGCGAACATCCATTCATAAAGTGACCTTTAAAGAAACTTTTCAAGATTTTATAGATGTAGTGTTTTCAATTAACTCGCCTTTATTTCTTACAATTAAATTATTAATAATAAACCCAGGGAAATTATTTATTGAATATTTAAATGGTAAACGAAAAACATACTATAAACCAGTTCCGTTTTTCATTTTAACAACTATTATTTTTGTACTTATAAAAGCAATATTAAATTATGATCCGATGGAGAATATGGCAGTTGTTGGAAGTGAAAAACTTGATCAAAGTTTGATTAATAATGCAGGAATATTTATGGCAAAAAATATCAATAATATTATTTTCACTTTTGTTTTTTCTTTTGCCATATTCGTTAAATTGTTCTTTTATAAAAAGTACACATTTGCAGAATATCTTGCTGTTTCATTTTATGTTATAGGTTTTTATATAATTATCACAACTGTTCTAATGTTTGGTTTACAATATGCTGGTCCAAAATATAAAATGGTGCCATTTATATTCCTATTTTTCTACATGATTTACGTTTTAACTTCATTGTTTAAAAAGATAAGTGTATTAACCATTCTTAAAACTGTATTAGTGTTTTTATTCTCGATATTCTTTTATATGATTTTTGGCTATGGAATTTCGTTTCTTATTGTCTGGTTGAAAACGTTATAATGGCAGGAATTTATATCCACATACCATTTTGTAAACAAGCTTGCTTTTATTGCGACTTCCACTTTTCTACCTCACTTAAAAAGAAAGATGAGCTTGTTGCTGCTTTAGTTAAAGAGCTAGGATTACGAAAAGATGAATTCAAAAACAAAACGGTTGAAACTATTTATTTTGGAGGAGGAACACCTTCTTTATTAACGATTAACGAATTAAAATTTTTAATTGAAGAAGTATATAAGAATTATCAAGTAGTTGCCAATCCTGAGATTACATTAGAAGCAAATCCAGACGATTTAATGTCTGTTCAAGCGCAGTCGACAACTGTTTTTGAGGATTACAGACAAATAGGAATAAATAGACTTTCAATTGGTATTCAATCTTTTTTTGAAGACGATTTAAAAGCCATGAATCGAGCACATTCTTCAGAAGAAGCAAAAAAATGTTTGTTAGAAGCCACAAAACACTTCGATAATATTACCATCGATTTAATCTACGGGATTCCAAGTATGAGCATAGAGAAATGGGACGAGAATTTACTGATGGCTTTTAGTCTTGGCGTGAATCATATTTCTAGTTATGCCCTAACAGTTGAACCAAAAACAGCTTTAGATACCTTTATTAAAAAAGGTGTTTATCCTCCTATGAATGACGATTTGGCGCAACTTCATTTTAATCATTTAATGTCAGAAACCGAAAAGCAAGGCTTCATACATTATGAGATTTCCAATTTTGGAAAGCCTGATTTTTTCTCACAGCACAACACAAGTTATTGGCAAGGAAAACCGTATTTAGGCATTGGACCATCTGCACATTCATTTAATGAAAATACTAGAAGTTGGAATGTATCTAACAATACAAAATACATTAAAAGTATTGAGGAAAATTGTTTGCCAAACACCAAAGAAATCTTGACTATTCAAGAACAATACAACGAATATGTCATGACAGGTTTAAGAACTATTTGGGGAGTTTCACTTAAAAAAATAGAACAAGATTTTGGTGAATCTTGCAAAACGTACATTATAGAGCAATCTCAAAAATTCATTAATAAAGATTTACTTGTAATTAAGAGTGATAAGAATTCATCTATATTATCAGCAACTCAAAAAGGAAAGTTTTTAGTTGATGGTATTGCTTCAGAATTGTTTATGATTTAATTATATTTGAAAATGATTGCAACCATACAGTATAATTCAAAAAAACTTCAAATAGATTTATCGAAACCTTTAGATATTTCTATTCCATTAAAAGCATCTAAAAACAATGTGAATGCTTGGTATTTAGATGAACCTAAAATCGAACCAGTAAAAGATGGTGAGTGGACAGCAAGCGTGGCAGAAGGCGCAGATATTAATTTTAATAATATTTGGTTTAATCCACATGCACATGGAACTCACACAGAATGTGTTGGGCATATTACTAAGAAAGTTTATTCTATCAATCAGCAATTAAAACAGTTTTTCTTTTTAGCTGAAGTTATTACAGTAGCACCAGAAAAGAAGGATGATGATTTTGTAATTTCAAAAAAACAAATTCAGTTTGCGTTAGGTAATAAAAAACGTGATGCTGTAGTAATTAGAACAATCCCTAATACGAAGGAAAAATTATCTCAGCAATATTCTAATACAAATCCACCATATTTATTATCAGAGGCTGCTATCTATTTAAGAGAGAAAGGAGTGAAGCATCTGTTAATTGATTTGCCTAGTATTGATAAAGAGAAAGACGATGGTAATTTGTTTGCACACAATGCATTTTGGAATACAGCAGGAAGAGTTAGATTAGATGCTACAATAACAGAATTTATCTTTGTGCCTAATCCAGTTGAAGATGGCACTTATTTTTTAAACATACAGATAGCTCCTTTTGAAAATGATGCTTCTCCAAGCAAGCCTGTTTTGTATGAAATTATAAACGATTAAGTAAATTCAATGGAGATATTTATAGGAATTATTTTAGGTGTTTTATTAAGTATAGGCTTGGTTAGTTATGTCAAGTTTTTTAAAAACAAGCAATTAGTCAAGTCGCAATCAATTTTGCTATTAGATAAAATTAAAACGGTTTGTAAGTTTATAACTGTTGAAGGAGATTTTGCCGAAATATATCATTACGAAGATGTAAAGGAACGCTTCTTAAAGTTGGTGTCTGCAAAGAAAAAAGCACTTGTAATTGTTAAGGCTAAAGCACATATTGGATACGATTTAAGGAAAATAGAGCTGCAATCTAACACAGACGCCAAACAGATTATTTTAACACATTTCCCACAACCAGAAGTATTATCGGTTGAGACTAATCTAGATTATTACGATAAAAAAGATGGGTATTTTAATAAGTTTGAAGCTTCAGATTTAACCGAATTACAGCATAATGCTAAGCAACATATTTTAGATAAAGTACCAGAAAGTGGCCTGATGGAAGTCGCAAAAAAAGAAGCTTTAGAAACCATACTGCTTATGGAAACTATTGTAGAAACTATTGGGTGGAAATTGGATTATTCAGCACTTAAATTAGAAGAGAAGGTAATAGAGCGAATTGAAAAATAAAAATGGCGTTTTTAAGAATTACATTATGAATATTGAACAATTTCGAGATTACTGCTTGAGTAAAAAAGCGACTACAGAACATTTTCCTTTTGATAATGATGTGCTGGTTTTTAAAGTGCTAAACAAAATGTTTGCACTTGCATCGTTAAAACAATGGGAAAGTGGCGATGGGTATATTAACTTAAAATGCAATCCAGAATATGCCATTGAGTTAAGGGAATCTTTTGAAAGTATAAAACCAGGATACCATATGCAGAAGCAGCAATGGAATAGTGTTTATATTCATCGTGACGAATTAAAGCCTCAACTTATTTTTGAACTTATCGATCATTCTTATGATATGATTGTAAAAGGTATGACTAAAAAAATGCGAGAATCTCTTCAATAAAGCAGTATGTTTGCAAAATCATAACCTAAAACATGAAACCTTCATGAGCGTATTACAAACACTACAAGATAGAAGTAACAATACTTGCGAATTATGTACTTCTACTCAAGACCTTTCTCAATATACTATTCCACCTTCATTAAATGAAAATGTTGCAAACGATATTTTGGTTTGCAAAACCTGTTTAGACCAGATTGAAGGAGAAGTCGACATGAACGTTAATCATTGGCGTTGTCTAAATGAGAGTATGTGGAATGAACACGTTGCAGTTCAAATAATGGCTTGGAGAATGTTACAAAGACTACGTAAAGAAGGTTGGCCAAAAGACTTGTTAGATATGATGTATTTAGATGATGATGCTTTAGCCCTAGCTAGAGCAACTGGAGAACATGAAGACGAGGTAAATAAAATAATACATAGAGATGTTAATGGCGTCATTTTAGAAAATGGTGATTCTGTTGTTCTTGTTAAAGATTTAAAAGTTAAAGGTTCAAGTATCGTTGCCAAACAAGGAACAGCAGTAAGAAATATTAGATTAGATTATGAAAATGCTGAATTTATTGAAGGCAAAGTTGATGGTCAGCAAATAGTTATAATTACTAAATATGTTAAGAAAAATTAACATTTAAGTGTCTTGTTTTTAACATATTACAATAGTTTTATAGTGACTTTGTAAATTGTATTTAATTGTATTTCATCGAAGAAATTTACATGCTTTTTTCATTAATCTAGTACTTTTGTTTCTCATCGAATTTTTTACTTAACAGACTAAATACATTTTATATTTATAATATCGAACCTGATTAATAGCATAAACAAGTTTGCATTTTTTAATTTATGTTATTATGAATCTCACAATCACTCACTACAACAATTATTTTAAAGTTACTGGTATTTTAAACAGACAATCTGTTGCATTTTTTCAAAAAGAATTTGAAAATGTTTTTGAAAAACTTCAAGCTGTAACTATTAGTATTGAAGGCTTAGAAAGTATCGACAGAGAAGGCGTTAAAGCATTGGCTAAATTGCATAACGAATCTTTAGCTTCAAACAAGCAATTGTCAATTATTGGATTTGGTTGTAAAGACTTATACGATCATTTTAAATCTAATGATGCTGCCTAATTAGCAGGACATATCTGCTATTATTTTCCATTCGCCATTTATCTTCTTGAATATTATAATAAATACACCATTGGCATTACCAACATCTCTGGTTAAATGGTATTCTCCCATAACCCAATAATTATTATTTTCAATTTTAGAGATATCATTAATTACAAACCTTAAATCACCACTTTCTGTCTTTGTTGGATATCCTTTTTTGTAATTAGATAATGTATTTTTCCAGCCAAGAGTTAGGCCACTTCCTCCATAAAATTTTAAAGAATCGCTTTTCCAATAACCTTCCATAAAGCCTTCTAAATCATGATTTTTCCAAGCTTCTTCCTGAATAGTCATAACTTGTAAAATGGCAGTTTTATCTTTTTCAGAATTACTAGATGCTTCTATTTTAGGTTTTGTAGTACAGGATATTATAAGTACCATTAGTAAAAGATATACAAATTTCATATAAATAATTTAGTTGGTTAAAAGATAGTTGCTTAAATTTTTATCGGGTTTTTATAAGATTTGTGCGACTGGAAAATCGGAGGTTTTTCGGTTGTAGCAAATCGCTAGTTGTATGTTTGTCAGTTCTTTTTTTAGTTTAAAAGTAAGCATAAATTTTATGAGTTGTTGCCTGCTGGCTTTAACAAGGTGACCAATATTCAAATCGAATTAGTTTTTCATTTTTTAATTCAATTCTAATTCCACTGTCATATTCTTTGTGAGGAATAATAATTCCTCCACTTAAATCATTATCAAAATACTTGGTAATTTCTTTTCCAAAAATTTCAGTCAATTCAGTAAGCTCAGTTTCACAAGTCAATTTATATTTTCCATAGTTTAGAATGGTTGAATTATCATTTTCAAAATCAATTTGTTCTAAAACATATTTTTCAGTTTGATTTCCAGTAAATCTTATCTTATCATATTCAAGTGTGTAGTAATCTTGTCCTTGCTCATCACTCGATAAAAACCCACATTCATAATGCGGTTCAAAAACCTTATTTGGATTCCCAAGTTTTTCAATTATTTCTGATTTTGCAGAGAAAAAACTCAATCCATTATAACTTATTAAATTATAATCAACATTTTGTGCAATACTCATTTGTCCAAAACAAATTATAATCAGTGCTGTTAAATTTATTTTCATAGTTCAATTTTCTGCTTGCAGGCAACAATTTATAAAAACTAAATAATTATTTGAGCACTTTTTGTTGTTTTTTAAAAAAGGCATCTGCTTGTAATTGCATCAGTTCTCTAGCTTTCTTACGCTTGTAATTATAGAGTTCATCTTCATCTGCAATATCATTATAAATCTTGTTGTTAATTTCTAGATCTGTTTGTAATAATATGTGTCTTTCCTTTACATTTCTATCTGTCCAAGATCTTAAAGCACTTTCAGAATCTTCAAGTTTAAAATCGTATTCACTTTTTGGAGAAAGTATTTTTGCAAAAATTGGAGAAGTTTCAATAGCAAGGAATAATAAAAATATAAAAAAGGAAGGTAGCCAAGGCAACTTGTTTAAAGCATTTACTCTAGCCATTAAACCATCGAAATTATTAATAACAGGTTGAGTAGTTTCTACTTTAGAATTAAAATCTGTTTGCAAAAGACCAATTTCAGACTCATAATTAGCAATCTTGATTTTATTATCTGCTTTAAGTTGTTGCAACTCTATTAATGCAGCATCATGTTTGTCTCTTTTTTCTTGATAAACTGGGCCTTTTCCTAATAACTTTGTTCCAGCTGTTCCTTCTGCTTCTGTAATGTATGTGTTGTATAAAGCATTTACTTCTGCTTCTTTATCTGTAATTTGTTGTTGTAAGGCATTAATATCTTTATTGTAATTTTTAATGTTTGGGTCGTACTGTTTTGCAATTTGTTCTTTATTCGCAAGAGTCAATTCATTTTTTTGTTCTAATAAAACTTGATTGATTTCTTTTTCAAATATTTTTAATTCTAAGGGTTTAGAAATAACGACTGCAATAATTACAGCAAGGATTATTCTAGGAAATGCTTGAATAAGTTCATCTAAAACCTGATTTCGTTTTTTTATAGTTGAAACAATAAAGCGATCTAAATTAAAAATAAGTAAACCCCAAATTAGTCCAAAACTTATAGCAATAAATGGATTATCGAAAACAGTATAAAGTGCATAACTAGATGCAATAAATGCCATAACAGCAGTAAAAAATACGGTTGCTCCTATACCTGCATATTTGTTTTGTTCGCCATTGGAACACGTGTCTAAAATGTCTGAATCTGATCCGGAACAGAGAATGAAGAATTTCTTTAACATGATTTGATTGATTTTGATTGATAGACTATTAGAACGCAAATTATAGCTATTTGTTACAAAAAAAAGCCTCGAATTTCGAGGCTTTAATAAGAATATGATAATATGAAACTATTAATCTATAGTTATTGGTTCTTTGCTTATGTAAATTTTCGGGTTCTTGGAAGACGAATTTTTCGCTGAGATATTTAAAGATTTATTTTCTTTTAACATACTTATAGCCTCATCTGAAGTAATTTGTTCACCTCCAAAATAGAAAGTGGCATCTTTTTTAGCCATGTCAATAACAAAATCTAAAGGTGCTTTTGGTGGAGGTGGTGGAGGTGGAATGTTAGATTCCTCTCCTTTTTTCACCATGTTTGAATGATTCTCATTATATTCCTTAATTGTCTTTTGGTATTTCACCTTTTCTTCAGGAGTTGCATTTACTGGAATTGGAGGTGGAGGAGGTGGAGTTAACTCAGAAGATTCCATACGTGTCGATTGACGAGTTCTCATAACATATTCTTTTTCTTTCTTTTGTTCAGCCAATATTGCATCTCTTTCTAACATTCTCGCGTCTCTCTCATTCATTTTAGCCTCCCTTTCAAGCATTTTGGCTTCTTTTTCTTTTATAGCAACTTGTCTCTCCAATTCTCTATATTCCTTTTTTGACTCTTTCTCAATCAAAGCTCTCTTCTTCAGTTCCTCCTCATATCTATAAGCTGTAGGTTGTGCTGTCTCTCTTGCCATTTTTGTATCTTTAGTTTTGGATGAAGGAGGAGGTGGTGGAAAATTTGGAAATGGTTCAGCTGAAGCTTTTTGCTTATCTGTCATTAAGCTGTATAAATACTTTATACGTTTCATGTCAGTAAGCTTAATCGCGTAATCCTTGCCTTTTACTGAATTATAGTATTTCGCAAGCTTATTGTATTCAGCCATTTGCTCTTTTGAAGCACCTTTTTGGTTTTCAGGATTTGTAATAGCATAAGGTTTATTTCCTTTTTCACGAATTATTTCTTGGTTATAAGTAACAATGCGATGAAAGCCATAATCGACCACAGAATTATAAATAAACCAAACGTCTTCATCTGAAACTATTTTTCCGTCATTTACGTGAACATTTATTATATTATTACGTATTTCAGGTGTAATATCTTGATGCAATAGATTAATAACTGATATAAATGTTTCTTTAGTTGCTGGAATACCATCTATTTTATAAGTACCATTTTCAAATATTTTTATATCAATACTTCTAGCTGTGTAATTTATACCTGAAGTTTCAGAAGCAATGTATTTTTCAACTGTTTTTTTAGAACTAAAGCTGTAGATAAGGACTGCTAATAATGGGAGAAGCACCATGCTTCTCAACCAAATCCTTTTTTTTGATGTTTGTGTTTTCATAACTGTAAATCGTTTTTTGATGAATGAATAATTAATGGCTGTTGCCAATTGTGGTTCTAAAGCATTTGATGAGAATGCTAATAATATTTGTTGGTATTTTGATAGTGTAACACCTTGTTTTATCACTTCAAGATCTGCTAAAAACTCATGATTCAATTTCACCGTTTTTTTAAGCATATAAATAAGTGGATTAAACCAAAGCATTATTTGAAATAACTCAATAAATAAGATGTCTAACGAATGTTTTTGTACAGCATGTACTTCTTCATGAATCAATACTTCTTTAGGAATTAGCTGATTTTCATAACGAGCCTTATTTAAAAATATAAAGCTTAAAAAAGTATGAGGAACTATCAATTCTTCTAATAAAACATTAGTTGATTTCTTAGTTTTCAACTTCGGGTTTTGTTTTATTTTGAGTAAGATGCTGCTTAAATTGAAAATGAATTTCAGACTAAAAATGAACACCCCTATTAAGTAGATGCTCCAAAGAATGTATGGCACATAATTTACAGATGCTTCTACCGAATTTAAAGGAGTTAAGGAAGCATTATTTATAACGGTATTATTTATGTCTAATGGAACTTCAATATACTTAGTGAATGTTATAAATGGAATTCCAAAGGAAACTAAAAGGGAAGCTAATAAATAAAATCGTTTAAAAACGTGCATGCTTTCTTTTTCTAAAAGTAGTTTGTAGATAAGCAAGAAAACGGCTAGACAAGCACTGGATTTTAAAATGTATTCTAACATGGTTACTTGTTTTTAATTTCGCTATCTATTAGTTTTTTTAAGTCTTCTAATTCTTCTTTTGTAAGATTGGTTTCTTTCGTAAAAAAGGATGCAAATTGTGAAGCACTATCGTTAAAAAAATTCTTTATCAAACCATTGACATGTTTTGAAAAATAGTCTTTCTTTTTTACCAGAGGGAAATACTCTCTGGATTTACCATACAGTTTATAATCAATAAATCCTTTATCAGTCATTCTTTTTAACAAAGTAGCAACTGTTGTTGTTGCAGGTTTAGGTTCAGGATAAGCGCCTAATAAGTCTTTCATAAAGGCTTTTTCTAGCTTCCATAAATAATTCATTAAATCTTCTTCTGTTTTTGATAATGGTTGCATTGCTCTACAATATTAGAATTAACTCTACAAATGTAGAGTAAAAATTTATATATCAAAATATTTTAACAATTATTTTTGAAATGAACTATCTTTGTTGCTAATTATAGGATAACAATATTTATGAATAAACTGATTATAAGTGTTTTATGTGTTTTTATGTTTTCTTCGTTAACTTTTTCTCAAACTGTTCAAGAGCTAATAGATAAAGTAGATTTGAATGTTTTAGAGCTTAGAGTAAGTGAATTTTCTGGCGAACAATCCACATTTGTTGGTGGAAATCAAGTCACTATTTTAAACAGACAACAAACAGATAACGATTTAGCAGCACAATATATAAATGAAAAATTTCAACTATTAGATAATTTAGTAGTTACAGAACAAGAATTTAATTCTAATGGTAAAAACATTATTGCTACACAAACAGGTAAAACGAACCCAAATGATATTTACTTAATATGTGCACATTATGATTCAGTTTCCAATTATTGCGCAGACGATAATGCAACTGGAACAGCTGCAGTACTAGAAGTTGCAAGAATTCTATCAACTCAGTGTTTAGAAAACACCATTATTTATGCCCTTTGGGATGAAGAGGAGATTGGTTTAAGAGGTTCTAATTTTTATGCTAATTATGCAGAAACAAACAATCTAAATATTCTTAGTGTTATTAATATGGACATGATAGGTTACGATAGTGACCAAGATGGACAACCAGGAGACAATGATTTTGATATAGATGTTAGAGACTTACATGGTTCTCTAACAATTAAAGACGATTTGTTAGCTTTATTAAATACCTATACTTTTAACTTAAACCCTATTGTTGTTGACCCTGGAACTACAGCTAGCGATCATGCATCTTTTTGGGGAAAAGGTTTTCCTGCTGTTTTAGTTGGTGAATCATGGGAGACAAGTGATGAAACAATTTATTATCATTCTTCTGCTGATAGATTAAGTACTTTAGATTTACCTTATTTCAAAGAACTAACGAAATTAGTTACAGCATATATGGCAACTAAAGGCAACCTCTTGGCTATAAATAATAGTGTAACTACAACTTCAACATTTATAACAGCAAATCAAAATGGAGCTAATTATCAATGGCTAGATTGTGATACGGATATACTTTTAGCAGGAGAAACAAATCAAACTTTTGTGCCAACTGTTAGTGGTAACTTTGCTGTAGAAGTAACAGTAGGTTCTTGTATTGAAAAAAGCGATTGTATTTCATTTAACACTTTAAATGTTGAAGAATTTGCTACAGATGATTTTCATATTTCTCCAAATCCAGTAACTAATTTATTAAAAATTCACACGCATTTAAATGAATCTTTTTCAGTACAATTATTTAATATTTCAGGAAAGTTAGTAATGGATAAACTATTAAATAATAAAGAAACAGCTTTAGATGTTTCTTCACTGTCAGTTGGAACATATTTTTTAAAAATTAAAATGAATAATACTTCTAAAACATTCAAAATCTTAAAAGAGTAGGAATGTTTTAATGAAAAATAAAAATCCGTTCAGTTTTAAATTGAACGGATTTTTTTATCTAAAAATGTTATTTCGATAGTTCAGTAAAATATTTATAGAATAAAGGAATAGTTTCAATGCCTTTATAATAATTAAACAATCCATAATGTTCATTTGGCGAATGAATAGCATCACTATCCAAACCAAATCCCATGAGAATGGTTTTGCTTTTCAATTCTTGTTCGAATAAAGACACAATTGGAATACTTCCTCCACTACGTTGTGGAATAGGTGTTTTCCCAAAGGAATCAAAATAAGCTTTGCTTGCAGCTTGATAACCTATACTACCTATTGGAGTCACATAGCCTTGTCCTCCATGATGAGGTTTCACTTTAACAGTAACCCCTTTTGGAGCAATACTCTCAAAATGGCTTTTAAATAACTGAGTGATTTCTTCCCAATCTTGATGTGGAACTAATCTCATAGATATTTTTGCAAATGCTTTACTAGCAATAACGGTTTTTGCTCCTTCTCCTGTATATCCACCCCAAATACCATTAACATCTAATGTTGGACGAATCGAGTTTCTTTCGTTAGTAGTGTAACCTTCTTCACCATAAACAGCATTGATGTCTAACGATTTTTTATAAGCATCTAAAGAAAAAGGTGCTTTTGCCATTTCAGCTCGTTCTTCTTTTGATAGATTTTCAACCTTATCATAAAAACCAGGAATAGTAATATGATTGTTTTCGTCATGTAAAGAAGCAATCATCTTTGTTAATACATTAATCGGATTTGCAACAGCTCCACCATATAAGCCAGAGTGTAAATCTCTATTTGGACCAGTAACTTCAACTTCTACATAACTCAAACCACGTAATCCAGTTGTTATAGATGGTACATCTTTAGCAATCATGCCAGTATCTGAAATTAAAATTACGTCGTTTTGTAATTTCTCTTGATTCTTTTTAACAAAAATGGCTAAGTTAGAACTACCAACTTCTTCTTCGCCTTCAATCATAAATTTCACATTACATGGCAATTGGTCAGTTTTAGTCATGAACTCCATGGCCTTTACATGCATGTACATTTGTCCTTTATCATCGCAAGCACCACGAGCAAAAATCGCTCCTTCTGGATGTGTGTCTGTTTTTTTAATGACAGGCTCAAAAGGAGGTGAGTTCCATAAATTTAAAGGGTCTGGAGGTTGCACATCGTAATGCCCATAAACTAAAACGGTTGGCAAGGTTTTATCAATTATTTTTTCTCCATATACAATTGGGTAGCCATCTGTTTCGCATATTTCGACATGGTCGCAACCAGCTTCTTCTAATCTGGTTTTAACAACTTCGGCAGTATATTCAACATCTTTTTTGTAAGCTGAATCAGCACTTATAGATGGAATTTTAAGTAAATCAATGAGCTCATTTAAAAAGCGATCTCTATGTTGATTTACATAAGAGGATATGTTTTTCATAAAATTTTTGAATTTTATCAAAAATACAAAATCATAAAGAATTTTTTATCAAAAGATAGGTATGTATATTAAAACTAATTTTTATATTTGCACTCCTTATTGCGGGTGTGGTGGAATTGGTAGACACGCCAGACTTAGGATCTGGTGCCGCGAGGTGTGGGAGTTCGAGTCTCCCCACCCGCACGAAATAAGCAAAAAAGCTTCAACATAATGTTGAAGCTTTTTTTTTAAAGTTTATAAAAAGATTATTATTGCTTAATTAGTTTGCTTGTATGCGAATCACCATTTAAGTTCTCTGTTTTTACAAAATACATGCTTGGAGGTAAGTTCGAAATATCAAATAAAGTCCCTTTTTCTGAATTGTCTTTAAATTCTTTAATAAGTTTTCCAGTAATATCAAAAATTTGTAATTGACTTACATCTTTATTAATTGAAAAAGAATTTCTGGTAGGGTTTGGATACAATACCATATTTTCAATTTTGTTGTCGATATTTTCAACTCCTAAAGTGCTGTCTAAATCACCTTCGAGAGAAATGTCAAATGAATTATTATTATTATAAGTTACTGTAACCAATCCATTGTTTTCAGGTAAAGTAGTGTTATTAAGAGTAACTTCAATTATTAAATCTGAATTTGAGCCTAGAAAAACATCATTGTAAGTTTGTGATAGACTATAATCTCCTCCAGTCAATTCTATAGAGTCTATAAAGGTTCCAGTAGTTCCTAAAACATTTGAAAGAGTGATTTGTAAAACAACACTACCATCTGTTTCTGAATAAACAAAGGATTTTACATATTCATCGGCTTCAAATGTTGAAAGTACATTTGGAGTGCCTACAGGATTATCTTCATTGTAATATTCCATTTCTTTAAAAGGAAAGCCACCTTTTCCAGCTACCATATAAATACCATTACCAGAAACGATTGCTTCTGTGCCGTCTCTATATTTTCTGGTAGGGTTTTTTGTTGTCCAAGTATTGTTAGTAGGATCTATAGCTTCAACATCATTGAAAGTTCCTTCAACCTCTCCAGCTATAACATAAATCTCATCTTGATAAAGAGCTACAGATACACCAGATCTTGGAGTTGGGAGGTTTTTAGATGGGTTTAATGTCGACCAAGTTTGAGTAGTGAAATTGTAGATATCTATTTCTGGAATTAGAGGGTATCTTGCTCCTCCAGATCCACCTGATTGCCTTCCTCCTAAAAGATATAAACTGTCGCCATAAACAACTACTTTAAAATGATCTCTTTCATGAGGTGCATCAGCTAATTGAGTCCAAACTCCAGTTTGAGGATCATATTCATCAAACCAAGATTTGTAATTCCCGTTATGACCACCTGTATTTCCTCCTACAAAATAGAATTTATTATTATACACTGCAGATCCTCCTGCACCACGTCTTCTAGTTGCTGGAATTTCTATTCCTTCAGTCCATTGATCACTAGCAGAATTATACATATAAACATTTTCTGAGGGTTCTTCATGTGGATCATTATTATCAATTAAAGCTCCAATTACCCACACAAGACCATCATATTCAATAGATTGAAAATGGTGCAATAATATTGGTGAAGCAGAGCCCTGAGTCCAAGTGTCACTAGCATAGTCATAAATATCTACCACTTGAGTTTCTCTTCCACCAATGAGCACGAATTTATCACCAACTTGAACAAACCCACATTCATGTCTTGCCGTATAATTTTCATCTTCATTTTTAAGTGTCCAAGTTTGACTAAATAAAGAATTCTCAATTGGAAAAAAAAATAGAAGCATAAATAAAAACAGGGAAAACTTTTTAATATTAAGTTTCTTAAAATATGTCATAAAGTAATGTAAATAAGTGAATTAGATTGTAAATTAATGGAAAAGATATAGATTTTTAAAATGATATTAAAAAATAGAATAATTAATTCGATAAAGGTACTTTTTTGTTCGATTATCAATGTAATTATGTGTTTTTAATCATGGAATTATACTTTTTAATTCAATATTTTCGTATTGTAATTAAATGATGAAACTATCGACTATTACTAAAATTGAATTACTTATAAATTAAAGAAAGGAATATTACTATGTTAACTTGGAAAGAAGTTATTAATTTTACTGTAAAAGGAAACCCAAAACCAGATCTACGTATTGAGAAATCAAATTCTGATTGGCAAAAATTATTAACACCAGAGCAATATAGAATTACCAGATTAAAAGGGACTGAACGTCCACATACTGGAGAACTTTGTAGTACTCACGATGCTGGAAAATATAATTGCGTTTGTTGCAATACGCCATTATTCGATTCAACAATAAAGTTTAGTTCGGGAACAGGTTGGCCAAGTTTTACACAACCTATTAAGATTAATGCCGTAAAGTATGAAAAAGACGCTGCTTTTGGTATGGTTCGCGTTGAGGTAATGTGCAACACATGCGATGCACATTTAGGTCATGTATTCCCAGATGGTCCAGAACCAAGTGGCCTTCGTTATTGTATTAATTCTGAATCAATGATTTTAGATAAGGAGACTGTTAATGACAAATAAAAATTTACAAATAGCTACTTTTGGTGGTGGCTGTTTTTGGTGTACTGAAGCTGTATTTCAAGAAGTGAAAGGTGTTGAAAAGGTTGTCTCTGGTTATTCTGGTGGGAACGTTCCAGGCAGACCAACTTACAGAGAAATTTGTTCTGGATTAACAGGTCATGCTGAAGCTGTTCAAGTGACCTTTGATACAAATGTCATTTCTTATCAAGATATTTTAGTGATTTTTATGACCACACATGATCCAACAACACTTAATCAACAGGGAGCAGATCATGGCACGCAATATAGATCAGTAATTTTTTGTCAAAATGAAGAGCAAAAGGATATAGCCGAAATTGTATTGAAAGAAATAACATCCTATTATGAAAATGATATTGTTACTGAAATAAGTGAATTAGGGATGTTTTATGAAGCTGAAAAAGAGCACCAAGATTATTATAGGAATAATCAAACTCAGGGTTATTGTAGTTTTGTAATTACACCAAAATTAGCAAAGCTTCGTAAGCTACATGCTGATAAATTAAAAACTATTTAATTCAATGAATAAAAATTTAGATATTAAACTTTATGGCACCGAAAGGTGCCATAAAACTAAATACTATCAATTATTTTTAGAAAGAAATAATATTGATTACGCTTTTTTTGATGTTGAAAATAATGAAAATTTTGCAGAGGACTTAAGAAACCTATATGCCAGTCGAAAGCTTAATTTTCCTACTTTTCTAGTTGGAGATAAAAAATTAAGAAACCCTTCAGATAAAGAATTAAATAAACACTTAAAAAATTAATTATTTATATTAAATGTATAAATATTCCCACCAATTAGACTGATACGTTCATCAGTTATATAAACAGTGTTCTTGTCTTTAAAACAGATACCTTCTTTTTGAGAAAAATGATTGAATTCTAAGGATTCTATTGTGCCATCAAAGAAAAGGTCTTCTTTAAAGTAGGTTAATTTCCAAAGTTTTTTTTTGTTTAATAGAACTACAGTTTTACCATCTAAGCTAATACTTGCCGAAGTAATTTGATTTTGTTTTCCCTTTAATTTAAAGGTTGAAACAAGTTCAGCTTCGTGTTCACCAATTTTGTTTGGGACTTTAAACATCTTGCATGTTTTTTCTTTATTAAAAATGTAAAAATGATTGTTGTAAATAAAAAATGCTTCAAAATTTTCCTGCTTCAATTTAGCTGGAAGCCTGAATGTGATTTTTTCTGCAGTCGTATGATTTATGTTTCCATTTGGTTCTTTTACTTTGTAAATAAAATAAGACGTTCTATCTTTTTTATTGTTTCCAAAATCTCCAATGTAAATATTCCCAATAGAATCACTGGTTAAATCTTCCCAATCATTATTAATAGCATTTGTAATTTTAAGTTCTTTTATAATTTCACCAGACTCATTTAACCCATAAACAGAATTAGAATTTCTTGAATCTTCAATAACCCAAATAAGTTCTGAAAAGGCAATTTTTTCAGCAGCTGATATTTCTGTTAATGATTTTGGGACACTCGAAATAGTATTTAAATTATCAGATTTGCAAGACGATAATAAAAATATATTGATAAATACCCATAGATAGCTTAATTTCATAACAAAGTTTGAAATTAGATGTCAATCAAAACTAATTATAAAAAATCTACAAACCCAAAAATGAATTTAATAGTTTTGATAAATTATAGAAAAGAATAATAATTTTATGATAAATGTAAACAACTTGCTAGACCTTTTAGTGTTAGAAAAGATAAACGAAACCGAATTTATTGGTATTAGTAAATCTGTTGGAAGCCCAAGTGTGTTTGGAGGGCAAGTGCTTGCTCAAGCAATTAATGCAGCATCTAGAACTATTACCAATCAAAGAGTCTTGCATTCTATGCATTCTTATTTTCTAGAAGCAGGAAATCTTCATATACCCATTACTTATAATGTAAATATTGTAAGAGATGGTGGAAGTTTCTCGGTTCGACGTGTAACAGCTCATCAAAACGAAACGACCATTTTTATTTTGTCAGCTTCTTTTCATAAAAAAGAATCAGGTTATAATCATCAGATGAAAATGAAGGATGATATGAAACAACCTGAAGAGCTACTAAGTTGGACAGATATGTACAATCAATTTGGAGATTTTCTTCCTAAACATGTTAAATCTTTTTTAGAAATTGAACGCCCTGTAGAGTTTAAACCAACTGAGATTGTAAACCCTTTAGACAGAAAAGATTTGCCTCCTTTTAGCGATGTTTGGTTTAAATTGAAAGGAGATGTTGGTGATCTAGATTTAGCAACTAAGCAACATATTTTAACGTATATTTCCGATTATAATATCTTGGTTTCTGCTCTAAATCCTCATGCTAGTAAAGCACATTGGGGAAATACACAAACGGCAAGTTTAGATCATTCCATGTGGTATTTTAGAGATTTTGATTTTAACGATTGGCTATTATTTTCTATGGAATCTCCAAATGCATCGAATGCAAGAGGATTTGCAAGAGGCAATATTTATACAAGAGAAGGAATTCTTGTTGCTTCAGTAGCACAAGAAGGCTTGATTAGGCCAAAAAACTAATGAGTACAATTTTAAAAATAGGGCATCGAGGAGCAAAAGGTCATGTTGCAGAAAACACCATTGAATCAATTAAAAAAGCAATTGATTTTGGAGTAGATGGAATAGAAATAGATGTACATTTATGTGCTTCAGGTGAATTAGTGGTTTTTCATGATCTGACTCTGGATAGAATGACAGATGGTACAGGTGAGATAGGGAAATTGTCACTTTCAGAATTAAAACAATTAAGAATTGACGAAAAATTTGTTATCCCAACTTTAGAAGAAACTCTAGATGTCATAGATAAAAAATGCTTTTTAAATATTGAATTAAAAGGAAAACATACAGCTTCAAAAAGCTGTAAATTTATTCAGAAATACATCAAAGAAGAAGGTTGGAATTATGATAACTTTATTGTGTCTAGTTTCCAACACCACGAATTAGAAAATGTTTTTAAAATAGATAAGAATATTCCTTTAGGAGTTTTAACAAAAGCAAGTGTTACCGAAGCTATTGAGTTTGCTAAAACAATTAACGCTAAAGCAATTCATCCAAATTTCGCTTTATTAACATTTGATAATGTTAAGCGTGCACAAGAAAAAGGATGTAAAGTATATACTTGGACAGTAAATGATGAGGAAACTATTCAAAGAATGAAAAACTATCAAGTAGATGGAATAATCTCTGATGTGCCAGATAAATTATGAATAAAAAAGATGTCATAATAGTTGGAGGAGGAGCTGCAGGTTTTTTTGCAGCCATAAATATTGCTGAACAGAATCCGAAGCTAAAAGTGGCTATTTTAGAACGTGGAAAAGAAGGTTTACAAAAAGTAAAAATTTCTGGTGGTGGACGTTGTAATGTCACTCATGCTGAATTTATTCCACAAGAATTAATATTGAATTATCCAAGAGGTGAAAAAGAGCTATTAGGTCCTTTTCATCAGTTTATGACAGGAGATACCATTGAGTGGTTTGAAAAACGAGGTGTGCCTTTAAAGATTGAAGAAGATGGAAGGATGTTTCCTGAATCAAATTCATCTCAAACCATTATCGATTGTTTTTTAAATGAAGCAAAAAAGCATCAGGTTGATGTATTGTATAATCATGCAGTGAAATCTATAAACAAGGAAAATAATCTTTGGGAATTAGAAACATCCGAAAGTATTCTTACAACAGAAAAATTAGTGATTGCTACAGGAAGCAATCCAAAAATTTGGAAACTTTTTGAGGATTTAGGTCATACCATTTCACAACCAGTTCCTTCACTATTCACGTTCAATATTAAAGATGGACGAATACAAGATATTCCTGGAGTTGTAGCTCAAAATATTGAAGTTAAAGTCTTAGAAACAAACTTATGGAGCGAAGGCCCTTTGCTTATAACTCATGTTGGTATGAGTGCTCCAGCTATTTTAAAACTCTCTGCTTTTGGTGCCTTAGAACTTGCTGAATGCAACTATAAATTTGAAATTGAAATTAATTTCATCAAGGAATCGTTTGAAGATTGTTTGGAGCAATTAAAAGAATTAAAATTAAGCTTAGCTAAGAAAACAGTTTATAAATCAACTCAATTTGACTTGCCAAAACGTCTGTGGCATAAGTTAGTTTTAGCGAGCGAAATGAATCAAGAAACCCGTTGGGCAGATTTAAATAAACTACAGTTAGAAAACTTAGCATCACAACTTACAAAAGCGGTTTTTAAAGTAGATGGAAAAAGCACGTTTAAAGAAGAGTTTGTTACTGCAGGAGGAATAGATTTAAAAGAAATAAATTTTAAAACCTTTGAAAGTAAATTACATGAAAATTTATTTTTTGCAGGAGAAGTTATTAATGTAGATGCAGTAACAGGAGGTTTTAATTTTCAGAATGCATGGACAAGTGCTTATATTGTGGCTAAATCAATTTTAAAATGAAAACACATATAGTACTTTTAAAAGGCATTAATGTTGGTGGACATAAAAAAGTTCCAATGGCAGAATTACGTGAGTTACTAAATAAATCAGGTTTCGAATATGTGCAAACCTATATACAAAGTGGAAATATTATTTTGAAATCTTCAGATAAACCAGGCTTGATTGAGAGTGAGATTCATGAAGCTATTTTTACTCATTTTGGATTTGAAGTATCCGTTTTAGCAAATACAAAACAAGACTTAAAGCAGATCTTTGAAGATTGTCCATTTTCAGAAGAAAAAAAGAAGGCAAGCTATTTTATAATGCTTCACACAAAACCAGAGAATGATTTAGTAAAAGCTGCTTCAGAAAAAGTGTATGAAGGTGAGGAGTATGAAATAATTAAGAATTGTATTTATTATTACTCTGAGAAAGGTTTTGGTCAGGCTAAATTCAATGCAAAATATTTCGAGCGTAAACTAAATACATTTGCAACAGCAAGAAATTACAACACAATGGTAAAGTTGTTATCTTTGTCATCTTAATTTGCAACATGACGAAACAAGATTTTATTCCAAAAGCATATCATACTAAGATTGAAAATGGAACAATTACTTGGGAATCTCCAAGTAATATTGCCTTGGTAAAATATTGGGGGAAGAAGAAAAATCAAATTCCAGAAAACCCTTCTATTAGTTTTACTCTAGACAACTGTAAAACCATTACTACTTTAAGTTTTGTAAAAAGAGACCTTTCGACTGTGCTCAAGGTGACGCCAGATTTTTCATTTGAAGTTTTTTTAGATGGAGAAAAAAAGGAGGGTTTTAAGTCTAAAATTCAAACATTTTTTGAGCGAATTGAACTCTATTTGCCTTTCTTAAGAGACTATCATTTTAAAATCGAAACGTCTAATACTTTTCCACATAGTTCAGGTATCGCATCGTCGGCTTCAGGTATGAGTGCATTGGCTTTATGTTTAATGAGTATAGAAAAAGAACTATCTGTCATTTCGAGCGCAATCGATAAATCTCATTTTTCAGATGATTATTTCAATCAAAAAGCATCCTTTTTAGCACGTTTAGGCTCTGGATCTGCTTGCAGAAGTATAGAAGGAGATTTAATTGTTTGGGGAGAAAGCAAATCTGTAGAAGGAAGTTCAGGTTTATTTGGGGTTAAATATCCTTATCAGGTTCATGAGAACTTTAAAGAATATCAAGACACTATTTTATTAATAGATAAAGGCGAAAAGCAAGTAAGTAGTACAGTTGGTCATAATTTAATGCATAACCATCCGTTTGCACAGAATCGTTTTCAGCAAGCTCATGAAAACCTTGAAGAGTTAAAATCCATTTTGGAATCTGGCAATTTAGATAAATTTATAGCATTGATTGAAAGTGAGGCTTTAACATTACATGCTATGATGATGACAAGTATGCCGTATTTTATTTTAATGAAACCAAATACGCTTGAAATAATAAATAAAATCTGGAATTTTAGAAAAGATACAGGTTTGCATATTGGCTTTACGCTTGATGCTGGTGCAAATGTACATGTGTTATATCCAAAAAAAGAGGCCGAAGTTATCCTAGAGTTCATTAAAAATGAATTAGTTGCATATTGTCAAAACGGACATTATATTTGCGACAGAATTGGTTTTGGTGCAAAACAATTGTAACTTTATATTTCCAAATCAATAATTGTCTATGAAAGGACCACTTTTTTACTCTAAAATATTACTCTTCGGAGAATATGGAATCATTAAAGATTCTAAAGGATTATCTATTCCTTATAATTTTTATAATGGTGCTTTAAAAAAGGACGATAATACGTCTGATGTAGCGGTTAAATCTAACGAAAGTTTAAAACGGTTTGTTGCATATCTTCGTAATATTAATGAAGATTTAGTGACTTTCAATTTAGAAAGATTACAACAAGATGTTGATCAAGGAATGTATTTCGATTCCTCTATTCCTCAAGGTTATGGTGTTGGTAGTTCAGGTGCTTTAGTTGCAGCTATTTATGATAAATATGCTTTTGAAAAAATTACAGTACTTGAAAATTTAACAAGAGAGAAATTATTAAAATTAAAATCTATATTTTCTGAAATGGAATCTTTTTTCCACGGAAAATCTTCTGGTTTAGACCCATTAAATAGTTATTTAAGTATTCCAATTCTTATCAATTCTAAAGATAATATTGAAGCTACAGGAATTCCATCGCAGAAAAGTGAAGGTAAAAATGCTGTATTTTTATTGGATAGTGGCATTATTGGAGAAACTGCACCTATGGTTAGTATTTTCATGGAGAACATGAAACAGGAAGGCTTTAGAAATATGCTTAAAGATCAGTTTATAAAACATACAGACGCTTGTGTAGACGATTTTTTAAAAGGAGATATAAAATCTTTATTTGGCAACACTAAAAAACTATCTAAAGTAGTTTTAAATCACTTTAAACCAATGATTCCTCAACAGTTTCATGAGCTTTGGAAAAAAGGGATAGAAACTAACGAGTATTACCTAAAACTTTGCGGCTCTGGTGGTGGTGGCTATATTCTTGGCTTTACAGAAGATATAGATAAAGCGAAACTTTCGCTAAAAGACTACAAATTAGAAGTTGTTTACAACTTCTAAACTTACCAAATATGTTTTCTCGTAAGCACAAACACGTTTTACTAAAATTCTTTAGTATGTTTTCTGTTGTACGTGGCTACAATATTCTTATTATAGTAGTTGCTCAATATTTAGCATCAATTTACATATTAGCATACGATAAGCCACTTAGAGAAGTTGTTTTAGATTTTAATTTGTTAATGCTAGTGCTGGCTTCTTCAGCAGTGATTGCTGGTGGTTATATCATCAATAATTTTTACGATTCTGAAAAAGATTTAATAAATCGGCCACAGAAATCTATGTTGGATAGATTGGTAAGTCAGAATACAAAACTGTCTTTTTACTTTGTTTTAAATTTTATTGGAGTAGTATTAGCTAGTTATGTGTCTTTTAAAGCAGTTATATTTTTTTCTACGTATATTTTTGGTATTTGGTTTTACTCACACAAATTAAAAAAATTACCTTTTATAGGTAATTTAACATCTGCTATTCTCACAATAATCCCGTTTTTCGCCATTTTTATTTATTATAAAAACTTTGAAAAGGTTGTTTTTGTTCACGCCATGTTTCTTTTTTTAATAATTTCTATGAGAGAACTAACAAAAGATTTAGAGAATATTAAAGGAGATTTAGCTCAGAATTATCATACCATTCCTGTAGCCTATGGTGAAAAAGTATCTAAAATTATGCTAACAGCATTAACTTTATTGACACTAATTCCTACTTACTTATTAGTGTGTTATTTTAATGTTGGTTATATGAGTTATTATTTCTATTTCAGTATTTTATTGTTATTTGTCTTTCTTGTTTTAATGTGGAAGTCTAAGTCAAAAACGCACTACCTTATTCTTCATAATATATTAAAACTTATTATTGTTGCTGGTGTTTTTAGCATTACACTAATAGATATAGATTTACTCTTAAATAGAATTTAAGAATTTTCAACTAGATGCTTGAAAGCAATATGTCTTTCAGTATCTTTGCAAAAAATTAGTAATCATGAGCAGACATCAAGGTAGCAGTAGTAAAGGAAAATCTTCAGGAAGAGGACAGCAAAAAGGAGGAGCCAGCCAATCAAGTCATGGGAGTAATTCGTCTCAAGGTAAAAGTTATGCTAGAGGAAATACGCCAACAAATAAGCAACCATTTTCTGCATCTAAGCCTAAAACAGCAAAAAAGTCAGCTCCAAACAATTCGAATCCAGATGAGATTCGTTTAAATAAATACATTGCTAATTCTGGTATTTGCTCACGTAGAGAAGCAGATGAGCATATTGCTATAGGATTGGTATCTGTTAATGGTAAAGTGATTACTGAGATGGGTTACAAAGTAAAGCTTGAAGATGAGGTTCGTTACGACGGAACTCGAATAAATCCAGAAAAGAAAGCTTATGTATTGCTTAACAAACCTAAAGGATTTGCTACTACAACTGCCGAAGGAAAAGGTAGAACAGTTATGGATTTAGTAGCAAATGCTACTTCTTCAAGAATTAAGCCTATAGGGCGTTTAGGTAGAAACTCTAAAGGGCTTTTGTTATTCACAAATGATGATACTGTTGTTAAAAAATTCACCAACTCTAAAAATGGTGTGCCACGATTATTTCAAGTTGAATTAGATAAAAACTTAAAAATTGAAGACCTTAAAAAAATTAGGGAAGGATTTAAAGTTGATGGAAAATTAATCGCTGTTGAAGAGATAAGCTACATTGATGGAGCTTCAAAAAAGGAAATTGGTCTTAAAATCAAGAACACTGGAAACACCATTTTAAGAACCATTTTCGACGAGTTGAATTACGATATTATTAGTTTAGACTGTGTTGCTATTGGACATCTTACTAAAAAAGATATTCCACGAGGTCATTGGAAACACTTAACAGAACAGGAGGTAAATACCTTAAAGATGTTGTAGTCTAAAATTAGTGCTCAACCTTTACTGTAAATGTTGAAATTAAACCTTCCCCAAAATAAACATGTACATCATAAAAACCATTAGAATTAAATTGGTGTTCTAAAGTTAAAGTATGGCCTTTTATAGAAGTATAAGTAGGTTTGGTTTTTTTAGTTTTATGGCCATTATCAATTAATAGAGATATTTCTTTTTGTACAATTGGCTTTTGAAGTACAAACTTTATGGCTACCTTTTCATGCTTTGCAATAGTTTGATGCATTTTTTTAGGTGAGGGGAGAGTCAATAAATTTTCATATGCTTTTCCATAAATAACAGGAGCTTCTAAAAAATCATTAAATGTAGAAGTGTTACCTTCAAGAAGAAACCACTTTTTTTCAATTGGAAAGTGATTTACAGCAAACAATTCAGGATTAGATAAAAAATAGCCATCGTTGTATTGAAAAGTAAATTGAAGGGTACTTGCATTTTGTATGCCACTTGCCCAAGTTGGGTCGCATAAGTACCACTTGCCATTTAGTTCAATAGCAATCCATGAATGGTTGGGGCTGTTTAATTCATCAATATTTGTAGTACTTGTTCTACCATAGCCATTAATAATTTCACTATTCAAATTGGCCAAATCAGCTAGTTTCTTTACTAAATAAGCATAGCCAGAACAAATTGTCTTTTTGTTTTTTAATAGTTTATGGAATATAACTTTATTAAGTTGAGAGTTCCAATGGCTTAACTTAAGACTATCATTTTTAAATTTCCTTCGTTTACGCTTGTTTTTTAAATACAGATTATAATCGTTTGAGATATTCGTGCAAACCCATAAATAGATAGCTCTAAAACGTTCTGCTTCCGTTGGTAATCCATCTGTTAGCTTATTAATTAATTTAGGTAAATTATTTAATTTTTCATTTTTGCAAGACTGGGCATTTCTATCTGCTTGACTAAAATCAATATGGCTAAAATCAGATTGTTGGGCGAAAATTGGGCATACAAAAATAAATGAAATTAGAAACCAGAAGTTTATCATCCGAAGGAAGAGAGTTGCTAATTACTTTTAGATTTATAGGGTTTATCTACTTGTGGAGCACCTAGCATTTCAACAACATCAGAAGACATGGTAACTTCAAGGAATTTACTATTTTCAACAATTGTAATTTCTATAGTGTTGAAACCTAAATGTGAAAAAATTAATATATCGTTTTGCTTTAATTCTTTTGGAAAGGTAAATGTCCCATCTTCGCTAGCAAATGTTCCTACCTTAGTTCCTTTTAAAGTAATATTGGCTTCAAGAGGTTTTCCTAATTCATCGTTTACCACGCCTTCTACCATTATGTCCTGATTAGTTGAGGCTAGATCTGTTTGTGCATGAATAGGATTTGAGACTAGAAAAACAATTATAAAAAACCCAATCAAGCCAATTAAGTTCTTTAGCTTTAAGCTAAATCTGTTTTGTATTAATATCTTATTTGTTCTCATGATAATACAGTTTTGTCAAATTTTGAACTTACGTTATTCAACTTTCTAAATTGTTTTTAAGTTGATCGTTTATTGGATAAGTGAAATTATATTATAAGATAGTGAAAATAAAAATAAAAAAGCCTCTTATAATTAAAATTTTCATATTTCATATAAATCATATTTATCTGAACAATTCGAAAGATATTCCTATGTTCGGACTTTAGATAATTAGGAAGTCATAATCAAATGAACCTTATAGATTATAGAAAATATTTTTATGATGTTATTAGAATAAAATAATATATTTATCTAATTATTAATTTCTTTAAAAGAAAGACAAAAAGAAACAACAATCTGAAACGCGTAATTGTAGATTTTAAAAAATTAACACCAGAAATTCTCGCCTTATTGGTGGAAAAATATCCAAATGGTTATGATGAAGATCAGATAATTTCATTTAAAAATGTTCAAAATGAACTTATCGAGGCTGTTGAGGTAACTACAGAAGACACCAAGTATATAGTTAAAGTTAGTGTTAAGCTTGAATTAGCTATGGAGAATTATGACGAGGATGATTACGAAGATTTCGCTGAAGACGATCCAGAAGCAGTGCAAAATCTAGAGATTGAATACGAAGCTTCTAAAGAAATGGACAAATACTAAATATTGTAACCTTATGAGAAAAGCGGAATTTTTATCTTATGAAGACGGCTATTTTACTTTCATGTTTGAAAATGGAGAAGAACTGGTTTTTGACGAAGTTCTTCCTAGAGTTTTAAAACAATTCGATTTAGAAAACGACGAGAGTTTAATTAATAAATCTTTTAGAATCACTTTCATAGAAGTATATGATAAACATGATGAAGATTCTGTGATTTATAGAGTAGAAAGTTTAAAACCACTTTAAATTTTATAACCTACAACACGCATTGTTAAAGAATGACTTTTAATAGATCAAAATATTCTTTAGTTATATGTAAACCATTATGCCCAGCATCTGTAATTGGATGAAGGGTTATTTTTTTAGGTAGCAAGGAATATAGTTTTTTTGCATTTGTATCTGGATGAATTAAAAAATCTCGAGTACCATAACATATTTTAATCGGACAGGACACGTCTTTTATAAATTGATAGGTTGGAATATCATATTTTATTAAAAAATTTGGAATTGGAGGCGCAATTTCTTCAGTAATTAAGGTTTTCCAAGAGTAGTATGGTGCATTTAGGATAAGCATTTTTGGTTGATTCCTTGAAGCTACATAGGACGCTAAACCTGATCCTAAAGAATAACCTAATACGATAATGTTTTCTTCCTTATATCGCTGCTTGACAAAGTTATAAACTTTTTCAGAATCATATAAAAGCTCATGAGTATTACAATATTCGCCATCACTTTTGCCGTAATTCCTATAGTCAAAGAATAAAATATCATAACCATTATCTAAATAAAGAGGAGCTCTAATTCCCCATTCATGTATGGCTCCTGCATTACCATGATAATAGATAATAACACCCTTACTAGGTTGTTGGGTTTTAAATAGCAAAGCATTTAAAGAAACATCTTTGTCTACAGGAATGTTGAGTTCTTCAAAATCTTGATTAAAATTGAAAACATAATTTTTTTCAAGATGTTTAGGATTAAAAAAGAACCATTCTTGTTTAAAATACATAAAAATTAATGAAAGAATATAAAGACCAACGATTGATAGAATTATGCGCAATAATTGTCTAAAGATTTTAGGAAAATTAATTTTCAACAGCTTTGGTTTTTAATAGGTTATGCAAAAATACAGTAAAAACCACTAAATATTCTAATGCAATAATCCATAAGTTTTCGGTATTATTACTATTGGTATAAGCTAAGTAGCTTAACACGATAATAAAACTCCAAACAAGTGCAAATTTGTAATTGGTAAATATGGATAAAAATAAAAGTGTAGCTACATACCATGGATGAACTGTAGTTGCTGTAAAATAATAGAAAGATAATGCCAAAAGCATGGCTGTTATTAATTGAATCATTGATTTATTCTTACGAATGAAAGCTAATCCAGTAACAAATAAGAAAACTAGAATAGCAGTGTATTTTCCAATAATGGCAATTTCATTATAACCTCTAAATAAATATCCCACTTCTCTAGCTATATAATACAAACTTGCATTAAACTCAAAATTTTGAAACCATAATCCAACAGTTTCGGCATAGTTGGCAACAAACTTTTGTGAGAAAAAAGGTAAAAATAGTAATACAGTAACCAGGCCAACAATAGTATAGAAACCAATTAGTTTTATCATTCCTTCTAAAACAGGAACCCATTTTTTAGTTAATAAATTTTTCTTTTCGTCATGCTGAACTCGTTTCAGCATCTCATTATTATTCGATATAAACCATTGCCAAAACAAGGGTGTAAATAACAAAGGAATCAACTTAATTGAAACCGAACAAGCAAATACTACGGCAGCTAGTTGCCATTTTTTTGAATGTAATAAATACAAACTCCAGACTAGAAAGAAGATCATAACACCTTCAAAATGTAGATTTCCAGTAAGCTCAATAATAATAAACGGATTCAATAGATACCAAAAAATATGATACGTTGGAAGCTGTAGTTTTTCGAGCAGTTTTTGTCCGAAGTAAAGCGTTCCAAAATCTGCAGCAATAATTATCAAACGAAGTCCAATTACAGAACCTAAAATACTTTGTCCTGGAAATAGATTGGCAATTGCAAAACATAACTGATTTAATGGTGGATAATTAGTATAATGATTAGCGCTCAAACTTCCCATGCCTTCATATAATTCTTTGGCTTGAGAAACGGGAAAATCGTTTAGAGAAATAAAGAATTTTGGAGTGTATAAATATGGATTAAAACCTTCTAGAATCATTCTGCCATCCCAAATAAAACGATAAAAATCTTGAGATAGGTTTGGAATGGCTAAAATAAATAAGGTTCTAAATGTAAATGCTAACCAAGTAAGTAGCTTTAGGTTGTTTTTGTTTAATTGTATGATTTTGTAAAACAAAAAGAATAAAGCTGTATAAAGGCCTATAAGTTTTACATAATCAGTTCTTAATAAATCATAAGCAAATGACCAATAAAATAAGATTGAAAAAAAGGCTAATAGAATTTGAATTTTATGACGTTTCCAAAATTGCATTATACTTTAGATGTTAACGATTTAAAAAACACATAACCAAAACCTAAGAATAGCATAAGGTGAAACGGAAATAATCCAAAATCGCCACCTTGGTCACCAACTACAAATGCGCTATACATTCCAAAGGCAAAATAGAGTGTCAATACACCTTCAAAAATGACATGTGTAGAGATGTTCTTCTTTAAATATTTATTGTTTTTCCAACTATCTGATAATGCATTGATATTAAATTTAGGTGTTCTAATAAAGTCACTGCGCTTCCCTAAATGACCTTCAAAAACTGCAATAGAATTATGTAAGGAAAAGCCCATTGCAATTGAGAAAAAGGTTAGAAACATAACAATATATTGCACAAAATTCTTCAAGCCACTTCCGTAAATTCTTTTATACATAAACCAATAACATACAAAGAAAATAATAGAGCTAATAACAAAAAAGCTCATGACATAGAAGTAGGGTTTTAAGTGTGCATATTCGTTTTTTATATATAGCATAGGAATGCTTAAAACGGCTACAATTAATATATTTAAAAACATGGTTGAGTTTAATAAATGTAATAAGCCATGAGTTTTAGTTTTTGCTGAAATATTTTTATTTTTAATAACCTTCCATGCCATTTTTCTGAAATTTTCAGCACCACCTTTATTCCATCTAAATTGCTGAGAACGTGCAGCACTTATAATTATTGGCAGTTCAGCAGGTGTTTCAACGTCTTCTAAATATTTAAATTCCCAGTTTTTAAGTTGTGCTCTGTAGCTTAAATCTAAATCTTCGGTAAGTGTGTCTCCTTCCCAGTTACCAGAATCTAGTATGCATTCTTTTCTCCAAACGCCAGCTGTTCCATTAAAGTTTATAAAATGTCCTTTACTATTTCTGCCAACTTGTTCAAGTGTAAAATGTGCATCAAGAGCGAAAGCTTGGATTTTTGTTAATACCGAAAAATTCCTGTTTAAATGACTCCATCGTGTTTGTACAACACCAATATTTTCATTTTTAAAATACGGAATGGTTTCTTGTAACCAGTTTGTCCTCGGAAGGAAATCGGCATCAAAAATAGCTATGAACTCTCCTTTTGCTATTTTTAACCCTTCCTTAAGTGCTCCAGCTTTAAATCCTGTTCTATTATTTCTACATATATGGACGATATCTAAACCTGTCTTTTTTAATAATTCTATTTGTAGATGAGTAGATTCTAAAGTTTCATCTGTTGAATCATCTAATACCTGAATTTCAAGTTTGTCTTTTGGATAATCTATTTTTGAAATATTTTCTAACAAACGCTCCATTACATACATTTCGTTATAAACAGGAAGTTGAATGGTAACAAAAGGAATTTCTTCAGAATTAGAAAAATCGAATTTAGGGGATTTATCTTGTTTCTTTTGAGCAGCTAGATAATTAAAAAGTAAGTTTAGTTGTGCCAATGCATATAAGAAAATAAAGACTAATGCAATGGTATAAACAAATATGATAGAGGTTTCTAAAATCATTATTTAAAACTGTATTTAAAAATCCAACCTAAAATTTTAATTCCAGCCATAACAGCTCCCTTTATGGTTCCAGATACTTTGGAGATACCAATTCTATTTCTGTAATTCACGGGAATTTCTATATAAGTCATTTTTTGTTTTAAAACTTTCAACTGCATTTCTACTGTCCAACCATAAGTCTTGTCTTCCATATTAAGAGTTAATAATTTATTGTATTTAATTGCTCTAAAAGGCCCTAAATCTGTAAACGTTGATTTAAAAAAGAGACGCATCAAAAATGTAGCTAGCCAATTTCCAAAGATTTGAGGTTTGGTCATAGAACCGGTTTCTCTAAGTCGGTTTACTCGAGCACCAATTACAAAATCGATATTATCTTTAATAATGGGTTGTACTATTTTAGTTAATTCTTCCGGATAATCGCTGTAATCGCCATCTAAAAAAACAACAATATCTGGTTTTATAGCTAGTAGAGAAAGATACTCCATTCCTTTTAAACAAGCATATCCATAACCTTTATTGTTTTCGTTTAAAATAGTTGCTCCAGCATTCTTTGCATTATTTTCTGTATTGTCTGTTGAATTATTATTAACTACTATAATTTCATCTACAATTTCAGGAATGTCTTGAATAACTTTAGCAATAGAATCTGCTTCGTTAAAAGCTGGAATAATAACTTTTATAATGGTCATTGAAGGTCTCTTAAATTATTTTCTTTTTTGAAGGATTCTATATCAGTCCATTCTTTAATGAAATTGTCTTTTTTATATTTTTTTATGGAAACAATATTATTATTCTCATAAATTAGACAATAGCCATTTTTTAAATTGTTTTTAAACTGACACTTATATGTAATTATATTTTTATCGTTATAAAAAACCCACCAATCATTTTTGAATCCTCTAATAAAGTGTCCATCCATTATTTTAGTGCCATCTTCCCGATAAAAAAACCAGTATTTAGTTTCTTTTCCATTAATAAAATGACCTTCCTTTTTTACGGTTTTGTTTTTATAATAAAATTTCCAATAGTCAGTTTTTTGTTTCTCTATTATCCAGCCTTCAGATTCTAAAACACCATTATCGAAATAGTTTTTCTGATAGGTTTTTTGAGCATAAATAGTAAAAGTGGTAAGTATAAGAATGATAGTAAGTCGCATTATTTCTGATTTAGTAAATCCATTAAATCAACATCATTCCCTAAAAGGATATCAGTTGGGTTAATACGTCCTTTTTCTGGTCCATTTTCTAGTTTTAAAACACCTCTAGGGCAAACAGCAGAACAAATACCACAACCAACACAACTAGCTCTGACAATGTTTTCTCCCTTTTGCGCATAAGCTCTAACATCTATGCCTTGTTCACAATAAGTTGAACAGTTTCCACAAGAAATGCATTGACCTCCATTGGTGGTAATTCTAAATCTAGACTTAAAACGTTGAATAATTCCTAGATAAGCTGCTAATGGGCAACCAAAACGACACCAAACACGATTACCGAAAATTGGATAGAAACCTGTGCCAATAACTCCAGCAAATATAGAACCTATTAGAAACCCATAAATATCTTGTATTGTTTGAGTTTTTATTACTAAAACTGCTTCAGATCCAGTGAAATAGGAGTATAAAGTAAAACCTGTCATCACCAAAGCAAACACTAAAACGCCATGAACTATCCATCTTTCAAATTTCCATGCTTTTAATGATTTGTCTGACAACTGTCTATATGGATCTCCAAGTGTTTCAGCTAAGCCTCCACAACCACAAACCCAAGAGCAGTACCAACGTTTACCAAAGAAATAAACCATTACTGGAACAATGACTAATGTTAATACAATTCCCCAAACTAAAATGAATAATCCGAATCCTCCACTTGCAATAAGTTGATCTATATTCCAACTAAAAAAGAAATCGTAATCTAATGGAAAAGCATTTTTGAAATCGTACCAAGGTTTCTCGAATCGCACTAAAATCTCAGGAATTAAAAAGGCAAATACTATTTGAAAAAATAAAACGGAAGTAGTTCTTAATATTTGATATTTATTATGACGATACTTAATATACATTCTTACTGCCATAACAGACATAACTGTACAATACAAAAAGCCATACAAAAACCATTGACTCGCTAAATTACCACTTAAGCTTTCGCTAATTGGGTCAACAATATATGTCCAATTAACAATGTAATCTGGCCTAAAATATAGTAGTAAATAAAAGCCTACTAAAAACATAAAAGCGAACCAGCCAATCCAACCTCTATTGGTTGAAGCGTTAAGCCAAATGCCATTGTTTTTTATTCCTGGAGGTCCTTTTATAACCACATTTGGAATAATGTACATGAGTGCTCCAAGAATTCCAAGACCAAAGGTAAGCCACCAATACAGCCATTTGTTTTCTTTTATAAATCCACTTCCTGCTTTTTTTGCAATTTGATAAGTGAAGCTATGTGGCTTGTCCCAAATTACTTTATCCCATTCACTGTTTTGTTTATGAGTTTCATTTGCAGTTTCTATAGCTGAAGTGATTTTAGATGAAAACGAAAATGGATTTGTAAATTCTTTACCTACAACGTTTGCTTTAATATCGTTAATAAAAAGTTCGCTTTTAATACCTTTATTATTTACTATTTCTTCTAGTAACTCTAGAGAGACTTCATATTTTCCAAAGAAAATCAATGAGGTAAATAATGTGAGACCAACTAAAAATAAAGCAAGTCCTGTGTTTTGTATTTGCTTCATATTAATTGGGTTGAAAGATTCGTTTCCAGTTTCTCTTTTTTAATTGAATGTTTGTGTCGTTTTCTGTATTGAATTTTTCTACTATCTCTTTTTCGTGGAGTTTGTAAAATTCAGGATCAAAATTTGCATCAGCTAAATGTTCTAACACATATTCTACCGATTGTTTTTTAGTTAATACTTTGTCAAAAAATTCATGACGCATTCGTATCCCAAAGGTGTTAATGCCAATAAACTCACGTGTATTTTTATCATAATTTATATGAATGCATTTTTTTCCACTTTCATGTTCCCAATAAAAACGAGCTTCATTGTCTTTTGTTTGTGCCCAAACCCATCCGTAAGTTTGGTATTCTATATCAAAAAACTTAGCTGAATTAAACCAATGTCCTGGGTTATATGCTCTTCTATTTCCACAAATAGTTTGTGCTACTGTTTCTCCCATCATACGCCCTGTGTACCAAACTGCTTCAATTGGTCTTCTGTATCCAATGGTTTCATGCTGTTCAGCACAATCTCCAATAGCATAAATATCTGATATATTAGTTTCTAAAAAACGATTCACTTTTACACCACGATTAGTTTCAATATCAGAATCTTTTATAAAATCGATATTTGGTGAAACACCAGCTGTTAATCCAATTATATCACATGGAATTTCTTCTCCTGTTTCTTGAATAATTATGGATTTAGCTTTCCCATTTTCATCTGAAATAATTTCTTTTAAATTTGAATACAATCGTAAATCAATGCCATTACTAATAATTTCTTTATTTATCATTTCGCTTTCTTCTTTTGGCAAAACACCATTCCAAAAACTAGATTCACGAACTAAAAACGTCACAGGAATATGGCGTGAATGTAACATTTCTGCTAATTCAATCCCAATCAATCCTCCACCAACAATTACAGCATGTTTACAAGCTTTATTGTTTGGAGCATAAACTTCAAGACTGTCTAAATCTTGTTTACTGTATAAGCCTTGAACACATTCAAGGTCTTGTCCTGGCCAACCAAATTTGTTTGGTTTACTTCCTGTAGCAATTATCAGTTTGTCGTATTGTAATGTATCACCTTCAGCAAAATGAAGTGTTTTAGAATTTGTTTCAATAGAATTTACAAAACCTTGTTTAAGCTCAATTTTATTCTTCTTCCAAAACCAATCTTCATAAGGTTTCGTATGCTCATATTTCATGTGCCCCATGTATATATACATAAGCGCAGTTCTGGAAAAGAAATGTTTGGTTTCAGCAGAGATTACTGTAATTCTATTTTCTGAATTTTTTCTAATATGTCTTGCTGCTGTAACACCCGAAATTCCGTTGCCAATAATAACAATATGTGCCATAATTTGATTGGTTGTTGCTTATAAGTCGTAACTAAAGATAAGAACTTATATTAGAGCAAAGAAAAGATTTAAAAAAGTTGTTTTTTGTAAGCTACCTAACATATTGTTCGACAGATAAGTTCATACTTTGTAATAAATTATAAATCATGATAAAAATACTAGCTATAGTTTTAGTTTTTTTTGGAACACAGAATCTAGAAGCACAAAATTTGGAATCCTTTTTTAATAAAGCTGATGCTTTTTTTAAAACAAATGTGTCTAACGGAAATGTGGCTTACTCAAAAATCTACAAACACCCAGAAGCACTTAAAGACGTTTTAAAGATAGCCGAAACAGTTTCGGTTTCAGAAAATGATAAACAGGCATATCAAGCATTTTGGGTTAATGCTTATAATCTTGCTGTTATTAAAGGTGTTATAGATAACTATCCAGTAAAATCTCCATTAGACGATGCTGGATTTTTTGATAAAAACAAATATAGTTTTGGAGGAATGAGTGTGACTTTAAACGATATCGAACACAAATTATTAAGGGCTAAATTTAAAGATCCACGTTTTCACTTTGTGCTTGTTTGTGGTGCTGTTGGCTGTCCACCATTAATTAGTGAGGCCTATTTGCCAAGTACATTTAATAGTCAGTTAGATATGCAAACAAAATTGGCATTAAATGGAAGTTTCTTGATTGTAAATTTTAAGAAAAAGCGTGTCGAAGGCTCAGAGATTTTAAAATGGTATAAAGAAGATTTCACTATGAATGGTACATCCGAAATAGATTTTATAAACATATATAGAACAGAAAAAATACCCGCAAACTTTAAACTATCATACTTTCCATATAATTGGAATTTAAACAAACAATAGCATTCCTACTTATAGGAATTTCATATTCTTATTTTAATAAACAAAATTTCAATGAAAAAAATAATAGCATTACTCGTTTTAACAAGCTTTTCATTTTCTGCTATAGCACAAGAAGATCCTCAAGATGGTGAACAACAAGAAAGTAATATTCAAGAATATACACCTTCAAAATTATTAAAGAAAGGGCAATGGGATATTAAGTCATTTAACAGCCTTTATACACAAACAGAACGAACAGATTCTGGAAGTGAATCTGTTACAATACCAAGAGAAACATATCTAACTAATACAACAGAAGCTTATACTGGAATAAGTAAAAATTCTAGAATTAATGTTGGTGTTATTATTCAGTTTCGTGCCAATACTTTTGATGGAGCTGGAGCATTAGAAGTTTTAAAATTAGAAGATAATAGTGTAGATGCGAGAAGTGGTTTAACAACAATTGCACCTTCTATTAGAGTGCAACCTTTTGCGAGTATTCCAAATTTTTCATTTACAAGCTCTGTTTATTTTCCAATATTTAAAGACAAACCAAATGCTCCTTATTTAGATAAACGAAGTGTTTTTTGGGAAACTAAATTCTTTTTTGATAAAACCTTTGGAGGTGGAGATTGGCAAGTATTTACTGAAGCTGACTTTGGTTTGAATTTTGGCGAAAGTCAAGCTGATGCTAATCCAGCAGATTCTAATATTAGTGAGCGATTTGCAAATAATAGTGCTTATGTTCCTTTAAGTGCATTTTTGAGTTATTTTCCAACAACTAATTTTACTGTCTATGTAAATGCGAAGCAGAATTTTTTAATTGACCTAGGAAATGATTTTTCACAAAATGCAACCTCACTTGGTTTTGGAGGAAAATATCAATTAACTAAAGTGATTAATGTTGAAGCTTCTTTCGATAAATTTATTAGAGGAAATAACTTTCAAGGACTAGGTCAGACATTTAGTGCTGGATTTAGGTTATTATTTTAGAAACAGTAAATTAGAAGTTTATAAAGAAGCATTTCAAGATGAAAATAGATAGATATCTAATTATTTTTTTGTTTTTTATAATACAATCTTGTTCAAGCCAAACTCAAAAAATTAATGGCTTGAGCTTTGTTGCTTCTCCTAAGCCTATTGATATAAATCATGTTTCTCCAGTATTAAATATCAATGCCAATTATTGTGCCATTATGCCTTTTGGATTTATAAGCAGTATAGAACATCCTGAAATAGTTTTTAATACGAATAGACAATGGTTTGGTGAAACTATAAGTGGTGCAAAACAATATATTGAAACCTTAAAAAGTCAAGGGGTGAAAATTATGCTGAAACCACAAATTTGGGTTAGTCATGGTAGTTTTACTGGTTTTATAAAAATGAATAGCGAAGCTAATTGGAAATTACTTGAAGCTTCATATTCTAAATTTATATTAGATAATGCTGTTTTGGCTGAAGAAATGGGTGTTGAAATTTTATGCATTGGAACTGAACTTGAGCAATTTGTTGCTAATAGACCTGATTATTGGAAAAATTTAATTCAAGATATCAAAAAAGTGTTCAAAGGAAAGCTTACTTATGCCGCTAATTGGGATGAATTTAAACGCACACCATTTTGGAGTGATCTAGATTATATTGGAGTAGATGCTTATTTTCCAATAAGTGATAGCAAAACACCTACTGTTGAAGAATTTAGAGAAGGTTGGAAGCCACATGTAGAAGTTATTAAAAGTATTTCAGAGACTCATGGTAAACCTGTTTTGTTTACCGAGTTTGGTTATAGAAGTACAGATTATACCGGAAAGGAACCTTGGATAAGCGATCATACAATAAAGTCTCTTAACCTCAATGGACAAAGCAATGCCACAAAAGCACTGTTTGAAGAATTTTGGAAAGAAGATTGGTTTGCTGGAGGATTTGTTTGGAAGTGGTTTCACAATCATGATCAAGTTGGAGGGAAAAACGATAATCAATTTACACCTCAAAATAAACCGGTTGAATTAATACTAAAAAATTATTTTTCTAAAGGATGAAAAAAGTAATTCTACTTCTATTTATTTTGATTTTTAGTCATAGTTTTTCTCAAGAAAACATTGTAGATAATTTAATAATTCAAGGAAATAAAAAATTAAAAACCTCTTTTGTATCTAAAATATCTTCCATTAAATCTGGAGCCAAATTAGATTCGATTACTATAGAACAAGATATTAAAAGATTAAAACGTTTGCCTTCAGTTTCACATGCTTATTATCAAGTATTTCATGTTATTGATAATAAATATAATGTGTTTTATAATATTGAAGAAAACTTTACAATTATTCCTTCAGCAAATATTTACACAACTAACGAAGGTGAGTTTGCATATCGATTAGGACTCTATGAATTTAATTTGTTTGGAAGAAATATTATTTTTGGAGGTTTCTATCAAAGAGATTTTTACAGTTCTTATGCCATTAATTTTAGAGCGCCTTATTTGTTTAACAAACATTTTGGACTCGCTATAAATTATCAAGATTTAACAACACTTGAGCCTGTTTTTTTAGAAAATTCTCAAGCAGATTATAAATACAGAAATACGTCTTTTGAAATATTAGGATTGTACGAACTAAATTTTAAAAACAGATTTGAATTAGGAGTGAACTCTTTTACAGAAGATTATCAATATAAATTTGGAGCTGTTAGCAATGATGTGCCACAAGAATTAAAAGTAGATAAATTCCTTTATAAATTTATTTATGAATATAATAATTTAGATTACCATTATCAATATGTTTCTGGATTTAGAACTTTGTTAAATTTTCAATATGTCACTGCAAAGAATGATAATTTATCTAATTTTTTAATTGGATGGACCGACTTTTTTTACTTTCAAAAAGCAGGAAAAAAAGGGAATTGGGCTAACAGATTACGCTTAGGTTTAGCCACAAATAACAAAACGCCATTTGCTCCTTTTTCTGTTGATAATAATATTAATATTAGAGGTGTTGGAAATACGATTGATAGAGGTACAGGATCAATTGTTTTAAATACAGAATATCGATATACACTTTATGAAAAGGATTGGTTTGTACTGCAAAGTAATGCTTTTGTGGACGCAGGAAGTTGGCGAAATCCTGGAGGAGAATTTAGTGATTTTAGTTCTTCAGAAAATTTAAGAGTATATTCTGGATTGGGAATACGTTTAATCCATAAAAAAATATTTAATGCTATTTTTAGGATTGACTATGGTATTGGTATCACAGAAGGTTCAAACCGAGGATTCGTTTTTGGTATAGGTCAGTATTTTTAAGCGATATACTTTTTATAATAATCATGTAATTCTTCAGAAGAAGATCCAAGCCATTTTTTGACATAAATAGTCCAAAAGTGATATTGTAATTTCCAAATGCCATGTTTTTCATAACGTCGTGCTGAGGTGACTAGTTTTTTATTGATGACTTTAAACTGTTTACGTTTATAAAGTTCATTTATTAAGATGTTGTCCTCGTAAATAATATAGTTCTCATCAAAGCCACCAATTTCATTAAATAATGTTTTAGTTATAAATTGACTTTGGTCACCACCTCTACAAGCTCTCCAATGAAATTGTGTCAACCAACTAGCCAGACTTAACCACCAATGGTTGTGCCTAAATTGCAGTCTGAAACATCCTGCTAAATTTCCATTTTCAGCTTCATTAATGATAAGTAGGTCAAAGTGTTTTGGAGGAAAAGAATCTGCATGTAGGAAGTAGAGAATGTTTCCTGAAGCATTTTTTGCTCCAAGATTCATTTGTTTGGCACGACCTCTTTCAGATGAAATTAATTTTACATCAGTTCGAGTGGAACTCGAATTTTCGAATTTTGTATCGAGAACTTCTTTAGCTGCTTCTCGATACATTTTTTTACTTTGTTCTAAATCACTCGAAGAGACGAATTGATTAACTATCTCTTTAGAGTAATCAGAACTTCCTCCATCGACCACAATAATTTCTGAAATATTTTTAGGTTGAGAATTTTGAATTAAATGCTGAAGCAAATTTTCGATATTTTCTGCTTCGTTTAAAATAGGAATAATGATAGAAATTCTATTCATTTAAATCCCAATTATAGTCTTTATAACTAATTTTTACATTTTCAGAAATTGAAATAGTTGAATATTGATTTATAAAATTGATGAGACTTCCATTTTCTGTGAAATCTTTAGTAAACCATTTGAAAATTTTAGAAATTTTAATTCTATCAGGAGCTATTTCATTCTTACTGGTATCTGCCAAAAATTCTGAAGTAGCATGAGTTAATTGCTCTTCTAAATTGGAAGCAGTAAAAGCTTCATTCTGTAATTTAGGACAAGAATAAGAAGCACAAACAATGGCAAAGTGAATTCTTGGCTCATTCATTTTACGTAAAATTTGATGTTCTATTTCATCTAGATTATACCATTTTTCCCCAAGCTGCCAATAACGTTTTTCCCAAGGATCTTTAATGTTTTTAATACTTTTTACAGGATAATTTCTAACAATTAAATCTACTGTCATGGCGTTGTAAGCATTAATCCAAAAGGCTAGTTTGTCTTCTTTTGTCCAATCTTCAGCAGGCATGTTTTCACCTAAAGAGTCTAAATATACAACTAGTTCAGATAGATTGTTTTTAATAGATTTATAGTCTACATTGCCAGTTTTAGTAACATATTCTTGTAATAATTTGTTCCATCTAGTGTGATTAAATACTTCTGGATAACCTTTAATTGGTTCAGGTGGTTTTGGAGGTTCTGGTATTTGCGTTTCTACTACTTCTTCAACAATGGGTTTTGGTGTTTCAATTAATGCAATTTCATTTTCCTGTTCTGCTACAACTTGTTTTTTTGTACAGCAGGATGATATTAACAAGGCAATTAATAAAAGGCTTAAATATTTCATTTCTTTTTTAATGGATATAATTCTTGACTAATAAAATCTTTAGGAAATTTTTCATCACCTTTAAAGCCTAGTTCAATATCTCTGCCATTGTATGGAATGTAATTAGATTTAAAAAGATAATCCCAAAGACTAAGAGTAATTCCATAGTTAACGCCAAATTTTACATGCTTAGGGAGTTGCTTGGCATGATGCCAAATATGCATTTTAGGATTGTTGAAAATGTATTTTAACTTACTATAATCCCACCCTAAATTGGCATGATTTAAATGTCCAATTGTAATATTGAAAAAGTGAATTAGGGCTACATCTTGCGCATCAAATCCACCAATAATGGCTAACGGAATATATAAGATAGATTTGTAAACAACAGGTTCCATCCAATGGTAACGCAAATGTGCTGCAAAGCCCATTTCTTTAACAGAATGGTGTACTTTATGAAAATTCCAAAGTAAAGGTACACGATGTAAGAGTCTGTGAGTATTCCATTGCACAAAATCTGCCACTATAAAAAAGATAAATAAGCCCAAAACTCTAGGAAGATTATCGACATCAAATAATTGAAAACTAGAAATGGAAAGATTAACAGTGCTTAAAATATCATTAAAAAATTCAGCTACAGTGTTAGATAAGGCAATTAGGACAATAAGGTTTAGAATAAAAAAATTAAAGAACATGTAAAAAGTATCTAACCAAAAATCTTTTCTAAAAATTGATTGCTCCTTTCTCCAAGGAAAAGCGATTTCTAGAATCCATACTATTAATGAAATTATAATTAAGCCATAAAAATAATTGTCCCAATGGTTAATTGTAATAATCTCGTTTTTAACATAATTCCAATATCCAGAATAGGAGTTTTTTATAATGTCAATATATTTTTCCATAAAGTATTTTTACGTTTGATTGATAAAAATAAATGGCGATTATCGCCTAACAACAGCCACCACCATCGTAATGATAAGTAGATTCGCTAATAAAAATATCATCTCGTTTAAGATTTGCCAAAGCATTTGCTGTTTTATCGCAAATAGCAAGTGGTTGGTTTTTAACTAAAACATGACCTTGATTATCGTCAAAATAGTCTTCTTCGCCAAAATAAATTGCTGCTTTACCAGTAAATATACATGGACCATCTTTAGGCATTTGGTCTTTAATAGCTGCAATCTCAATAGATTCAATATAAATCAATTCATCTGTAGCATATTTTTTTGGGTCTAAGATTCTATATGGTTTTCTTGCTCTTATTTCAATAGTTCCAAAACCAGCGTCTGTAAGCATTTTAACATACTCAGTAATAGGTAAACTTCCACTCAAACAAAGTGCACGTAACCTATCGTCGTTTCGTAATTCGTCATTCATTGGTTGTTCGCAGGTTGGATCACTCATTACTAAGCGTCCATGAGGTTTTATAACTCGATACATTTCTGCAATAGCCTTTTTAAGATCGTCTGCTTTAAAAATATTGAATAAGCAATTTTGAGCAGCCACATCAATGCTATTATCTTCAACAGGAAGATTCATTGCATCACCTTTTTTAAGAGCAACAAATTCACTCTTAAACCAATCATTTTGCACTTCGGCTTCTTTAAAATTTTCTCGTGAAGCTTCTAACATTTCATCAACCACATCGATGCCAATAACACCGTTTTTTTGTCGATTAAAATAAGAGAATTGTAATAATTCCATGCCACCACCAACACCAACATAAAGCATTTTTGGGTTGTTTGTTAAATCGCGAGCATGAACTGTTGAACCACAACCATAATTCATTTCTTGCATAATTTTAGGGATTTTCAAACCAGGAAGTTCCCAAATAGGATTTGTGGTACAACATAAACCAATATCAGGAGTTAATGCTGCTTCTTTATAAACGTTATGTGTTGTTTCGAGATAACTCATATTATAGTATCTGTTAAATGTCCTTGCGAGGAATGAAATGACGTGGTAATCTCTTTAAAAAGATTCCTTCACTTCGTTCGGAATGACGTTATAGAGTTTTTATTAATTCTTTAAATAAAATAATCATTTCTGGTTCTGCTTTCCCAGCCATGTCAATTATTTCACTAATATTTACCGGTTTTAAATTGTTTGGATCGCATTCATCTGTTAAAACAGAAACAGCAGCAGCTTTTAAATTTAAATGATTTGCTACAATAATCTCAGGAACTGTACTCATTCCAACAGCATCTGCTCCTATAATTTTTAACATTCTATACTCAGCTCTAGTCTCTAATTGAGGGCCTACAACACTTGCATAAACACCTTCGTGTAACGTGATATTATTTGATTTTGCAATTTGTTTAAAAGACATGTTTAAATCTTTGTTGTAAGGTTCACTCATGTCAGTAAAACGTTCTCCCAAAAGTTCGACACCTTTAAAAGCCAAAGGAGAGCTTCCTTGAAGGTTTATATGATCGTCAATTAGCATCAATTCTCCTTTTTTGAAATTGGTGTTGATAGCTCCTGATGCATTTGAAACTAAAAGCGTTTGTATTCCTAATTTTTCCATAACACGAACTGGAAAAGTAACGTCTTGAAGTGAGTAGCCTTCGTAAATATGAAAACGGCCTTGCATGACAACTACTTTTTTGCCTTCTAAATTACCATAGATGAGTTTTCCTTTATGAAACTCTACTGTCGCAGTTGGGAAATTTGGAATGTGGTTGTAGCTTACCTCAGCAAGAATCTCAATATTGTCAACTAACTTACCTAAACCTGTGCCTAGAATAATGCCTATTTCTGGAGCAATAAACCCTTTTTCTTGAATATATTCAGCAGTTTCTTTTATGTATTTATCCATTTTTTGTAATTAATTCTTTTAGTGTTTGATTGTCTTTTAAGTCTTCAAAAGTATCAATATCATTTAATTCTTCTAAATGAAAAACATCAAGATGTTGTAAATCTTTTAGTGTGTCTTTTAAAACAGTTGCAGTTCCCCAATCTTTATTTTCAAAAATATTAGAATGTATTTTTTTCATTCCTAATAAATAATAACCACCATCTTGTGCTGGACCAATTATTACATCATTATTGTCTAGCATTTTTAATGTAGTTGATATGTGTTTTGACTTCAAATCAATTAAATCGCTTCCTATTATTATAACTTTTTCATAATTTTTTTCAAAAGCATATTTAAAAGCGTTTGACATTCTTGAACCTAAGTCTTTTCCTTTTTGTTGAAGTTTCTGGTATATATTGGAATTCCAAATATCATCTTCACGAATCTTTACTGAATAAAAGACTGCCTTATCGCAATTTATGTTTCTAATTGTTTGTTCAGTATATTTTAATAAGTAATTGTATATGTTTAAAGCTGATTGATTACCTAAGATTTTTGCTAATCTGGTTTTTACTTTACCTAATTCAGGGTTTCGCGTAAAAACAATTATTAAATTCTTACTCATATACTTTTTCACCATTGATTAACCATTTGCTCCATTCTGAAGAAAAAGTATGAATTTTTTCGGTTTTAGTATCAGTTGAGTCATATACATCAAAACCTTTGTTTTTCCATTCAAAAATGCCTCCATATAAGTTTAAAACATTTTTGTATCCTGCTTTTGATAGCTTTTCAGCTATATCTTCAGAACGAATACCCAAAGAGCAATACACAACTAATGTCTGTTCTTTGTTTTCAATTAGCTTTGTTGTTTCTGCTATATCAAATTCGTTATAGCCAACATTTATGGCGTCTTTTAAATGACTAACCTCATATTCTTTAGGTTCGCGAGCATCTAATAGTATAACCTCAGTTTTTGGCATAGCTAATTCTTCAACAGAGATATAAGGAACACTTTTAGTATTGTGTTTATTTAATAAATCTGATAGGGATTCTTGAGAAAAACCTAATGCTGGTATTGATAATAGTATGAATAAAAATATTTTTTTCATTTTAAATAATATTTCCTTGACAGCTACTTCCTGCTCCAGCAGTGCATCCATAGCAATGTTGAGATGTTATAATGTTTCTATTTTGGAGCTGATCTTCTTTGTATTCGCTTATGTGTTTCACCTTGCTGCTTACTGGCAATTCAAGCATTTGGTTGAAGTCGCAATCGTATAAAAAGCCATCCCAACTTACTGAAATAGTATTGGTACACATAACATTTTTAACAGCTTCAGGATTATAAGCCTCCACTAAAGAATACATGTAATCTTCATAATTTTCTGAAGCAATCAAATAGTCTAAAAACCTACTAATAGGTAAATTAGTAATCGCAAATAAATTGTGGAACTGGATACCAAAATCATCATGCAATGCTTTTTTAAAATCTTTTTCCAATGCCACTTGGTTTCCTGGTAAAAATGCGCCAGAAGGATTATAAACTAAATCTAATTTCAAGTTGCTATTTGGCATACCATAACCTATTTTATTTAGTTCTTCTAGTGCTTTTATGGATTTGTCGAAAACACCTGAGCCTCTTTGTTTATCTGTTTTCCCTTTAGTCCAGTGAGGCATAGAAGAGATGATATGTGTGTTATGGTTTTTGAAAAATTCAGGTAGGTCATAATATTTCTTATTCGCTCTTAATATGGTCAGGTTAGAGCGAACTATAAAATCTTTAATACCAGCTTTTGAAGCTTCATCTACAAACCATCGAAAATTAGGGTTCATTTCTGGTGCTCCTCCAGTTAAATCTAATGTATGAGCTTGAGTACTTTTTATTACGTCCAAACATTGTAACATCGTTTCTTTTGTCATAATCTCTTTTCTGTCTGGACCAGCATCAACATGACAGTGTTCGCAAACCTGATTACACATATAACCAAGATTAATTTGAAGAATTTCTAATTTTTTAGGACGGAGTGGGAATTGATTCGTTTCAGCTATTTTATTGTTGAAAGTGGCTAATTCGCCACCTTTAAAAATGCCATTAGATAAAAATTCAACCTGTTTGTTGCTATTTGCTAATTCGCTATTGCGTTTATGTAGGGATTTAATCATTCTTTAATTTTAAACTGTCACCTCGAGCTCAGTTGAGTGGTATTAATAGGTCTAGATTGCACTCGACCAGGTATTTACATTTCAAGCTTATTCACTTTATTCATCATTTGTACACCATGGACTAAAGATGCACCACCTCGAATAGCAGCTGCTACATGAAGTGCCTCCATCATTTCTTCTTTTGTAATGCCACGTTGCAAGCCATCTCCTGTGTATGCATCAATGCAATAAGGACATTGTATGGTATGTGATACTGCTAATGCTATTAGCGACTTTTCTCTTTCAGAAAGGTTACCTTCCTTAAAGACACTGTTATAATATTCGAAGAATTTAGATCCTAATTCTTCATTCCATTCAGATATTTTACCAAATTTTTTAAGGTCGGTTGGATCGTAATAAGTTTTCTGCATAATAAGTTTGAATTCAGTTTGAAAAAACGAAATATACAGTAATAAGTCGAAGTTATATATTAAAGATTACATAAAATTATGAGGTTTTTAAACTCTTGAAAAATTCGAAAAATAGTATATTGCATGAAATATAAAATATACTCATGGATTACTTTTATATTGTTACTATTCTTATAGTTATATCTGCTGTTTTTGGATATGTTAATGTTCGCTTTTTAAAACTTCCAAATACTATAGGTTTAATGCTGATAACTATAGTTTTTACCTTTATCGTATTTGCTTTGGATTATTTAGGTGCACCAGCATTGTTAAATGCCGAAAAGTTAATCATCACACAAATAGATTTCAAGGAAGTGCTTTTAGATATTATGCTAAGTTTCATGCTATTTGCAGGAGCCTTGCATACTAATTTCGAACAATTACGAGTGCAACGCTGGCCTGTATTAGTGTTTGCTACTTTAGGTGTTTTGGTTTCAACTTTTTTGGTAGGATTTGGCATTTACTTCATACTGCCTTTGTTAGGTTTGAATGTTGAATTTATTTATTGCCTGTTATTTGGAGCGCTTATTTCACCAACTGATCCGATAGCAGTTTTAGGTATCTTGAAAAATGTTGGTGCACCTAAACAATTAGAAGCCAAAATTGTTGGAGAGTCATTATTTAATGATGGTGTAGGTGTTGTAGTGTTCTTAACTATTTTTAAAATTGCCCAATTGAGTTCAGGTGAAATTGAATTGTCGGCTATTTTAGAGCTTTTTACTTTAGAGGTTATAGGAGGTATTACATTAGGTTTAATTATTGGTTGGATTACGTATCGCTTAATGAAATCTATAGACGATTATGATATTGAAGTTATTATTACTCTGGCAGCAGTCATGGGAGGAACTGTTATTGCGCAAAGATATCATTTATCAGCACCTTTAGCAATGGTTACTGCAGGTTTGCTTATAGGAAATGACACCATTAGAAGCTCTTCCATGTCTCATATAACGGAGAGTTATGTCGATAAATTTTGGGAACTTTTAGATATATTATTAAATACTATTTTATTTGTGCTTATAGGTATGGAAATTTTGGTGTTGACTTTTGAAACAAATTATATATTTGCTGGAATTGTTGCCATTCCATTAGTGTTGCTATGTCGTTACTTGTCATTATTAATACCTGTTCGATTTTTTGAAAAACGATTAGATTTTGCTCCAAAAACAAATTTGATTATGACTTGGGGAGGTTTGCGTGGTGGTATATCCATAGCCTTAGCATTAGGATTAACTATGGACATGAAACGCGATTTGTTTTTAGTAGTTACCTATTTTATTGTTGTTTTCTCAATTATAGTTCAAGGATTGTCTCTTGGAAAATTAATTAAGCGTTATACTCCAACTGAATAATAAATTGGTAAGAATATTTTATTTAATCTATCCTAAAGTAAGGTTATAAAAAAGAGAAAGACAAAAGCTAGAAATCATGATTAGAAAATTATTATTCATCTTCACTTTAATTACTTTATTTTTTTCAAATTGTGTTATGGCTCAAGTACCAAAAAACGCAGAAGATATTAGTCCATTACTAATTGGAGAGCGTTTGCCAGAAGCCAATCTGCTTGATGTTGAAGGGGAAGATGTTTTCCTTCAAGATATTTTAAAAGAGAAGCCAACTATACTTGTTTTTTATCGAGGAGGTTGGTGTCCATATTGTAATAATCAATTATCAAGTTTGGCAGAATTAGAAAAGGAAATCCTTGAATTAGGTTTTCAAATAGTTGCTATAAGCCCAGATCATTATGAATCATTAAAACCAGCTGTTGATAAAGGTAAATTGGATTATAATATATATTCAGATTCTGGAGCCAAATTAATACAAGATATTGGTATTGGTTTTAAAACACCTGAAAAAGCAAAAGGATATATTTTTAAGAAAACGAACAAAAACGCAACAGATGTTTTGCCAGTTCCAACTGTTTTTATCTTAGACACAAAAGGAAAAATACTGTTTGAATATATAAATCCTGATTACTCGACACGATTGAGTTCTGAACTATTACTTGCTAGTTTGAAAGCTTTGGAGAGAGAATTGTAAGATTTTTTTAATTTTTAAAACCAAAAAACCCGAACATGTGTTCGGGTTTTTAGTGGTGGTGCCTCCAGGAATCGAACCAGGGACACATGGATTTTCAGTCCATTGCTCTACCAACTGAGCTAAGGCACCAGTCGCATAATTGCGGATGCAAATATATACTCATTTTTATTATTCGCCAAAAGAAAATAAATAAAAAATGGTTTTGTAAATTTACAACCTTTAAGTGTGATATGAATTTAATTATAGACGTAGGTAATTCATTTGTTAAATTTGCTGTTTTTCAGGAAGATGAGATTCTTTATTTGAATTCTGTTGAAGAAAACTTATTTGTTAATGAGCTTGAAATCATTTTACAGAAACATCCAGAAATTGATAAATGTATCATTTCTTCGGTTGGAAATTTAAATGAAATAGCTTTGAAACGATTAAAACATCGCTTAAAAGTAGTTGTTTTAAATTCTGCAACAGAGATGCCATTCCGTAATTTATACAAAACACCTAAAACATTAGGAGTAGATAGATTGGCATTAGTAAGTGGAGTAGTAAAGCAATTTCCAGATAAAAATGCACTTATAATAGATGCAGGCACTTGTATAACTTACGATTTTATTACAGAGAAGAAATCTTATTTAGGTGGAGCAATTTCTCCAGGAATAAGAATGCGCTACAAATCCTTAAATAATTTAACTGCAAATTTACCGTTGTTAGAAACAAATTTACCAGAAAATGTTATTGGGAATACTACTGAATCTGCTATTCATTCAGGTGTCGTTTTTGGTGTTTTAAGTGAAATAGATGGAGCAATTAGTCATTATCAACAAAAATATTCAGATTTAACAGTTATTTTAACAGGAGGAGATGCTAATTTTTTGTCTAAACAATTAAAAAGTAGCATATTTGCCAACTCAAATTTCCTTTTACTAGGATTGAACCATATTTTACAAATTAATAAAATCGAATGATAAAAAAACTTGTATTAGTTTTTATTGCTGTTTTTGCAATTAAAAGTTACGCTCAGGAAGGTACTGCTTCACCTTATTCATTTTATGGAATAGGTAGCTTAAAATTTAAGGGAACCGTAGAGAATAGAAGTATGGGAGGAATAAGTGTTTATTCTGATAGTATACATGTTAATTTAAGGAATCCAGCGTCTAATGTGTCTAAAAATTTAGGGATATATAATGAAGAAAGTAGACCAGTAAAATTTGCTGTTGGTGGAAGTCATACTAATGCAAAATTAAAAAGTCAATCTGGTACAGATGAAGTGAATTCGACGACGCTAGATTATATAGCTATGTCATTCCCAATAGGTAAATTTGGTTTAGGTTTAGGATTGATTCCCTATACTTCAGTAGGATATCAATTAGAAACTTTAAATAACGACAACAGGCTAACTAGTCAGTTTAGAGGTGAAGGAGGTGTTAATAAAGCATATACTTCAATAGGATACCTTGTAAATAATAAGTTAAGCCTTGGGGTTGATTTTGGTTTTAATTTTGGAAACATAAAAAATAACACCATTGAGTATGTTTATACTAACGAAGGTGCTTTAGCTCAATACCAAACAAGAGAAGATAATAGATCAGATTTAACAGGAATATCTTTAAATTTTGGAGCAATTTATAAAACAGTTCTTTCAAATGACTTTGAATTGACTACGAGTTTAACTTATAGGCCAAAGAGTACGCTTACTTCAAAAAACTCAAGAACTTTTAATACGATTATTATAAATGCAACTAATGGAAATGAACTTGTTGTTAATTCAATAGAATCTGACCTAAATGCTCAAGGATTAAAGGAAACAGATTTAGTTCTGCCAGCAAAACTTTCTCTTGGTGCAGGAATAGGACAGCCTAATAGGTGGTTTGTAGGTGCAGAATACAGCATGCTTAATGTAAGCCAATTTAAGAATGTGTTATATGATTCTAGTGATGATGCAGGTAATGTTACTTATTCTAATGCTTCAACAATTGCTTTTGGAGGGTTCTTTATTCCAGACTATAATTCATTTTCAAGTTACTTAAAAAGAGCTGTTTATAGAGCTGGTGTTAGATTTGAAAATACTGGTTTAAATATTAATGATGAAACTATAAACGAGTTTGGCATATCTTTTGGAGTAGGATTACCAATGGGAAAACCAACAGCAAATGCATTCTCTAACGTGAATTTTGGATTTGAGTTTGGTAAGAAAGGAACAACGGATAAAAATCTTATTCAAGAGAATTTTATAAATTTCCAACTTAGTTTATCATTTAATGATAGATGGTTCCAAAAAAGAAAATTTAATTAAACTATAAAATTGATATTATGAAAACGAAGATTACATTATTAACTCTATTATTGTTTTTAGGGTTCAATGTCGTTAACGCTCAACAAGACGAAGAATGTATGACTAACTTGTCTATATTTTCTGAATATGCTAAAGCAAAAAATTATGATGCTGCTTTTGATACTTGGATGAAAGTAAGAACAAGGTGTCCACAACTTAATAGAGCGATATATACTTACGGAGAAGATATTTTAGAATCTAAAATTGAAAAATCTACTGGAGCAGATAAAACAGCTTATATAAATGACCTAGTGAAGTTATGGGAAGAAAGAGCACAGTATTTTGAAAGTAAAACTCCAAAAGGAGAATATGCAGCTAAATCTTGTCAATTATTATATGACAATAGAGAATTGCTAAATAAATCTGATGAAGAATTATATGCTTGTTTTGATGCAGCTTATAAATCTGATCCAGAGACATTTAATAACCCAAAATCTCTTTATACATATTTTTCATTAATGGTTGATTTATATGATGCTGGAAATAAATCTGCTGCTGAGTTATTCAACAAATATGATGATGTTGTAGAAAAAGTAGATCAAGAAGTAGGAAACTATTCAGAAAGTTTAAATAAACTTATTGAAAAAGAAGATGCAGGTACTGCTTTAACTAGTAAAGAAGGTAAATATAAAAAGTATTACGAAAGTTACTTAAAAGCATACGATCAGATTTCTGGAAGTATTAATAGTAAATTAGGATCAAGAGCAAATTGCGAAAACTTAATACCTTTATATACTAAAGATTTTGAAGCAAATAAAGAGAATGCCGTTTGGTTACAAAGAGCTGCTGGAAACATGTCTGCTAAAGATTGTACAGACGATCCATTATTCTTTAAATTAGTTAATGCATATCATAATTTAAGCCCTTCAGCTAATTCAGCTTATTACTTAGGAATCTTAAAAGATAAAGAAGGTAAAACTTCAGAAGCAATTAAGTTTTATGAGCAAGCAATTAGTTTACAGTCTGATAGTTTCAAAAAAGCGAAGCTTTATGAAAAGATAGGTGATAAATTAAAAGCTAAAGGAAATTATGGGTCAGCTAGAGGTTATTTTAGAAATGCTTTAAAATTTAACCCTTCTAATGGAAGACCTCATTTAAAAATAGCAGATATGTATAACCGTAGTGCAAATAACTGTGGAGATACTAACTTTAATAAGCGTGCTGTTTTCTGGTTAGCTGCAATAGAAGCTGAGAAAGCAGGTCGAGTAGACCCAACATTAAAAAGTGCAGCATCTCAGACAGCAGCTAGTTATAGAGCTAAAGCACCTCAGAAATCTGAGATTTTTAGTGAAGGGAATGCAGGACAAAAAATAGCAATTGGATGCTGGATTGGAACTAGCGTTACAGTACCAAGCTTATAATGTTAAAAACATATTTACATATATTAAAAAACATAGTCATAACAATTGTTGTGACTATGTTTTTTTTATAGGCTACATATTTATTTTTTATTAATGGACAGATATAATTCGCATAGAAATTTTTTTGTTTGTAGTATAATTTTATTTATGCTCATTTCATGTAAAAACAACTTTGAAGAAGTAAAAAAAATTGGTGTTTCAGAGAATGCACCAATAGGAGTTGCTGAGTTTATAGATTTAAAATATACAGATTCAGGTCGAGTAACTGCCAGTTTAAGAAGTCCAAAAATGTTAGATTATTCTAATAGAGATTTTGCATTTAACGAATTTCCTGAAGGGATAGATTTAGATTTATTCGACGAAGAAAACAAAAAAAGTAATGTTATTGCAGATTATGCGATAGTTTACGACAAAACTGGAATAATAGATTTACAAGGAAATGTTGTGCTTTCTTCAACTAGCAACGACACTTTATTTGCCGAACAACTTTACTACGACCAAAATAGGGAATGGTTATTTACCAATAAGCCAGTAACCTTTAGAACAGGTCAAGATGTTATAAATGGTAAAGGTTTCGATTCAGACGTTAAGTTTACCAAAGCACAAGTTCTGGAAATTGATGGAATCATCACACTTGACGAATAATTCATTATCTTTATCCCAACCAATTATAGAATATTAAAATGAAAATATTTAAGTTTTTTCAATATGCTTATTTGCTTTTTGCAATCATCTTCCTGTACGATGTTATTTCAAAATATATGGAGTCTGGTATAGTAGAATATATGTCTTTATTGCTAGCAGGAGCAGCAGTTTTTATGTTCTTCTTTAGAAAGAAGTTTAATAAAAAATTCAAAAATAAAGAAGATAACTAAGACATGAACCAAGATGTTTTAATTATTGTAACTTCTTTAATACTATCTGCTTTTTTTTCAGGAATGGAGATTGCTTATGTGTCTTCAAACAAGATTCATATAGAAATTGAAAAAAAACAACAAGGTCTTCTATCAAAAATTCTAACCAAACTTACTGCTAAACCTTCAAAATTTATTGCAACCATGCTTATAGGTAATAATATTGCCTTAGTTATTTATGGTTTCTTTATGGGAGATTTGTTAGTAGAATGGTTTCAATCTTTTTTGCCTTCTAGTTCATCAATAATAAACTATTTACTGGTAGATTTTAGTCTTTTTACTCAAACTATTATTTCCACAATAGTCATTCTAATAACTGCAGAATTTTTACCAAAAGTTTTCTTTCAAATTTATGCAAATTCCTTGCTTAAGCTATTGGCAATTCCTGCTTATGTGTTTTTTGTATTATTTACTTTTATTTCAGATTTTGTTATTTGGATTTCAGATTTTGTCTTAAAAAAATTCTTTAAAACAGATGGCGATCAAATACAATTAGCTTTTTCTAAAGTAGAATTAGGCGCATATATAAGTGAACAAATGGAGTCTGTTGAAGAAGATGATGATATTGATACCGAAATTCAAATTTTCCAAAATGCTTTAGAGTTTTCAGAAGTTAAAGCAAGGGAAGTCATGATTCCTCGAACAGAAATTACAGCTGTAGATGTTACTGAAACATCCAAAAACTTAAATGCACTTTTTACTGAAACAGGTTTTTCTAAGATTTTGATTTATAAAGACACGATTGACGATATTTTAGGGTATGTACATTCGTTTGAACTTTTTAAAAAACCTAAAACATTAAAATCTATTTTAGTAACAGTTGAGTTTGTTCCAGAAACCATGCTAATAAAAGATATTTTGAGTGTTTTAATTAAAAAACGCAAAAGCATGGCTGTAGTTTTAGACGAATATGGTGGGACTTCAGGCATACTAACTGTAGAAGATATAGTTGAAGAACTCTTTGGTGAAATTGAAGATGAGCACGACTCTATAGATTTAATAGAAGAAAAATTAGAAGAAGATTTATATAGATTTTCAGCAAGATTAGATGTTGATTATATAAACGAAAACTTTAAAATTAACTTACCAGAAAGTGAGAATTATGAGACTTTAGGAGGCTTAATTGTAGGCCATACCGAAGAAATATCTCAACAAAACGCAGTCGTTAAAATTGATAAATTTCAATTTACTATCCTTGAAGTCTCTAATACTAAAATAGATTTAGTAGAACTTAAAATATTAGACACAGACTAATTTCCTAACCTTAATAGAATTAAAGCGTCAATCTACTTTTATTATTAAATAGAAAATGGTATTTTCGCGCACGATAATTTATAATTTATAGAAATAAAAAATGGCAGTTTTAAATAAAATTAGACAACGTGGACTATTCTTAATCATTGTGATTGCGTTAGCGTTATTCTCTTTTGTAATTGGAGATTTGTTTAGAAATTCTGATGCACTTACAAGTAAATCTCAGAATATAGTTGCAACAATTAATGGAAAGGATATTTCTCGTGAAGACTTCATGCAAAAGGTTGAGTTAGCACAAAGACAACTTGGACCTAATGGTACCAACATGCAAGCAATGAATCGAGTTTGGGAGCAGGAAGTAAGACAGGCTGTTTTAGAAACACAATTCGAAGAATTAGGACTTACCGTTGAAAAAGACCAAATGAGAGATTTGTTAAGAACAAATTTAATATCTAATCCAGAGTTTCAAAATGAGGCTGGAATTTTTGACGAAAATAAATTAAACGAATACATCGCTAATTTAAGAGAAACTTCAGCTGTTGCTTATAAGCAATGGGTTGATTACGAAAACAACATAGCAGTTAGTTCTTTGCAACAAGACTATTTTAATATGGTTAAAGCAGGAATGTCTGGTACAGTTGCTGAAGGAAAATTAGAGCACACACTACAAAACGAAAGTGTAGATATTAAGTATGTTCAAATGCCTTACGCTTCAATTCCAGATAGTACGGTTTCTGTTTCTAAATCTGAAATCTCGGCTTATATCAATAATCATAAAAAACAATATGAAGTTGATGCAACAAGAGATATTCAATATGTAGAATTTAAAGAAGTTGCCACTATTGAGGATGAAAATCTAATAAAAGAAGATTTAACAAGCCTATTAAAGGACCAAGTAGTTTACAACGAGGTGTCTAAAATTAATGATACTATTAGAGGTTTTACGCATGTAAATAATAATAAAAATTACATAAATGCTAATTCAGATATTAAATTTGAAGATCGTTTTGTTTTTAAATCAGCATTGCCAGTAAATATAGCAGATACTATTTTTAAACTAAATGTAGGAGATGTTTATGGTCCTTATAAAGATGCCAATCACTTTAAATTAACTAAAGTTGTTGCAACTGTTCAAATGCCAGATTCTGTTAAAGCAAGACATATATTAATACCTTTTGTTGGAGCTGCAAGTGCACAACCAGACGTAACCCAAACGGAAGTTCAAGCTAAGCAAACAGCAGATAGTTTATTAAGCATATTAAAAACAGATAAAACTAGATTCCCAGAATTTGTAACAACATATTCTTCAGATCAAGGAAGTGTTGAGAAAGGTGGTAGCTACGACTATTTTACATATCCAACAATGGTAGAAGAGTTTAGAGATTTTGTTTTCGAAAATGAAGTCGGAGAGATGGATGTTGTACAAACTAATTTTGGATTTCATATTATAGAAATTGAAGGACAGAAAAATTCACAAAGAGCAATAAAAATAGGAACTATTGCTAGAATAATTGAGCCTTCTGAAACAACCATTAATCAAGTTTTTAGAGACGCATCTAATTTTGAAATTGCAATAGATAAAGGAGATTTCCAAGAAGTTGCTAAAGAGAAAAATTATGAAGTTCGTCCTGTAAATGGTATTAAAATACTAGACGAAAATATTCCTGGTTTAAGCAATCAGAGAGCTATGGTTCGTTGGGCATTTGAAGAAGGAGTAGAAGTTGGAGATGCAAAACGTTTTAATTTGAATAGTGGTTATGCAATTGTTCAAGTTACAGCTAAAAATGCTGAAGGATTAATGAATACTGAACAAGCATCAGTTACTGCTTTACCAGCAATTAGAAAGGAAAAGAAAGCTAAATTAATTAAAGATAGGATTACGGCTACAACTATTGAAAATTTAGCATCAGCTGAAGGCCAAACAGTAAAAACTGCATTAGCGATTAACATGAAAAACCCTACTATTACAGGAGCTGGAAACGAAGGCGTTGTTGTAGGAACTGCTTTCGGATTAAATGAAGGAGAAACTTCTAAACTAATTGAAGGAGATAAAGGAGTTTACATGATTCAGGTTACTAAAAAGACACCTGCTGCTACATTAGATAACTATCAAGGATTTGCTAATCAAGTTGGAACTGCAAAAATGAGTAATGTAAATACAAACCTTTATAATGCTTTAAAAGAAGCTTCAGAAATTGAAGATAATAGAGCAAATACGGTTCAATAAGAATTACAGACTTTAAATATTTAAAAAGCTTCACAGTAATGTGGAGCTTTTTTTATTTTATCATATCACTATAAGTAATAATTGTATTGTAGCCTTTAGAATTAAAATAGCTATTCGGATTTACGTCAGAAGTTACCAAAACAAAATCTCCTCCCCAAGCTCCTAGACTTTTTATGGAACCCTTAAAATCTGGAAAGAGCTTTTCTTTAACTGGAACCTGATGGATAATGCTTGAAATTAGTTGCTCATGCGTATTTAGAAGTATTTCAAAATCATTCAAATTAGTGCAAATAAGTATTTCTGAAGTGATGTTGCTAATCTTATTAAGTACTTGTGCTTTATCCTTTGTGTTAGCTTTGTATTGTGCTATGCCTTGACGACTGTCTTGTTTTTTGTTTAGATGCACAAAATAAAGTAACTCTTTAAAAGAAGGATTAAAATCAACCTCTATAATATCTTTTTCATTTTTGACAGATAATTGATAAGTTAATGCTCTATCATGTTGTGCACATGCAATATCGTAACCAGAACCACCAAAAGTTAATTCTAAAAGTTTGTATGCATCTACGTTTGCCCAATTAGCAATATTATTTATTAATGTAGATGAAGAACCCAAACCCCAATTTTGTGGAAAGTCGAGTTTGCTTAATACATCAAAACCTGAAGAAGTATTTAAAAATTCTGGATTTAGCTTTTTTGCTGCTTGTAGAATTTGTAAGAGTCTGTTAGATGTGTCATTACGAAGGTTTACAAAACCTGTGGAAATTTTTTGAAGAGTGAAAATGTCTTCAAACCAAACATGATTCTCAAAATCTAAACTCTTCCATTTTAACTTCGGCTCATCAATAGAGGTTATTTCTAAAGATTGTCCATAAGTTGTTGGAATAGCTAAGGACAAAGCGCCATCAAGAACCACATATTCACCTGTGAGTAGTAATTTTCCGTTGCTGTAATAAGTTTCGGATGTCATAGTTAAACTTCAAATAATATTTTTTGAATTTAGGTATTCCTTAAATTTTTTATAGCTTCTACAACTGTGCTATGTGTTGCAGAATGAGTTTTAAAGTGTTCTATCAATGTTGTTTTTTCTTCATCTGTAGCTTCAAATTGGTTCAAGATATTCATCAAGTGCATTTTCATATGTCCTTCTTGAATTCCAGTAGTAGTTAAAGAACGTAATGCAGCAAAATTCTGTGCCAATCCAGCAACTGCAACAATTTGCATAAGTTCTTTAGCTGTTGGTTCGTGTAACAACTCTAAAGCCAATTTAACTAATGGATGCAAACGGGTTAATCCACCTACTGTTCCAAGAGCCAATGGAATTTCAATCCAAAAATAAAACCTCTCGTTTTCAATTTTAGCATGAGTTAAACTACTGTATTGACCATTTCGCGAAGCATAGGCATGAACTCCAGCCTCAACAGCACGAAAATCATTTCCAGTTGCAAGAACAACAGCGTCTATACCATTCATAATTCCTTTGTTATGTGTTACTGCACGATAAGGTTCAATTTCGGCAATCTTTACTGCTTGAATAAACTTCTTGGCAAACTCTTCTGGATTTATAGACGGATTTTCAGTTAAATCTTTAATAGGGCAACTTACTTCAGCTCTTACTAAACAATTAGGAACATAGTTTGAAAGGATGCACATAATTATTTCAATGCTCTTTTCTTTTTCAGAAAAATCATCATGTTCCAGGGCTTCTTCTCTAAATGTCTTAGCAAATTGTTCTAAACAGGAGTTGATGAAATTGGCTCCCATGGCATCTAAAGTTTCAAAAGTAGCATGTAGCTGGTAGTATCCATCAATATTATTAGATTTATCACGTAGCTCAATATCTAAAATACCTCCACCACGTTTTTCCATGTTTTTGGTAATAGACTGTGTAGCTTGAATAAGTTTGGGTTTAACCTTAATGAAGAAATCGTTTAATTTTTTATAATCGCCATGAAACATTAAATGGACTTGACCAATTTTTGTTGTAGATAAGACTTCAGATTTAAATCCACCTCTGTCTAGCCAAAATTTAGCAGCTTTACTAGCTGCAGCAACTACCGAACTTTCTTCAATAGCCATTGGTATGGCATACATTTTTTCGTTTATTAAAAAATTTGGAGCAACTCCAAAAGGTAAGTAATAATTTGTGATGGTGTTTTCTATAAATTCGTCGTGTAACTGTTGCAACTTAATATTGGTGTTCCAATATTGTTTAATAACATGTTTAGCATTATCATTATTTGAGAAATAGGTGTCTACTATCCAATCAATTTTATTTGATTTAGACATTTTAGAAAAGCCAGAAATAGATTTGTTCATCGAATTATGATTCAAATAACAAAGATAATGTACTTGAGACTAATAATGTTTGAGTTATGCTGCAAAAGCCCATTTAACTGTTAATAATTACTGTTTTTTGCATATTTTTTAGTAAACTTGACATTATTTTATCTTAAAGAAATTTTTTAATGAAAATTACAAAGATTCTTCTTTTACTTTTTAGCAGCTTTCTTATTTCAGTGCTAAATATAGAAGAGAACATATTGCTTTTAAGATATAAGAAACTAACCAAAAATAGATATGCCTGAAACAGATATAAGTAATATTGAAGAGCAGCAGCTTTTTGGACACCCAAAAGGATTATTTTATTTGTTTTTTGCCGAATTATGGGAGCGTTTTAGTTTCTATGGTATGCGTGCGTTGCTTACGCTTTACATGGTTAATGTGATTTTTGAAGCATTAGCAGAACGTGATATTGCAGCAGCTGCAGTTTATGCATCTTATGGATCGCTTGTTTATGCTTCAACAGTTATTGGAGGTAGAATTTCTGATAGTATTCTTGGTAAACGTAGATCCATTTTTTTAGGTGGAATTTTAATGGCTATTGGTCATTTTGTTTTAGCTATTGAACATGATTTAACTTTTTATGCAGCATTAGCTTTTATTGTAGTTGGGAATGGGTTTTTTAAACCAAATATATCAACATTCGTTGGTGAACTTTATCAAGATGGAGACCCTAGAAAAGATTCTGGATTTAGTATTTTTTACATGGGTATTAACATTGGAGCATTTGCTGCTCCATTATTGTGTGCTTGGTTAGGGAATACTTATGGCTGGCATTATGGTTTTGGACTTGCTGGCATTGGAATGTTAATTGGTTTAATATTTTTCTGGGATGGTATTCGTAAAAATGTATTTGGTAATAAAGGATATGCACCAAGTAAAGAGGTTCTTGATAAAAAGGTTATTGGAGTAAAGCAAAGTATTTTAATTCCAATATTGGCTGTCGCTTCAGTGCCAGTTATCGCTTTTTTATTATCATCATATAAGCAAGTTTTCGAAGAAGGAGAATTTATGGGTGGTTTAAATATTGTTGGAATTATTTTTAATATTCTAGCTGTTTTAATATTTAGTTACATCGCATATATCATGTATAACTCTACAGTAGATGAACGTAAAAAAATATTTGTAGCTGTTTTGATAACTGTTTTTATGTCTATGTTTTGGGGGTTTCATGAATTATCAGGAAGTGTAATTACACTATTTGCTGCTAGAAATGTTAACCTATTAGTTGTTGATGCAGCTGGAACAAATGCATTAAATGCCATGTTTGTAATCCTGTTATCAATACCAATGTCTATGCTTTGGACTTATTTAACGAAAAAGAAAATTAACCCACGAACACCTTATAAATTTGCATTAGGTTTAATTTTTGCAGGAATTAGCTTTTTTGTGTTATCAATGAGTAAGGATAGTGCAGATGCTAATGGTATGGTGCCATTTTCATTTTTACTTATAATGTATTTCTTAATATCAGTTGGAGAAATGTTAATGTCTCCAATTGGTTTGTCAAAAATTACGGACCTTTCTCCAAAACGAATTGTTTCTTTTATGATGGGTATTTGGTTTCTGTCTTCTGCATTTGCATTTCAATTAGTCGGATTTATTGGAAAGAAATTAGCAATCGAAAGCACAGATAAAAATGTTGGAGGTTTTGAGACTTTGAGTGTTTACACAGATGGATTTCTAATGATTTCTAAATATGCACTAGGAGCAGGAATAATTGTATTATTGTTATCACCAATTATTAAACGTTTAATGGGTAACGTACACTAAATATAAAACTAACTAAATTAATTATATATGAATACAGATATCGAAAATCTATTTAAAGACAAAGTTATTGGACATCCAGCAGGATTGTTTGTTTTGTTTTTTACCGAAATGTGGGAACGTTTTTCATTTTATGGAATGCGTATTTTATTGGTGTTGTTTTTGACAGCTCCTTTAATTGGGGATAATCCTGGTTGGGAATGGCCTAGAGAACATGCTTTGGCTCTAATAGGAACGTATGCTTCACTTTTATATTTGACACCTATTGTTGGTGGTTGGGTAGCCGATAAAATTACAGGTTATAAATGGGCTGTAGTTATTGGTTGTTTTATCATGATGTTAGGCCATGCTTCAATGGTTTTTGAAACACAATTTACATTATATCTAGGTCTGGCTTTATTAGTTATTGGTACAGGTTTTTTTAAGCCTAATGTTACCTCAATGATTTCAGAAATGTACAAAGGTAAAGAGTCTAAAAAAGATGGCGCTTATACTATCTTTTATATGGGAGTAAATGCAGGAGCATTCTTTGGAATGATGCTTTGTGGTTATCTAGCAGAAAACATAGGTTGGTCTTGGGGATTCGGTTTAGCTGGAATTTTCATGTTTTTGGGAATGCTACAATTCTGGTTAGCTAAAGATTTATTTGGACAAATTGGTGAAAAACCTTCAAAAATTCATGAGGTCGAAATACCACAAAATATAAATGAAGAAAGCCCAAAAGAAGATGCAAAAGTTGAAGAGAAATTAAATCCATTTACAAGCATAGATAAAATTTTAATTGTGCTTTCTGCTTTAGGAGGGATTCTATATCTATTTAATGATCCAATGGCTAAAATTGGTAATGTGAATTTATTAGATTTTAGTGTTGGTGGATTAGATGGTTCTAATGTTACCATACTTACTGCTTTAGTGTTATTTTTATATTTAATTATAACAAGAATCTCAAGATATTCAAGAGTTATAAGAGATAGAATTATAGCTGTTTCTATATTTGGGATATTTACTGTCTTTTTCTTCGCAGCTTTTGAACAGTCTTTAGGTTCTATGACAATTTTTGCAAGAGATTACACAGCTAGAGATTTAGCTGGCTCATCTGCTTTGATCTTTAAAATAATAGATTTAATCTTAACAGTTGGTCCTCTAGCAATTATTACTTGGGTTTTATATCTGTTATTCAAAAAAACATATTCAAAAATACCTTATTCTAATATAGTGTTAGCCATTGCTTTTATAGCATTATGGGGAATTGTAGTATGGAAAGTTAATAGAGAGTTTAGTAAAGACACAACCGAAGTAGGAGCATCTTGGTTCGGCATATTAAATTCTTTCTTTATTATCACCTTAGCGCCATTGTTTTCTAAATGGTGGGAGAGTAAATATAACCCAAGTGCTGCAATGAAATACGGAATGGGCTTAATTTTATTAGGATTAGGATTTGGTGTTTTAGTCATGGGAACCATGGGAATTGAACAAGGAGCTAAAACTGCTTCCATTAGTATGTTTTTCTTAATATTTGCTTATTTGTTTCATACTCTAGGAGAATTATGTATTTCTCCAGTAGGATTATCTTATTTAAGTAAACTTGTCCCAGGAAGAATGATTGGTTTTATGTTTGGTATTTGGTATTTAGCAATTGCTATTGGTCAAAAAGCAGCAGGAACCATGGGAGGAATGATTGACAAAATTACAGAAGAACATTCTTTAAGCACTTTCTTTTTAATATTTACATTAGTGCCAGCAGCTGTTGGACTTATTGCAATAGTATTAAATCCGATACTTAAAAAGTTAATGCATGATGTGCGTTAATCGAATAAATAGTTAAAATAAATAGAAAACACTCCTTATTTGGAGTGTTTTTTATATTTTAGGAACAGTTTTTGGATGTTATGAACTCATAATGAGTTAAATCATAAAATGAATTAAGATGAAAAAAGGATTATTAGTAATTGCCATATTGTTTTTTGTTGCAAATGTTTCAGCACAAGAAATTAACTGGGTGACTTTAGAACAAGCTGTAGAGCTTCAGAAGAAAACACCTAAAAAAATTATGATAGATGCCTATACAATTTGGTGTGGACCATGTAAGATGTTAGATAAAAATACCTTTCAAAATAAAGATGTTGCTGATTATATAAACAAGAATTATTATGCAGTAAAATTTAATGCAGAAGGAAATGAGACCATTAATTTTAAAGGGAATACCTTTTCAAACCCTGGCTATAATCCTGCTAATGCAAAGAGACGAAATTCACCTCACCAATTATCAACATATTTTAGTGTAAGATCGTATCCTACCATTTTGTTTTTGGACGAATCTGGAGAACTTTTAAGTCCAGTAATAGGTTATAAAACACCACAACAGTTGGAGTTGTATTTAAAACTTTTTAATAATAATGATCATGCCGGAATGAAAACTCAAAGTGATTTTTCTACTTATCAAAAAGCCTTTAAACCAGAGTTTTCAAACTAATTATTAGTTACTTTAATATAAAAGCTCCCTTTTCACTTGTTTGATGAAAAGGGGTTTTTTGTTTTTCGCAAGTAGATTTCCATCTTCTTAAATAGGATTTATAATTGCTGCCATCTGCAATTATAAGTTTGGGGTTTAAAGAATCTAAAACACGATCTAAATTCACTCTTGGAGAGTTCCTTAATAATATATATTCAGGTTTAAAGCTTGAAACGTTATAGATGCCCAAACTATCTATTACTAGAATTTTTTCATTATTGAAAGTGTATATAGATTGAATGGAGTCTTCTTTTATAGTTGAAATATTATTATCTGTTGTAAAATTTGAAATGAGTTGATTTTGACTCTTATTAAAGTCAGTTAAATTATGATGGAATTTTAATGTCTCACCTTGATGAAGCCCTATTAGAGTCTGTCTACTTTTGTGAAATATTATAAATTCATTTGCTGTTTTGTGCTTTTGTTTTAAGTAAATCTGGACACCTTGGAATAGAATAATGGTTGCTAAAATATAACTGATATTTTTAAATGATTTAGCTTTGTAAAACTGATAGATGGCCAATACAATAAAATAGCTAGTTATAACTTCTAATAAATTAAACGTAATATCTTTAAAGTAAAAAACTTCTTGTTGAGAAATCCATTTAAAGAAATTATTCATCCAACTAATAATGTTACCATAAAATGTAGCAACAAAATTTGGAAGCAGGCCAAGTAATGCCAATCCAATTAGGGTTATTCCATACCCCAAAATAATTCCGAGAATTGGTATAATAACAACGTTAGATAAAAGAAACAATCCAGGGAATTGGTGAAAATAAAAAAAGCTAATAGGAAGTATCCCAAATTGTGCAGCAATAGAAACTACAAATGCTTGCCAAATCTTATCAAAAACCCAGTACTTTGGTTTGAATAAGCGATAAAAATAAGGGTAAAAAGTTACGATGCCAATAACTGCCATATAGCTTAATTGAAAACCAACATCGTATAAAAAAGATGGTTTAATAAGAAGTAAAATGAAAGCAGATATCGCTAAAATGTTTAGCGTGTTTACTGGTCGTTTTAAATTCATTCCAATAGCTACCAGACTAAACATGGTTGCAGCTCTAGTAACCGAAGCAGATAAACCAGCTACAATAGCAAAACTCCAAAGACATAAAATGATTAGTGTAATCTTATAAATATGACCATTTTTAAAAAACTCAATGGGTTTAAAAAAGAAATTGAGAAAGAGGAGAATAATACCAACATGTAAACCAGAAACGGCCAGTATATGTATAGCTCCAGCTTTCTTATAATCATCATAAATTTCATTGCTTATTTCCTTTCTTTGACCAAGAATAAGTGCATTAATAATAGATAATTCATTAGCACCAAAGTTATATTGCTTTAATCTTTTGTTTATGGCTGCTCTAAACGCATCTGCTAAACCAAAAACTGAGGACTTTTCTTGACTAACAATATATAACGACTGGTAGTTTGTGTATAATTGAGAATAGATATTCTTATTTTCCAGAAAAGCTTTATAATTAAACTGACTTGGATTTAATGGATCTGTTAATGGATAGAGTTTTGATTCTATTATTAGAACATTATCTACATTAATTGGTTTAGAAATGGAGTCATTATTAATGTTTAGAATAGCCAGCCCAACGCTTTCTAGGCCATCAATTTTTAGAATATCTGCTACATATCTATCATTATAATTATTTGATTTTAAACGATCGGTAATTTTTAAAGTAATAAATGAAGGGTTTCCATTTTCGAAATTGTTAGAATGAGAGTAGTGATTTTTAAAATTTCTATGATCATGAATATTTACTACTAGAATACCAATAGAAATCATAGTCAAAAAAGCCATAATTCCAAACCAGACATTCTTTGTGAATAGAGGTTTAGATATAAAATAAATAATGGCTAATCCTATACATAGTAGTATGGTTAGTATAGCAGATTGATATAGTGAAATTGAAAAATAATGAGACAATAAAATGCCTATAATCAAGAAGATAGTTAATTTGATAATAGTAAAATGTAACAGTTTCACATAAGTAAGATACTGAAAATCTTACAATATTCTACGAGCTTGTACAAATGCAAAGTACCAATATTTATCAGATAATTTTGAGAACATAACACCTCTACTTGTTGTAGAATGTATAAATTCTACATAACCATGCCTCACATTAGTTACCAGGCCAACATGGTTAACATGTCTACTATTTTTCTTAGTTGCAAAGAATAATAAATCGCCTTTTTGAACTTCTTTAACGTCTACCCAATCTCCAGTTGTAGATAGATCTCCTGTAGTTCTTGGAAGAGGAATGTTTTCGCTATTGTATGCAGTGGTTATAAGTCCAGAACAATCCATGCCTTTCTTTGTGGAGCCTCCATATTTATATTTTACACCTTCGTACTTTTCGGCTGTTTTAATAATATTATTAATGGTAGAAATATCTGTAGCATTTCTTTCTTTTATTACAGAACGAGTTTCTTGTTTTGGTTTCGAGCTAACAGAACCAGTCTTGGTTGATTTACATGAAGAAATAGTTAATAAAAGAATAAATAAGTAGGTAATTTTTCTCATTCTATTTTCCGCTTTTTAAAGAGTTGTAAATTAATTTGGCCGTTTTTTTACTGGCGCCTTTGCCACCCAATTTTTTTTCAAGTTCGTAATAATCAACAAAAAACGTGGTACGCTCATAAGGATCTAAAATCTTATCTAGCTCTTTGGTTAGATTAGATTTATTAAATTCCTCTTGAATTAATTCGGTTACAATTTTTTTATCCATTATTAAATTCACTAAAGAAATATATTTTAAATTGATAACCCGTTTAGCAATTTGGTAAGAAATCCAGTTGCCTTTATAGCAGACAACCTGTGGTACTTTAAATAAGGCAGTTTCTAAAGTAGCTGTTCCTGAAGTAACTAATGCAGCTGTTGAAACCGAAAGCAAATCGTATGTTTTATTTGAAATAAAGCGAACATTATTTTTTTTAATGAAGGGTTTGTAAAAGCTATAATCCTGACTTGGAGCTCCTGCTATAATAAATTGATAATTTGGATATTGACTTACAACCGACAACATTACAGACAACATTTTTTTTATTTCTTGTTTTCTGCTTCCTGGTAATATAGCTATTATAGGTTTTTCGTTTAATTCGTAATCTGCACGAAAGGTATATTCATTAACTTGGTCTCTATTGGAAATAGCATCTATAGTTGGATGGCCAACAAATTCTACAGGATACTGATGCTTTTTTTCATAAAAATCTTTTTCAAAAGGTAAGATAACATACATATTATCAATATCTCTTTTTATGTCTTTAATCCTGTTTTCTTTCCAAGCCCAAATCTGTGGCGAAATGTAATAATGTGTTTTAAACCCTTTTTTTCTAGCCCATTTTGCAATACGTAGGTTGAAACCAGGATAGTCAATAAAAATAATAACATCTGGTTGATACTCTTCAATATCTTTTTTGCAGAATGATAGGTTTTTAGTGATAGTTCTTAAATTCATAATCACTTCAGCAAAACCCATAAAAGCTAAGTCGCGATAATGTTTTACTAAAGTATTGCTAGTTTCACTCATTAAATCTCCACCCCAAAACCTGAAATTTGCATTATCATCTTCTTTAAGCAATGCTTTCATAAGGTTCGAGCCATGTAGATCTCCTGAGGCTTCTCCAGCAATAATATAGTATTTCATATATATTAGTCTATATAAATTTAAAAACAAAAGTTGAAATAGCAATAATAACAGTTGCTAATAAAACCCCTCTCGCACGATAATCCTGTTTCTTTTTAATAAAAACAAAAAACGCTAAGAGATTTAAAATGGCGCCTAAACTAATTAGTTTACCAAGAATTCCTTCTGAAGAGGCAGATTTTAATACTGTAAAAAAGTCTCTTCCTTCTCCAAAGAATAATGTAGCAAAATATAATCCAATGGCATTTGCTATTAGTCCAATTATAGAGCCTATTAATATTTCTTTTTTAATCATTTAAATTCCATGTATTTAAGTTTGATATGGCGTGATGAGCAGTCAAATCGAATTGCACAGGAACTACAGAAATATAACCATTTTCTAAAGCCCATTCATCTGTGTCTTCCCCATTATCTAAATTTACAAATTTCCCTGTAAGCCAATAGTAATCTTTGCCTTGAGGTGTTTGACGCTTATCAAATTCTTCTTCCCAATTAGCTTTTGCTTGTCTACAAATTTTTATGCCTTTGATGTCTTTTTCCAACAGATTTGGAAAATTCACATTTAAAACCACATTATTTGGGATTCCTTTATCTAAAGCATTTTTAGCAATAATTTTCACATACTTTTTGGTAGCTTCAAAATTTGCATTGTAATTATAGTCTAAAAGCGAAAATCCAATAGCAGGAATGCCTTCAATACCAGCTTCTAAAGCTGCACTCATAGTTCCAGAATAAATCACATTTATTGAAGAATTTGAACCATGATTAATTCCAGAAACGCATAAATCGGGTTTTCTCTTTAGAATTTCTTTTACAGCTAGTTTTACACAATCTGCAGGAGTTCCAGAACAACTATATTCTATTTGTTTTCCATTATCTATATAAACTCTCTCAATATATAATACAGAATTAATTGTAATAGCATGTCCCATACCACTTTGTGGACTATCTGGTGCAACCACTACTACATCTCCAATTTCTAGCATCACTTCTATTAAAGCTCTAATCCCTGGAGCCGTTATGCCATCGTCATTTGTTACTAAAATAAGTGGTCTTTTAGACATAAATTAATTTAAATTAACATTGCTAAAATACATAATTTCCTACGTAACCCATTAATTTATGTGGTTTAACAAAAAATTAGTACCAATTGAGATTATTGGCATAGTTTTTTCTTTAATTTAGTAAAATAAATATCAAATACTTTTTGAATTGTAGAAGTGTTTTATGTATTATTATAGCTTAAAACGATTAACAACTGCAATGCATTATTAAATTAATATGATAAGATTTATGAAAAGGAATTATAAGATTTTAGTATTAGTGCTTTTATTGGCATTTACTTCGTGTAGTTTTACAACTAAAACTTTTGAAGATCCAGACAAAGACAAATTACTAATACAAGTAATAACTTATGTTTTGCAAAGAGGTCATTTCGATCCTAAAGAAATGAATGATGATTTTTCAACTGAAGTTTATACAGATTATATAGACCAATTAGATCCATTAAAAAGATACTTTTATAAATCAGATATAGAGGAATTTGAAAAATTCAAGCTGTTATTAGACGATCAATTAAAAGAATATGATATTTCATTTTTTAATCTAACTCATGAAAGGCTAGTTCAGCGAATTGAAGAATCTAAAGCAATATATAAAGATGTATTAAAGGATCCATTTGATTATGCTTTAGACGAGATTTTTAATTCAGATTATGAAAATTTGGACTATGTTAAGAATAAAAAGCAAATGAAAGACCGTTGGAGACAACAATTAAAATTCTCTAATTTGGCTAATTATGATGATTTAATGATAGAGCAAGAAACAATTGAGGAAAAGAAAAGCTTAACTCAAATTGAAGAAGAGGCTCGTGCAGAAACTTTAAAGTCTATCGATTTATATTATAACGACTATTTAGACGACCTTGTGAGAAAGGATTGGTTTTCTATGTATGTAAATGCTATTGTTACAAAATTCGATCCACATACAAATTATTATGCTCCAGAAGATAAAGAGAACTTTAACCAGCAAATGTCTGGAAAATTAGAAGGAATTGGCGCTCGTTTGTCTAAGCGTATGGACAATACTAAAATTGTAGAGCTTATCTCTGGAGGTCCAGCTTGGAGAGGAAATGAGTTGGAAGTTGGAGATATAATCATGAAAGTGCGTCAGGAAAAAGAAGAGGAGTCTGTAAATATTGTTGGTATGCGTCTAGACGATGCCATAAAATTAATTAAAGGCCCAAAGGGAACTACAGTTGTGCTAACCGTTAAAAAAGTTGATGGGACTATTGAAGATATTAGCATTACCAGAGATGTTGTAGAAATAGAAGAAACTTATGCTAAGTCATCTATAGTTACTAAAGACGATAGACGTTTTGGAGTAATAGACTTGCCAAAATTCTATGTGGATTTTGAAGATTATAAAAGTAGAAACGCAGCATCAGATATTAAAAAAGAGATTGAAAGATTAAAAGCAGAAGGCATGGAAGGTCTTGTTTTAGACCTTAGAAATAATGGAGGAGGTTCGCTTCCAGTTGTAGTGGATATTGCTGGTATGTTTATTAAAGATGGACCTGTAGTCCAAGTTCGAGCAACAGGAGAACCTAAGGAAGTTTTAAAGGACAAAGACAAGTCAATTATTTGGGATGGCCCATTAGTTATTATGGTAAATGAATTATCTGCATCTGCTTCTGAAATTCTTGCAGCAGCTATGCAAGATTATAAGAGAGCTATAGTTATAGGTAGCAAACAAACTTATGGTAAAGGAACAGTTCAGAATTTTCTGGATTTGAATAATATGGTTCGTAATAATAAAAATGGCGATTTAGGAGCTTTAAAATTGACAACTCAAAAATTCTATAGAATAAATGGAGGGTCAACTCAATTAGAAGGAGTGAAAAGTGATGTTGTTGTTTTAGATAGATATAGTTTTATTGATGTAGGTGAAAAAGACCAAAAAAATCCATTGCCATGGGATAAAATAGAAGCCGTAGATTATAATTTTTGGGAAGGTTATTTCGATTATAATGAAACCATAGAAAATAGTTCGAAACGAATGAGTGGAAATGAGCAATTAAAACTTATTGGCGAAAATGCTAAATGGATTAAAACAAGAATGGATGAAACGCAACATTCTTTAAAGTATGATACGTATAAAGCACAATTAAAATTAAATGAAGAAGAATCTAAGCGTTTCGATAAAATTTCTGAATACAATACAAATCTTACTTTCGAGTCCTTGCCTTATGAAAAGGAACTTTTTGTAAAAGATACAATTCTGCAAGAAAAAAGAGATAGATGGCATAAAAGTTTAAGTAAAGATGTATATATAGAAGAGGCTATTAATGTCCTTGAGGATTTAAAAATGTCTTATTCAATTAAAAAAGTAGCTACAGTTAAAGATTAATTTTAAATGAGTCAAAATTCTAGCTCATTAAGTCAATTAGCGCTCCAAAAATTTAAACACAATTTTTGGGGCGTTTTCAGCTTTTGGTTTATTGTCTTTGTTGGAATCGTTTCTGTATTTGCTTACGTTTTTGCACCAGATGATTCTAAAAATGCAAACCAAATGCATTTGGCTATTCATTCAAAAAAACCAGGTTTTAAAGTACAAATTTTAACCTTGCCAGCTTCAATAGAAAATAATCAATCGTTTGTGGATAAACTGTTTTTTGGGAATAATAACACAGAAACCGAAATCCCAATTTCGACGTATCAAATTAAAAACAATACATTGTTTTACACCGAATATGCTTCAGATGGTTTAGAAGGAGCAGTAAAAGAGCTTGATCTATCTAATTATGCGACAGACAATCCTGTCAATTTAATAGAAGAAAGAACCTTTTTATTTGGAACCGACAAATATGGACGAGACTTATTAAGTCGCGTTTTGGTTGGAGCCAGAATCTCATTTTTTATTGGTTTCGTAGCAGTTTTTATTTCTCTTGTAATTGGCATTTTTATGGGAAGTATAGCTGGTTATTTTGGTGGAAAAGTAGATGCCTTTATTATGTGGATAATAAATGTAACCTGGTCCATACCAACATTATTACTTGTTATTGCTATTACTTTGGCATTAGGAAAAGGCTTTTGGCAAGTGTTTATTGCAGTGGGTTTAACCATGTGGGTTGAAGTAGCAAGAGTAGTTCGTGGTCAAATTATTAGTGTGAAAGAAATGCAATATGTAACAGCAGCAAGAGCACTTGGTTTTAACGATTTTAGAATTATTACCAAGCACATATTACCAAACATAATGGCTCCAGTAATTGTTATTTCTGCAGCTAATTTTGCCGCAGCTATTTTAATTGAAAGTGGGCTCAGTTTTTTAGGTATTGGTGCACAACCACCTATGGCAAGTTGGGGAGCCATGATTAAAGATCACTATAATTATATTATTTTAGGGAAACCTTATTTGGCGTTAATTCCAGGGTTATGCATTATGAGTTTGGTTATGGCGTTTATGCTTATTGGTAACGCTTTACGGGATGCTCTAGATGTTAAAAGTGGTTAATCAATAGTCATATTACTATTCAAATCATCTATATATTTTAAAACATCGTCTTTACCAATATCTTTAGAAGAAGAGGTAATAAAATAATTTGGCATTTCTTCCCAAGTTTCTAACATTATAGTTTTGTATGCTTCAACATGGTTTTCAATAGCTTTTGGTCTTAGCTTATCGGCTTTAGTAAAAATAATGGAAAAAGGAATTCCATTTTCGCCTAACCATTGCATGAATTCTAAATCTATTGGCTGTGGATTATGTCTAATATCAACTAAAACAAAAGCAGAAACAAGTTGTTCGCGTAGACTAAAATATTGGGTAATAAATTTTTGAAACGTTTTCTTTGCGCTTTTCGAAACTCTAGCATAACCATAACCTGGTAAATCTACTAAATACCAATTTTTGTTAATTAAAAAATGATTGATTAATTGTGTTTTACCAGGTCTTCCAGATGTTTTAGCAAGACTTTTTCTGCTGGTAAGCATATTAATTAGTGATGATTTTCCAACATTACTTCTGCCAATAAAAGCATATTCTGGAATAAGATTTTTTGGACATTTAGCAACATCAGAGTTGCTCATTATAAATTCAGCCGATTTTATTTTCATAGTTATATCCTAAGAAAGAGGGAGTATTATTTTAAGAATGATGTGTTTTAAATCCCCTTTTTGGTTAACCAGTTGTTTAGAATTTCATTAAACTCTTCTGGACGCTCCATCATTGCAGCATGTCCACATTTGTCAATCCAGAATAATTCTGAATCCGGTAAAAGTTCATTAAATTCTACTGCTACTTCTGGAGGAGTAACTGTATCGTTTTTCCCCCAAATTATGCAGGTTGGAGTTTTCATTTTAGGCAAATCTTTTGCCATATTATGTCTTATTGCACTTTTAGCTATCGCTAAAGTTTTAATAAGTTTATTTCTGTCGTTTACAGTTTCATAAACTTCATCTACAATTTCTTTTGTAGCAATTTCAGGATCATAAAAAACATCTTGTGCTTTCTTTTTTATTACTTCATAATCACTTCTTTTGGTGTAACCTCCACCCATGGCACTTTCGTATAAACCAGAACTGCCTGTAATTATTAAAGCTTTTACTTTTTTAGGATGCAATTTAGTGTGATATAACCCAATATGTCCACCTAAAGAGTTTCCTAATAAAATAACTTCTTCAAATCCTTTAAAATCAATAAAATCATGTAAATATTTTGAAAAACTCTTCACATTAGTTTTCAATAAAGACATAGTGTAAATAGGCAATTCAGGAATAATAACTTTATAGCCTTTTTCGCTAAAGTAATTTGTAACCGACTCAAAATTACTTAATCCACCCATTAAACCATGGAGAACAATAATTGGTGTTCCTTCTCCAACTTCAATATATCTGTAATCTTTTTCCTTTTTTAGTCGATGCGCCATTAATCAGTTAGTCTTTTCTAGAAAAACAAATATAGTTAAATCATTCATATTATTTTTAAAATTATTGCTTCTCATTATCTCGTGTTAATAAAGAGATATTAACATTAAAATATTAAATCTGTTTCATTCTGTAATCTCTTGAAATTGAGCAATTAACAAGGTGTGCGTTATTTTAATAACGAAATAAACTTACTGTTAATCGAAAATTTATCAACAAAGTGGTAGAATGTGGTAAAATGTGGTATATTTTTCGATATATTTGAAACTTAAACACAAAATTGAAAACAAATCCCTTTGAACTCATTAATAGGAACATACGAATGTAAAGTAGATGCTAAAGGAAGGCTTATGCTTCCGGCTGCATTGAAAAAGCAGTTGTTGCCTGTTTTGCAAAATGGGTTTGTTTTAAAGCGAGCGGTTTTTCAGTCCTGTTTGGAATTGTATCCAATGTCAGAATGGGAAGCTTTAATGCAGAATGTAAATAAGCTAAACCGTTTTAAGAAAAAGAACAACGATTTTATTAGACGTTTTACAGCTGGAGTAAAAGTTGTTGAAGTGGATGCTACTGGTCGATTATTGGTCCCTAAAGATTTAGTGGTTTTTGCAAATATCTCAAAAGAGATTGTGGTCTCGGCAGCAGTCAACATTATTGAAATTTGGGATAAAGACAAGTATGAACAAGCTATAGATGATGCAACAGGTGACTTTGCAGATTTAGCTGAAGAGGTAATGGGACAAGAAGATGATGGAGATGGAATATCATAATCCAGTATTGCTAAAGGAAACTGTTGATGGGTTGAACATTGTTGAAGATGGTGTGTATGTTGATGTCACATTTGGAGGAGGAGGACATAGTAAAGAAATCTTAAAAAGACTTGGAGATAAAGGAAAATTATTCGCATTCGATCAAGATCCTGATGCTCTTGAAAATAAAATTGACGATGAACGATTTACTTTGATTCATGAAAATTTTAGATATATAAAAAGGTTCTTAAGGTTTTATGGTGTGAAAGAAGTGGATGGCATTTTAGCAGATTTTGGAGTGTCTTCTCATCAATTTGATGTTGCTGAAAGAGGATTCTCAACCCGATTTGAAGCAGATTTAGATATGAGAATGAATCAAGAGAGTGAGCTATCTGCTTATCATGTTGTTAATGATTATGATGAAGAGCAGCTAAAACAAGTGCTTTTCCAATATGGCGAATTGAGATCTGCACCAGCAATGGCAAGTGTTATTGTTGCTAATCGAGAATTGGAGCCAATTAAAACTAGCAATCAATTAAAGCAAGTGTTAAAGAAGTTTTTACCACCAAAACACGAGAATAAAGTGTTGGCGCAAATATATCAAGCAATTAGAATTGAAGTTAATCAAGAAATAGAAGCCTTAAAAGAATTCCTGTTACAAACACCAGGTTTGTTAAAAGAAAAAGGGCGCTTAAGTGTTATTTCTTATCATTCATTAGAAGATAGATTGGTAAAAAGATTTATACGAAATGGTATGTTTGAAGGAGAACCAGAAAGAGATGTTTTTGGAAATTTTGAAGTGCCATTAAAAAAAGTAGGTGGATTAATAATACCTAGTAAAGAAGAAATTAAAATTAACAATAGAGCCAGAAGTGCTAAGCTAAGAATTGCTGAAAAGCTATAAATGAAAAAGGGCATTATAAATATTTTAAAAGGAAAGTTTCTAGTAAACGATGATGCGTTTAAAAACTGGCGAATGATTCTTTTTATTTCATTATTGGCTTTAATAATGATTGCTAGTTCTCATAGTGCAGATAAAAAAGTTCACAAAATAGCCAGACTAAATAATGAAGCCAAAGAATTGCGTTCGGCATTTGTAGATGGCAGAAAAAAACTCATGGAACTCAAAAAAGAATCAATGGTAGAATTGAAGATGAAGGAAAAAGGCTTAGCTATCTCCGAGATTCCACCAACAAAAATTAAAGTTAAATCTCAAAATTAGTTCAACTTGGCAGTAAGCGAAAAGAACATATTAAACCGATTGTATTTTATAGCAGGATGTATGTTCATCTTCGCTCTAGCAGTTGTGTTTAAACTTTTGAGTATTCAGTTTGTTCAAGGAGATAAATACAGAGATTTAGCGGAAGAACGAACCATAAAAAACGTTATTATTCCAGCAAATCGAGGCAATGTATACTCTGTTAACGGTAATTTGTTAGCAACATCGATTCCTAAATACGATATAAGAATAGATGCCATAACACCTTCGGCTGTAACATTCGAAAAATATTTAAAACCATTATCAGATTCGCTTTCTAAATACTCAGGAAAACCTTCTTCTTATTATCAAAAAGGAATAAGAAAAGCGAGAGCTAACAAAAACAGATACTATTTGTTAGCTAGAGATATTGGCTACTCAGATTATATCAGAATTAGAAATTTCCCATTATTAAATCTTGGAGCATTTAAAGGAGGGTTAATAGTTGAGCAAACAACAAAAAGAGAGCATCCTATGGGTGGAGTTGCAGAGCGAACTATTGGATATGAAAGATTCGATGAAGATGGAAATGTTACACGACCAGGTATCGATGGTGCTTATGGCGTAAAATATTTAAGAGGGACTGATGGGTTAAGGCTGAAACAAAAAATTGGTAATGGTCAATGGAAACCCATTGCAGATTATAATCAAGTAGAACCAAAAGATGGGTATGATTTATATACAACTATTAGTGTTAATATTCAAGATATAGCACATCATTCTTTATTACAGCAGTTAGAGGATTATGAAGCAGACCATGGTTGTGTGGTTGTAATGGAAGTGGCAACAGGCGAAATTAGAGCCATTTCAAATTTGGGTAGAACCTCAAGTGGGACTTACTACGAAAAATTAAATTATGCCGTTGGCGAGTCTCACGAACCAGGATCTACTTTCAAAGTCATGGCGTTAATGGCTGCTTTAGAAGACAAGGTAGTAGATACAGCGACAGTAATTGACACAAGGAATGGACGTAAAATGTTCTATGGACGAACCATTAACGATTCGAAACATGGTGGTTATGGAAAAATTTCTGCAGCAAGAACCCTTGAAGTGTCTTCTAATATTGGGTTAGCAACTATTATTGATGAAGCGTATTCTAAAAATCCTGAAAAATTTCTTAACCGATTGAAAAGTTGGAATTTAGATAAGACATTGGGATTACCGATTTTAGGTGAAGGAATACCTAAAATTTATGAGCCTGGTCATTCAAAATGGAGTAAAAATGCCCTGCCTTCTATGTCTTATGGCTACAATTTAAGTTTAACGCCTTTGCAAACCTTAACATTCTACAATGCTATTGCAAATAATGGTGTCATGGTTAAACCAACATTTATAAAAGAAGTACGAGAATTAAATAAGCAAGTAGAAACATTCGATAGAACAATTATTAATAATAAAATCTGTTCGGATAAGACCATAAAGGAAATGCAGGAGATTCTTAAGAATGTTGTGGTTCGTGGAACAGGAAGATCGTTGTATTCGCCATATTTCTCAATGTCTGGTAAAACAGGAACTGCAAAAACAGAATACTGGATGAAAGATTGGGATAAAGACCGTAGATATGTGTCTTCTTTTGCAGGATATTTTCCAGCCGATAACCCTAAATACTCATGTATAGTAATCATACATAAGCCAAGTATTAAAAAAGGCTATTATGGAGCCGATGTTTCTGGGCCAGTTTTTAAAAGAATTGCTCAAAAAATATTTACAGACACACCTATTATTGATGAGGTTGAAAGCTTGAATGTAAAAAACGATATAGTAGAAAAGGAGTTTGATAGTTATTATGAAACGGCTCAAACATATAAAACCATTATGCCAAATGTTGTTGGATTGCCTTTAATGGATGCTCTAGCATTATTAGAGAATATGGGGCTTAAAGTGCAGAGTCAAGGAATAGGCAATGTAACATCTCAATCTCTTGATAAAGGAATTAAAATAAAGAAGAATCAAACCATTGTTATCGAAGCATCATGATGACTTTAAAAGACATATTATATAAAGTAACCCTTAACGCTGTTGTTGGTCAAACAAGTGTGTCTGTTAAAAATATTGATTTCGATTCAAGAAACATTTCAACAAACGATGCTTTTGTAGCTATAAATGGAACCATTTCTAATGGTCATGATTTTATAGATAAAGCAATTATACAAGGTGCTATTGCTATTATATGCGAAGAGTTGCCAAATAATATTATTGAGGGTATTACTTATGTTCAAGTTGAAAGCTCATCGAGTGCCTTAGCAATAATGGCTTCCAATTTCTACCAAGTGCCTTCAGAAAATTTAAAACTTGTAGGTGTTACAGGAACAAATGGTAAAACTACTATTGCATCTTTATTATATCAGTTATTTAAAAAGGCAGGATTTAAAGTTGGACTACTATCTACTGTAAAAATTATGGTAGATAATAAAGAATATAAAGCAACTCATACCACACCAGATTCATTGACTATTAATAAGTATTTAAAGGAAATGAATACTCAAGGTGTTGAGTATTGCTTTATGGAAGTTAGTTCTCATGGTATTCATCAAAATAGAACAGTGGGTTTAGTGTTTGAAGGAGGGATTTTTACCAACTTATCTCACGACCATTTAGATTATCATGACACTTTTGCAGAATATAGAGATGTAAAGAAATCGTTTTTCGATAATCTGCCAGTTTCAGCTTTTGCTTTAGTAAATGTTGATGATAAAAATGGCTTAGTCATGTTGCAAAACACAAAGGCTAAAAAATTCACTTATGCTTTAAAAGGGTACGCAAATTATAGAGCTCAAATTCTGGAGAATCAATTAAATGGGCTATTACTTAAAATAAACGATAACGAAGTTTGGTCAAGATTAATAGGAAATTTTAATGCCTATAATGTGTTGGCAATTTTCGGTACTGCTGAATTATTAGGATTGGAAAGAGTAGAAACTTTAAGAATTATTAGCGAATTAGAAAGTGTCTCTGGAAGATTTCAATATTTCATTTCAGACGAAAAAGTAACTGCTATTGTAGATTATGCACATACACCTGATGCTCTAAAAAATGTGTTAGAAACAATTAATACCATTCGCACTAAAAACGAAGATTTAATTACAGTTTTTGGTTGTGGAGGCGATAGAGATAAAACGAAACGATCAAAGATGGGACATATAGCTTCTGCTCTAAGTTCCAAAGTAATTATAACAAGTGATAACCCAAGAAGCGAAGTTCCTGAAATTATTATTGAAGAAATTGAAAAGGGGGTTGAGCCTCTAAATTTCAAAAAAGTAGTGTCTATAACAGATAGAAAACAAGCCATAAAAACAGCTTGTCAGATGGCTAATCCAAACGATATAATCTTGATTGCAGGTAAAGGTCATGAAACCTATCAGGAAATAAAAGGAGAGAGATTTGATTTCGATGATTATAAAATGGTGCAAGAATTTTTAAAACAATTACAAAAATAAATATGTGTCACCTTGAGCGCAGTCGAAAGGTCTTAAAAAGAAAATAAATTTATGCTGTATTACCTATTCGAATATTTAGAAAAGCAATTCCAGATTCCTGGAGCATCTCTTTTTGGCTTTATAACTTTTAGGGCTGCTTTGGCCATTATATTGTCATTGCTAATTTCTACCATATTTGGAAAACGCATTATTAAGTATTTGCAAAAACAGCAAGTAGGTGAAACCATTAGAGATCTTGGTCTTGAAGGTCAAGTTGAGAAAGCTGGTACTCCAACAATGGGTGGAATTATCATTATTCTTGCAACACTTATTCCAGTGTTATTATTAGCGAAACTGGAAAATATTTATGTAATCCTATTGATAGTAACAACATTATGGATGGGAACCATTGGTTTTATAGATGATTATATTAAAAAATTCAAACAAGATAAAGAGGGTTTAAAAGGCAAATTTAAAGTGCTGGGGCAAGTCGGTTTGGGTATTATAGTTGGAACAACTTTGTATTTTCATCCTGATGTTACCTTAAAAGAGAAGTTGCCTATTGAACAACAACAGGAAATTTTAGCATCAAACCCAAAAGTAGAATCGTCAAAACTTTTTCAAGAAGAAGAACGCTCAACTAAAACAACGATTCCTTTTGTAAAAGCTAATGAGTTTGATTATGCCGAAATTATTTCTTGGGTAAATCCAGATTGGGCAAAATACGCTTGGATTATTTTCATACCAATAGTCATTTTTATAATTACTGCAGTATCAAATGGAGCCAATTTAACCGATGGAATAGATGGTCTAGCTGCAGGCACTTCAGCCATAATTGTATTGACATTAGGAATTTTTGCATGGGTTTCTGGTAACATTATTTTTTCAGATTATCTCAACATTATGTATATCCCAAGAGTTGAAGAAATTACCATTTACATAGCAGCATTTGTTGGATCGCTTATTGGGTTTTTGTGGTACAATACCTATCCAGCACAAGTGTTTATGGGAGATACGGGAAGTTTAACCATAGGAGGAATCATTGCGGTTATTGCAATTGCAGTTAGAAAAGAATGGTTGATTCCTGTGCTTTGTGGAATTTTCCTAGCAGAGAACCTATCAGTAGTTATGCAAGTGAGTTGGTTTAAATATACCAAGAAAAAATATGGTGAAGGAAGGCGCATTTTTAAGATGTCGCCTTTACATCATCATTATCAAAAATCAGGATATCATGAAAGTAAAATAGTTACCAGATTCTGGATTGTTGGAATCTTGTTGGCTATCATTTCTATCGTGACATTAAAAATTAGATAAAATTTTGTCATGCTGAGCTTGTCGAAGCATCTCAAGATATAACAGAATGACAAAACAAAGATTAGTCATATTAGGTGGAGGAGAAAGTGGTGTTGGAACAGCGATTTTAGGAACTGCAAAAGGTTTCGATGTATTTGTTTCAGATAAAGGAGTAATTAAAGATAAATACAAACAAGTTCTTATACATAATGAGATTGAATGGGAAGAAGAGGTTCATACAGAATCAAAAATTCTGAATGCTGATATAGTAATGAAAAGCCCAGGAATTCCAGATAAAGCGCCTTTGGTAAAACAAATTCGTAAAAATGGAATCAAAGTTGTTTCAGAAATTGAGTTTGCTGCTAAATATACCAATGCAACAATTGTTGGAATTACTGGAAGCAATGGTAAAACAACATCAGCATCCTTAACTCATCATATTCTAACCCAAGAATTAGAAGTTGGTTTGGCAGGAAATATTGGAGACAGTTTTGCCAAGCAAATTTTAGAAGAAGATTACCCAAATTATGTGTTAGAAATTAGCAGTTTTCAGTTAGACGATATTATAGATTTCAAGCCACATATTGCAGTAATTACCAATATTACTCCAGACCATTTAGATAGATATAATTATCAGTTTGAAAACTATATCGCTTCTAAATTTAGAATTGCTTTAAACCAAACTAAAGATGATTATTTGATATACGATGCAGACGATCAAGTGATTTTAGATTGGTTGGAGAAACACCCAGTTCAATCCACATTATTGCCATTTTCGTTAGTAAAAAAAATAGAGAATGGTGCGTATTTAGAAAAAGGAAGAATAAAAATAACAATAGATAATAACCAAATAGACATGCCAACAAAGGACTTAGCATTACAAGGAACACACAATATTAAAAATGCCATGGCTGCTTCAACAGTAGCGCACTTATTAAGAATAAGGAAACAAACAATTAGAGAGAGTTTAGAGAACTTTCATGGTGTAGAACACAGGTTAGAAAATGTGCTTAAAATAAATAAAGTACAATATATAAACGATTCTAAGGCGACCAATGTAAACGCAACTTATTATGCCCTAGAAAGTATGGATGCGCCTACAGTTTGGATAGTTGGTGGTCAAGATAAGGGAAATAATTATCAAGAATTATATCCATTTGTAAACGAGAAAGTGAAAGCTATTATTTGTCTTGGTTTGGATAATGAAAAATTATTAGAAAATTTCAGATCAATGGTCGATGTTATTGTTGAAACACAATACATGAGTGAAGCTATTAAAATAGCATACAAGATAGCAGAGGCTGGCGATAATGTCTTGTTGTCTCCAGCATGTGCAAGTTTTGATCTGTTTGAAAACTATGAAGATAGAGGAAGACAATTTAAAGATGCAGTAAGGAATTTATAGAAATTACTTTTATTCTAAAAGAGGAAAACAATAGTTATAAGTGAAAATGAAAAGCGTATTTAATAACATAAAAGGAGATAGATTAATTTGGGCAATTGCTGCATTGTTAGCGATTTTCTCATTTCTTCCTGTGTATAGCGCTGCAAGTAATTTAGCTTATGTTGGAGAAAGTGGAAATACCTTTTCATACTTTTTAAAACACCTTATGCATTTGTTTTTAGGCTTTACTATTATGTTTGGTGTACATAAGATTCCTTATCGTTATTTCAGAGGCTTGTCTATTGTATTAATTCCAGTAGTATTGGTGTTATTGGTTATAACTATGCTACAAGGCACAACTATTGAAGGTGCTAATGCTAGCCGATGGATACAAATACCCATCGTAAACATGTCTTTTCAAACTTCAACATTTGCCTTTGTGGTTTTAATGGTGTTTGTGGCTAGATACATGTCTAAAATAAAGGATAAAGAAATTACTTTCAAAGAATCTATTTTACCACTTTGGATTCCAGTTTTTTTAGTGTTAGTGCTTATTTTACCAGCTAATTTTTCTACTGCAGCAATTATGTTTTTAATGGTTGTTATGCTTGTGTTTTTAGGAGGCTATCCAATTAAATATTTAGCTGTTATTATTGGAACTGGAATATTGGCATTAACTCTTTTCGTGTTAATAGCTAAAGCGTTCCCTGACGCTATGCCAAATAGAATTGACACATGGATGAGTAGAATTGAAAGTTTTACTAGCAATGGAGATACTGAAGCCGATTATCAAATTGAAAAAGCAAAGATAGCAATTGCTTCTGGTGGCATTCAAGGAGTTGGGCCAGGAAAAAGTATTCAGAAGAATTTTTTGCCACAGTCATCTTCAGATTTTATTTATGCCATTATAGTTGAAGAATATGGATTGTTAGGAGGTTTTACCCTTATGATTTTCTATCTATGGTTGCTTTTTAGAATCGTTATAGTGTCACAAAAATCAGACACCATTTTTGGAAAACTATTAGTGCTTGGTGTAGGCTTGCCAATCGTATTTCAAGCCTTAATAAATATGGCAGTTGCAGTAGAGTTATTTCCAGTTACTGGGCAGACTTTGCCATTAATAAGTAGTGGAGGAACATCTATTTGGATGACCTGTTTAGCACTTGGAATAATACTAAGTGTGAGTGCAAAAAGAGAAGAAATAAAAGAACAAGAAGAAAGAGAAGACAATCCGTTAGAAATTCTTTCTGAAGCTTTATAATATATAAATAAACGTTAGTGTCAAGTAAAAAAGAATATAGAATCATTTTATCAGGTGGAGGAACTGGTGGACACATATATCCAGCTATTGCTATTGCAAACGAATTAAGCCTGCGATATCCTGATGCTAAATTTTTATTTGTTGGAGCAAAAGACAGAATGGAAATGGATAAAGTACCTCAAGCTGGTTACCAAATTGAAGGCCTTTGGATTTCTGGAATTCAACGAAAACTAACATTAAAGAATTTGAGTTTTCCATTTAAACTTATAAGTAGTTTGTTTAAATCAAGAAAGATTATCAAAAGGTTTAAACCTGATGTGGTAATAGGTACAGGAGGTTTTGCTAGTGGGCCATTGTTGCAAGTGGCTACTTCAAAGAAGATTCCAAGTTTAATACAAGAACAGAATTCTTTTCCAGGTATTACAAATAAACTGTTATCTAAAAAGACGAATAAAATTTGCGTCGCTTATGATGGGTTGGAGCGTTTCTTTCCTGAAGATAAAATTATTAAAACCGGAAATCCGGTAAGACAAGGCTTATTAGATATTGATTCAAAAAGAGATGAAGCTCAAAATATGTTTTCACTTGAGCAAGATAAAAAGACGCTTTTCGTTCTTGGAGGAAGTTTAGGTGCAAGACGAATTAACGAGTTAATTGAAAAGGAACTGGACTTTATACTTAGCCTTAATATTCAAGTGATCTGGCAATGTGGAAAATTATATTACGATAAGTATAAAATATATAGTAATACAAAACATGTTCAAGTTCATGAATTTATTAATAACATGGATTTCGCTTATGCAGCTTCAGATATTATTATTTCTAGAGCAGGAGCAAGTTCAGTGTCCGAATTATGTATAGTTGGAAAACCAGTCATTTTTATTCCATCTCCAAATGTAGCAGAAGATCATCAAACAAAAAATGCTATGGCAATTGTTAATGAAAATGCAGCGTTGTTAATTAATGAAGCCGATTTAGAGGTGGATTTCGAAAATAAGTTTTCACAACTAATGCTCTCAGTTGAAAAGCAAAACGAATTAAGTGAAAATATAAAAAAATTAGCATTAGTAAATGCTACAAAACAGATTGCAGACGAAGTAGAGAAGCTATTAAAGTCGTAGAATTAAATGAAATTAGACAACATAAATAACGTGTATTTTATTGGAATAGGAGGTATTGGCATGAGTGCTTTAGCCAGGTATTTCCATGCAAAAGACATGCGTGTTGCTGGATACGATAAAACTCGAACAGACATAACAGATAGTTTGGAATCCATTGGTGTTAAAGTACATTTTAATGATTCGATATCGAATATTCCAGAGGCATTTTTAAATTATGATACAACATTGGTTGTTTATACACCTGCCGTTCCAAAAAATAATATGGAGTTGGTTTATTTTAAAAATGAACGAAGTTTTACTGTTTTAAAACGTTCACAAATTCTTGGCATTATTACAGAAAACACATTCTGTTTAGCTGTAGCTGGAACACATGGTAAAACAACTACAACAAGTATATTAGGACATTTGTTGAAAGAATGTGAGGTTCCTGTAACTGCGTTTCTTGGAGGCATTAGCGAAAATTATAATTCTAACCTTATACTAAACGGAACAGAGGTTTCTGTAGTTGAAGCTGACGAATTTGATAGATCTTTTTTAACGCTTTCTCCAGATTTAGCTTGTATTACTTCTATGGATGCAGATCATTTAGATATTTATGGTGATGCTTCAGAATTAATAAAATCGTTTGAAGATTTTTCAAAACGAATTAAAAATAATGGTAAGTTATTTGTTAAAAATGGTTTACCAATTAAAGGAATTACTTACGGAATTGAAGATGATTCAGATTATTCAATTCACAATATAAAAATAAACAATGGTACGTATGTTTTTGATGTTAAGACACCAAAAACAACGCTAGAAAAATTTCAATTTAACCTACCTGGTAGACATAATTTGTCGAATGCATTAATAGCCTTGGCGATGGCTGTAGAGTACGGTTGCCCTCACCAGCAGCTCGCCAAAGCTTTAGCATCTTACAAAGGAGTTAAACGTAGATTTTCATACCATATTAAAACAGATAAATTGGTTTTTATTGATGATTATGCTCATCATCCAGAAGAAATAAATGCTGTTTATCAAGCAGTCAGGGAAATGTATCCTGATAGAAAAGTGTTAGCCATTTTTCAGCCTCATTTATTTAGTAGAACTAGAGATTTTGCAGACGATTTTGCTAAGAGTCTATCGCAATTTGATGAGATTTTGTTATTAGACATTTATCCAGCAAGAGAATTGCCTATTGAAGGGGTTAACTCTAAGTGGTTAATTAATAAAATAGATCATTCTAAAAAGCAGTTAATTAATAAAGCTGATATAATTTCAAAAATAAAAGAAAGTCAAGCACAAATTGTATTAACAATTGGAGCTGGAGATATAGGAGAAGAAGTTAAATCTATTAAACAAGCGTTAAGTGTTGCAAGTTAATTGGAATTACATAAAAATGCTATTACTACTAGGATTGGTAGTGTTCTTGTATGCGTTTTCTTCGGCAAAAAATACGGTTAGAAACGTGTCTAATCCAATAATAAAATTTAAAGGAGATAATAACCTTTTCTTGACGCATGAGAATGTTAGTAAATTGTTAATACAAAAAAATCAAAGTGTTAAAAATAAGTCTAAAGAAACTTTAGATTTGAATGTTTTAGAATCTGCCCTGAATTCTAATCAAATGGTTAAGTCGGCTCAAGTGTATTTATCTGTAAATGGGTTGATTACAGCCGAAGTTGAACAGAAAAAACCTATAGCAAGAGTACGTACAAATGCATCATACTACATTGATGATCAGGGAGGTTATATGCCCTTATCATTAAATTATACTGCTAGAGTACCACTTGTTATTGGCCACATAGAAAAAAACAATTTAAGTCATGTTTTTAAAATGGCGAAGAAAGTAAATGAAGACGAATTTTTAAGAAAGCATGTCATAGAAATTCGTCAAACAGAAAAAAATACATTTTTTTTAAAATTTAGACAAAGCAATTTTGCAGTTCAGTTAGGGAGTTTAAAAAATTTAGATAAGAAAATTATGAATCTAAAAGCATTCTATAAAAAAGCGTTAAAAGAAAATTCTCTTGATAATTACGTGAATGTAAACTTACAGTTTGAGAGTCAGGTTGTGTGTACTAAAAAATAAACTATGGAAAACAATATAGCAGTAGGATTAGACATAGGGACAACAAAGATTGTGGCCATGATTGGTCGTAAAAACGAGTATGGTAAAGTGGAGATTTTAGGTATCGGAAAATCTAAAAGCTTAGGCGTACATCGTGGTGTAGTAAATAATATTACACAAACCATTCAATCTATCCAACTTGCAGCACAAGAAGCAGAAGCAGCTTCCGAATTTAAGATTGAAGATGTAACGGTTGGAATAGCTGGTCAACATATTAGAAGTTTACAACATAGCGATTATATTACAAGAACTAATTCAGAATTAGTTATTGATGAAGATGACATAGAAAGATTAATAAACCAAGTTCATAAACTTGTTATGTTACCTGGTGAAGAAATTATTCACGTATTGCCACAAGAGTATAAGATAGATGGACAAGCCGAGATTAAAGAGCCAATTGGCATGTATGGAGGAAGGTTGGAAGCTAATTTTCATGTGGTTGTTGGGCAAGTTTCATCTATAAGAAATGTAGGACGTTGTATAAAAAGTGCTGGATTAAACCTAGAGGGAATTACTCTGGAACCATTAGCTTCAGCTAATGCTGTTTTAAGTCAAGAAGAAAAAGAAGCTGGAGTCGCATTAATTGATATAGGTGGTGGAACGACTGATTTAGCAGTTTTTAAAGATGGAATTATTCGTCATACTGCTGTCATTCCATTTGGTGGAAACGTCATTACTGAAGATATTAAAGAAGGTTGTTCTATAATTGAAAAGCAAGCAGAGTTATTAAAAATAAAATTTGGTTCTGCATGGCCTGGAGAAAACAAAGAAAATGAAATAGTTTCAATTCCTGGTTTAAGAGGTAGAGATCCAAAAGAAATAACATTAAAAAACCTATCAAAAATTATTCATGCTCGAGTTGTAGAGATTATTGAGCAAGTTTATGTCGAAATAAAGAATTACGGACACGAAGAGCAAAAAAAGAAATTGATTGCTGGAATTGTTCTTACAGGTGGAGGTTCGCAACTTAAACACTTAAAACAACTAGTTGAATACATTACAGGAATGGATACCAGAATTGGTTATCCAAATGAGCATTTGGCTGGAGATAGTGACGATGAAATAACAAGTCCTCTTTATGCAACTGCAGTAGGCTTGGTAATGGATGGTTTAAAAAGACATGAAAGAAAAAGGATTGAAACAATTGAAAATGAAGTTGTAGAAAACACAATAAATGAAGTTGAAGACCATATTGAACAAGAATTAAAACAAAAACCAGAAAGACGTTCGTTCTTAGATAAGTTAACAGAAAGAGTAAAAGATTTTTTAGATAACGCTGAGTGATACTAAAAGATAGAAACAAATAAAATTAATCCATAGATATTTTAAATATCAAGAAAAGTAATAGAATAAATAAAAAACGAAATTCATGAGCAGCAACAAAGAATTCGAAAGTAGTATTTCATTTGATTTACCAAAGAATCAATCAAATGTCATTAAAGTCATTGGTGTTGGTGGTGGTGGTAGCAATGCTATCAATCACATGTTCCAACAAGGTATTAAAGGAGTCGATTTTGTAATTTGTAATACAGATGCACAAGCGCTTCAAAATAGTGGTGTCCCAAATAAAATTCAATTAGGTTTAAACTTAACCGAAGGTTTAGGAGCAGGTGCAAATCCAGATATTGGAGAGAAATCTGCCGTAGAAAGTTTTGAAGACATTCAAGGCATGTTAGATACAAATACCAAAATGGTATTTATTACTGCTGGAATGGGTGGAGGAACTGGAACTGGTGCAGCTCCAATTATCGCTAAAATGGCTAAAGATTTAGATATTTTAACGGTTGGTATTGTAACAATGCCATTTCAGTTTGAAGGGAAAATGCGTATTCAACAAGCGCAAATAGGAATCGAAAAATTAAGAAATGTTGTAGATTCTTTAGTTGTTATAAACAATAATAAGCTTCGTGAAGTATATGGGAATCTAGGTTTTAAAGCTGGTTTCTCTAAAGCAGACGAAGTGCTATCTACAGCTGCTCGTGGTATAGCCGAAGTAATTACACACCATTACACACAAAACATCGATTTACGTGATGCTAAAACGGTTTTAAGTAATAGTGGTACTGCCATTATGGGATCTGCATTGTCATCAGGACAAAATAGAGCTTTCGAAGCTATTTCCAAAGCCTTAGATTCACCCTTATTAAACGATAATAAAATTACTGGAGCCAAAAACGTATTGCTGCTTATTGTCTCTGGATCTCAAGAAATTACCATTGATGAGATTGGCGAAATCAACGATCACATTCAAAACGAAGCTGGTCATGGAGCTAATATTATTATGGGTGTTGGCGAAGATGAGTCTTTAGAAGAATCTATTGCTGTAACCATAATTGCTACAGGGTTTGATATCGATCAACAAGATGAAATTTCTAATACAGAAATCAAAAAAGTTATTCATGCTTTAGAAGAAGATAAGTCTTTAAAACAAGACTTGTCAAAAAAAGAACAAGCTCCAGCTATCATAACTCCAAATATAGAGTTAGAAAAAACAACTGAAACGCCAATAGTTAAGCATACTTTAGATTTAAATGAGCTAGAAGAACTTGATAGTCCTGTTAATGTTTCTAATGAAAATGAATTAATTCCAACTTCAGAGTTAATAAGAAATATCAATGTTATTTATGATGAAGTTCTTGATTCAGTAAAAGAAGAAGATTTTATTATTAATGAAGTTCAATCAGAGACTAAACAAGAAGAGGTAGAAATAGATGATGAAGAACAGCAAATTACCTTAACATTCGATTTGCCAATTAGCGAATCAACTATTGAAAATAAAGATGAAGACTTTGTGGTTCATGATCTAGAGGAGAACATTAAAAAAATGCCTGTAAAAGATTATGTGGAATTAATTCCAGTAACAGAAACAAACGAATTTGGTGAGACTAGATATGCTCTAGACGATTATGTTGAAATAGAATCTGGTATTAATAAAAGCCAAAAGCAAGAACAAGCCGTAGAAATTGCTGAAGAGCTTGAGAAGGAAATTGTTTTTGAAAAGAAAACCGTTCTAAAGGAAGAGTTAGAGGAAGTAACAGATGAAATAGACCCAATGAATAGTCCTATTTCTGAATTGTTAAAAGAACGTGCTGAAGAAAGAAGACGTAAAATGAAAGATTTTAATTATAAATTCAATAATTCGAAAATTGATGATATAGAAAAAATCCCAGCTTATAAGCGTCAAGGAATCGATCTTGATGATGTACAGCATTCATCTGATTCTAGTATGTCTGGAACAAGTATAAGTACAGACGATAATGATGATATACAATTAAGGAGCAATAATTCGTTTTTACACGACAACGTTGATTAATAGCGATTAAGTTTAGTGTTTAAGCTTCTTGAAAACCCAGAATTATCTGCAAAGATATATTTTGGGTTTTCTATTTTTTAAATTATTGATTACCTAAAAAGGAAACTATTTTTCTTCCTATCTTCGTGCTATAATTAAATTAATAAGATGAGTTTACAAAATGATATTATGGTTGCTTTAAAAGAAGCCATGAAAAGTAAAGATCAAACAGCCTTAACAGCTTTAAGAGCAGTAAAATCTGCCATATTATTGGCTCAAACGGAAAGTGGAGCTAAAGAAGAATTAACCGAAGAACAAGAGCTTAAAATACTTCAAAAACAGGTGAAGCAACGTAAAGATAGCGCTGCTGTTTATTTAGAACAAAATCGTGAAGATTTAGCTGCTCCAGAATTAGCAGAGGCCGAAGTTATTTCACAATTTTTACCAGAAGCACTTACCGAAGAAGAAATTGAAAAAGTAGTAGTCATGACTATAGATAAAGTTGGAGCAGAAGGTATGAAAGATATGGGAAAGGTTATGGGTATTGTTAGTCAAGAATTAGCTGGACAAGCAGATGGCAAGACTATTTCTAATATTGTTAGGGCTAAGTTGTCTTAGCTTCTTAAATTGTAATTAGTGTCACCTTGAGCATTGGTTGAAATAGAAAATGTAATTTTTATTGAAAGCACATTGCGAAGCAAATAGAAAGGTCTCACACATGGCCTCGTAGTTCAACTGGATAGAATATCAGATTTCGGCTCTGAGGGTTGGAGGTTCGAATCCTCTCGAGGTCACGAATAAACAAAATTCCTAAACGTCAAATCAAGCTCGCTTGAATTTGTAAGTTTAGGAATTTTGTTTTCAAAGCGTAGCTTTACAGGATCAACAAGCAAAGCGAAGTTAATCCTGTACATTACTTTAAAACAATATTTACTTGAATTTGTAAGTTTATGGATTTATGTTTTTAAATGATTCTTAAGATAATCCTATCAACTATATTTTTAATTTCTTAGATTTATAAGAACATTCACTTTACCAAATCTATGATAGATCTACCAAAATTACCTATAGAATACCTTGTTATGTTTGGTTTTCTAGTTTTTGTATTAACAGGTTTAATGATTTATGCTTTAGTTAATATGGTAGAAACGGCTTATGTAATGGTTTTTAACAAACCACTCTATAGGCACAGTTTGGGATTCGTTAAAAAATTACCCAAACACCAAAAGCATATTTTAGAACAACAATTTCTTTTTTATAAGCGACTTCCTGATAAAGAACAACGATTTTTTGAAAATCGCTTATTCCGATTTATGGCTGATAAAGAATTTGTTGGAAGACAAGGCGTGATTATTTCAGAAGAAATGAAAGTTTTAATTTCTGCGACTGCAGTTATGTTGACTTTTGGTTTTAGAAATTTCTATATACGTTCAGTAAAAATGATATTTATTTATCCTTCTGAATTCTATTCCGAAACTAACGAAGCCTATCATAAAGGCGAATATAATTTCAAGTTAAAAGCCTTGGTTTTGTCTTGGACACATTTCTTAGAAGGTTATGACATAAAAAACGATAATCTTAATTTAGGAATTCATGAGTTTGCACATGCCATTCATTTAAACAGTATGAGAGAGAAACATATTAGTGCTACTATTTTTGCCGATGCTTTTTACGAAATACACGATTTATTGGCTAGTCAAGAAAACTTACGTGAACGTATGATGTCTTCGGAGTATTTTAGAAAATATGCTCTAACTAATCCATTTGAATTTGTAGCTGTAATTATAGAAACTTTTATTGAAACACCACGAGAATTTAAATCTCAATTTCCTGACATCTATGATAAAACTAAGCAAATGTTGAACTTTAATTTTGCAGGATATTAGTAGATATATATATGATTTTTATCATGGTTTTTCATGAATTCAATTCATAACTTTAATACTGAATTTAAACTTAAAGAGATGAAACGAAGAACACCAATTTCAGAAATAATGACCAAAGAAGTCATTACATTAAATCATACAGACGATTTAGAAGCAGCAGAAAGATTATTTAAATCTAAAAAAATTAGACACATTCCTGTTGTAAGTGGAGAACAAATTATAGGTATGTTAAGCTATACAGATTTGTTACGTATAAGTTTTGCGGATGCTTTAGACGATAACGAAGAGTCTGTTGACACTGTAGTATATAACATGTTTACTATAGAACAGGTAATGGCTAAAAATTTAGTGAGTGTAACATCATCAACATTAATTAAAGAGGTAGCAGAAATTTTATCTAAAAAAGAATTTCATGCATTACCAGTTGTCGATGATAATAAATTAGTAGGAATTGTTACAACTACAGATTTAATAAATTACCTTATTGAACAATTCTAATAATTAAAATATAGTTCAAATAAAAAACTGTCTAAAAAGTATTTAATTTTTGTCATTCAGAGTAAAGCGAAGAATCTGAGTCTGTCATTAATTTATCAAATATTTTTAGAATAGATTCTACATTCTATTCAGAAAGATACTTTTTAGACAGTTTTTTTATGAATTGGCAATATGCTTTAAATTCTTGATTGTTTCTGTTGGATTATCACTTTTAAAAACATGACTTCCAGCTACAAAAGCATCTGCACCAGCTTCAACCAATTGTTTGATGTTTTTGTCTGTAACACCTCCATCAATTTCAATTCGTGTGTTCAAGCCTTGTTCGTCAATCATTTTTCTTAACTTCTTAATCCTGTTATAAGTTATATTTTCAAACTTCTGACCACCAAAACCAGGATTAATAGACATTAATAACACCATATAACATTTTGGTAAAATATCTTCTAAAACAGAAACAGGAGTTGTTAAGTTTAGAACCACTCCAGCTTTGCATCCAGCATCTTCTATTTGAGTAAGTGTTCTATGCAAATGGACTGTAGATTCGTAATGAACAGTAATGATATCTGCACCAACTTTCGCAAATTCTTCAATATAACGTTCGGGTTTTTCGATCATTAAATGCACGTCGAAGGGTTTTGTAGCATGCTTTTTCATGGCTTGTATTACTGGCATGCCGTAAGAGATGTTTGGAACAAAATGCCCATCCATAACATCTATATGAAACCAATCGGCTTCACTATTATTAACCATTTCGACATCACGTTGCAGGTTTCCAAAATCTGCTGCTAACATGGAAGGTGCTATTAATCTAGAATTCATTGTTGTGTTGCTGTTTGTTTTTGCAAAAATAGACAAAAAAATGAAGCCAGAGTAATCAGCTCTGGCTTCTTTCATCAATCAAAAAACGAACAGTTATTTTGTAACTGTTTGTTACGGTTATTTAGTCGTAATTAACTTACTATCCTAAATAGGTTTTCAATATTTTACTTCTAGACGTATGTTTTAATCTACGAATAGCTTTTTCTTTAATTTGTCTAACACGTTCTCTTGTTAGGTCGAATGTTTCGCCAATTTCTTCTAAAGTCATTGGATGTTGATTTCCTAAACCAAAGTATAAACGTATCACATCGGCTTCACGAGGTGTTAATGTTTCAAGAGCTCTTTCAATTTCAGTTTTTAAAGACTCGTGTAAAAGATCTCTATCTGGATTAGGAGATTCACCTGAATTTAATACATCGTAAAGGTTAGAATCTTCACCTTCAACTAATGGAGCATCCATACTTACATGGCGACCAGAATTTTTCATAGACTCTTTAACATCGTTAATGGTCATGTCTAATTCCTTAGCTATTTCTTCAGCACTTGGTGGACGTTCGTGAGCTTGCTCTAAAAACGCAAATGTTTTATTAATCTTGTTAATAGAACCAATTTTGTTTAATGGCAAACGTACAATACGCGATTGTTCAGCCAAAGCTTGTAAAATAGACTGTCTAATCCACCAAACAGCATACGAGATAAATTTAAAACCACGTGTCTCATCAAAACGTTGAGCAGCTTTAATAAGTCCTAAATTCCCTTCGTTAATTAAATCTGGTAAGGTTAAACCTTGATTTTGGTATTGCTTTGCTACAGAAACAACGAAACGTAAATTAGCTTTTGTCAATTTCTCTAAAGCTAGTTGATCTCCTGCTTTAATGCGTTGTGCTAATTCTACTTCTTCGTCAGCTGTAATTAAGTCAACTTTTCCAATTTCTTGAAGATATTTGTCTAACGAAGCAGTTTCTCTATTGGTAACCTGCTTGGTAATTTTAAGTTGTCTCATCTAGTGTTTGCCTATAAATAAGTTAAGTGTTACTTTATGTTATAATTATACGTATAAATTGCAACTTTTGTTACAAAAAGGCTTAATAATTTTTTTGAGTTTTAATTTTTTAAAAAAATTAGCAAAATTATGGTATCTTATACCACTAATTATAAATAAATTTAGAATATGAAAAAACTAGTATTTTTATTTTTTGCATTTGGAATGATGCAAGTATCTGCACAGGATTTATCATCTATGGCGAAAGGTGAAGTCTCGTCAAGTAATTCAATGGTAGAAAGCTTAGCAGCAGACCAAGTTAAGAGTTTAACCAAAAAATTAAATTTAAATGAAGCACAACAGGAACAAGCATCAGGCTTAGTTGTTAGTCAGTTAAAGAGTGAGAAATTTCAAAAGCTATTAGGGAATGTTGGAGCAGATAAGCTAACGGTTTCAAAAGGAGCTTCAGGTAACACTGATGAAATTCAAAATGCCTTATTATTAGATAAAGATTTTCAAAATGATATGAGTTCTGTTCTTGATGACGAACAAATGAAAACTATGAAAAGTTTTATGCCTAAATAGTGTTTATTATATAAAACCAAAAACCCATCAATATTTGATGGGTTTTTTTATTCAGTATAAAGAAATTAATCCTCCTTCTTATTCTTCTCTAGGTTTCCTTTCATCACGTCTGTTATCACGTCCATGATTATTGTCTCTTGGTGGTCTTTCTTTTAAACCTTTAGGTTTTGTAGAATGTAAAATTTCTATTTGTTATAAACGCATGTTGTGTGTAGGCTTTTTAGTCAGTTTGTTAATTAATTGAGATTTTACTTTACTATCCCATTCATTTTTTAGAATACTCATTAAAATTCCGTCAGCTCGTCCAATTCCATTGGTCGCTGGGAAAATTCCACGTAATATTCCTTCTTCTTGACATCCGACACCTTTCATTGCTCTGATACTTATTTCGTTTTCGATATAGGCTCCAAGTCCGATTCTTTCGGCTCCCATTTTTTCAAAAGCAAATTCAAAAAGTAGATATTTACAATGTTTGTTTAGCCCAGTTCCTCTGAATTCTTTTCCATACCAAGTATATCCCAATCGAATTGCTTTTAAACTCGGAACTATTTCACAGTATCTTGAGCTACCTGCAAATTGTTTTTTAATTTTGTCAAAAACGACAAAAGGATAGTCTTTTTCTGCTTTTCGATTCTCGATAGTAGACTTAATATATTTAGTCAGATTTTCAATTCCGTTTCCCTTTATGAACGAGTATTTCCAAATGTCAGTTTCATTTGCAATTTCAATTAAATTTTCAACGTGTTCAATTTTTAGAGGACTCATTTTTACAAAATCATCTTCTAAGATATAGTCTTTATTAAAGTTAAAATTTAGCATCTAATTTTTAGTGTTACAAACAACAATATTTAGCTTTTCATAAAGTATTATAGGTATTTTTTTATTTTAACAAGTCTAATATTGAGTTTTTTATAGAATGGGTGTTATCATTCTTATTATTTGTGAAAATTATAATAGAACTTTTATTTAAGTTATTTCTATGAATTAGACATTCATAATTTCCACTACTTCCGTGATGGTTATGTTTTGTTATTTTATTGTTTTTAAATTGAACCTGTCCTAAAGCAGATTCCATGTTTTCAATATTTAAATCTGCTGTCTTGCCAATAATGTTTAAAGAGTTATTACTAATTATATTGTGTGAATGTAGATTTTTTAATAATTTATACATATCCTCAATTGTGGTTGAAAATAAAAATATTGAAGATTTTATTACAAAAGGTGGGCTGTCTTCAACAAAATCAGAATTAAATGAAACAGACATAGAATCTGTGTTTTCATAAGGGAATAATTTGTTAAACCCACTATTATTTAGTTCGAAAGGTTTTAGAATATTTTGATATGCATATTCTTGAAAACTTGTTCTTGATATATTTTCTACTATTTTAGAAAGTAGAAAGGGACTGTAATTTGTATATAAGTAACTTTCTCCAGGTATAGAGTTTAAATTTGAGATTTCCAATAAATCATTCATCAGCGCTTCATCGTTTATTTCTTGATGTTTCCTCCAATCAATTTTCGGTAATCCACTGGAATATTGAAGAAGGTTTAGAATGGTAATATGGTTTGACCAATCTGGTAGGTTTTTAAGATGTTTTTTTATTGGGTCATTTAATTCGATTAATTCTTTTTCTTCTAATTGCATTATTGCAATCGCAGGAATTTCTTTATAAATTGAACCAATGTTAAATTTGTCTGTTGTTTTTAATAAAGTTTGTTTGTTGCCTCTTGAGAATCCAAATCCTTTTTTAAAAATAATTTTATCATTTTTTGCAACTAAAACATTTCCATTAAATTTTCCATTTTGATGTAGTGATGTAAGAATAGAATCTAATTTGCTTTCAATTTCAATTTCTTTTAAATCAGAACTAATATGTTTTGTCCTAAAGTTTATTAGTAAAAGAGATAAAATAATTAGTAGCCAGATGTTTTTTAAAGAATATTCCATTATAGGTTTTTAGTTATACTTTAATGACGCCTAAAATCTATTTTTGTTACATAATTCAATTTTAACCTGTAGCCTATATTCAGGACGGGTCAAGTTGATAGTTTATGTTCATCGTATGTCTCGTCCTAAAATACGTCTACAGGTTATTGATTAAAATTAAGCTGCATTTTGGTGCACGTTATTAGGTATTTTATAGTCTAAAGATAAATGTAATCTTTTAGAGTTGTATAATTTAATTGCATTTTTGGTTGCTTTTTTTGC